>Ga0206123_10000137_pt1 | contig 66378 bp, 58 predicted proteins | sample Helgoland_Spring_2_FD_160086 | JGI IMG/M metagenome (GOLD analysis project Ga0206123, IMG submission 160086) | Pelagic subsurface seawater microbial communities from Kabeltonne, Helgoland, North Sea - Helgoland_Spring_Bloom_20160316_1 | ecosystem: Environmental > Aquatic > Marine > Epipelagic ...
AAAGGCAAGAAAGGTGAGAACAAAGGCTTCCAGGACGACAAGTACAAGGACTGGGCATCAGAGAGAATATATGATGACATCTACAAGCAGGCCAAGAAGAACGGCAAGAAGATGTTGGAAAAACTAGGCGAGCTGATGGACGATCACCAGGAGTGGGGCAAAGGTGATGGTGCAGGCAAGGATGGCAAGGATGGCAAGAAGGGTGGCAAAGGTAAACCTGTGTACACCAAAGAAGAACTTAAGAAGATCAGAGACGAAGTGAAAGAAGCAATGGTGAGTGCGGCACAGAGCACAGGTGCAAGTAATCTTCCAGGTGCTTTACAAAGGCTTGTGAAGGATCTTACAGAGCCTAAGATGGACTGGAGAGAGATACTACAACAACAGATAATGAGCACGTTGAAGTCAGACTACACTTGGATGAGACCCAGCAGGAAATCATGGCACACATCTGCCATACTGCCAGGACAGAACAATGATGAGATGATTGACATATGTTTGGCTCTTGATGCTTCTGGTTCAATAAGCAACGAACAGTGTAAAGAGTTCTTAACAGAAGTAAAAAACATAATGGATCAATACAAGGATTTTAGAATACATCTTTGGAGTTTTGACACTGCGGTGTTCAATCCAAAAGTGTTCACACCAGACAACGCAGATGAACTGTTAGACTACCAACTGGGTTCAGGTGGTGGTACAGAATTCGAATGTAATTGGGACTACATGAAGGAAGAGGGCATAGAGCCCAAGAAGTTCGTGATGTTCACAGATGGTTGGCCTTTTGAAACTTGGGGTGACGAACACTACTGTGACACAATATTCTTGATTAACAATCCATACGAGAGAGACATAGAGGCTCCCTTCGGACTAACGGTACAGTACAATGATTAGGTTGCTCTGGGAAACTTTCAAAGACTGGTTCTTCAATGAGGTATCAATATCCATAATGAGTTTTGGATTACTACTAATAGCACTGTGGAGTTACCTGTCATGATCAGTGCAGTAATAAAAGCGTCATTAGTTATGGCCTTGATTTTAATAATTTTAAATTGGATGTTGTAATGATGATGTTTCCAAACACGAATCCATACACGGGCAAACTTGAGAAGGTGAAGAACCTACGCAACTGGATGATAGATGCCGCAACGATCCTGTTTGACGACAGCAAGAATGATCTGAGGGCATTGCCAAAGACAGTGAGACTTCAATTACTCGTGACTTTGAGTTTCCTTTGGAGCACTGCATTTACAATCTATTTCTGGGGCATAAGAACCGACATATGGTTGAGTTGGTTCCTAGGACACATAGCAATAATATTCGTGGCCTACTACACATTCAAACAGTTCCACGGTAAAGCACACACAATGAAAGCAGACAAGACAGAGCCTCCAATGTACGATGATGTGTGGGGAGCCTAATGAAAGTAAATCCAAACAACTTCTTCAAAAGAGAACTTGACATATTACCACCACACTTTGTTAACACCGTCGTAAAGGCACATGAGTCCGACGTGGAAAAAATGCGTAAATGGATATATGAAAACTGCACAGGCAGATATTCAATTACCAAAGATGTAATTTACCAAGGCGACACTTCGAGATCGATCACTGTACTTGGTTTTGAGAATCCGGGAGACCTTACCTTGTTCGCATTGAGTGGTATTGCCCAAATTAATCAAAACTAACCGTTGCACTCCATAACTAATTTTAGTATAATATACGTATATTAATACCAATTGCAATTAGGAGAAAAAACAAATGGCAAATGAAGAAACAAAAAAAACGGAAACTGTTGAAGCACCAGCGACGGCGACGGCCCAGGCTACTGCTCCAGCACAACCACAACCAGACCCAATGGCATTATCGATTGGAGACTTGAAAGGTCTATCATCAGTGATTGATGTGGCATCTACAAGAGGTGCTTTCAAAGCCAACGAATTGGCTGGCGTAGGAATACTCTATAACAAACTACAGGCGTTCTTGGCCAAAATGGCACCAGAACAACAGCCTGCAGGCACAGTAGGAGCAGGAGCACCAACAACGGTGGCACCAGCGACTGCGGAAGGAAAATAATGGCAACACTAATGAACGTGAACGACCAGGCTATGCCAATGGGTGCAGACTCAGGAGCAGGTGAAGGTCAGACAGGTCCAAAGAGACACTTCAAACACATTGGAGAACTTGTGGACGGTAAAGCGAAAGTTGTGATAATGTACAGAACAGTACCAGACGAACCAAACAACTGTCTGGTGGTCGGAACCAAGTTTTTACCTGACTTGTATCACAATGCATTAATGAAGGCTGTGGAATCAGAAGGTGGACAATCTGCTGATGAGTTCGCGGACTTCGCCAGCAGACAGACGTTCCCAGATGGGACCAACATGTTGGCCATGATGCACAACGATAACTACATCAAGAAGTTCAAGACCAACGAGATAATGGTCACTTTTGGCAATACAGACGACGGCAGGATCTTGTTAAACAAATTGAACGAGATGATTGCTAAGGAAAAAGGCACTTCTGTAAAAGAAATGGCCGCTGATCCTGATGCACCAGCACCAGCAAAGAAGACTACAAAGAAAGCGGATGCCAAAAAGACAACCGCCAAAGAATAAGACATGGGTACAACTGACGCAAGATTTCGTCAAGGAATGGCCGGAAGTTCTAGAAGGATTACAGTTTCAGAACATGCCGGTCAAGTACCTGTTATACATAGACATCATACTTAAAAATAACATCACCATACACTACAACATCGCCAAAGAACTGCAAACCAAGAAACAGGAAACGATCGCTAGGTTCCTAAGGAAGACAATTGAACAGAACTACCTCAAGATAAAAAGTGTGGACATGAAATTCGATATTCCTACACTAAAGAAGGACATGGAGTCACGAACTTCGTTGGTGATGTCTAAGACTTTTAAAGATAATGTTTGATAAAAAATTTCTCATAATAACTGCACACCCAGATGATCTAGAAATGGGCTGTGGTGGTCTTGTTGCTAAAATAAACAAGAACGGCGGTTCTGTCACCAATCTAATACTAGTAAAACCGTCAGTAGAACACAATGTTAACAGAGACGAACAAATAGTACGGAACGAATTAGAAAAAAGCAAGAGTGTGTTAAATTTTGAAACTGCAATATACGACACGCCGTTATATGATAATGGTAGGCCGAATCTAACACTGACAAATAATTTAATATCATATGCTGAATCTTGCATCAACGAACACGAAATATTAATATCGCATTGGAGGGAAGACCACCACCAAGACCATAGGGTGTGCTATGATGTGGCAAGAAGTATATCAAGGAAACACTTCAAACAATTTTGGTGCATGGACGAACCACCATACAATTTACACTACAAAAATTTTGATTGTAATCACTATGTGGATATCACAGACTGTGTAGATCAAAAAAGGCAAGCTCTAGAATCATATAGTACATACTTTAATAACTTTTCAATTGATACCATTATCGATTACAACAAATACAGGGGGAGTTTTTTAGGTGAAAACAAAGTTGCAGAAACATTTCATCTAATGTATAATAAGATATGAAAATTTTAGTATTAGGAGGCTACGGATTCATAGGTAGTCATATTTGTCAGCAATTAAAAGCAGAAGGTCACACAATAGGAATAGTAGACTGTTATCATCAATACTACACATTTCCTGATTGGGAATACCATCCTGTGTTAAATCAGAGGAAATCAATAACTGGAACTGACAATGAATACATCGGACAGATCGAGAACCTACAATTCATGGAGCAGACGTTTGAGGATTTCAAACCGGACAGAGTAATACACGTGGCCACATATCCCAACGCAAGGATGGTCAAAAGAAATGTGCTTGACGCCACCAACAACATGGTCACTGCCACCGCTTACATACTTGACCTATGTGTTAAACACAAAGTACAAAAAATTGTTTATGCATCAAGCAGTATGGTATACGGAGAGTTTGATAACAAGATCCCGGACGAATCCGTTGTACCAAAACCAAACACACTCTATGGATCATACAAAAGGCAAGGCGAGATCATGTGCAAGATATGGCACAGAGAGTATGGACTGAACTACGTTATAATGAGACCTTCGGCGTTATACGGAGAGAAGGACACAATCACCAGAGTCATAAGCCAATTGACCAAGGCCGCACTCACCACGGGCGAGATGACTGTGCAAGGGCCAGACAATAAATTAGACTTTAGTAATGTGCTTGATGTGGCAAAGTATTTTGCAATGGCGACCACTAACGAAGTAGTAAACGAGACCTTTAACTGCACCAGGGGAAATGGTAGGAAGATAGTGCATGCCGCGGAAATCGTCAGAGACACACTAGGGGTTGGTGAGATCATTACCAAGCCACATGACTCATTCTATCCAAACAGGGACACTCTCAACAGTGACAAGGCCAAGTCCATGCTGAACTTCAATCCAACTATAGATATCGAAGAGGGAATACCAAATTACATAAATTGGTTCATGAGACAGCCTTTTTATTTTGAGAATCTAGATATTAATAAAAAATTTCAGTTGGATACAGCGATTTAAATTTGCTCCTGCAAAAATCCCATGTGTATGTTTGAAGTATGATGTCTTCATTATAATCACTTTTCTCAGTGAATTTTTTGCCATCCGTGGCACCTTTGGCCAACCATTCATTTTTGGTTTCTAACCATTTTTTCAATCTGTGCTGTGTCTCCACTGTGGGTTTTTTGTATTGCCATAACACTAACTTGGATACTTCTCTGAAAGCATTTTTCCATGCCGTGTAATTGTCGGGTGCCAACACAGTTTCGTTTGAAATGATAGGTACGACTTCGTGCGGTTGGGATAACGTGAAGTCCAAGATATTATCATCTGGCGTTTCCAGGCACAGTGTTTTATTGTACAAGTTGATGTTGAAGGTCCCGTACGCAATATTCAACTCCTGTAAATGTGCATAGAATATCCTGTGCCTTTTTGTCAATGCCCTGTCAACAGTGTAATCAAACATGAAAGTTTCCTTGACCTTGCTCTTTGCAAAAACGGCATAAAAATATTCTGTGCTTGATGTTGTGGACGCTTGTTTGTATGCCTGTGTCCTACCGTCTACGTTGCGTATCCAATGCAGTTTATTTTTTAAGTTATTCTGATATACATGATTTTTAAGTAAGTCATAATTTTCTTGTTCAAATGGTTCTCCGTTTGAAATAAAGCAAATGTCAAAACAGTCTTTGTTGTCTGGGACACTAATGTTGTATATGAAGGGATAGTCATATATCTGTGTTTTTATATGTGACAGTGACTTGCCTGGCAAATAGAAAGTGTTGCCTGACCTGTATATCTTCAAGTCTTCCCAGTAAGACGGATAGAACAAACCATCATCCGAAGTATCTGAGTATTTCATGTATCTTGCTATTGGTATTTTGCATGTTGATATGTTTTCCATAACGTTGGACAAATCATAGTGTTGTTCCAGATAATCGAAATCATAATCAAAATTGTGTGTATGATAATTGACATCTTTGTAATCACGCAGTAACTTTATGTCTTGGTCAGCAAATTGCCTAGGAAACAGGAACGTATCACCCTCCTGCTGTAGTTCATTTGCCCAAACATGAACCTGGGTGGCTTGATGCTGTTCTGGAATGTAATCAAAATCAAAATCACTGTAATCAATTTTACTACTCAACATCCATTGGTATCGTGTTTGTGTCTCCGGCAACATTCTTTTCGCAATTTCCAAATAACTGTCAACAAACGGTATGACCACCGCGTGGGGGAACACAGACTTTATCACTGCTATATTGTCCCTGCTTTTACTGTTTCCAAAATCTATTGCTATGCAATCAAACACCATAGTACTCCTTGATGGAGTCGCAAACGTGTAAAACCTCGTCCTTCTTAAGGAAAGGATGTATGGGTAACGAAATCACGTCCTGACACAACTTTTCTGCATTTGGCATTTCCTGTCCGGTATCAAACATCTTCATCCTTGACATGGGTTGTGGATAATGTATTTGCGTTTGAATCTTTTTGGTATCAAGAAACGCCTTGAGTCCGTCCCTGTCTTGTGCCCTAATAACAAGTTTGTGATTATTTGATGTTGTGTCTGAACTTGATTCTATTGAACTTATTCCTATGTCATTTAATTTTTTTGTGTACCACTGCCTGACCTTTTTTGATCTAGACAACAAAGACTTATACTTGGAAAGTAAAAAATTCAAAACGTTGGCATGGTCATTGCTTAGGCATGAGTTGTATCCGTGTTCTAACTTGCCCGTGCCTTTGCCATGGTATCGCAGGCTACGGATAAACTTCGCTTCTTCGATGTCATCTGTGAGCACCATCCCCCCGTTGCCAAAACAAGGCAATGGTTTGCTTGGGGCGAAACTGAGACTGCTTATGTCACCCAACTTGCCACTTGGTATTTTTTTGTAAAAACTTCCGAGGCTCTGTGCGGCATCTTCTATCAGAGGTATTTTGTGTTTGTCACAGTACTGTCTTAGTCTATCGTAATCTGCAAGATTGCCAAATAGGTTCACGTACACCAATGCATCGGGTAAGATTGTGGCAGGTAGGTTTGCGATCAATCCTTTCCTGTCAACATCAACGAAAGTAATTGTCGCCCCGGTCCTTTTGATCGCTTCCGCTGTGGCTAGATAACTGACCGCTGGACACAGTACATTTGACCCTGGTCCTATTCCTTTGACCCTTAAAGAAAAATAAAGTGCGTCGGTGCCACTACCTACCGCTACTCCATATTTTCTCTTTGTGAATTTTGCTACAGATTTTTCAAACTTGTCTAACCAAGATCCTTCTGTGTGGCTAGTACTAACAACATCACCTGATCTCCAAACTTCTTTTGCCCTACGTGTGATTCTCCAACTGTAGGCATCATAGATCCTATCCACTCCACCAAACTTAATCATCAGAATTCTTTCTTAACACCCACATGTGGATTCTCCACACAACTGTCGGTTATTTCTTTCACAGTCTCTTTCTTTAGATCTACAACACACGTCGCAGATGGTTTTATTCCACAACCAACTAACAACAACAAAATTATGATATACTTCATCCTAGCACTTTCACTCCATATTTGTTGGTAAATGCTTTACCATCTTCCCTGTCGTTCACGATCGGTTGTCCTTTTATGTTCAAACTGGTGTTCAAAAGTATGGGACAACCTGTCTGTCGTTTCCATTCCGTCAACAACGCATGGAACCCTGGATTATCCGTCTTACGCACCGTTTGAACCCTGGAAGTGTGATCATGATGTATTATGGCAGGGAAGTCTTTACCATGCGTACACGCCGCTGTAAATTGCATATAAGGGGTGTTTTGGACTGCTGTAGGCAGGGTGAAATACTCATTTACATCCTCCTCTAATATGGCCGGAGCGAATGGTCTGAACTTCTGTCTTTTCTTGATCGAGTTTACCAAATCCTTGATGTCCTCACCCCGCGGGTCTGCCAACAGTGATCTATTACCAAGTGCCCTTGGACCAAACTCCGCCCTGCCACTTGCAACTCCCACCATCTTGTTTTCCTTCAATTCTTTTATCAGTGCGTCCACAGGGTACTCGCCATCTATGTTGTGTCCAAGGAATGGGTGTTCCCACTTGAGGTGTCTCCTGTGGTGTGCGGCTATGCAACCCAGACTAGATCCTGCGTCACCTGGGTTTGGAATGATCCATATGTTGTCAAACAATCCCATGTTGGCCAATACCCTGTTCGCGGCACAGTTCAACGCTACACCACCTGCATACACGAGGTTACGTGATCCGTACTTACTTGCCCTGTGCCATAACTCTGCAAGGCACTCTTCTGTGACTGCTTGTATGCTGGCGGCTATGTCCATCACATCTGCATTTGGTTCCCAATCACTCAATCCCCTGTGTAGATTCTTTTTGAGTTTGAATGGTGTCTGATGCACGAAGTCGTCATAGATTTTCTGTTTGTACTTTGGTGTTCCGTATGCGGCCATGCCCATCAAGATGTACTCCTCTTCTGCAGGTTTTAGTCCACATCGATGCGTAAATGCACTGTAAAGTATTCCTATGCTGTGTGGATAGTTGAGTGTTTCTTTTCTCTCAATCCAAACTTTGTCAGCAGTTGATATACTAACTGTTTCCCATTCACCTATTGCGTCCACTGTGAGTATTGTTGCTCCTGTGTCCTTGAACGGTGAAGTGAAGTATCCTGCCGCGGCGTGTGAGTCATGGTGTTTTACATATTCATCTATCTTGATATTAAAGTGATCCAAATGCCATTGTGGCATCTCTGTGTAACTTAATGCTGTAGCCCATTGTCCTGCGTACAACTGTCTTGTTTTCTTCAGCAAAGGTCTCTCGTAGTAAACAACCTTATCAAATGGTCCAAATGTTTTTGCCTCGTCAACTATCTTTTGGTTGAGATAATGATCGTTCTTGATCTTTGAATAACGTTCACTGTGTGCCGCCCACAGTATCTCACCTATGCCTGAACTGTAATCCACAACAGCCATTGCGGCATCGTGGTTCATACAATTAATTCCAAGTATTCTCATCTTGCTCCTTGTGCCATCCCATGTCTTCTATTTGTGTGCTGTTACACTTTGGACATACCCATCCTTCGTCTGTGTTAAAATCTTGTGCAAGATCTTGTGGTGCACCACGCCACTTACAATTATAACAGTACCAGTTCCACCATGTCATTTAATGCTCCAGGTGGTGTTCCGCCATTTTTCTGTGACCTTGCCTTTTAATTTCTCCCATTCGCTCAACTCTATGTCATACTCGAAATTCTGTGTGGTCAGGTTCACTTGTACTTCCTTGGCTCCGTTCTTTAGGTGGAACTTCCTGGCCATGTCCGTTAACGGACTCAGTGTAACCAGTCTACTAAGGTGATTAGACTCTTTGATCATCTTGTACACTTCGTTGACCATGTGCTTGCCGCCACCTTTCTTCTTGGCCCACACTGTGTAGGCTATCGCTATGGTGCCCTGTACACCTGCCCGGTGTATGGCCTGCATGGCGGCATCCCGACTCATTGCATCCATTTCCTCCACGCTCTTTGGGATATCATGTGTGAAAGCAAAACACATCACAGCGGCTATGTCACCTTCCTCGTCCCTTATGCCGTAGATCTTCCTGCCATGCGATTGTCTGAATTCGAGACTCAACTCCGGCCTAACTGGATCTTCCGTGACATCTATGAACGGCAGTTCTATCAATTCGAACTTGGGCGACTTTTCCAGGGCCTTATAAATTTTTTTAAGCACCATTTTATTTGTATATGAACGGGTCTTTCTTCTTCAGCTCTTTGAGCCTCTTCCTATATTTGATCTCTTGTCGAATCTTGTTCCATATGTTCTTAATCCAAGTAAACATTATCTGTCTCCTATTAGTTTATTAAAAGTTGGTAACATTAATTGTACAGCATCTCGGTGTGCCTCGTCAAGTGGATGTGTTGTGCCACGTGGGTAGTCATTTAGCAGTGCCCATTGATTGAAACCCATCATCCTCTCTCCAAACGAGAACCATTTGGTAAAGTCTATCTCGCTATGCAATGCCGTTATGAAGGTGTCCTGGTCCTTGTGCTGTTCGAACTCATTGTAAAAAAGACTGTTGTCAGCCAGTGTGAACATGAATGGTATTTTCTTCTTCTCCAGGATGTTCTGTAACCAAATTATGCTCTTCCAACTGAGATAAGTCTCATGGTATTGGTTGGCCGCATACTTGTATATGGCTTCCGCGAAAGGCTTTACTCCGGTATCTATCATGGATTGTTGGTGTTTCTTCCAGTGTTCCTGCTGTGCCTCTGATCCCGACAGGGCCTGATGTCTCTCCGAGTCTGCCATGCTGGTGTCCCAAGGTGATATCGAGGTCCAACGTGTGTCCTCTAATTGTTTGTGTCTGGGCATGGCCCAATCATACCTTGAAAGGAAACTCCACATCACGACCACACACCCTATATCATTATTGTTGGCTACTGTATTGAACACTCGTCTCGCTATGGCTTGGTTCCCTAGACCTCCAAATGCTGTACATAGGTATTCGTGTCCTGATTCTATAGACAATCCATGGGCCCAAGTCTTTTTTGATGGTGTTTTTCCGTCCACGTCGTCACTCAGCTCATTGCCCAGTGTGAAACTGCATCCGCCTGCTATTAATTTCTTAGTCATAAATTTTTAAAATGTTATTTAAAAGTGGAAACATGTCTCCAAAATTTTCTTTCCTGTACTGATCGGTTTGTAGTATTCTTCTTTTTCTTTCTGCCCGTATCTCAGGTGTATCTCTGTCAACGGCATTCATAAATCTTATGCTGGGTTGGTAGTCTGTGAGCATGTGATACCTATCAACCACAATATCCTTTACCTGTCTTGGCAGTGTCTGTATGTTGAACACATCTGGATCAAAGCAAGTGTTTACATAAAAAAACTTAGGTTGAAACTGTGCCACCCATAGTGCCATCTTGGCCCAATTGAACACATTGAATATATTCACTGTCGAACATATTTGAAAATCCATATTATGAGTTTTCATTTCTTTAAACTTAACAAGGTTTTGATTTACTTCTCGCCATTTGGCAGGATGTCTCTGGTACTCAAAAGGTTCTCCCACATCATCAATGCTGAACGCCACTTCCACATGTTTGAAATAACTCCATAGGTCAAATATTTCCTGTGGTGGCAACTGTGTGCCGTTGGTGTTGTAATGTATGTCTATGTTCTTGGCATATCCTTTCTCAACACAGTGAATCAATATCTTGAAGTGATCCTTAATCATGAACGGTTCGCCGCCTGTGAATTCAAAGTACTCCACGTGTTTGAGGTCCTCCTGCAACTCCTCGAAGAACTGTGGGTTTCGTTTTGGCCAGCCTCCCTCTTTCAGTTGCTTTCTTGCCACGGGATTATCTCCACCCTTGGCTGTCTCATAATCTATTTCTTCCTGTGCCCACTTTGAAGAACTCCACGATCCGCAAATCCTACATTTTAAATTACATACGTTGCCCAACTTAAAGTCGATGAATTTCAACGTTGGCTCGCTATTAGGTGTCCAGTTTTCTAAACTGCTACGCATTTTGTAAATTGAGTTTTGCCTTTTGGATGTTTTTCCGGCATCTTCTTCTTGCCAACAACTCTGGCAACCTTTAGGACGCTCGCCATCTCTGAACTTCTTTCTTAAAAGTTCCATGTATTCTGTTTGCTGTATTGATTTAAGGCTTTGTTCGTACACCTTTACACCAGGAATACTGCCCTTGTACAAACAACAAGGAGATGCACCGCCATTTACATCAACTTCCAGATGAGTCCACGGCAATGGGCACATGTTTGAATCTATATACTTGTCCACCAGTCTAAAACCCTTTCATCTCTGCTTAATATTTTTTTTATATCCTGTTTTCGTATCTTATCAATGTTTTCTTGTCTCTGTTTTCCTTTTTTAGTTGGTGTGAAGGTTTCTCTGTTTTTTAAATTCTTTATGACCTCTATCAGTGATCGTTGTTTTCTTGTGGCCAGAGGTTCGATGTATGCAAGTGCTTCGTCAATTATGGTGTGTAGCAGTTTTTTGGGCAGTGCTAATGGACTTAAAATTTCATCATTGCTAAAGGTAAACATGACTTTTGTTAATATCTCTGTGTCCAACTCCCTGCTCAAATCAAACATGTTTTTTAGTTCTAGTAACCCAGGCATTGTGATCGTATAATCTAATCTCATCTCTCTGGCTGTTTTTGCCACTGCCATTCCTTCTTTGAAATTGCGTAACCACTGTTCATAGTTTAATCCGTCTCTGATATACTCTCCAACTTCTCCTGTACCATCTAATGATGAACATATTTGCCAATCCTGGAACTGTGGCAGTAAGTCAAACAGTTTGATTCCCTTGAATGATGTCCTACTTAGATTCGTGTTGTATCTCACATACACTTCTTTTGCGAATCCTAGTTCTATTATCCTCTGCATGGCCTTCCAATGCATGTCCCACATCAACGGTTCTCCGCCGCACCAGTATATTTCTTTTATCCTTTTTGTTTCTACTGCTTCAACGAACTCCTGTACAACCTGTGTGTCTTGGAACTTTATGATCTGTTCTCTCAAAGGTGACGCCATCCATGGTTGTGATTCTTTGCTCCATGTTTTGTTCTTTCTAGATTCTGCTTCCCAACTACTGCTTAACATGTCTCCACACATCCTACATTTGAAATTGCATAGGTTGTTGAACCTGTAATCAAAACTGATGGTTTGCATTGTGGTGGCGCCTGTTTCGTCCGTGCTGTCGTATGCTTCGTCCACCCTGTCCTTGAACAATTGATTCCAATATGATCTGTATACATCTGTGTTCAATAACTTGTGATCACACACTTGGCATTCCGGTAATTCTTCACCTGCCATCATACGCAGTCTAACAGATTTCATGTGATCTGAATTCCAGTGTTCTTTTAGTGTAAGAGGTTTGTATTCCTTAGCATCGTTGCCTGTGTCTATGTACTGCTTGAAACTCTGTGCAGGCTCTCTGGATGCACAACACAAGCGTCTCTCTGTCTGTGGTGACAGGTACGTGTGCGTCCACGGTGCCATGCAGAATGTTTTGTTGCCTTCGCTGGGTTTAATTCGCTTCATACAATTCCTTCAATTCAGGAAATGTCTCGAGGATATTTTCGTCTCTGATCACGTCCATCTTTTTCATTGTGTCTTTGAACTGTTGTATGTCTTTGTTGTTGTCTCTCCTCATCATGTAATTAAGTCCAGATTCGAATCCTTTAGTTGCCCTGGTGAGATTGTCTAAAGGACGCAACCATTCGAGATGTTTCTCTATTTTTTCTTTGACTTTTTGTTTGTAAGACTCTGGTAAGAGATCTATTCTCTGTGCATACGGATATTGAAGTAGGTTAAAATTAAAGTCTTGTGGTTTGAGTAGGCCTTGTTCAACCCAATTTCTATGGAAGTCTGATATGTGCAGTGCATTAATAAGTCCAACCGTGCTTGATATGTAGAAATCCACTTTGGGGCAAACTTCTAACATTCGTTTTCTGTTTGCAACAACATCTTCCCATACAGTGCCTTTACGCATGTACTCTCCCCTGGCTCCCTCTGCGTCTAAACTTGCACCTATCGATACGGAATCAAACTTGTTCCATAACTCTAAGACATCAATGTCTTTATATTTTGTCCTCGTGAAGTTTGTGTTATAAATTAATCTCACGTGATACATTTTACGCCTATCTAGTTCTTTCAATATCCTATAGTGTTCTTCCATGATTATCGGTTCGCCACCTGCGAAGTAGAACTGTTCAACGTGTTCGAACTGTTCCAACATTTGATCCCATATGTCATCACTGCTTCTACCCACCTTCATGATCTTTGCATGACTCGGCGGAGCACCTGTAAGTTTTTTATGATCCTCGTACCAGTTTGAACTGAACCATGTGCCACAACTCCTGCAGGCCAGGTTACACAGGTTACTGAATCTAATATCCCAATACTTTATAACGAAGTCTGCTGTGCCGTCAGGCTGTGTGTTTTCTATCATGCTTATGTTGTGTCCAAAGTGTTTGTTCGAACTAAGACGCAGACTGAAGAATCCTGATTGCTCTTGATCATAACATTTTGTACAGTGTTTGCTTTTTTTATTAGACAACATGTTTTGTCTTATCTGTCGCATATCTTTGCCATTGAAAACCATCTCCATCGAATCCTTGTTCAGATCGCCTACAGGATATTTGTCTAATGCGAAACAGCAAGGATATGCCCTGCCATCTGGAAATGCATGTATGTGCAACCAAGGCATCATGCAGAATGATTCACTGTCTAGCAACAACTCCTTCTCTTTAGGCGTCATGTCTTTGATCTTTAATTTCTCAGGCTCTTTCGCCCCGTACTCATATGCCACGGTACCATTCTCCTATAATTGGGAAAGTCTTCTCGAAGTTCTTTCCTGATCGTTTGTCGTATTGACTGTAAAATGCTTTGAAGTCTTGCTGTAGTTTACTCTGCTCGGCCGCACCCGAATGTGGTGTTTTGACAACATCCAAGTAATCTATAAGTCTCTGTGTTTGATTGATTTCCATGCCCTCTAACCATTTACTATTACTAGTTAAGAACTTTACCAAGTCTCCTTTAAATTTATTTCTTAGGTCGTCTGGTAGTACAAGTGGTGATTGGAAACTTGGAAACCTCAATATGTTAAGCGTGAAGTTGACCTCCGGTCCGTACACTTTACTTGCACTCTTGAACCATACCATTTTCTCCAACAGTTGAGGCAATGACTCCAAACACAGTGCATTTATGGTACACATGTTATGGATCGCACGTGGAACTTTGTCCACCATCATGTGCAAGAAATTACTATGCCAATCTCCGTACACCAATCCGTCTCTGATGTATTCGGCTTGTCCAAACGTTGCTTCACAACTTGTGTACAGTTCAAATTTGTCAAACTTCTTTAGTTTTGTTTTGAGTCTGTCAATAATGCTCTGCTTTGCACCCAGGTTACTGTTGATTGCAAGTGTCATGTCAGGATTCATTTTGTCGCCCTGTGTCTCTATCCAGTCCAACAGTCTCCATAGGTTGGGGGACATCATTGGCTCTCCGCCTGTTATCCTCAGTTCATCAAGGCTCTTGTGTAGGTCTGTCTCCCACCATTTGTAGAATGCTTCAACGTAGGGATTGGTTTCGTCTTTTTTGTATGGCTCTGCACTTTCATGACTGTGAGTGAAGTGATTACGTCCATCGGTTTTCATATCTGTGTATGGTCCTTGCCTCTTTATGTTGTTTGCCCACGTGGAACTGAATGCAGGATTACAATATGTACAAGCAAAGTTACAGGTCCTGTCAAATGCTATTTCTAAAGTTTTTAAATTTACATCGGTGTTTGGGTCTGCCTTGTGTGCTTCATCTAATGATTCATTTGAGAATATCTTGGATTTGTACACCCTGTCACTGATATTATCTCTGTTGATATCCTCTATCTTCCAGCAGTATTCACACCCTTTTGGTCTGTCGCCACACTGCATTTGTTTACGTTCCTGTTTCTTTTGTACTGTGTTGTGTATCGCACTTGGGTTTGTTTTGATTGCCTCTAGATCAATCTTGTGTGGAAGTGGATGGTGACAACTTGTGGTCATACCACTGCCCAACCATATAGTAGCATTGTACCACTTGGCTCCACAGAAACTTGCACTCTTTGGATCCAGTATTTGTTTTTTATATTCTAAATCATTCATGCGTTCATACACTCCTTCCAAAATTCTTCCATCTCAGGGAAGGTGTTAAGAAACCTTGTGAGACGTCTGCGATCGTGTTCGTTAAAAAAGGCGTAAAAGTTTTTTTTGTTTTGCGTACTTGCGTCCGCGTTTTCGCGCCAGTATGCGAGATTCCTCTGCATCTTCTGGATCTCGAAGTCCTTGAATATGTGTAGCCCGTTCGACTCTCCGGAGTTGGCCTGCATGTACTTGATGTTGTCCTCGTGTATTGATTGGTACGACTCGGGCAACATCGTTATCTGTTGCCATGCGGGTTGTCTCAGCAGTGGCACGTCAAACCACACACGCTGGTAGGTTTTCGAATACTTGGTTCTCAGTTCCAAGATCTTCTCTAACAGTTTGTCCATGCTTGTAATACTCAAATTGTTGTACGTGCATATGAAAGTGATTGAATTACGACCAGGTATCCTGTCCAAGAACTCCTCCACGTTGTCCATCATGTAGGTGAAGTCCAGGCCGTCACGTATGTACTCAGCACGTTTGCCGAATGCGTCCACGCTCACAAACTGCATCATGTGTTCGACCTTCTCCTGCATACATATCTCCTGTGCCATGTTGAAATATTTCTCCTTCAGTTTCTTGTCCGGAGGACACATGTTGCTGGTCACGTTGAGGTGCAGGTCATCCTTGGGATTGTCTATTATGTACTGAAACACCTTGTAGGTATTCACGTCCATCATGGGTTCACCACCGGTCATACGGAAGTGTTTGAGATTCTTGTACAGCGTTGGCCACCATTTCCAGAACGCGGTCACGTAAGGGTTCTCCTCCCTGTTGGGTATGGGCCTCCTTCGACCTTGGAAGTGTTCTGGTGCGTTGTGGGGAGGGGTGGTAGGATATTCGCCGTATCTGTCCACCTCCTTGGCCCACGTGGTCGAGAACTGAGGTGAACAATAACTGCACTTGAAGTTACAAGCGTTGTTGAAGTTCACCTCAACATATCTCGGCGTCCAACTTGTGCTCATTGGATTCTTCCTGATCTGCTCGAAGTCCTGCATGGCCCATGGTTCACCTGAACGATAATGCCTGTCTGACATTTCGCCCGTGTCCTCCAGTTTCCAGCAGTAAGAACATCCTCCTGGACGTTCACCTTTAAGCATTTTGGATCTTTGATCTAGTTTCTCTGCGGTGTTGTGCAGTGCCGCGGGATTGGATTTGACTTGGTCAGCGTCTATCTCATGCAGTGGCGGATGGTAGCAACTGTTGGTCAATCCAGTTGGCAGGTGCAGTGAAGTCTGGTTCCACTTGGCCAGGCACATTGTTGGCGAAACTTCCTGTAGTTTATCCTTGGCCTTCAGTGCGTCTGACTTGTAATCACTTGTACTCACGATCTTGCACTCCTTTGTTCCTGTGTATTGGCATGACAAACCTGTAGAACCTGCTGTCTTCTTCAGTGAACTCCGCAATAGGTATGTCCAATTGTTGTCTCAGACTGTTACCGTACATCACAAGTTCGTCATCAATATCGCTTTGTGCTATCTGGTTGTAGTACACCTCCATGCTGTCCAAGTCTCGCACTTTGTAAAGTTCATTGTTTGGTTCAAGCACTGTGTAGAAGCAACCCATCCTAGAGCCAAGCATGGCATATTTGCCATTCTCGATGTCTGCACCTATCGTACACCATGTGCTCAGAATGTTGAGGTTGTTCTTCCATATCTGTTTTGAATAATTCTTGGCTGTGATAGGCTTTCCTTTCTCGGTGCTCATCTTCACGCCTTCTCGGTAGCCTGCCACGAATGCCTGTTGTGGTGTTGCATTGATTACAGTCGTTGAATAACAGTTATGGAGGTTCTCGTGCGGCACTCCCCAGCAGAAGTCTATTTGGTTCTCCTCTGTTTCAGCATTTTCGTGTGTCTTCATTGACTTGCAGGTTTGCTTGTCCCATCCAACTATGCCACCGTTGCCGTAAACGAGTCCGTTTATGCTGTTCTTTGCCCTCCATCTATGTACGGCCTTCCTGTCAGTCTTGTCCCAGGCAAGTGTCTCCAAAAGGAATTTCTCATCTATAATGTTGTCTCCGTCGACACTGATGAAGAAATCCGTTTCTGCTATGTCGGCCGCGGCCTTGTGTGCGTTGTCAAAACCCACCACTCCGTCAACACGCTTGGCCCATGGCACCTTGTTCTTTAGATCGGCCCAGTTTTCTTCTTTGTTTGGCTCCTTAAATGAAATGTATACGAAGTCGAGATCGCTTATTCTTGTTCCATTAGCCATGCTTTGCCTCCCTCCACTATACCTGTGGGCCAGTGTATGTCGTCGTCCTGGAATACGTATCCTTTTTGTGTTTCCTTCAAGATTCTGTACTGCGTATTTGCCTTTGGTTTTGGTTTTAAAACTATCTCACTATCCTTGATCATTAGATTTTCTTCACCGTGCTGTTGTGCCCACTTTTTTTTCTCTAGGGTAACTTCGTGTTTTTCACCAGCAACAGTGATGTAGAATTTTTTTTCAGGTCTACGTGGTGTCTTTGCTAACGCTTCAAATAATCCTGGCATGTAACTCCTTGTCGTGGTAGTGCCACACTCGATCAACACGTGTCTCACCTATGTACACCGCGTCTCCGGACTTGTTGGGGTAAAGATAATTGTTCTGATCCATGGCTCTCATTGTGTTATTCACTCCTGGCTTGTGATGTATAAATTTAAACCATTCATAGTCGATCAAATCTTTCGCTGTTGGATCCATTATCCTGTAAGCAAGAGCAAACACAACATCTGTGCTAGGATATTTGTCATGACAGTCTATCAACATACTTGTCTTTACCTGGGTCCAATTTTTTACTATGTGTTTTGCGATTTCATAAAAGTTCTGTGCCTTTTTGCTCCTACGGAAATACATCAATCCGTTGTAGATGTTGGGCAAGTGATTTCTCTCGAACAGTTTCCTGTATGGGGTATGTTTAATCACGTTACCTCGATAATCAAAGCAGTCAACACTGAATAACAAATCGTGTTGCCACAAGTGATACCACCACCAATCTGTGTTGGTTGTCCATAACATGTCCGCTTCAAGTTTGATTGTGTGAGTGAAAGGGGAGATCTGGAACGCCTTGTGCTCGTTTGCCCACTTGATGTCATGTGCCGCACTGTCGTCTTGCCTCACCACTTTCACAACATCCACGTGTTCACTGTCGAACTTACTTTTCTCATCTGTGATCACGCATATCTTGTTGTGCTTGTTCCAACGTTTTATGCTCTTTGCTAGAGTAATGGACAGTTCAACGTAGTCAGTCTTGTCATTGTTTTGTGCAAACCACAGAAATCCCCTAGACATTGAATATCTCCTTATTAAGGACATGCACATCTTGATTTTCCACCCATGATATCTGATCATTGTATTTCCATGCGATACCTTCGTTGGTCATGTCAATCACTTCACAGTCTGGCGGCAGTGTCGGTAGTGCGAACGGCATCTTTTCATATCCAACAAATCCGTTTATCTGTTGCAGTGCCATTGCGAACAGATAATCATTACGTAGGTTCTTGGCATATATCCTGTACATCTCGTTGAAGTAAGAGTAGTTCTTCTTGATGTATTTTACTGTGTCAAATATCTTCCTTACTTTTTCGTTTTTCTTAAACAGTAGCACAGTCGCCCACACCATGGGTATCATGCTCCACCTCCTGTGGTCGAACGTGTTCCTGCCTGTAAGATCATATGCTGTGTCTGGTACCAGGAAATCATATTCTGTGTCAAAGAGCTCTAACAAGTTATCCGTAAAACAGAAGTAGTCGATGTCCATCACAAGTGTTTTGTCATAGGGAGAAAGTTCGTATGCAAGATGCCTGTCCACATTGTTCCAAGATTTTCCTAGTTTAGTGTTACCTAGTTCGGGTTCAATAAATTTGTAATTTATTAAGCCTAATGGTTTGATTTTATTGAAAGTTTCAAAGTTAGTGACCACTGTGATTTCTACTTTGAGATTTTTCTTTACTAGGGCCACACACCTCTCCAGTATCTTGTGATACCGTGTGTGTTCAGTGTCAAAACAGAAAAGCAATACACCCCTGGACATCATGCGTCCTTTTTGGTGAATGTCTTGTATATCTGATGGTATGCGTTCAGGCTCTCTTGATTGCGTTCCACTAGGATCGATAGGAATTTCGCCGGGTCAGTGATCTCAACCGGATTGTTGTTTGTGTCCAACAAGTAGAAACTGTCCTGTGATTCCTTCAAGGTCCTCACCAGGCAGATCGTTGTGGGATCCGCACGGAAAAGATTCCCGTTATAGGCCAAAACCTGTCGTGAGTGTGCCTTCTCCAGAGCGTTGCGTTTGGCGACCGCTATGTCGTAAGATAGATCTGATTGTCGTTTGAGTTCGCGAATATCCATACCACAATTATACAATAATTATGGTGGAGAATCAACCTGGTAAAATTATTATGTTGTAGTACCGTTGGCGTTGCCTTCGTTGCCTACCGAAGCGTGTGTGGGTGATGTCGTCAATCCCTCGTTGGTGTTTGGTGTTATCGCGAAAATGTTTGTAACCATCTTAGGAGTGTTTTTGATGTCCACCGCGATACCGCTTGTGTTTCCAGAGTCAAACTGGGTGTCATTGGCACCGTCTGTTGCCACCATCTTGATGACCAAGGTCACAGCACTTCCTACCGCCGCGTTAAGTTTGGCGAAAAGCTCAATGTTGTTGTCAGTGTAGTTCGCGTTGTCTGTAGTCAATTTGATCAAGGACGTGTAACTTGTTCCTAGGTCATGGAAACCATTAGCAAGACCGCTTGTTGTCAAACTCTCACCTGAACCTGATCTTGTTGTTGCGTGTGCACCGATGTCGATGTTGCCCAGTGCCGCGCCTAGGTCTATGTAGGCCTGGTCTTTTGGACTGGTTGAGGACTGTGTGGTGCTGGTCACTATCCTGACCTTGCCGCCTGCGTTGAAGAAGTGTCTCATCCTGTCCGCAGTTGCCCACGTGATACTGTGTTCATGAGTGGCCGTGCTGTCCCAACCCTCTGATGCAGTGGTGATGGTCTGTAATGATGATGATGTTGTCAATGCCGTGGCGTTTGTTGAACCAGCCGCTACCGCCGCCGCCAAGTTGGCCAGGTCTGAGATCAATGCTGATCTTATGGCAATGGTGTCTCCCGCTGAAACTGATGATGATGTTATAGATGTGTTTGTATGGTTGGCAATGTTGTCTAGTCCTGTGAATAGACTGTTCCAACTTGATGCCGCGACAGTGTCACCTGCCGAAACCGTTGCTATTGCTGATTCTCCCAGTCCGTATATCGTAGAGCCTGTGCCCGCGAAGTGATTGAATCCGAATGGATCTGAACTATTGTTTACGAATGCGTTGTATTCGTCATCTAAAATTGTATCACCTGCACTATATGCCATATTGTTATTTTACTCCTATTACGCACTCTGTGAGTGCTGTTTCTTCGTAATATTTATCTTTAATCATACGCCCTATGACGTTGAAATGGTTGCATTCGTCCGCTGTGGCCACACGTGCTTCGGCGTTTCCTGCAGAAACTAACCTGTCGCCTGCCTTGCCGGCGCCTTTGAGCTTGACGAAAACACGTCCTTTCAGCGCCACCATGGGGTGTGAGTCATTGTTTCCCGCCTGTGCGTTCATCAAGAATGCTGGAGATTCGGAGATCACACCAAATACAGCATCTGAAAGCTCTTCCTGGCATTTGGTTATCTCCGCTTCGCCACCTAATATCACTACGTCACCTACTTCCGTGTCACAATCTGCTTCATAACGCTCTGCCAAGTCAGCGTACATGGCACTCGTTGTTGTTGCATGTACCACGTTAGCCCTGACGTCAACAAGAGTGGGTGCTGATAATTCGTTTTGGCCTCCTCCTGACTTGAATGCTGTCCAGGCTCCTCCCGCATTTCCATACGTTGTTGATCCATCATCAGCAAATGTTTCGTCCCACACCCAGTACAGGTTCTGTTCTGTGGCACTAGATGATTCACCTCTATTGACTTTCAATCCTGTGAAGTTAGGCATACCTGCGTTTGAAGATACGTTCCTGTTTAATTCTATTATGTTATCTTCCACAGACAGTGTGCTGGTGTTTATTATTGTATTTGTACCATCCACTGTCAGATCTCCTACCCTCAAGTGTTCAATCCTGCCTTGTGCTCCGTTGATTCTTAATGCTTCTTTAGTGACTCCGCCATCGTTGACCGTGAATATTATGTCCTTGTCTTGCGTGGTCTGTGCGATTGTGAAATCATCACTGGACAATGTCATCGTAATGTCATTGCCGGCACCTAGTCTTATACCATCGTCTGTTTGTATTGTGATTCTGCCTGTTGTTGTATCTGCTGAATCTGATCTTAGATAGTTTGCCGCGGCCACTCCGCCCAGTTCGTCTGAATCCGTTGCCGTGCCTCTGAATTTAGCAGATGTCACTGATGTTGAAAGTTGCACTCCTTGTGCCACTGAGGAGAAACCAGATGCTATCAATGCCGCACCGTTTGTCTCCGTTGAACTGGGTGTGAATGCTATGTTTGAGACTACACCAACCACGGTATCATTCGCAACCATTTTTAATATTGATCTATTGACACCCGTGTTGTCTTCCAAAATTTCACTGGTGAACTGTGTTACACCAGAACCTGCCACCGTTGTAGGACCGATCAAGGTCCAAGCAGTGCCTGAATAAACATAAAGTTGGTTGTTCGTGGTATCAAACCATAGGTCACCCTGTACAGCATTGGTTGGTGATGTGGCAGAGTTAGTTGGTCCGCCTGCTGGTTTCCATTTATCTCCTGTCCAAACATTGATTCTTTTATTTGTTTTATCAAACCAAAGTTGTCCTTGCTGTTTGTTCGACGGTGCTGTTGTGTTGTTGAAATTCTCTAGGAGTTTTACAAGGTTCTCGTTCAACCTCTCACCGAATCCTGCGTAACCTTTACCTATAAGTGTAAGGTCCGTGGTAGCGACATCGATTGTTCCATCGGCTAGCGTTACCAATAAGGTTCCGAATGTGTTGTTTATCTTGTATGCCATTGTCTAGTCGTTGTTTGATGCGTTGTCTCTGACTTCTGTCAAGAAACTCACATCGCCCACCAATTTGATCAAAATAGTTGCAAGTTCAGGTGTCAGCATAGCGTCAATCTTTGCTTCTTCTTCTGACGTCCACGCTGTCTCGTAATTTGCATTGATGTAGTCTGCGACTTCTTGTTTTGTTGCCATTTAAATGTACTCCTTATGCTTATTTATTACGGTTGTCGATCTGCTCATCGTCGGATATCCAAGTTAAATCCTTAGAATAAGACCCATCTAGGTCTCGTAGGAAAGTCTTCACGTTGCTTTCCGTAAGCACCATATTATGGTATTTTGTGTATCTTTTGTGCAGTGCCTGTTCCTTGGTAGCAGTGTAAACGAGCTTTATTCCTTTAGTCTTTGCTAACTGCATTAAACTATCTATACATTTCTTGAGGCACTTGTGTGTGTTTCTTGGGTCAGCGTCCTTGTCTGTGACTATCCATTCCATGAAAGCAAACCGGGTGCCAACGCCTATATACAATCCACCAGCACACACTGGCTTCTCGTCGATCTCCACTATGATTCCGTCAGGTGGCAGGCACTCCTTGGGCACCACACCAAATTCCCATTGATTCCACCATGTGGTTAATGTGTCATAATCTTTTTCTCTGTCCCACAATCTATCTTGCATTTTTCTGTATCACCATCTTGTTTACATTGAATGTTGACTCAAAACAGTAACTGACTGCTTCTGCTACTTCATCTGCTTTTAATTTTGGCAGATTCTCCCAAAGGCCTTTAGTCATGTCTGTGTCTACCACATCTGGACAAACGTCATACACCGATAAAGGTTTAGAAATTAACTCTTCCTGTAATTCGTTTATGTATTGTATCAATTCTTTTTTGATTTCACAATATTGTACATATTCGAACTTGTCCCAAATCTGGAATTCATTGTAGTCTGGTTCTTCTTCTATTCCAGACGTGCTTGTTATCACTGCTACCTTCATCTTGTCAAACGAATGTCTGCCGTATATTTTTTTAAGAAGGGTCAACTGCCCTCTGTCTGCATGTGCATTCAACACTACGAGGCCACAATCTTGTATTTTCTCTAATATCTTTTCTTGATCGTGTACTAGGTCAAAGCCATTACTTTTACTCATACCAACCACGTTGTATTTCTTTTTCTTGTAGAGGTCGCATATGGCCTTTCCGATACCTCTGCTATGTCCTATGACTGCTATTTTATTTTTTTCTAGATTCATATATGTCCACTAAATTTTCCAACCCTTCAAAACATTCAGAGTAGTGTTGGTAATATTTGTCAAACTTGTCTTTAGTGTACAGTGATTCTTTGTAAAAGTCAATTAATAACGTGGTTCTTGGCCCTGGATTGTTGTTGAAACCGTTGTGTAACTGTATGTCTGGTTGAAATATGAATGCTTCTCCTGTCTTCCATGTCATAAGTTCCTGTTTTTGTGTTTCAATATCCAAAACATACATGCCACTTTGCTCGCCACCCCCATCGTCGAGGCACATCTGGTAGCGCCATCCTCCTTCGTTATCTGTGTGGTTACCAATTTTGGTATTCGGGCCTACTGTCATTATGGCCACATTTGTTTTGTAGGGAAATTTTCTCAGTATCGAATACAGCATGGGATAGTCATTAAATGATTGTCCTTCGTGTTCTCCTGATTGTATGCCCAACGCTTGCCATTGCCCGTGTACATAGTCTCCCGACTTGTCATCAAAATCGTCTGGTAGTCCTCTTACACTGTCTGAGAAGTCCTCTGGATCTAAAAAAGTTTTGTTAGGTTGTGAGTCGAACTCGTGTTTGATGTTTTGCCAGTGTTTGTCTAACTGCCTAAAACATTCGCCTTGCTGTCCGTGGTAAAAACTTTTATCAAGCATTCAGTATATTAACATTTTTATCATGTATCTGTCTATCATGATCCTGCCAATTACTAAAAAATTGTTCGCCGTGGTTTACTAATTCTTGTTGTTCACTTAATTCAAAGTAGTCTGTGAACTCCGTGTTGTTGATAATAATTCTTCTATTCTCGTTACCGAACACGTACACTATAACTTCGTCGTCGCCTAATGATCTTCCTATCCTGCTGTTTTCTACTCTTACCCATGCACCATCTTCTTTGACCATGTGTGTTCCAGATACTTGTATACCGTTGTAATCATATAAATTGTCTATCAAGAACTTACCTGTCGCAAATACTTTGCCACCGACTGATACCGTGTCGCCTATGTCCACTTGCTCAACTGGTTTCAATGAACCATCGTGCATTGATATCATTGTGCCTGCTATGAAACAACCACCTCCAGATCCGCCTCCACCTGAACTTGATCCGCCCTCTGCGTCACCGAACCCGGCCGCTGTTGACACGAAAGATATCCCTGAATTGAACAAGGCCTTCCATACACCGCCTACTTTCATGTAACCTGCTGTCAAACGCTTCCAAGCACCCCCCACTTTGAAGAATCCTTCCGAAATTTCTTTCCATGCTCCGCCTACTTTGATGTTTCCTTGTACAGCAACGTTGAAAATCACTACTGCTTTTCCATCGCCACCTGGCGAACTTGGACTGCCGCCAACTGCCACGCCTGCTGAATAGTGAGATTCACCTGTGCCTCCTGGTGTCACACCTGACCCATCACTAGATGAACCACTCGATGGCACTAGATTCGAACCAGACTTACCACCGGTACCACCGTTGTCGCCTGTTCCGCCATCACCTGATGTTCCGCCGTCAACACCACCACCGCCGGCTCCACCACCACCACCGTCTCCGCTGTGATCCTTGCCGTTCTCTCCCAGTGTGCCTGGTGTGTTTGATGTTGCTGAGTTTGAGTTAATTCCTGCTGTTCCGTTTGAGCTCTTACCTGCTCCTGCTCCACCTCCGCCGCCTCCTGCGACTGCGATGTCTGTTCCGTCGATCCTTACTAGAGTGGCTCCTCCGCCACCTCCACCTGAACCTGAATATGGTTGTGGTCCAGCGTTACCGCCTTCTCCACCTGAATATGCTGTTTTACTTTTTCCGTTAGTACCACCCGGTGCACCACCTCCCGATGATCCACCTGCTCCACCACCACCAACTGCTACCTCTAGCGTTGTGTTGATCTGTCCTGATGAGATCGCTAAAGCAGTTTTTTTGACATGGTGTCCTGCGGCTCCTGTTCCTCCAGGTCCGCCAGCGTCTGAACCTCCGCCTCCGCCTGCGCCTGCCCAAAGGTATACGTCAATAGATGTTGTGCCCGCGGGAATGGTTGCCTGTTGTAGGGTACCTGTGTAGTTGAATGTCTTTACGACTGTTGGCATAAAGGATTAAGCCTCCCTTACGAACCAGAGATCTCCGTTTGCACCTTGTCCAGATGTTGGTGCTGAAGTCTCAACGTATCTGTTTCCTGCGATACTGTTACTGCTGTCATCTGAGATTGTAGATCCACCCCAAAGTTTTAATGATTTAGCCACCTGACCCGTAGTTGGTACTGCCACACTGGAATCACTTGTTGATGATGTTATGTCTGAACCGACTGCGGCCAAATTTACGTTTGTCACTGTTAACAAACCTGCCGCTGTAGTTTTAAGCACTTTTTCTTTCGCCGAGTTACCGTCTGCAACTGCGTCTGCTAATCTAATTAGTTGTGAATATGTTCCGCCTTGTCCTGCAGTAAAGTGATTCTCTGATACATCATAGAACAATCTGGCATCGTCTGTGTCTGACGTTTCAATGATCATTCCTGAGTCCGCTTCACTGTTTCCTGAGTTTAATTTTATGAATGCGTCATCTACAAGATTGATCACACTTCCACTCTTATCAAACTCACCACTAACGGTTAAATTTCCAGTGACAGTCACATCACCAGTGATGTCTATTCCGCCATCTGCACCTGTCAACTGTAGAGGCGTCTTTGTTACTCCGCCATCATTGACTGTGAATTTTAAATCTTTGTCTTGTGAAGTCTGTGCAACCGTGACGTCGTTGCTTGACACAGTAATACTTAATTCTTGTGCATCACCTATGATGACTCCGCTGTCTGTGTCTACTGTTAGTGCACCTGTCGTGGTGTCCGCCGCGTCTGTTCTTAAAAAGTTACCACCTGCTATCAATGTGCTTGAAGTGTTGGTTGTTCCTGATACATCTATTGTTGCGGCCTGTGTGTTTGTTCCTTCAAACACCGCACCTAGTGTAGAGTTCAATGTCAACCCTGCTTTGATTGAAGCGAATCCTGTCTGTGTATCACTCGGAGTAAACGTTTCTTTAGAAAGTATACCAACTCTCGTGTTACCTGCGTACATGGAACTAACAACTTTGTTACCTCCTGAACTGGCCAACGTCTCTATCTTCCATCCTGAAAGTGTCTGTCCTGATGTGTAAACTGGACCAACCAATAACCATGCTGACCCTGTGTAGACATAAACTTGATCATCATCACTGTCTATCCAAAGATCTCCTGCTGATGCTGAAGTTGGTTCTGATGCTTGTGCCTTTGCACCACCTGTTGGTTTGAAACTTGATCCATCATACACCTTTAGTTGATTGGTGTTGGTGTCCATCCATAGTTGCCCTCTGAGAGGTGCTGTTGGTGCCGACGTTGATGCTGTGTTCTCTAATAATTTAACTAGATTTTCGTTTAGGCCTTCTCCAAAACCTGAATAACTTTTTCCAAATAACTGAAGAGATGTGCTAGTATCTACTGTGCCGTCTGTGATTGTAGCAACTACTGTTCCGTCTGTTTTGTTTATTGTGTACGCCATTTGCTTATATTTAGCACCTTCCTACTACTATATTAATTGTGCCTATTTCCTCCGAATCGTAATTTTCTAACGCTTTTCCTATCACTTCACCAACCTGTGGGTCGTGAGTTTTCTTTGCTACTCCATGGTTGTTAGGATCCGTAGACAACATATCCCCTTTGATAATGTGTCCTACTACTTTGCAAGGCACTTTACCCATAAGTGCAACAGGTTGTCCTGCTGATTCTGAATTCATCAAGTAAGCAGGTTTTTCGCTGATCACACCTGCAACTCTTGGGTCATTGCCTTCTGTTGAAATTGTGACTTCCTTCTCACCTCCGAACACCACGACAGTTCCTACTTCGTACTCTGAGTCAGTCTCATACACCTCAGCCAAGTCAGCGTACTGCGCCGATGTTGCTTTCGCATAAACCGTGTTGTATTTCTTACTGCTTGAACCTATGTCGTAAGTTGTTGTTGTATCTGGCAATATCGCTTTTGATGTTAGATTGCCACCCATTGTGAGGGTTGTCATCGAGTTGGCACCTGTGCTGGTGATGTTACCCGTCACGTTGCCAGTTAGTGGTCCTGCGAACGCAGTAGATGTTGTTGTGCCTGAAATTTCTAGTTTTGTGGATGGTGTGATAGTACCTATACCAATCCTTGATTCAGAACCGTCTATGGTCATAACGGTAGTTGTTGTTCCTCCGTCGTTGACCTTGAATGTTATGTCCGTGTCCTGCACAGTGTTAGAAATTATTCCTCCAGATGCGTCCACCGTAACAGTTATATCTGAGTCAACACCTATGATCAATCCTGAGTCATTGGCTATACTGATCGTGCCTGATGTTGTGTCATTTGCGTTGGATCTAAAGAAGTTGGCCGCCGTTACCCCGCCCAATGCGTCTGCGTCAGTGGCCGTACCTGCAAATTTTAAATCTGCTATGTCTGTTGATAAACTTATTCCTTTTGTTATCGACGAGAAACCTGCTATCGCTGATTTAGGAGTGAAAGTGTCTTCAGATATTATCGCTATGAGATTACCGTCATTGAATAATTTTGTTATGTTCTGTGATCCATCACTTGAATCCAATATAGTGTCGTATGTGAATCCATTCGTTGTTCCTGTGGAACTAGGTGGTCCTACCAACACCGAAGATGTTCCGCTGTAGTAGAACATCTGTCCTGTGCCTGAATCTATCCAGATGTCTCCAGCCGCCATGTTGGATGGTGCATCTGATTGGTATGGTGCACTACCTCCCGCTGTCTGGAACGCTGAGCCGTTGTACACTTGTAATTTAGCATTCGTTGAGTCCCACCACAACTGTCCTTCTATGGGTTTGGTAGGAGCCGACGAGTTTGAAAAATTTTCTAACAAGTGCAGGAAATTCTCTGCTATGGATTCCCCATAACCTGCATATCCTTTACCTATGAAACTGATATCAGTCTGAGTGTTTAGCACACCGTCCTGTACAGTGTACTGGTTCGGCGAACTAGAACTATTTGTCTTGTTTACAGTGTATGCCATTAGTATCCTGTGTTACCACCTGATGTTGTTCCACTCACTGTGTTTGATGTTGACAGTGCAGTCGAGCTAGTTTCAGTGAAAGTTGTTAAACTTTGAATCCTTAGAGTGTAATCAATCTGTATTAGTCTGTTCAATGACTTTTGTACCGGGTGGAAAATGACGTGTGTCAACAACTTGTTCGTTGACCCGTTTTCTGTACCTTCCCAACTCTTCAAACCTAGTTCATCGAACACATAGTCGCCATTAAAATCAGTTGTGTTGTCAAAAGCCGCCTGTCCAGTTGGTTCACCGTAGTCAAGTGTACAAGTCACAACGATGTCTGTGTACTTGTTACCCGCTGTGTGTCTCACTTCCATCTTGTTCCTTGTGGTGTCTTTGTTGGTTGCACTATTGTCATCTACCACTTTGTAATAAGTCTGGTTGTACAATGTTGCGTTTGTGCCAGTTGAATTTGGAGTAAGGTATGTGATTATACCTGTTGGGTCAACACTTGTACCACCATTACCCAATGCAATCTCATGTACGAACCCTGTTGTTTTGTTTGCTAAAGAATTAGCAAGTGCCTGAGACATGTTCTCGTAGTGTATCGCATTTCTCTTGTCTACGATAACTTCACCTGTCTCTGGATCTGAAATCTTGATATGCCCCGTCATCATAACACCCGTGTTATCCTGAGGCTTTTTGTTCTCTTCTTTTGCTTCTGTGGGTTTGTTGTCTTGTGTCATCTAGTGTATTTATTCAGGTGCGTTTGTAGGCTCGTTAGCAATGAATTTAGCCTGTTGTGTGCCGGAAGCCTGTAATCCTTTACCATCTGCTGGATTACCATCTAGTGCCGTGTACCATACCTGTCCTTTCTTGTGTAATACTTTTATCTGTGTGCCTGAAGCAGGTGCAGAGCTCAATGTCACTGCTGTTGTGCTTCCGTCCACAGAATAGTTGATAGTCGATCCATCCTCGCTAGTGAGCAACAATCGTTGGCCACCAATGAATATGTCTAACTCACTAGCGGATGATGGTGCTTGTGATAGTGCGAATGTTAGTGTGCTACCGTCACCTGTGAAGGTGTTGGTGTACACAGTGTCCGCATAAGGGATGGTTTGAGTACCAGACGCATCTACCACTTCCGTGCCTGATCCATGCTCCTTAATTCCTGTTCCCAGGGTACCACGTCTAAGTTGTCCCAACGTGTTACCTGTTTTTGTAAAGTATTCTATTCTCTCTTTGTCTATGAACACAACGCCTGGGGTGTTGCTGGCAATATTTGGTGTAAGCAATACACTACCATCTTCCACAGTAAATGTCTGTGTGCTTTCTGTCATGTCCAGTACCAATTTTGTTGTTGCTGTTTTGGATATACGTTTGTAGAACGTCCTGTTCAACATGTCTTTGAATATCCTAAAGCCTGTGGCACTTACTGCAGAGTCTAGTGCAAAATACAACACGTCTAATCTGTCTGTGGCAACTATTGTTCTACCAAGTACCGTTATAGTATTTCTGTTTAACGTGTAGTCATATCCTTGAACAAGTTGTTCGCCATTGAGCCACACAAACGTATAAGCCTCGTTAAGAGGTTCGAATCTTAAATTAAATTTACCTGCTACTGTGTAAGGGTATGCCGCAGAACTAGACACTGTCCCAGCCAACACTTCACGTCTTTGTTTTGAACCAAGAGCGTTGTTAATTGTTGTTACAGAAAGCACATCATTGACCGAAATAGGATTTCCATCTGCAGACAGTTGAACTGGATTTAAAATTATGTCAGTGCCTTCGTTGTAGTATTGATAGTCCACCAATGTTGTTATTGCAACAAGATCATTGGCACTAGGAGCATTTGTAAACACTATTCTGTCAGGACTTCCTGCGATATCAGTTGTGAGCGATGATGAGTCTGAACTACTTGTTGTGTCATCTGCTGTAGTAACAGTGCCTGCTAGATCAACAGTGTAGTCTGTGTTCAGATTCTGTTGGACTCCGTTTAAATGCACCTGTATCTGTGCGGCACTTGTAATATTTTTACTAGGGTCAATTGTTGAATCATCTCCTAGAGGATTTGTCCAAGAAGAATCTTCTCCTATCCCAGTCAAATTAGTGAACAAGAATCTTGTTGTTGTTCCATCTCCTAAATAGTAACTAACATCAGGTCCACGGAGCATTTTTCCATCTAATTCTATTATGGTTAGACCAGAGAATGGTCCTATTGCTCCCGGTGGATAAGTCAAAGTATATCTGTTTGTTGAACCGTCATATGTGATTGCCTGATTCCTTACACTTGCAAAACTTCTAGTGCTTGTGGTTGACTTGTTGAAACCTGCTATCTGTATGTAAGAACTTGCCGCCGGTGCCGAATCGAAAACGACTGTAATGGTATTTGCTCTTGTCGTTGTTGTGTATGCTGTTGTAGGAACTCCGTCCACGGTTACGTAGATGTCTGAGGACGTAGAATCTAGATTGAATTCACCTCTTGTAGAAGTCAAGAACGATGTTGTACTTCCATCGCCTGTGAAAGTGTTTAGTACTCTGTAGTTCTCACCTGATATTGCAAAAACTTTTGTTGATATAATGCTGTTGTTTACAGGTGCTGTGTCAAATGTTATAGTTTTGTTCGCCACATCTATTGTGTAATCATTAATTGTAGAATCCAATGCACTGCCTTTTTGTATCACGCCGTCAACGGCCACGGTCACTGATCCTAAGGATCCTGGGAAATTTCCAATGCTGAATGTTGTTGTGCTTCCGTCACCTTTGTAATTTTTCTCACTTATGAAAGGAACTCCTGACTCTGGTGAAGTGTACACCTTTATATCTAGTGTATCGAACAACTGACCAGGAACAGTTTCTTCAGGTGCGTAACTAGTATCTGGTGAAACAAGAGCATCACCTTCTAGAACAATGTCACTCGGTGCATGTCCTAGTGCTGATGTGAAAAGTCCACCTTTGACTATCGAATCTAGTGTCCTGTCATCAGTCGGTGTCAATACTCCGTCATCATCAAAAGGTATGAACTCTACTAGAGCATTTTCTTCTGGTAGTTCACTTATTGCAAATGTCACTGTTGAACCATCACCTCTGATAACATCAGGGAGTTTTTTCCTTGTGCTATCATCCTGCGTGATGTACACTTGATAAACTTCTGTTGTGGCAGGTGCAGTGTCAAAAGTAAAGTCATCATTCACTCCGTTTGCTCTGAATGCCTTTATCCTAGAGTCTCCATAGTTGTCCCATGGGAAATCATACCAACCCGCTTTGTCCCAACCTGCTTCTTGGCTGAATAGTAATCCTGTGACCATCGTTCCACCATAGTCAACGCCTGTCATCACTTGATCCAGTTCATTTCCTGGCATTCCTGCTCCTGGCGTGTAGAAACCTTTGGTCCTGTCAGCGGCTGTAAGTCCTGTCTCATCGCCGTACACCTTGTAAACACTACCGACGTTGTCGTCGAAGTCTGTTGATGATGTGAATGCACTGGTAACTTTATAAAGTTGGTTGTTGTACCTTAACAGGTCATTGTAAGCATAGTTTGTGTTGGCCGCCCAATCAACAACTCTAGATGTGCTGGACACCCTGTCGAATTTTATTGTCGTGTCAAAGTCTCTTACCAGGTCGTTGGCCAAATTAGCATATGCCCTTGCTGTGTCTGACGGCGTTGACCCGTCATCAGCACCACCTGTGATGACAACCATCGGAGTGGCTGTGTAATTTGCCCCTTTGCCTGTAAGTGTAATTTTAGTGACCTTACCATCCTGCACTGTTGCCGTTGCCGTGGCCGCGGTTGTGCTTGGAGTCTCATACATTTTGTACGCACCTGATCTGGTGCTGGTAGGAGTGATAGTTGTGCTTGGACCATAAAACAATCCAGAGAAGCCGTCGAAGCCGTACGTGTTGGTGGTTCCTGCACCTCCGTTTTGACTGTCCCATACTTTTGCTTGAGTCTCACTGCTGAATAAAGGATAATAGTACCCGTAACTGCCAGACGTCGACCCTCTATTGCTGGTTGCTTGTATCTGGAATGGACCTGTTGATGCCACAGTACCACCAACTATGTTTACTGTAGGTGCCTTGGTGTATCCAGATCCGCCATTGATAATTGTTATTGATGAAACATATTTCTTATGGTAATCGTTCCACATCTGCCAAGGGTATTCAGTCAACTTCGCAGTGTCGAGACTTACATTCAAAGGTCTTATTTTTCCAGTACTTTCGTCATAAAAAGTTGGATTGTCAAAGTCTGTGTATATGCCGTCTTGAGTCTCCGTCTTGTCATAGCCTAGTGTGTATTCCCTTAATTTTGTGTGGAAAGGTTTTACTTCGTTGATGTAACTTTCTATCCAAGAGTCTGTGCCAGTGGTGTAAGACTTCCGTTGGTCTAATTGTCTTACAGTGTTCTTAGCATTTATGAATGAAGTTTTAAACATCCAATCCACATACGTCTGTTCTGAAAGCACTTTTCGTAATCCTGTGAAGAACAATGTATTGTATTCTATTGCTAGATCATTGATGAATAAATCATCCCTCAGTGCCGTAAGTATTTTCCTAGTTTCCTGGCTTGGTTCCTGGTCAAAGAAGTTGCCATCGAATGTGTCCTCGCCTGCGAAGCCGGATGCATCTTGGCTGTAGTCGTAAAGTTTAGTGCTCAATCTGATGGTTCCGTTTTCTGTTCCAACGTTTTCCCATCCTGTGGCGGTCTTCATGAACAGTTTCCATCCACCTGTGTCTGCACTCGTTACTTTGACGTGTTTGCCTATGGCAAGATCAAGCGTGTTCAGATCGTACTGGTATGTGACCTGTTTGTCAATCTTGGTGTTGTCATCATGCGCCATGTCACCGTCTGTCTTGTACCAATCCGTGTAACTCCAATATGCACTAGTGTTATAAGTCTGTACTTTTGTTCTTGTGAATTCTGTACCGTCCCATTGGTATATCGCCCAAAGGTTGTTTGCTGTCTCGTCTGCTTTGACCAAGTAGTTCACGGTTCCCGAAAGATCTGCTGTGTTGAGGTAAGTCAGTTCTGCATATGTATCAACTGTTGCGTCCCATTCGCCACTCTGTGCTGTGGGTTCTGGTTCCTTGGAGTCTAAATTTGTTAAATTGACCTGGCCCACCAACTGATGTTTTTTCAACACACTGTTTGCGTAGTCTATGATCTCTTTTAGTGCATTATACCTATCAACATACCAACTCTGTCTCGGCCTTACTTTGTTACCGTATCTCTCGTTTACTGGTAGGTTTAGATCTGGTACCACGTCGCCGGCAGTGTTTTTTCCTATCAGAGAGTCCCACCAACGTGTTTCTATCTGATGACCTGGCCTGTAGTCGGCATCGCCTTCCCTGACCAATTTCCAAACACTGTGTGAATCACCCTCGAACGTGTTTGCTCTTATATCTATGTTAAGCACTACATCGTCATTGGTTAAATTTGAGATGTTATTCAATAGTAATTTGTTGGTGTCTGTGATAGAATAGTATTTGAAGCCAAATCCCCTTGGGTTTGTGATCAAGTTGGCCACAAAGGCCACTGTGTTCTTCCTGTGTTGGTGAGCGTGCCTGTCATTCCTTGTATGGTGGCCTGTTGGCAATGTTGTCTTGTCTTTGACCCAGTAGTAGTAATAGTTAACAAATGTGTCTAATCTAGAATCATATTTTTGTACTACTGTGTATTGAGAATCATCACCATATAATGCTGTTCCTGATATTGTTGTTGCGGTGCCCTCAACCCTCCTGTTCCATTCGCTTGGCAGTAATAGAGATTCCACCCATTCATAAATGTCTATGCTGGAACCCGGGAATGTTTGTCCCCAGTGGTTGTGTTTGTATTCCTGTGTGTCTTGCTCGTACCATAACCATTTTACCGTTGACAGATTCCACCATACTTCGCCTACATGATCGTCGGCCCATGGCGTACTGGTGTTCGCATTGTCTCCAACGTTGTAAGTCGCCGGATCCCATGCAGTTTTGATGTCTATTTCCCTATCTGCTACACCCAATATTCGACCCTTGACAGGATCATACAGGTCATAGTAGTCTCGTAGTTGTTTTGATTTATTATCGAACTCAAAAACTTTTCCTAATTTATCTGTGTCCATCAGTGCTGTCTCTGTCACTAGATTCTTCCATGCGTACTCGCCATTGACTGTGAGATCATAGCAAGACACTGTTCCGTCATTAACTATCTTCGTGCTACCGTCTGTTGCTGTGTTACCGTCGTCATTAGGTGCCCCAACGAAAACTGAATTGTCAATCATGCAAACGCCTCTGCCAAAGTCATCGTCTGCTGTGACATTGTCTGCCATTAGTCTATCATCCACAACAAATTTTGTGTTGTACATGGTTGCCGTGAACGCCCCTCCGGATCCTATGTTGCTGTCCACTATGGTAGTGTCCTGTAGGTCAAATGTTGTCTCGCCTGCGTCAAATTTTATCTCTCTGTCACTTGCGAAGCGTTCCGCACCTATGACAGCCCTTGTGCCATTGCTGTTCAATGAAAGGCTAGTACCAAACTTCATGTTAGTGCTTGATTCAGGAGCATTTATAGTTTGCTGTAGCGTGTAAGTGTTTGTGGAATCGTCTGCGTTCCATTTGTAATAATACACGGCACCAGAATCTGGATGAACCGTTCCGTCCACACCCGGTGCGCCTATTATAAGTGTGGTGCCGTCTTTGCTCATTGCTATGGATTCGCCAAATGCTGTGTTAATGCTTGAACCATCTGATGCCACACCTGTCAGGGTTTGTGCCAGTGCGAATGAATTTTGTGTGCTACCATCATTGCTCTGTGACGTCTTGATGAATATCTCTACCTTGCCCGCGTTGCCAGGTGCCAGTGAGCTGACAGCCAGTATGTCACCGTTGTCGTTGGCCTGAATCCTGTGTCCGAATCTCTGTCCGGAACCACCCGCTGGTGCCTCTATTGTGTAGTCCTGTGTCCATGTGTCATAGGTTGATCCGTCCGCACCCACTCCCCATGTGTACATGTACACCCTACCTTGATCATTGTCATGGCCTGGTGCTGATACAAATAGATACTTGTCTGTTGTTGTCCTCACTGAACTTGCACCTGGCTCAGAAATTTTATGTGACCATCCAAAGTTAGCATTCTCATTTAACGTAGAACCATCTGTTGGTGCCCTTACAGTGTCAAGTAAACCATATTTGAATGTGCTTGGATCCCATATGTAAATTTTTACAAGTCCTGAATCAAGGAACCTTGTGCTACCGTCGGCGCCTACTGCGTTGGTGTATGGTGCGCCAGCAACCACAAAATTCTCATCTGTGCTGATAGACAAAGATTCACCAAGTCTACTGGTGTTGTCGTCGTTGTCTGTCATCGTTGCTGTTGACTGCGTCTGTAAAGTGGCTCCTGCTTCCGTCGAAGACCTGAACAGGAAATGCACCTCACCTTGTCCTTTACCTGGTGCTGATGCTATCACTGTCCTTCCGTCATTACGTGCCACAACCCTGTGGCCGAACTCCTGTTCTGCTGTGCTGGCATCTGGTGATAGTACTATCGCTGACGTGTATGGATCCTGTTTCTCGTACACACGCCACAGTCCTGAACTGTCCGCGTCCGCGAACACCTTGTCTCCCGGCTGTTCTATGGCGTCATTTTTGTCTGTGTAGTTCTCGAAATCTATTAAATCATTTACATTGTCCATGGACGCCAACCTAACAGATATGAACTTGTAGATGTTTCCGTAACTGTCTGCCGTTGATCCGTCCTCCAGTGCGGGGATGAATCCCACGTTGCCGTCGTAATCTATGATCACCGTCTTGTGATCAGGTGTTGCACTGATCTGGTACACACCGTTGAGTGTTGCTTCCTCGCTGTTGGATATGCCAAAGTAGTCCGCCTGTGTCGTTGTTGAGCCTGCCGTCAAGTTGTGGGAGCCAGTGAACGTGATCTCCAACTGTGAGGCATCATTTATCAAGTGTAGATCTGCTATCTTTATGCCAGCACTGGTGATCCTGAACACGTCCCAATCATTATTGCTCTTGTTGGCAACCCATATCAGGTCATGTGTTGTTACAGCGTTCATGTCCAAATTCAGTATCTCGTCGATGTTGAACGCAGTGTGTTGTACCTGTTGCGGTTGAGGATATCCTGCGGTCTTGAACACCTGTGCTGTGTCCCTGCTGACGCCTTCTTTTGTGTAGTCCAATCTCTTGAATGTGGTCGATGCCGTGTACTCAACCGGCTTGTAGTAGAAGTTGTCTTTGACTATCCCATCCGATCTTGCATATTCAACCGTGTCATTGGATGTGTCCAACAATTCAATGCTCTGTGGATCTGCTGTGATCTCGTCATCTTTCAAGACTATCTGTATGTTCTCTATGGAATCTGTGTTACCGAAGTTACCTGTACGTATCATCCATTCCGGATACAGGTCCAGAGTGATGTCCTCTCCCTCGTACTTGGCCTTCAATATCTTGTCTATGGCGTTCTGTGTGCCCTTCTCCCTGATGTAGCCTTGGTAGAACTTGTACTGCGACACGTCATTGACGAAAAGGTTCTCCAGGTAGTCCCTTGATTGGTATCCTGTGAGCCTCTGTGCCAACTGCTGTTGCGATTCGTCGAAGTTGTTGGTCTCTAAATCATAGAAGTCGTTGAACTGTGCTATCTTGTACTCGAAGTTGGGTATCAACTGTGGTGCTGGTTTCTCATCTTTGAGTGTCCAGTTGGTTTTTTCGAAAGTAGCACCCGAGTTGTGATTGGTCTTTGCCACGTAGAACTTGCCTTGGTACTCCACGCTGTCGCCGATCCTGTAGTCTGTGTTGGCCGTCCAGTATGTGACCTGTGCGGCGTCAAACACGAAGCCAGGTGCGTAGTAGTCTCCATTCCACCCTCCTGTCTTCCAACCCACCAGTTTCAATCTCTGTTGTCTGAATCCTGTGAATGGATCATAAATGATGTCTGCGAACACTGTGCTGTTGTCAAACAACAAAACGTGTTCCTTCTGTACGGTATTAAGTGCTATGTTGTACAGTCCAACGGTGTCGGATTTGATCCCTAGTTCAAAAGTCTTACCTATTCTTTTGGTAGATATCTCACTGACATCTATCTTCCTACCGCCGGAGTCTAGTAGTGAATAGTCTCCTGCCAGGTTTCTCAGTTTCCCCACAATGCTGTTGTTGGTGTCTAGTTCGAAACCATCCGCGGCCGGAGAAACGGTTATTGCTGATCCTGGTGACCACTCCTGTGTGGTCCAAAATAAAAATTCTCGTACAGCATTTGACCAGTTTAGTGTTTCTTTTATTTCGTTCGAGAACTTGTTGAATCGGAATCCTTGTGATTCAAGCCATTGTCCATAGCCAAACAAGAAATCAGCAACATCCTGTATAGTGTCAAACACGTGACCATATGGGATGGTGTGTGTGATACTTTGGTATGCGGTGTACTGCTCTACTACCGCTGATCCCTCGACAGACACTGCTGTTGCTGTCGTGGTCTTGACCGGATAGTTGAAATTGAAATATGGTTTGGTAGTGCTGTAACCCAACACCTTGTATCCTCCCAGTATAGTGGAACCATCCTGACTGATATCTGTGTTCTTCTCTATCAGCACACCAGAATATTGGAAACTCTCTACAGGATTTGATGTCCTGAAAAGTATCTTGTAGTTTTCATCCGGGATGAATTTTGATCCTGACTTAGATCCTGGTGACACACTATCTGTTAAGATTTTTATGTTGTCTTTGTCGGTGAATCCGCCCAACTTGTAGGATAGTTGTACAGATAAGTTCTTCATCTTATCATAATAGAAAGTTTTACTGTCTATGTTCCTCGATATCATGTAATTGACCACAAAGGGTTGGTATCCTGCCGTCTGGTATCTTGTCGTTACACCTGTTGCTGTATTTGTTTCCGTTTCTAGATGATATTTCGCTGTTGCTAGTGTGTTCCTAATACCAGTATCTGTGTTGATCTGGTTACCTGCAACGTTCGTCGTCAATCTAGATGGATCAAAAAGATTAGAGAAGAACTTAGCAGGTTTAGTCAGTGCCAATGCTTTAATGACCGTGAATGGGTAAGCACTGGATCTCCTCCATGCCGTCTCCGCTGGTGCTTGATCGCCAAACTTCCATGCGTTCTGTCTTCCTGGTATATCAAAGTTGTCAACTAGTCCCGCCGCCAGTGGATCTAAAAGATTACCTGATGCGTCAACAGGTAGGTAGTCCCTGATCGAAGGTTTCCCGTATCTGCCTGTCTGTGTTGCAACAGCGTTCCATAATACATCATTACCTGATGTGTATGGAGCGGTTCCGTAGGTCGCGTCCCACGTGCTAGGCTTCTCTGAATGGCCCAGCATCTCCCATGGCCTAACATGTGGAGCATCTGTGTCGTAGAAATATTTGTATATGCCTCTCCAGTGTCCTGGTAGGTTCTCATCAATCAGTCTGCCTTTTGATCTAGCATAATTGTACGTGAAAGGTGATCCCTCCGTGAACGCAGTGTTGTTGATGTACTGCACATTGTTACGGCCTGCCCACTGATAGAAGTCTGGTCCCATCACCCCGTCCACTTCTTGTAGTGTGTACTCCGTTGATGTGAAAGCACTTGGCAACACATCGTGTATGTCTACCAAAGTGGCATCATAGGTTACTTTGATGTTGTTGTAGATCCTTTTTTCTAACTCTAATATTAAATCATCACGTTCATCTCCATACGCCTTGATTATGGAACCGTCGTGCTTACGGATCACTGCCGTGTCTGTGAGATACGTGGTATCTGTGAATGTCTCCGGTGTGAACTTGGCATACATTCCCAGTTTAGTCGGCGACGGTGGCATGTAACTGCCTGTGGTGTCTGTGTAATCTTTGATAACAATCTTGTCACCTTCGGCTAGGGCCTTGCTAATGCTGACACTGTCGTCTGTTGTGCTGAAAGTGTAATCTGTGCCCAACAACAACTGCACATCATTCAAGTAAACATAGACTGCCCTATTGCTCAAAGTCGTTATGTCGTGTTGTGAGTCCAGTGCATAGTCTGTCTGTGATGATCCCATCACTGTGTATGATCTGGTTGAAACGTTTTCTCCCCAACCTACCATGTCTTCGTAGTAGAACGGGAAACCACTATTTCTACCTGGTGTTATGGCCGCGATTATCTCGTCAACCCTGTCAGCGGCAACTCCCTCGTATGCCGTACCTGTTGTATGTGTTAAGAATGCGTTGTACCATTTCTCGTATTCCTGGCTGACATAATCTATTGACGAAATCATGTTGGAATTCTGATCCGCCAAACCAAATATGGCCGGAAGCAATGGTCCTTCGTGTTGGTGTATGCTACCGCCTTTCAATCTCGCATCTGGCTTGTCTCGTAGATTTGAAAGTCCTGGTATCGCTCCTGTAACATCTTGATTCTTGTCAAGTATGTCTCTGACATGGGCCAGTATCTGACCAAATGTAAATGTGCCCAACTGTTGGTTGAGACCGTTTGTCGCTAAATTTTCCGGGATCTCGTATATGCCCTTGTCAGCGATCTTTTCAGCACTACTATGTCCTGCAATCCGGATCTGATCATCGACTTCCAGGGCGTTATTAAATTTTACGTATTTGTTTTTTGTTCCTGTTTCTAGTGTGTAATCGGTGGTCAGTGTCTTACGCGAACCATTGACCGATACCGATAATTCAAGATCTGTTAGGTCCGCTGAATTCTTGTAGAAGTCAACGGGGAACAACTGCTTCTCAGTTGCGTCGACTATGAAAGTCCTGATCACCCGCTGTTTGCTTTCCGTCGTCCTTTTGATCCAGGCACCCCTTGAATTGTGCGTTGACCTGCCTGTCGTGTAGTGCAAGTGACCCTCGGCCAAGTTCTTTGTGATTGTGGACGTTCCGCTCTTGTAAGTGAAGGTTCCTGATGTGTGATCTGAATCGAATACGATGTCTCCCACGTTGTTGATGGTGTTGTATTTTACCTTGATACCAAGCACCGTGTCAGTGGTTGCCGTGTCAGACGTTGCGAAAGCAAAAACCTTTGCTCCAGCGAAAGTTGAATTGGGATATGTCGTAGCATCATCGAACGAGATGTGATTGTTATCCCACATACCGAACAACGGCTGTTGGTTGACGCCTGTTTTCTGTTGTGCTTCTTCAAAAGTTTCAGTAGTATCGTCGTAGTAAAAAGTTTTTCCCTGGTTTGTTGTTCCAAACTCTATGAAAATAGAATCATTGCTGGTTGGCGTGGCATCAGATGCCTCTGTTAAGTTTATGACCTGTGTAGAATCTCCCGCTGTGACGAAATTCACATCATAAATCTTGTTCTTTACTATGGGATCCGTGTCCGCCGCGAACACTACCCTCATTCCGTTAGCAAGTGCTAGTCCGTCAATGATGTAACCAGTCTGCTTGACAACATCACTGAAGGCGTCTGTGGTCACTGTGTCATAAAGTGTCACTGATTTTTTAGCAACAGTTCCATGATTGTAAAGTTCTAATCCAGAGTCAAATTCTATGATGGGTCTTTTTGCCCTGTCGTCCTCATTAAGCACAGGAGTGTGCCCACCTATCCTTGCAGTTTCCTCAATAACTGCTCTATGGAACCATCTGTTGTATCTAGACCATGCATTTTGATCCTGAGAATCCCTCTTGATTGTGATGTAGTCTTTGTTGTCTGGAGTGTAGTACGCTTTCGCATATGGTCGTGAATCGTATCCTACTTGGTCATAGAGTATAGTTGATTCTGTAGCGTAACTGCCAGGTGTAATCAAGTCTTCAACATCAGTAAGTGTGATAGAATCACCAACTCCTTCTACGTAATATTCTTTATTCTGGTAAGCCGATGGTACCAACGAATTGGTGAATTTAATTTTCATGCCATTTGAAAGATCTAAAGTCCTTAGGCTATAGTTTTTTACACCTATGATATCATCTTCTACGTTGATAGTAGTAGTGCTTACAACATCTCGTATCTGTAATATGCCGTACATGGCATCATGGTTTCCGCACTGATAGTATAAAGTGTCTGGTGCACCTGTGGTGGGAACTGTGAATGTGACAGTTCCGTAATCTGCTCCATTGTTGGTAACTCCTGTATCGAATATCGTTGATGTAGAGCCGTCCTCTGATACCTTGCTCTTGTATGGCTCGGTCATTATCCAGAAAGGATGTCCTTTGGCGTTCACATCAAACTTATAAGTGTTTCCCCTGTAAAGCGTCAGTATGGGATTATTCTCGTTCTCCCTGTGTGTAAAGTTGTAGGCCCCTTGTGCCAAATTCTCAACCGAATACTCGATAACCGCACTGGGTCCAACCGAATCTATCTCTAATGCTCCAGGCCCTTCTGGTATCCAGTAGTACTCTCTGTAGTTGACCAATTTGTCATAGTCTATCGCCGGGTTCCATGAGTACACAGTCTCTTTGTTCAATCTGTCATGGTTATTGACCTTGCCTCCTAAGTACTTGATCTGGTTTATGTAATCATCGTACGTTCCGGTGAACTTGACTTGATCTTCGGGATTGACCGATGTTGTGTCTCTGTCTGTATATGTCACAGTAGGCTCTAACTGATATGCGAACCTATCTCTACTTGTGGCAGTGATATATCTGTCACTGACTTTTCTTGTGTAAGCATCCTGTCTTCCTATGTAACCGTCTAGTCTCTCCAGTGAACCTTTCTGTACCAACGGATCCATTGTGCTGGCCAGGAAACGTTGATTGGCGTCTGTCCTGTAGAAAGCAGGTAGGTGCTGAACTGTACGCCTGTACTCGTTGTTGTCCTGTTTGACAACTTCGTTATTGGTTAAAGCGTTGGTGGGATTGTCTGCCATTAGTATCCTGACCCACTACTGCCGGTGCTTGAACCGGAACCTGTTGTAGTAGAGCCTGACACTGCTGATCCTGTCGTGGTGTTGGTCGTGGCAGTTGATGTTGATGTGACCACAGTGCCAGAAGACGCCAGTTGGTTGGCTCCCAGTGCTGTTATGATTGACACATCATCAACGGTGGCCCCACTGATGAAAATCTCGTCTGCCGCTGAGTCAATTTGGAACAAGGACCCAAAACCCTGTCCTGACTGGTTGGGCACAATGACCGCTGTCAACAAGTCTGGTGCTAGTTCATTGTGTATGTAAGCGGCCAATTCTGTAAAATAAAAAGCGTCTCCAAAATCCCAGTTGTCCAGTGCGAAGAATTCGTTTATCGCGGCGATCACTCTGGTCTTGATCACTGCGTCTGACACATTGGTCTTTGGATTTTTTACAACCTTGAAAGTTGCCTGTAGTTGTTCGTCTGCATTTGAACCAAACAAAATTTTGTATTTTACTGGATGGTAAATGATTTGATCAGATAAAGATTTCAATGGATCGAGTGTGCCTGAGTAGTTGATTCTCAACTGGTCTGCTGTTGCTACAATTGGTTTCGATCCGCCTTCCTGTAACCATATCCTGAACAGGTTATCATAGGTCCTCTCCAATAGGTACACATCAACAATGTTAGACACGCTGGGATCTATCCTGGTTTCCTGCCCGGCATGGTGTTTGTATTGGAAGTTAATTGAACTCCTGCCCTTCCTTGCTGTGTAGTCCGTTGTCGTGGTCAAAGTATTAGTTGTAGAACTGTACTTCTTGATCACGTCCTCGGCGCTGTCATAGAAGTAAAATAATTGCTCGTCTGTATAAGTCGACGTGTTTAAATTTATGTCTGTTTCCTTTTCAGCAACAATGAAGTTGGTTGATGCGTATGGTCTGAATCTTTCAATTGCGTCATATGATGTGTACTTCTCAAAGAAAACGAATTTTGTGGATTCTGAAAGTGTTGGTTCAACGTATATGTCAAACAGTTCAGGATTGTCCACAACACCGTCATCGTCCGCATCAAAGAAACCAACCTTAACTTTCCTGTTGTCCTGGAAACCGTCTACCTCTGTCACCACATCAACTACCTGCCAAGTGATTGGGTATCCAACACTGTTTCCTGTTGAAACGATACTGTTTGTTTTTAGTATTTTTACCGTGTCTTTCACACTCCTGCCTGTTGTGTAGTCGTAAATTTTTTCTTCCACGTCATAGTGGAACTTGTTCTGCGACTCTGATTCGAAAATGTAATCCAGTTTCCTGTATTGTACAGTGTAGGTGTTTCCGTTGTTGGTAAATTTAAACCACCAACTGGCATCCGCGTTTGTTCCTGTGGTTGAACCTGTGTTACCAAGACTGAATGTTGAACTGGTGCTTAGGTTCGTAGAAGTGATTACCTTCCATGTTTCTGAATCTGTGTCATATCGTAAACCAAATTCCTCATAGGCCTCTATCCTGTCTATCATATCTGCTTCGAGCGTTGCACTGAACGATGTGGTCAGATTTGGAATTATTGCATTGATTACAGAACCGTTTGGCACTATGTTATTAAGTGTTACTGGACCAACACCCGACTCTAGGTTTCCTACTCCGCCGTTGGCTCCATCAAGAACCACTTCACCTATCTTGGCCCATAACCTGTCTTCTGCGTTGTCCGTGGTCGATGTTACCAATGTACCGTTCAGGAACTTCCTTGTGTCTGGCGCTGTGAATTTTACCAATGCACCTGGTTTAGCGAACTTCATGTTGGAAGTTGCATAATCACCTATGACCAACGCTCCACCGGAAGTGAAATAACCTGTGTTGGTGTTCGTAGATGTTGTAGTTGAATTCCATGTTGCGGAAAGTGTGCTGGCATCTTTGGTTCCGTACTTCAAGTAGTAGAACTGTCTGGCGTATGCTTCTTTCAATTTTGCTTCAACAGATGTGTCTATTGTGGACTGTATGTCACTCCTGTTGTTGAATGTGAAAGTGAACTGCTGTACTGATTCCTCCCTGTACAGTATGCCGTCCTCGGCGAACACGCTCACGTTCGAATATGCTCCTGTAGGATCAAGTATCTCTTTTGCCCTGCTTATACCTGATGCTGATCTGTTAACGGATCTAACCTTCACTATCTCCTGTGACGCACTCAAAGGTACCACTTGGTAGTCCTCTGCCGTGATCATCCTGTTCTGTGAGTAGTATACCTGTGCCGCTTTCTCTTTGATTGAGTCATTTGACTCGGTCGCCGCTGAATTGTAAACGCTGGCCTTGAGGCCCACACTCATGGTCAAACTCTGCTGTGCACCGTTGGCGTCCGTGTATGGCACGGTCAACTGTACGTTCTGCATGTCCGATGACTGTATCGCATACTTGGCGTTGTCACTGACTCTGTAGTAGGTCCTGAAGTTGCCCAGAGGTATGTTTGAGAAGTTGCCGTCTCCGAACACAAAGTCAATCGCGTCGTTGTTCTTGGTCACTACATTGAAAGTGTTTCTCTCTGCTTTTGACAGGGAGTTATAAATGGCATTGTTGCCTGACAATGATGGCACCTTGGTCCAAGATTCAGACAACTGTCCGAACTGGTCCAACTTGTACAGCCACACGTCCGTGTCGTTTATGTTGGATGTTTCAATACTTTTAACATAATTTGTGATCGCTGTGTCCACATTGAACTCTTGGTTCTGCATTGTCCCTTGTTTGAACAGGAAGAAGAATCCTGTGTTGTTGGAACTGTCTCCGGATCCGTCGGTCCTATAAGTGTAGGTCAATCCTGTGCCAGGCACAGGTGATGATTCGTATATGCTGTCTGAATCTGTTATGGTACTTGATACAATTTCGAATGATCTCGATATGCCTCCCACTGACTTCTGGAACTTGAATATGGGTAGGTCCAATTGGTTTGAACTCAATGTGTAAACTTCTGTTGTAATTCCACCTATGGTGCCTGATTCCCTAGGATTGCCAAAAAGTTGTCCTGTTTGATTGGCCGCATTTAATATGGTTGTGAACTGCTCTCTGTAGTTTGCATTTGCCGAATCGTTCCAAATTATGTTTGAGTTTGCCAGATTTGTTCCTGTGCTGTCTTGAACATCTTGTGTTGTAGATATCGAATCTATCTTCAACATTCCCGTTGCAGGTTTGTTTCTCTTGGCGTTGTAGTTGATCAACCTCGCCAATCTTAGAACACTGTTTCTTCTCTCCGCGGTCTCAAGGAAGTTCTCCCTGGCGTTTAGATCAACCCTGAATGAAAGTGCCTGTGAAATATAAGCAATAAGATCTATCAGGGCCACGTACTCAGAACTCTCAACGAAATCGTTGAAATCATCTGGGTAGTTCTCTTTGAGATAGGCCACCATGGTCCTTCTCAAGGTCTCGAAGTCGTATGATTTGAAATCTGCCTGTTGGAAAGCCTGGTAGATTTTCCTCCAATCTTCCGCTACTAATAATCTGTTCTGTCTATCTGTTGTGGCCATTGTAATTACAATGGTATTTATATGTTAGGAAATGTGCGTATATTAAGATAGGCGTAACAACGAATTCTCATCGAAGTTGAATCTCAGTTTCTCTGTGATGTTCAGAGGAACATAGGTTATAGTGGCCTGTATGGCTATGCCCTTGTCCGCTTCCGTGACCAAGATCTCCTCTGTGGAAATACGTGGATCTGCGTTCAAATTAGCGGTTATGTCCTCCACTATGGCGTCCTTGAGTTGTTCTGTGAATGGTTCAAATATGGCATCGTATATGATGGTGCCGAACTCTGGATTCTCTACCCTCTCGCCCTTACGCACACTTAATCTGTTAATGAGGTCTTGCTTGGCTACCTCGAAGTCGTACAGTTTGAAGTTCTGCTTGTCCGCACGTGAACTGAAACCCTTGAAGGTCACTGACTTGTTTGATAGTCCGTTGCCTGATCCTGAATCTCCGTATGCCATATGCTATATTTACTCCCTAAAATCGGAAGAAACTCCTCACTGCACTAATCGCCTGATTTTTTAAACTTGCTACCTGTCCTTGAACGAAACTCATCACCGCCTCCTTTGGATCTAAATTTATTAGTTTATTGATAGCATCTGCCTTTGCCACGAGCGTGTTTAGATTCTTTATGGGCAGTTTGATCTTGTCGTTCAGTTTCACAACCTTGCCTAGTTTGTCTGCCACTGCTTTAATGCTTGGCTGTTTTAATAGTTCCGCCTTAATTATTTTTAATTCTGTCGCTGACAGTTCTGGACTGGTTGCCTTGATCTCTGCCATTGCTTCATTGATGTATGCCTTTGTCCTCTGTGTGCTACTCTGCCTGTCATATGGCTCGTGAGTGACAAAGTCAGACACGGTGGTCTTGTTCTCGATCTTGTTTGGTTTTCCCTGCGGTAATGGATTATCGTCGTCGATGTCTATCAAGCCGTCGGTGACCTTTATGCCTATGGCATCTGGTTTCAACCAACCTGGCCCCCATGCACTGCTGGCGCCGACCGAATTAAAATGTACCTGTGATCCTGCTAGATCTATCCTGCCGCCTGCACCATGTAGTTGTGTTCCGTCCGTAAATGACGATATCCCGTCCCTTGCGTAGTTCCTGACCGAACCTTTCTGGGAACTGTTCAGTATGCCTTTCTCTCCCATCGCAAACACATAACCTTCTGCATTAAGGGCCACGTTTGTCTCAGAAGTAAAATTTATCGCACCCTTGGCATGGAAGTTGATGTTCATGTCTGAGTGTAGGTTGAAGTCCCTGCCCGACCTCATGTTTATACCGCCGTCGGAGTAAACACTTACTGTGCCGTCCGTGTCCATCTCTATGAAAGCCTTGCCCGAACCATTGGCAAGGTACACCACACCCTCTGAGTCGTTCATCAGCAGTTGATGTCCTGATGCGGTCCTCAATCTTGTGAGTTGGTTGGTGCCATCCGCGGCACCGTCGTCCATGACGAAACTGTGTCCTGGATCCCTGTCCGTCTGTACTTTGGTGTTGTCCAACCCTATGTTCAACTCTCGTGAGTCTGGACGTATCCTGCCAGGAGTGTTGATACCAAAAACCCTGCTTGGAGATTCACGTCTGGCTGACGATGATGTTGTACCCCTCACCGTGTCCTGTACCAGTCCCTGTTTCTTGAGTTGGTCTGCTAGAACATCATTGACAGGATATTTCCATTTGTCTATGTTCTGTAAAATTTCGCCTGGTGCGTACAATCGCTGATTCTTCTCACCCGCTGGTAAAAATTCTGTTCCGTAATCTGCCAACTTGCTGGTCTCCGATGCCTCCTGTGCCTCCGCGGCCTTGGATGTGTTGACCGAGGCACCATGGCCTGGCACCTGTTGATTGACCAGGGGTTTCTGCACACAACCTATCCAGAAGGCACTGGCGTTGGACTGTTCTCCCTTGGCGAATATCACCAACACGTCCGTGTCCACGTCCGGTGGTACCGCCCACATGCCGTAACTGTGTTGTGTTTCCTTGTATAGGTAAGGGTCGATCTCAGACACCGCATTGATGCTTTTCGCACCGTAGAACGGTGACAGGTACTGGCACCATATTATCTGGCTGGAAGTTGGATTAGTGGTCTGACTCAGTGCTGGTATGTTCACACCCAGTCTGCCCATCTTGAGGGGATCGTTGGTCACTTTTACCGTAGCAATGTACGGACCTGGATCGTTGTCAATGTATTTCTCATTGAAGCTCTTCTGGTTGTCCTGTGTGTCCGTGAATCCTGCTGAAGTGTATGCCATATTTTTATATTAGTCCCTCAAAATTCTGTTTTGCAAATTCTTTAGCATTATCGATTAGTTCTGATTTTTTGTCATTAATTTTTTTTTCAATATTTACACTGTCTTTGATCTCGGTTATGCTTTTTATGGAGGCGTTTGTCAACAACGGTACTGCACCCTCGCCCTGTTGGTTGTTGAACCTGCTACAGTGCAGTGTCTGTAGGAACTGTCCGTTGTCGAATTTGGTGTCTATCTTGTTGACCTGGTACAGTCCATTGAAGAACAGGTTCTCGTCCCTTACTTTGTCTATGCCGGAGAACATTGTTCCCTCTTTTTCATTTATGTCTGCAGGCAGACGATATCTCACGCTGATTATGGGTTGGAATCGGTCAGCGTTGAAACTGGCTGATGCTGTGTCGAATGATTCATCCTTGGCGCCGAATGACTTGCCGTCCTCTTGTATGGGCACGTACATGTCCTGGCAGATGTAGGTGGGATCTCCCAGTATCTCCAGTTCGATCCTCATCATGTCCACCTCAGGATTGGTAAGGTAATCATAGAACTGCTGGGCCTTGTTGGCCTCCCCTGACAGTGTCTTCACTGTGTTGGCACCCTTGATGGATGATGGATATTGTCTCAGGGGCAACAGTGGTTCTGGATCACGCTCCCTGCCGAACACGTTCTTGAATGCTTCTGTCAGCGGTGCGAACAGTCCCTTCTCTGTGTCACTCTTGTCGTCACCCCTCAAATTCCTCAGGTAGTAAGCGGTCTTGTAGTTGATACGTAGACCCTGCACGTCAACGTTGTCGCCGGTGTAGATGTAGTCATATTCCTTGTGTACCTTGCGACCCCAGTCCACGTTGGCTATGCTGACCCCGGGACCAACGAACTTAAGGATGTGTATCTTGTAGGGTATGGCCTTGTATGTGATGGTCTTTGGATGCATCTTGGTTATGGGATCGATCTTGCTGGTGTCCGTGTACACAGTGGTCTTGATCTTGAACCAGTCTATGTACTGGTTGTTGAACAGTATCTTCTCGAATTCCTTGCTCTTGATTATGGAGGCCACCTTCTCCTTGGTGAGGCTCTCCTTGGTGTAGTCGGTGTTGGACCTGATGTATGTGGTCCAGAAATCGTTGGCCAACTCCTGATAATGGAATCCGGCCCTAATGGCATCCTCGAAGAACTTAGTGACTGCTATGCCCGAACTGGCCTGTGCAGACATGGTGTTCTGTCTAGGTGGGGGTGCATCAAAGTCTGAATTTAAACCAGAAAAGTCTTCTTGGTTTTGTGCTACCGATCCGGCGCTGTTAGTGGTGCCTGCTGTGTTCTTGTACTGTAATCCTTTTTTCTCAAGTTCACCGTCTATCTCGAACTTGTAGATGTCTGGATAATACCTCCGCTGTTCTTCGATCTCCTGTTTCATCTGATCGGACAAGGCACGTTCCGCGGCCGCGGCCCATTGATAAGGATCATTTCCTTCGATGGGCATAGCAGTACGTGGATACTTGAACCTGTCATCGAACGCAAGGTCGGTGTATGGCACCGCCATTATCTGATATCTGGCACCACCCTCGTTGACGTCGAAGTCCACCCTGCTGATCAGTATGGGTATCTTACGTGTGTGGCTCTTGTTGGTGCTGTGTTTGGCGTATGGTCTTCCCTGCTCATCGAACCCCTTGAACTCTATGGTCAGCAACATGGGTGCGTCTTGGTAGTCTAGGAAACCGTTGATCGCAGTCGCGGCCCTGACCTTCTCTATGAAAGTGATACCGTATGGTTCGTGTATCTCGAATTCCATCTTCGTAAAGTTTCCTAGGTTACGTTCCGCGTTGGGTCCAACCGTTGACACCATGTTGACGTTCTCTATGAACAGGTCATGTGCCCTGTCCAATATCTCTATGCTGTCTTGGTATTGCTCGTAGTATTTGGTTATTTCATCAGCCTTTATCAAAGTCCTAAAAAGTGCATTGTCCTGGGTGGTCCTAAAGTCCTTGTACTGTCTTGGTTGCACGTTGGCCTTACCTATGCCTCCGGTACGTGCCACTATGTCATGCACAGGGTTGGTCAGGAACTTGGCTGTCCGGATCTCCTGCTCCGTGATGCCACTCAGTGTGAATATGGTGTTGAACGATGCGTACTGGTGAAGCACGTTGGGTTTCAAGAAAGGTTTGCTGGCAGAACCTGATGTGGTGTATTTCTCCGCCATGTTATATTCCTAGGTCTGAGTTGACGTTGCTGGGTTTAGGCAACTGTATGGTCACTCCTGGTTTGAAGTCGTATATTGGATCCTCTATCTGGTCTGGGTTACGCTGTGCGAACACCCACCAAAGCCTCGGTGAGCCATAAAGGTCATAGGCCAACAGGTCTGGCCTGTATGCGTAGGTCCTCTCAATGGTGTAACTCTGATCGTCATCCTCCGCCGTGATAGTCCTGGGCACGAATGTTTCCAGGTTCACATCATTCTGTGGTGTCGAGAAGTAAGGTGATGTTGAAGAATACTTTGCCATTAGATGAATCCTATCTCGTCTGTGCCTTTACCGTTCAATTCGCCACGTGCGAATTGTGACAGTGAGAAGTTCTTGATTGATTCCCTGCTGTAGATTGGTGTAACCAGCACTGATATGTTTGACAGTGTGGGTGCCCAGGTCTGTGATTCTGCGTTGATATCAAAACCTACGTCAGGGCCATTTGATTGCCTGTAAGGTGAATTTGATTGTTTGGTTGAGATGTAGTCGATGCCCGGTCTGAGTTCCACGTTGAACGTGTTCACTATCACTGGTACCTTGCTGAACATGTGATCACCATAACCTGACATGTGCATGATCGGTGGTGGATTGCCTTTCAACGCCTGTTCCTTGCCAAAGTACATTTTGGTTATGGTCCTCAGGAAGTTCACGGTTGCCACCCAGTGCTTGGCGTCATCTGAATTCTGCACGGGGAACTCTCCGATTATGTTCATGGAGTCCACTTGTGAGTTCTGGTATGCCTGGAACGGGTAGTTGCTGTGTGTCTGTGCCAGGGGGTTGTAGTTGGCCGAATGCTGTATCACCACCGCTGGTGTCAATGGCCAGAATATGCCACGTGAAGGCACCAGTGGCGCCAATAATTCGTTGTTGGCCAGTATGGAGTCGTAGACCGCGTCTGCACCGTTTGGTATCTGCAGTCTCACACGCCAGTCTGTTTTGTCCGAACGTCCGGACCATTTGGCCCTGGACTGCACTATCCTGGAATCCGTGGAAATACCAGCACCCGTGAGCCTGCCCAGGGTCTTGTTGAATATGCCCCCTCCCACGTTCTTGACTATCTTGCCTATGTCTCCAAATGCCATTATATGGTTGCTTTCCTTTGTAAAATTTCGTATACTTTAACTATATTTATAGGCATTATTTTAGGCGCACTTAATTCACCATACGACACGAATCAACACAATATAAAGAGAACAAATTATGAAGAGAGTCAAGTACCTAAACAACCGAGATCTACTGGCACAGATACACGCCAGCAAAAACACCTACTGCTCATACGTCGCACCCGAGGACGCACAGTATGACCTCATAGTGCCCAACCTAAAGAAGGTCAACGCCAGTGCGGTGGCGCAGGCACGTAAGGCCAAGGCCAAGCGTTTGACACAGGAAGCGTGGGAAGAGGCCAAAGCGGCGGGACTTAAAAAGATAAAATTAGTGGACTACACTGTCAGTCCTAGGAAAATTGAAAAAACGGATCTGGTGTTCAGGGTCATGATGTTTGATCACGTGCCCATGGACGACGAGAGAAAGAAGAATCCCAAGACCACGGCGGATCATCACAGCAAGGTGAACTTCCCTCCGTTCCAGCACTACAAGTTTGACAAAAACGGCAAACTGGTGTGCGTGGGCAAAAGCCACTGGGTGGGCGGAATGAGCAACGGTCATTTCTCTGCCGACCATGGCAAGATGACCAACCAACTGGCCATGATGTACATGAAACTTTGTGAGAGATATGGTACCAGGGCCAACTGGAGAGGATACACCTACAATGACGAGATGCAATCACAGGCGTTGATGCAATTGAGTCAGATAGGACTACAGTTTGACGAATCAAAGTCCGACAACCCATTCGCATACTACACGGCCGCAATCACAAACAGTTTCACGAGGATACTGAACATTGAGAAAAAGAACCAAGCGATCAGGGACGACCTGTTGGAGTTCAACGGCATGATGCCCAGTTTCACGAGACAGAATGAGAATGAGACCGCAGGACCGTCATACCAGAAGAGAATGAAGACCGCACACGGTGATGTGCATGAGGTCAACAAGACCACCTTAAAGAAGTTAAACAAGACTTTAAAGAAAAAAGGCAAACTGGACTCTGATGATTTTGACGACGTGCAATTCAAAAACAAGATAGACATGACCAATCATAAACCCGTAGTCAAGAAGAAATGGTAAAAATATGTTTTTCAAAAAGGTAGCCTGTTTCACGGACATACACTTCGGACTCAAAGGCAACAGTCGTATACACAACGATGACTGTGAGGAGTTCGTCAAGTGGTTCATAGCACAGGCAAAGGCAGAAGGTTGTGAGACTTGCATATTCCTTGGCGACTGGCACCATCACAGATCAGCAACAAACGTTTCCACGATGAACTACACAGTTTCCAACATGGAGAGACTGGGTGCGGCATTCGAGAAAGTGTACGTGATAATGGGCAATCATGACCTGTACTACAGAGACAAGAGAGAAATCAATTCCATGGAGTACATCAGGAACATTCCAAACATACACATTGTCAACGAATGGCTAGTGGAGGATGATGTTGCCATACTTCCATGGATCGTGGAAGACGAATGGAAGAAGATCGAAAAGATGAAACAGAAATACGTGTTCGGACACTTCGAACTGCCGTACTTCAAGATGAACGCCATGGTAGAGATGCCTGACGTGGGCGGAATACAAACTGATCACTTCGCAGGATGTGGCAAGGTGTTCTCAGGACACTTCCACAAGAGGCAGTACATGAAGAATGTCACATACATGGGCAACGCCTTCCCACACAACTACGCAGATGCCTGGGATGACGACAGGGGCATGATGATACTGGAATACGGAGGGGAACCTAAGTTCGTCAACTGGCCAGACATGCCAAGGTACATCACGATAAAAGTTTCAGAACTATTGGAAGATCCAGACAAGTATCTCAAACCAAAGATGTATGTGAGGGTCACACTTGATATAAAAATTTCATACGAGGAAGCAAACTTCGTGAGGGAAACATTCATAGACAAGTATCAACTGAGGGAACTACAACTGATCCCGGAACAGGTGGACAACGCACAGCAACCATTGGTGGAAGTGCAGAAGTTTGACAGCGTGGATCAGATCGTAATCAAACAGTTACAGGGTGTGGACTCAGAAGTCTATGACAAAAACGTACTAACAGCAATTTACAACGACCTGGATGTTACAAGTTAGCAATATAAAAATAAAACTGATGGACAATGCACTGGCAAGGAAATGGCTGGAACTTTATCAGAGCCTCGATATCGCTCCAGATCAAATAATACACAACACCGGGATCAGCGACGGCGACTTTGCCAACAAAATAAAAGAAGCAAATAGACTATTTGGTTTTGATTGGCCCACCAATCCAAGCACTCAAGCAGATTACAACATGATGCACAAGGACATAGAAACTGCACCAAAAGACAAGGCTGACCTTTTGCAAAGTATACACAACGACCTGCACGTCAAGGAATCCCATGGCAGTGAAGCAAGTCACATCCAAATTGTGTGGTCCGAGAGCCTTGGACAGTTTTATAAAAAGAAGCCAATATCGATCGATATGCCAGACGACGCAGAATCCTTCAAAAAGTCAATCAACCATGGCGACGTGTATCTAGGATATCCACATGTTGGAAAATCACCGGAAGTGTGCATGTTGCAGAATGACATCAGTGACTTGCCGCAGACCTGCAGGATACACAATAAAATTGTTTGTGACGTTTTGATAAGCCTTAGCAATCAAACCTGTAACACCGATGATGACCTTCTTTCGTGGTATGAAGAAAATAAAATCACTATGTTTACCAAGGAAGAGATGTTAAAATATAATGGCTGGGCCAAAATTGGAGAAGTTGTAAACAAAGACGATTTGCAAAGCATAGATAAGGAAAATTTAAAAATAAGTTATGCCAACGATTAGTAAAAAGAAATTGATAAAAGTTTTGAAAGGTGACTTCGAGGAACCTGTAACTAAACAATCACTTTTGGACCAACTTGCAAAACCTGTAACACAGGAGGAGTGGTTGAAAGGATATAAGAGATGGGTTGAACAACACACACTTTCAACTCCTCCGGAAGTTTATGAGGCAATAGAGAACGTAGGCAAAAAGAAACGTAGGAAAAAGAATGTTAACGATTAAGGAAATAACAGTCAAGAACTTCATGAGTGTGGGCAACCAGGCCCAAGCCATAGACTTCTCCAATAAAAGCCTAGTGCTTGTTATCGGTGAGAACATGGACCTAGGTGGTGATGACGCGGGTGCCAGGAACGGTACCGGTAAGACTACTATCATCAATGCATTGAGTTATGTGTTTTTTGGCGAAGCACTAACAAACATTAGAAGAGACAACCTTGTAAACAAGACCAACGAGAAAGGCATGTTGGTCAGTGTTAAGTTTGTGAAAAACGGAATAACCTACACAATCGAGAGAGGACGTAAACCGCAGATATTTAGATTCTATGCCAATGACATAGAACAAAAAACAGAGAGCAACGAAGCACAAGGTGAAAACAGAGAAACACAAGTGGAAATAAACAAACTGATGGGTATGACCCATTCCATGTTCAAGAACATAATTGCACTTAACACGTACACACAACCGTTCCTTTCCACCAAACAGGCAGAACAGAGAGAAATAATAGAACAACTGCTGGGTATAACACTACTCTCACAGAAAGCAGACCTGTTGAAAGAAAAACAAAAGGCAACAAAACAAATGCTCACGGAAGAGAAGATGCGTATAGACGCTAAAGTTGCCTCGAATGAAAAGATACAGGAGTCGATAGAAAGTTTGAAAATAAGATCAAACGCTTGGGTAAGTCAGAAAGATGAAGACATAAAAAGTTTCAAAGAAGCGATTGCAGAACTGGAAAAAGTGGACAGTGAAATCGAGATAGAGAAACACAAGAAACTACAGAAGAGGAATGAACTACAGACCATGCTGAGGAGCCTCGAGAAGGAGAAAGCGTATCATGAGGATTCCCTGACAAAAGCGGAAAGCACTGTGACAAAGACAAATACAGATCTCGAATACGCGGAACAACAGAAATGTCCAACGTGCGAACAGGAACTGCACGACGACAAGCACACGCACCTCGTGGACAGACTCAAAGTGCAACTGACAGAATCCACTGACTACGTGACGAAACTGAAATCAGATCTTGCGAAAATACAAGAAGGCATAGATGAGGTGGGAGATCTCGGACAGGTACCTGAGACGTATTATGACACCATAGACGAGGCGTACAATCACAAGGGCTCGTTACAGGACCTAAAGAGACAGTTGGAACAGACAGAGAAAAAAGAAGACACTTACGCAGAACAGATAGCAGAGATGACCAAGTCCGCGATACAGGAAGTGGACTACGAGAAGGCCAACGAGCTGGAGGACCTGCACAGGCACCAGGAGTTCTTGTACAAATTGCTGACAGCGAAAGACTCGTTCATAAGGACAAGAATCATAGAACAGAACTTGACATACCTGAACCAACGATTGGCATACTTCCTGGGTAAGGTAAAACTACCACACACAGTCACTTTCCAATCAGACCTAAGTGTGCGTATCGAGGAACTGGGCAGGGAACTGGACTTCGATAATTTAAGTAGGGGCGAAAGAAACAGATTGATCCTGAGTCTGAGTTGGGCATTCAGAGATGTGTGGGAGAGCCTTTATCAACAGATCAACTTGCTGTTCATTGACGAGCTTGTAGACGCAGGCATGGATATATCCGGTGTTGAGAGTTCAATGGCGGTGTTGAAGGACATGAGCAGGACACAGAAGAAAAACATATTTTTGATATCCCACAAGGACGAATTAGTGAGTAGGGTGAACAGTGTGCTGAAAGTTGTAAAAGAGAATGGCTTCACAAATTATGCAAACGACGTTGATATCATCGTATAATTATACATTATGTCATCGCCCTTAAAAGTAGTTATTACCACTATACCTTTTATTGACTGGAATACCCCGATAAGTTCTCCAGCGTACCTCAGTGCCCTACTAAACAATCACGGCGTGGATTGTGTTGGTCTTGATCTTAACATAGAAATATACAACAAAATAAAAAATGATCCACTAAGAAATCTCTATCTGGATTTCTTTTACCATCAAAAAATAGATGCAAAAATTTACAAGTCGTTGTCAGACATGCTGTATCATTATGCGAAAAAAATATTGGAACACCGACCAACACACATAGGTTTGAGTCTTTTCACCCATGACAGCCAAGTGTTTACTGTATGGCTGTGTCACTTGTTACAAAAGATCGCTCCCAAAATTAAAATCATAATCGGAGGACCCGGCCTGTACACACTGTCACAGAAAAAGAACGTCAGTTTTCCCGAAAGCCTCAGATCCTCAGGTTTAATAGATCACTTCATCGTTGGCGATGTCACTAGCAATCTAATCGCCTATTTCAAGGAGGGTATCAAAGAATCTAATATGAATGTAGTTGCACAACAGGATCTAGAATTTCATAACATCGTTACCCCAAATTATGACCACTATGATTTTTTCAACTACGAACACAAACGACTTCCAATCGTTGACAGCAGAGGATGTGTGCAGAAATGTGAGTTCTGCGACGTGATCGAATTTTGGAAGAAATTCCAATACCTGTCGGCACAAAATGTGTTTTCACAAATGCAGGAACTTATAGAAAAATACAACATATATCGTTTCGATTTTGCCAGCAGTATTTCAAACGGTAACCTAGTCGAATTTACGAAACTTATAAGGATGATTGCACAATATAACAGAGGCAAGGTCTTCAGTAAACAAATACACTGGAATGGAAATTTTATAATCAGGAAAAAAGGAAGGCACACGGACTTACTTTTCAATGACATAAAAGAGAGTAACGGAAGATTAATATGTGGCGTTGAAAGTCTAAGTTCTACCGCAAGAATAAAATTAGGCAAAAACTTTACCAACGAAGATCTCGATGATCACTTAGTGCAGTGTAAGGCACATGGCGTACAGATCGATCTGCTGATGATCGCGGCCTACCATACCGAGACACAAGAAGACTATGCAGATGCTTTACAGTGGTTCGAAACACACAAGAATTACGCAGGGTCTGTAATCACACGTGTCCAGATGACACTGTTGGGAATATTAGACGGTACAAAACTTTCACGTGATGTAGATCTAAAACGATTCAACGATGGTCGTGAAGCCCGTGAGGTACACGCAAACAAACTTTATGAAAAGGCAAAACAATGTGGTTTCCACGTAGACAAATTTTGGTAGAGGTTTTCCTACAGCACTCAGGAAAATTTAAAAATAGTGATCCAAAGGTGTTTTGTAAATCGGGACTAGAATCGTTGGTAAGTTCTAACGCCGAAGGCAACCTACAAAGGTTATCGATCGAGGTCGAAGCACCTGATCAATTTCTGATAGACGCCACCAACACAGAGTCCACCGAGTGCCATATATCCAAAGTGACCATGGACGGTATTGAAATCAATACAGAAAACATGCAAAAAGTTTTTAAAATTGCTATCAATAAAAATAATTTGCCAGTATCATTTGATAACGTACAAAATTACCAAATAAAAGTCGGCGACAGATTGTCGAAACACTCTTATATGCTGTTTGACATATGGGCAAATGATTCTATAACTTATTTGCTATCAATTGGTAATAAAATAAATTGGTAAAGCGACTGTTTTTCCGAAGAGAATGGCGCCTAGAATACGCAAATTACGTAGAAATCATGGTGTAATCTTACCTAATACGTTTCCTGTAGAATATAGTTGTTGTGCTTTATCCTTTACAACATAAAAGAACATAGACGGTTCAAGATCTAATTTGTTGCAAATTTTGGTCACTGTGTCATCGTATTTTTCCCAACCATAATCACGCGGAATATTGTCAATCATGTATGAACCACAAGCAGTGGTCAGTTCGTTGTACTTTCGTTGGGAACTGATGAGAGTGCATGAGTCCATGCTTCTTTGCCTGGACCATCTCAACCCTATTCTGTTCCACGTCAAGTTGTACTTAGACATACTCATCGCGAATGATTTAATATTAGGATGATCAAAATCAAAGTTAAAACCTTTTGCGGCTACCATCCAAGCGGCGTCGATATGGATATCGATTTTTTTCTCTTCGCATTCTTTTAAGACATCTTGCCATTCTGGTCTATCTCCGTAATAATAATTTGGCAATGATACTATCAAAGGTACCCCAGGTTTAAGTTGTCCCGGATTTGTTGGTTGTTTTCCCATCAAACGATAGTAAGCGTAATCTCTATCAAGCACTTGTATGTTCCACTTATTTTTACTTGCAAGACTTTCTATGAAGTGTGTGCAACCCATAATGATATCAACACAAGGAAAACTGTCCCAGCCATGTAGATCATTTAATTTGGTTGACTTGAACCATTCGCTGGCCTTGGCAACAAAGTCATCGTGTGAGATGGATTTCTGTGGATTATCGTACCATTCCTGCTTAAGACCGATTAGATGTTTGTCTTCTAAAGGCAATAATTTTTTATCGAGGTGTTCTAATTGCAAACTACCTATACCTGACATACACACTCTTTCTTGTTCCTTTTGTAACTTCGCCTGCAGGTCCGTGCCTGCTGTCTTTGGTGTTCAACAAAGCATATCCTGTGTTCGATTCGTACTGAAAAGTTTTCAATGCATTATTATCATCATCAAATAAGGACGTGCCTATGTTATCATCACCCAAATAAATTTGAACTGCAAGTTTTATCCTAGAATCATCGATGTGTGGCCCCATGTAATATCCTATATTATCCAGCCATATGTCAACACTTTCAAATTTCAAATCAGTATTAAATTTTTTTTCCAATGTCTTTGTAATTGGTCTGTGCATGAAAAGTATTTTCAATTTTTTAATGATCTCTTCTTTTTCGTCCACCCTACTCCTAGAACTTTTCTCCTGTTTTTCCAAGGGCACTAAATTTAATTTTCCAAGATTTTTCAATTGGTCTAACAGTCCTTTACCAAAGAAATCTCGGTATTCTTGGTAATACTTTCCATTTATATTGACCAAAGGTGCATTTTCTATTGACAAAACCACATCTTGTGTGCTTAAATTAAACATATGTTAATTAATTATATCGTACGAACATAGGAAGGAAAAAAATATGTCAAATGAAACACATGACGCTATCATGACAGCGATTCAAACTTACTCAGAAGAGAATGGGAAGTTTGTTGATAAGGGTGTAAAAGCCTCTGCAACAAGGGCCAGAAAGGCCTTGGCAGAATTATCGAAACTGATCAAAGCGAGAAGAAAAGAAATTCAAGAAGTTAAGAACGCGGCCAAGACAGCGGCGTAATCGATCAATTGAATTGCAATTCTAAATAGCCTCCGGCTTTACTTGTCGGAGGTTTTTTTATGACTTGAGGATTCCCTTGCCATGCACCCTCACTCGGATGTGGCCATTATAATAATCATTAGTTTCCAGGACCTTACGTGCAAACTGTTCACGTGCTTCCACGTATGACAGTTCCGCCTTGGACTTACAGTAGAAAAGTATTTCCCTCGTGAATTTGTCTTTTCCAAGTTTGTTTACATCAATTGTGAGATCATCACTTGATCCGTAGTAGTCCTGCCAGTCTGAATCCACTTTGTACCTACGCTTGTTCTTTCTGCCTTTGAGTGGTGGTCTAGATCTTTTGAATCTCGCCAGTTTCTTACCTATGTACATCCTGCCGTTGGTTGTGTTTGTTATGAGATAAACAAATCCCACAACATCCTCCGGCATCGTGGTAATTTCATTTCCTTGGTACATCCAATGCATGATGGTATTTAAAGCCAAAAAGATTGACCTAAAAAGAAAACTCATATAAACAAGTGCGATAGGCAAACAAAACTTCTCAAAAATTTCCAACAGGCAAACATAGCATCGCAACCAGTGAGCAAGGAAATGCGGCTAACAAGCGACAGGTGAATCCTTAGATGCACACAGCAAAAAATGATGGGGCTCTTAGAAAAAGTTAATCCCCAGGTCTGCCAAGAACTATTATACAGGGGTTTGGTGGGCTCGCGTTGTAATGAATGAGCAAATGGGTACAGCACAACCGCCCAACTACGGTAGCGATGTATAGTGACTGCGAACTCACCACAGGGTTCAAGTCGGTTCGGCTAGAAATAGCCGAATTGTGACTGCTCATCTACCACAGGGCACGCAATATGCGTACACCGTTTATTTTTCACTTTGCGTAAGCGTAAATTAAGAAACGAAACGAGCGTAAGCGAAGTTTCAGATGGCGTAAGCCGTCTCTGACGATCCATTAAGTACTGCACAATGGAACTAATCTTCGATCACACACTGGGCAAACAGGAACACCAGGACATCGTGATATGCCGACCCATGGCCATAGTGGACATCGACGAGGAACACGAGGCGTTGGACCATGGATGGTTGGCGCTGGACCACCCGGTCATGAACCGTGAGGTTTTCTACCAATCACGTAGCACACGCATAAACCTGGACCTGTACAAGCCACGATACAAACGACACGAGTACCAGGGCGACGAGATCGGCGTGAAAATAATAGACGCATCCGAGATGGTGAAACTGTTGGGACTGCCGCACATCTACAAGCAATACATGGAGAGAAAAAAATTTACGCAGGACTACGACCCATTCGCACACTACCACCCACGTGACCAGTTCATGATATTCTACACAGGATCCGCTGACAACATCATCGGGTTCACCAAACAGAAGCGTTACCGTTGGGAGGCGGAGCACTACAGCACCATAGACAGTTATGACTCCAAGGACCTGCACGGCCTGGAGAGCGTGTTGCACGCCAACACGGTGCCCATATCGGAAGTGACGCTGGACATGGAGATAGAGTGGGCCGCCAACAACTACGTCAGTTACTTCTACATGGGATCGGGATATGAGACCTCATCGGAGTACAAGGCCAACTACCGGGGATTCGAGTGGTGGACGGGCACGGAGTGGAGCCGCAACAAGAAGCAGTACCGTAGGTTGTGTAAGAGGGACTCTAGGATCGAGTCTTTGCGGGATCTCGGAAACCTTTCACTGATTCCAGATAAGTCTTAGACCAATTTTTATAGTAGGGACCGGCCTCCAACATCTCGGAATACCTGTTCAGTTTGCTCAGTCTCTGTGCCAGGAACAGTATGTAATGACCGTTGTTGAGTTTGACCGTTTTTACCTTCTCAGAAATTTTGGGATGGTCCTCCAGCACCACCACATCACGGGGCATGAATGCCTGGTTCAACCTGTCAGCGATAGCCACGGTCTCCTTGGCCGTGTACTGGTCCGGTTCCGCTATGATCACTAACACGTCCTTCTTGTCAAAGTCGAAGTCCCAGATGTGTGTGAATATGGTGCCGAACTCACCTATGCCGTCAAGTTCTAAAAATTTTACCTTGCCATCCACTATGGCCTTCTGTGCGTATGGACACGGTGGCAGGTCGCCGAATATGGGATTGGGTTTCGTTACGAAATCCTTAATCCAAGTCCGTATCGTCTGTGTTGGTGTCTGTTTTTTGTGTCGAGTCGTCATGTATGTCCTTGATCTTCTCTAGTGCCTCATCTAGCAGTCGTGCCTTGGTGTCTAGTTTGGCCTTGAGTTCCGCTATCTCCTTGTTCTGCTCACCTATCTTTTGTCCACAACTGTGGACGTCCTGTTCTCTGTGTTCCAGTTTGATCAACATCTGCTTCATCCGGCTCTCTTTGGATTTCATTTTATCCAGAGTGTCATCACGGTCTTTTGTGATTTCTGCGAGTTCGGCTTTTAGTTCCTTGACTAGGTCTTTGTCGGACATATGTAAGTGTTAATTATCTGCATTTTGGAATACCATAATAGTATACTATATTCTAGAAGAAAGGTTGACCGCTTTTCTTGGTGGTCTCGAGATTGTCTTTTACCAGTTGTGCAATGATCTCACGTTCCGTTGGACTCAACCCCATGGCCTCCGAGTATGAAAGTCCGCCCCTCATGTACCAACTGATCTTTACCAATTCATGTTTCAATTCCTTTTGACCGTTCTCCATGTCCTTCAGGGTCTTGATGATGTCAGATTCCGATTGTGAAAGCAAGGTTATACGAAAAAATTTGATGTGTCGAAAGTTACGGGTACCTCGTAAGTTGCCGGTGCACCTTTCTTGATCTGGTCTTCGGTGGCTTTCAGTTTAAGTGGTTTCACCGCCCCTTGTCCACGCAGTTGTGTCAACTTGTCCTCTATCTCTTTTATTAAAATTGCGTTTGCATTTTCTACGAATTCTTTTATATGGGCAGGATCGGTTATCTCAGTCCCGTCGGTCATTGTGATGCTGTTAATGTTTTTCAAAAGTATAGATGCATTTAAATCTGTAAGGGTCTTAAAGGCATCGTTAAATCTCTTTGCTTTTTCCTCGTCTGACAGTTGTGAATCCTGAATCGCACTGTACATCTTCTGTTGTTGGAAAGTCTGTAGGGACGTTGATGTCATGTCATTGTATGTCAGAGGTCTGACAGTGATCTTCAAACCGTCTTTCAACACAATGTCACTGTTCACCTTCGTGGATCTCAACTGATCCAGTATTGCAGGAAGATTTACTGTGTGCGACACATTCTCGTTAGCACCCGGTACCGTGAAATTGATCTCCATGGTCTCACCGTAAGTGGCGATCCTTATGGCAACCAGTATAGTGTCCAAGTCATAACTTTTGATCTGCCATGCGTCCTTGATGTCTGGCACACAACTCTGTATCACGTCTACCACACCCTGGCCATTCATAAGTGCATCAGGTGTCTTGAATCTGATCTCATCCTTGGCCGTCATGGGCATCACGCCTAATTCACCGGTCTGTGCTGGTGTAATAACATGAGGTGGATAGTCGGTACCCGACGGTAACGACACGTATATGGCCGGCTGTCTGAAGTACTTGTTTAATGGGTTGTTATTTTCCGTCATTTTTTATTCTATAAATATACACTAACAGCGTATAGGTGTCAATATTTATATGCGTACAAAAAGGGCGAAAAACTAACCGTATGGACCAAGAATTAAGAGAACTACTGAAACAGGTAATCGACGACCCTAACATCCGTAAGGCCCGGGAGGAGGCCTACAAGCAAAAATTAAAAGAAACAAAGAACGGACTAGAAGCCAACAAACTTAAACTTAAAGAAATACAGGAACTGAGGAGAACCCTATCTCTTTATGTGAAAGATCAGGACAAGAGAAGAGAATTAATTGGGATCATTGACAAACAGATAGATTCCACAGAAAATCTAATTGACCAAAATGAGAAAATATTAGAAACTTCCAAGAAACTTGGAGACAGTTTCGTAGGATTAGGCAAAGCGGCATTTCGGGGAGAAGGATCCATTAGTGCATTCACAGACAATGTGAAAGGACTAGGACTTCTCGGTAACAGATTAGATGTTAATATCGAGACGTTTAGGCAACTGTCACAGTCGGGTGCTAACTTTGGACAGAGCATAGTTGAACTGAGGACGGCGGCGGCAAGTGCGGCACTGCCATTGGACGACTTCGCGGCCTTGGTTGCAAACAATTCACAGAACTTGGCGGCCCTGTTCGGATCAACAACTCAAGGTGCACAAGCCATTGCAAGATTAGGAGCACAGACCAGAGAACTTGGCATAGAAAGATTGGCTCCGTTGGGACTTACAGTTGATGAAATAAATGAAACTTTGCTATTGAACTTGGATTCGCAAAGAAGAACAGGAATACTTAACACACTGACTGATCAGCAAAGGACTCAAAGTGCTATAAATTTTGCGGAACAGTTAGACAGACTGGCAAAACTAACAGGACAACAAAGGGACGAACTTAGACAACAAATAGAACAACAACAATCGAATGAAAGATTTCAAGCGGCACTTCAGGGACAGACAGACGAGACACGTCAGAGGCTACAAGGATTTGCGGCAACAGTGGGAGGCATATCACCTCAGTTGGCAGAAGGCTTCCAAGACCTAATAGCAAACGCAGGTGTCCCGGTAACGGAATCCGCACTTGCACTCGTGCAAAACATTCCAGAGGCACAAAACATAATAAGAAGTCTAATTAACGGAACTGTTTCGGCAGAACAAGCCTTGGTCGGAATTAGAGATGCATCAGCATCAAGTATAGACAGATTTAGAAAAGCCACTGTCACAGGACAGGTAGAATTTTTATCACTGCAAGGTGGCATAATTGAATTGGGCAGAAGGGTAACTGACACAGGTGCGGTGTTCGACGAACAGAATAAATCGGCTACAAGTCTAGTCAAGAACCTGACAACATTCGAACAGGCGACGAAGGTCTTATCAAGCCAGTTCCAATCAATCGAGACGGGACTGCTACAGGCATTTGGACCATTGCTAGGAGGACTGGTGGGTGGCATACAAACTACATTCGGAGCCGGCGGAGCATTGGCAGTGGCCCTTGGAAAAGCACCGGGTCTGACCGCAGGATTAATCACGGCAGGATTGGCAGGCAAATATCTATTCACTGAAGCCAAGAACGTTGCCATAATCGCCGCTGGTACGGCCTTGGGACAAAGAGGAATGATAGGCAAGTTAGGTGGTTTAATGGGTGCAGGTAAAAAAGGTCTAGGTGTTGCAGGAAAAGGGCTAGGAGTTATAGGCGGCGGTACTGCACTATTAGGAGGGGCCACCCAGGCAGGTACGGCCGAAACAACAGAAGGAAAAATTGCAGGAATTGTTACAAGTGCAATAGGTGGAGCATTGACTGGTCTAGCCTTTGGTGGTATCCCAGGTGCTATTGCCGGCGGACTCGGGGGACTTGCTTTAGGAGGCGTGAGTGCTTTTGCAGGTGGAAAACAATTTGGTGGCGGCATGGATGAAGGTAAAACTTACCTGGTTGGTGAGAGAGGACCTGAAATGGTCACTTCTGGAACCAAATCAACAGTGACCTCAAACAACGATCTTAAGAGCACATTTGACACATCCGCACTGGAGACCAAGATGGCAAGCCTAGTCACAGAGATGAATAGTGCGAATAAGACTCTCACTAGTATGGTAAATGGCGTAAATACCCTTGTAGCAGTAGAATCCAGGGCCTTGAAAGCAGTTGAAACGACAGCACGTAAAGACCGTAACCAAGTTGGACTGGTTTAGGTTGCTAAAATGAATAAAAAAGTGTAATATAAAGCATGGCTTGGAAAAAATATTTTAAAGACGCAAACATGTCTCCCATCAGTGGAGAGAAGGTACCCAACTTCGCAAAAAGGAACTACAGTTCTTACTTGCCGGATGTGTACACAGGACACCCCAACAGGATACAGAGATACTTCCAGTATGACAGATGGATTCAGACTCGGAGATCAACGCGGCACTAGACATCCTGGCAGAATTCTCAACACAGAAGAACACAGAGAACGAAACTCCTTTTGATCTTGTGTTCAAGGACGAGACCACAGAACACGAAGTGAAACTTTTAAAGAAGGCTTTGCAACAATGGACGAAATCTAATCAGTTCAACAAGAGAATCTTCAGGATTTTCAGGAACGCACTGAAGTACGGAGATTGTTTCTTCGTCAGGGATCCGGAAACAAACAAATGGTTGTACATCGACAACGCCAAAGTTGACAGGATCGTTGTGAATGAGTCCGAGGGCAAGAAGCCTGAACAGTATGTGATCAGAGACATCAACCCTAACCTACAGAGATTATCAGCAACACAGATAACACCCAACCAAACGTACGGTGGCGGTGGAACAACCGGTGGTGGTACAGCGGCATATGGTTCAAGTTATGCCAATGCAGGTGCTACAAACAACATGTCGGGATTCGCAGGTGGAAACGCAGGTGGAAGATTCTACAAAACGATGAATGCGTACAACATAAACGCAGAGCACGTGATTCATATGTCAATGTCAGATGGATTAGACAACCTATTCCCATTTGGACAGTCAGTGTTGGAACAAGTTTTCAAAGTCTACAAACAGAAAGAACTATTAGAAGACGCAATCATAATCTACAGGGTACAGAGAGCACCTGAAAGAAGGGTATTCTACATTGACGTAGGTAACATGCCTACACACTTGGCGATGCAGTTCGTCGAGAGAGTCAAAAACGAAATAAACCAAAGAAGAATTCCGAGTGCATCGGGGGGAGCAAACTTCATAGATGCAACATACAACCCAATGTCAATAAACGAAGATTACTTCTTCCCACAGACAGCAGAA
>Ga0206123_10000138_pt1 | contig 66258 bp, 58 predicted proteins | sample Helgoland_Spring_2_FD_160086 | JGI IMG/M metagenome (GOLD analysis project Ga0206123, IMG submission 160086) | Pelagic subsurface seawater microbial communities from Kabeltonne, Helgoland, North Sea - Helgoland_Spring_Bloom_20160316_1 | ecosystem: Environmental > Aquatic > Marine > Epipelagic ...
ATTAGGACAAAGTTCTGATGTTGGAGTGGTATCAGGAATATTTCAATCATTTGGTGATGCGCCAGGTGGTTTTAGTGAGGAGATGAGAGAGATTAATTATTCAATAGGAACTGAGTATTGGTACGCAAATCAGTTTGCTTTAAGAGCTGGTTATTTCTTTGAACACTCTACTAAAGGGGGAAGAAAGTTCCTGACTTTTGGTTCAGGTGTTAAGTATAGTGCATTTACCCTTGATTTTTCTTATTTAGTAAATGCCAATAATGATGCTGGAGCAACAAACCCTTTAGCAAATACAATGCGATTTTCTATGATATGGAATTTCGGTGGAATGGAAGAAGCTAACTAAAATGAATATAAGAGTCGGTTTTGGTTTTGATGTACATCAGTTAAAAGAAGGTTTAGACTTTTGGCTTGGTGGAATTATTGTCCCACATACAAAAGGAGGTCTTGGCCATTCGGATGCTGATGTTTTAATTCATACCATTTGTGATGCATTATTAGGAGCTGCAAATCTTGGGGATATTGGAAAGCACTTCCCTGATACTGATCCAAAATACAAAGGAGTGGATAGCAAGTTATTGCTTAAAGAAGTAATTAAACTTATCAGAGAAAAAGGGTATGAATTAGGTAATGTTGATGCTACAATTTGCTTGCAAACACCAAAAATTGGACCTTACATCCCTAAAATGCAAAAAGTACTTGCTGATTGTATGAGTGTAGATACTGATTTAGTTTCAATAAAAGCTACTACTACTGAAAAATTAAGTTTTGTTGGTAGAGAAGAAGGAGTTTCTTCTTATGCAACTGTTTTGATTCAAAAGGTTTAAAAACCTAAATTTTCTTTCTTTTTATCATCTCTTAAATAGACTTGCATTTTTGCTTTTGCGCAAACAATTCCTTTTTTGTTAATGGCTTCCACTGTGTGCCATATTTCAAATTTACTCTTTTCATCCAAAGTCTTTTCTGCTAATAATATATCTTCCTCAGTAATTTTAAAATGAAGTTTTAATGATGAATCAGCAGGGCGTAAATATTGTATTTCAGCAGATTTTAACCAGATAATTAGTTTCCTATTTTTGTTTGCGAAAATGTGATAATACATTGTTGGGAAGTAAGGGTCGCAAGCTGAAAAGATGCTTCCTCCAAAAATAGTTTTATGAAAATTTATATTAAAAAGAGCTCGTCTTAATACTACTTTCATCTCCAAGAAATCATCTGAAATTTCCTTTAACACTATTCTGTTAAATAATAATGGAGGGAAAATATTCATTACAAATTTGAGTAAAATTTTTGGCACTTGCATATTGCAAAAATAAAAAACCCCACTCAAAAAGAGTAGGGTTTTAAAATTTAGATTTTAATTTACTTAGTGTTTAGCTAAATAATCAGCTACACTTTCGTGTGTTCCTTTCATAGCGTCATCACCTTTACTCCAGTTTGCAGGACAAACTTCTCCATTTTCTTCAAAATGTTGTAATGCATCAACCATTCTTAAAGCCTCATCAACATTTCTTCCTAATGGGAAATTATTAACGATTTGATGTTGTACGATTCCATTTTTATCAATTAAAAAAAGTCCTCTGTAAGCAATCATTGGTCCTGTTGCGCACATATTTTCATTTTCATCTAATTCATAATCTCCAGCTAATACCCCAAAGTTTGCTGAAATTGTTTTAGAATTATCAGCAACTAAAGGATAAGTAATTCCTTTAATACCACCTTCTGATTTATCCATTTGTAACCATCCCCAATGTGATTGTTCTGTATCTGTTGAGCAAGCAACTACTTCTACTCCTCTTGCTTCAAATTCAGCTAATTTATTTTGAAATGCAAATAATTCTGTTGGACATACGAAAGTAAAATCCATAGGGTAGAAAAAGAATAATACGGGCTTTTCCCCTACAAACTGATCTAAAGAATAATCTGCTATAATTTGACCACCTTTTATTACTGCTGATGCAGAAAATGATGGCGCTTTTTTACCTACTAATATTGACATAATTTTTTATTTTTTGATTATTAAAACTCGGGCAAAAATAATACAAAATAAGGAGAAACCTTATATTTTGGATAGAATAAAAGCAGTTCGTTCATTAACTGTTAATTTAGGGACTTCCACTAAAGTATAACCAAAGGATTGGTAAGTAGTGAGTAAAACTTTTTCTATGTTTTTTGCAGTGATAATATCTTCTTTTCTTTCACTGTCATTTGTATAGATTTCTGTCCAAATAGGGGTATAAAAAACAGTTTTGTTGTAAGGGAATTGTTTTGCCATTTCCATGATGTCATTATTAACCGCTAGGTTATCATGTTTTAAGTAGGCTATTACATCAATAATTCCTCTATCAAAAAAATAAGTTTTACCTTTTGGGGCATTAGTATGTTGTGCTTTCCTAAGAGCTATTACTTGCTGAGAAAAAGCAGCTAAGTTTTTCCATGGTAAAGCATCTCCACCACTTGCAATCTCTTGCGTTATTATTGTTCTAGAAATTTCCTCAGCACATGAATGACCTTCTTTTTTGAGTGCATTAATAATTGCAGTTTTACCTGTTCCAGGAGCTCCAGTTATGATGTATTTTTGATTCACTTTAAAGGCTTAAGTAAGCAATTGCTGCCCCTAACAAAATAGCAAAAATCTTTTTTGAATTGAATTTATGTCCTTCACTGCTTTCAAATAATATTGTTGTTGAAATATGAAGGAAAATCCCAATAACTACTGCCATTATTTCATTATGAAATGCTGCTAAATCAGCAAAAAGACTTCCTGAAAAAACCCCAAGAGGAGACATTAATGCAAAAAGTAACAAATAGAAATAAGCTCTTGTTTTACTTATATTGCTTTGAAGGAATATTGTCATCAAAACAATAGCGACTGGCATTTTATGCAATACAATTCCAGTAAGTAAGGCATTATGTGCATGATGATGAAGATGTCCTCCTAAAGGGACACCCTCTAGTAATGCATGCAGGCAAAGGCTAATGAGTACTGAAAAAGGTATAGCATTACTTTTGAGAAAATGCCCGTGCTCTATTCCTTGTGAAAAATATTCTAACAAAATCTGGATTAAGAAACCTCCTAATATAAAGAGTCCAATGTTTGGGGTGTCATTATGATGGAATATCTCAGGCAATAAATGTAAAACACTTACTGCTAGTAGGTAAGCCCCACTAAAAGTAAGTAATAGTTGGATGTTTCTGCTTTTTTCAGGTTTAAAAATTTCAACTATAATTGCTCCAGCAATTACAGATGCAAATAATAGTCCTAGTGTTATTAAATTCATTTCTTGCAAATTAGTATTAAACGATCAGCAATGTTATCTTCAAAACTGTCCAATTTATAATTGCCAAAGATATCAATAATTTTTAGCCCTGCATTGCTGATAAATTCAGAATAATCAGCTAATGTTATTGCCTTTACTTTTTCTTGAAAATGCTGTTTTTTTGTTCCATCAATAATCTCAATATCTTTAATGATGTGCCCATTTTCTACTTTTCGTGTTATGTTGAATACAATATTATCAATTGTTTTCTGTTCCTTGGGTACTAAGTTCGTAATTACCTTTTTTACATTCATAAAATCAATAATTAAAAATCCTCCTGACTTTAAGTTTGTAGCCATAGCATTTATTGCTTTTTGCTCATCTTCCTCTTTTTCAAAATAACCAAAAGAAGTAAACAGGTTAGTTGCAATATCAAAGTTATTTTTTTGATACACCTCACGCATATCGTGCACAGTAAATTGCAAAGTTGCATTTTCATTTTTTGTGGCAGTAGCTATGCTGTTGGGCGATAAATCCACCCCAGTAACATCTAATCCTAAGGAATTAAAATAAGTGGCATGTCTGCCTTTTCCGCAAGCAATATCTATGAGGGTGCTTCCTTGGGGGATTTGTAAGTGCTGTACTAAATTATCAATAAAAAGTTCTGCTTCTTTTTCATCTCTATTTTTATAGAGGATATGGTAATAGGAGGAATCAAACCAGTTTGCAAACCAACTCATAATTGTTCTTTTAATTTTTTAGGCATTTCTTCTGTTGTTCCTTTAAACGAAAGAAAATGTTCTCTGAAATGGTCAAGGGTCATATTACCCTCTCTGTCTTATTGCTTCATATAAAATAACACCAGTAGCAACCGAAACATTTAAGGAAGCAATTTTTCCAGCCAAAGGAATCTTAGCTCTTGCATCACACATTTTCAAAAACTCAGGAGAAACACCATCTTCTTCCGAACCTATAATAATAGCAGTAGGAGTTGTATAATCCGCTTTGTACATGTCGTCCTGAGTTTTTTCAGTACAACCAACCAATTGTATGCCACTTTCTTTCATGAATTGTATCGCTAATTTCAAATTCCAAGTACGGCAAACCGTGATTTTATGCAAGGCTCCAGCTGAGGTTTTTATCGCATCCGCATTAATGGCAGCAGCATTTTGTTCAGGAATTATAATTGCATCTACTCCAGTACATTCGGCAGTACGGGCAATCGCCCCAAAATTTCTTACATCTGTAATTCTGTCCAATACTAATATCAAAGGATTTTTTCCTTGTTCGTAAAGTGCAGGAACAACATCTTCAATGTTATGAAAATCAATAGGAGAGATAAACGCAAAAACCCCTTGATGATTTTTTCTTGTCAAACGATTAATTTTCTCTACAGGAACATGTTTGTAGTTTATTCTCTTTTCGCGAACCAATTTCCAGAGTTCTGCAAACAAATCGTTATGCAATCCTTTTTGGATAAATAGTTTGTCAATTGTTTTTCCGGCTTCAACTGCTTCAATTATGGCACGAATACCAAATATGTAATTTTTTTCTTCTGTGTTAGGCATTATTGTCTTCTTTAAACTTAATTTGAGTGGTAATCTCAGGTATATCTCTGAGTTCAATTTCTTTTTGTATTTCTTCTGACTTTTCTTTTAAATCCTTTGTTAGAATTTGCTTCTTTCTTTTTTCCATTGGAGGGTTTAGTTTTTCAGCATTTTCAAACTGAATAACACTTTCCAAGATATCTGTGGGTAATTGTTTTGCTTTTTGAAGTGTGTCTAAAAATTCCTCTGCAAAAAACTGGTCAATTTGTATTCTTCTTTTGGTAGTATGGGCAAATTTTCCGATAATCCTACATACATTATCTCGCTCTTCAGGACTTAATTTATCTGCAAATTCATACTCTTCAATCTTTTTAAGGCTTAGGATTATTGGCTCCAAAGCATCTTTTGTAATAATATACACATTGTAGTCACCAATATTATAGGTGAATTGGTTAATTACTGAAAGTGTGTTAGAAGGAATTACTAGGAATAAATCCTTTTTTACATTATCGTGTTTTGCGTATTTTTTTAGATTTTCAGTTTGTAATTTGATGTATTTTGGAAAGTTACTTAAATCATCATTAGCTGGGCTTTTTGCATCAAAAACAATTAGTTGATGCATAATTTCAATGGAATTATCAGGTTTGTTTCTTGGATGAGGAAAATCTTCCTGTCCGATATATTCAATAACATGGTTGTTACAGATAATTCTAATATGATTTTCAATATCCCTTTCATGTTCTCCCCATTTGAGTTTCATGTTTTCTAATCTTTCCTGCTCTTTTTTAACACGCTCGTCATTAACTCTGGCAATTTCTGTTCTAAGACTATCTTGTAATGTGTTTGTTGATTCAATTGATTTTCTCAGAGTTTCATTTCTGTTTTCTTCTTCTTCTTTTAGTTTAGTATTTTCATTTCTTAAATTATTTTTGTCTAACTCAACTAGTTTTAATCTTTCTTCAATTTGAGTCTTTTCCGTTTTTAATTGCTCAAAAGATGTCATTTTCGCATTTAATAAGCCTTCTGATTTTTGTATCTGATTAATTATTTCTTCTTTTGATGCAACTGATTTTTCTAACTCTGTAATTTTCTTTCCATAATCTATAGTATCGCTTTCAAATGATTTTTTAAAATAAGTTGCTAAAGCGATAATAATAAGTAATCCGAGTAATCCTATTTCCATAAGTAGTTTTTTGAGTTATAAAATGAGGACTAAAGTACCAACTTCTATTAGCTTATACAAGTCAATTACTTCTTTATTTTTCATCCTTATACAGCCATGTGAAGCAGGTTTTCCTAACCTTCCTTCTTCTGATGTTCCGTGTATATAAATGTAGCGGCTAAAGGAATCAATGCCTTTTCCTTTATTCTTACCTTTTTCCAAGCCCTCTAGCCACAATATTCTACTGGTTATGTCATCAGTTTTGCTTTTTGTTTCATCAGTATATATGGTGGCGATATCGCCATAGAAAACTCTCCCTGTCATTCTGCCATTAATAGGGATGTTATCTCCATATTTTTCTTTTACTTTATGTAGTCCAAGTGGTGTTTTATTACTTCCGGATTCACTTCCAGTTCCATATTCGGATGATGAAATAATGTATTTTTTTACAATTGCACCTTCTTTAATGTGATACATCTTCTGATTTTCAATAGAGACAAAAAGCAGTTCAGAATAATCTGTAGAAATGTAATTATTTGCTTTTTGGATTATATCTTCTTGGGAAAAAGAAGTGTTATAAAAAAGTAAAATTAGAATAAAGTTAAAGAGTCTGAGCATAGGTTCCAGTCAATTGGTTTTTGGTTATTTTTTGTGAGTATCTCATTTGTTTTCGAAAAATGTTTGCATCCTAAAAAGCCTCTATATGCTGAAAAAGGAGAGGGGTGACTAGTTTCTAAAACGTAATGTTTTTCAGAGTCGATTAAATCTGCTTTTTTCTGAGCAAATGCACCCAAAAGTAAAAATACAACACCTTCTTTCTCTGCAGATAGTTTTGAAATTACAGCATTAGTAAAATTCTCCCATCCTATTTTCTGATGAGAACCAGCCTCTTTTTCTCTTACGGTAAGAGTAGCGTTTAAAAGCAATACTCCTTGCCTTGCCCAGCTTGTTAAGTCTCCATTTTCTGATATTGGGATTTTTAAATCAGAGTTTAATTCTTTAAAGATATTGCGTAATGATGGAGGATTTTTAATTCCATTTGGAACAGAAAAAGAAAGTCCGTGTGCTTGATTTTTTCCATGATAAGGGTCTTGTCCCAGTATTACAACCTTAACTTTTGATAAAGGTGTCTTATTAAAGGCATAAAAAACTAATTCATTTTTTGGAAAAATGCCAAATCTTTTCCTTTCTAAATCTACTTTTTTTAGCATTAATTTAAATGAATCTGACTCAAGTTCATCTTGCAAAAATTCTGTCCAGTCATTATTTAGGTGTAAATTAGTCAAATTCATTTTCTTATTTCAAAGATAGCTAATCTTGCTTAAAAATGTATTTTTGCAACAAACTATTTATAAAATGAAAAAAGTTATTTTTATTCTCTTTGCGATTACTTTACTAAGTTCTTGTGTTGTTAATCGTAATGCGTGTCCAGGTGTTGCTCAAGTTAATCAGGTAAACACAAATTCTTAAATTCTGATTTTGAGTACTTCTGAAGTGATGAAAAAACCAAAATGGTTAAAAGTTAAGCTGCCAACTGGTCAGGCTTACAAAAATGTAAGAGGGATTACCAAATCTCATGATTTGCATACTATTTGTGAAAGTGGTAATTGTCCTAATATGGGCGAGTGTTGGGGAGAAGGTACTGCAACTTTTATGATATTAGGAAATATATGTACAAGGTCATGTGGTTTTTGTAATGTTATGACAGGAAGGCCTTTAGCTGTTGATGTTTTAGAGCCTAAAAAAGTTGCTCGATCAGTTAAATTAATGGAAGTTAAACATGCTGTAGTTACTTCAGTTGATAGAGATGACTTAAAAGATGGTGGAGCGAGTATTTGGGTGGAAACTATCAATGAGATTCGTAAAGAAAATCCGCACACAACTATGGAAACTTTAATCCCTGATTTTAAAGCAAGGTTACAAGATATTCAGCCAATAATTGATGTAGCTCCTGAAGTTGTGTCTCATAATGTAGAGACAGTAAGAAGGCTCACAAAAAAAGTTAGAATTCAGGCTAAATATGACAGAAGTTTAGATACGCTTAGGTTCTTATATGAGGGGGGTATTAAAACTAAATCAGGGATTATGTTGGGGCTTGGTGAAACTGAAGATGAAGTTATTGAAACTATGCGCGATTTGCGTAAAGTTGGCGTTCAGATTGTAACTATCGGACAATATCTTCAGCCTACTAAAAAGCATTTACCAGTTTTCGAGTATATTACTCCTGAGCAATTTAAAAAATATGAAGAAATTGGAAAGTCATTAGGATTCAGGCATGTTGAAAGTGGTCCTTTAGTTCGTTCTTCATATCATGCTGAAAAGCATATTCATTAGTAAAAAGTATTTTTCTAATTATTGTTGTTTGTTTAGCTTTAAACCTTATATTTGTAACCTTAAATTTAACAAACAAATCATTAGATATGAGAAATAAAATTTTACCATTATTTTTAGGTGTATTATTGTCAGCAAACTTCAGCTTTGCTCAAAAGTGTGGAACTTATGAAGGTTCATTTGAAAATGAAAAAAATAAATTTCCAGAATTTTACCAATCTATAGAAAGTAAAAATTCAGATTTACAACAAAGTCATTTAAAAGCATTAAACAAAATGACTTCATTAAAAGTTGAGAATGGAGTTAGAATTATTCCTGTTGTTGTTCATGTTATTCATGATTTAGGAAATGAAAATATTTCTGACGTTTCAATTCAAGGTGCTTTAGATATTTTAAATGCAAATATTAATGGGCAAGGGGCTAACTTTTTAAATAAAACACCAGATATTTTTGCTGCTGTTAGAGGTGATTTAAAGGTTGAGTTTAGATTAGCAAAACTTGATCCAAACGGAAATCCCACTACAGGAATAAATAGAGTTAGGTCAACTTTGACTGATGAACCTGAACCTAGAGATGCAGTTAAATCATTAAGTTATTGGAATTCTTATCAGTATTTAAATATTTGGACACTTAAAAAGTTTGCTCCTCAGGATGATGGAAATACACTTTTAGGTTATGCCCAGTTTCCTTTTAGCGGTTCAATGTCAACTGATGGAGTTGTTTTATTAGCGTCTCAAATGGTTAGTGGAGGTACATTAACTCATGAGTGTGGACATTGGTTAGGACTAAGGCATGTTTGGGGAGATGCAATTTGTGGAGATGATGGAGTTAAAGATACTCCCCCTGCAAGAGAGCCTAATTTTGGAATTACTTTGAATAATTTTCCATATCATGTTGGGTTAGCTCCACCTGCAGGTCAAACTGGAGCCTGGGGCTGTATAGCTGATTCATTAAATCCTGCTGGCGAGATGTTTGTAAACTATATGGATTATTCGAGTGATGCAGATGTAACTATGTTTACTAAAGGACAAAATGCTATTATGAATGAAGTTCTCGATGGTAATTATGATGAAGAAACTCAAACTTCAGGTGTAGGTTTTAGAGAGTATATGTGGTCTAATGAAAATATTGCCTTAACCGGAACAGCTGATGGCTATATGACTCCTACTTGTACACAAGAGGCTACTTTTAATGTTATTGGTGGGTCTTCTTCAATTTGTGAAGGTGAATCAATACTGTTAAGAGGAAATAAAACTATGTTCGGTACTGGAAATGTAAATTCTATGACATGGGATTTTGGTGATGGAAATACGGATAATTCAGGAGAGAATTTCCTTGCTCATGATTATATTTCAACAGGTTCTTATGATGTCACTTTGACTGTTGAGTATAATGAAATGACTGAGGCAAGAGCATCTTATTTAACTGATTTAGATATTGCAAATGCAACATCTTATGATTCTATAACTTCAACATTAATAGCTCAAGGTACACTAGCTGAATTAGAGGCAGTAAATGCAACGAATATTAATTTACATCTTGATGTTGATTCTTTTAGTATCGGATCTTATTTTGCTCATATCCCTGTTGATAGCATGATTGGGGAGCATTCTTCTGTTTATTATGGGCTTGATACATTTATGTTAATTTTTGACACTCCTAAAGGTGATGTTTTAGATTCAGAATCTTCTGATAGATTAACGAATTGTTATTCAACTTGGATAATAGATTCAGTGGTTGGATCTCAAAATACAGCTACTTTGGTGTGGGAATATGATACATTGACTTATTATTTTGGTTTGTATTCTGCTGATGCTTATGACGCATACTTTATGGATACTCTTTTCTATAGAGGAAATGTAGAGCAAACTGTTTATATTGCTTATTTCTCAAATACATGTATTTCTACTACTACAGTTGAAAACTTTATTAAAGTAGGCTCAAATTCATCTTCAAATAATGCTGGCTCTTATTCTTATAGTTTTGAAAATGCTTCAGAATTAGATGATGACTGGGTTATTAATCAATCAACTGATGTTGCTAGTGGTTGGGAGTTTAGTGCTGGTGATTTTACAGAATGGAAATGGAATTCTGGTGTTGCAGCTCATGGTGATGCTTCTATTATGATAGATGCAGAAGAAATAGGAGGAGTATTAAGATCTACAGAAATAATTTCAGGAGCTTATAACTTATATGATTTAAATGATCCTGCAATTAAGTTTTCATGGTCAGGTGCTGCTGCAAATACTTTCCCAGTGAATGAACTAATTGTTACATATTCTGATAATTGTGGTGAGGACTGGAAATCACTTGGAACAATTAATGCTTTATTGGCTGCTAATGCAGGATTATATACAACTAGATTTGTACCTAAAGCATCTGAGTGGAATGATACAATTATGTCAAAAAGCCAACTTAAACATGATAATATCCGCTTTAAGTTTGAATATGTAATTAGCGGAAATACAAATAATTTTTATTTAGATAATATTATGATTGGTGAAGCTGACGCATTAATGACTGCACAAAATCAAAATAATTCAAGATTATCTGTTTATCCTAACCCAACAAATGGAAATGCAGTTATTGATATTGAGAATCTTGCAGATGTAAATATTGAGGTTACTTTAATCAATATACTAGGATCAAAAGTAATGGAACTTTATAGTGGATCAGTAGTAAGTAACTACCAGTCAATTGATGCGAATCTTACTAATCTTGATAAAGGGATCTACTTTGTAAGAGTTAATTCTAATGGAAATACGATCCTTACAGATAAGTTAATTCTTAAGTAAGAGATAAATAAATATAAAAGAAAAGCCATCAGAAATGATGGCTTTTTTATTTATTATAAGTTTTTAGATTGAGTTTTCCTTCTTCAAGTACTCCATAAGTATTTTGGCTTAACCATTCTCCAAGGTTAATGTAGGTTGCTTTTTCGTCAACTTTAAGCTCTAAAGGGATGTGTCTGTGTCCAAACACATAATAATCAACAGGATTATTTTTTTGCATTTTCTCACAATATCCAAAAAGTAATTCTTTATCTTTTGAAGCAAATGGTACTTCACTGCTTTTTCGGCTACTTTTACTCCAAGTGTGAGCTAAGCTTAGACTAAAGTTAGGATGTAAACGAGCGAATAGAAACTGACAAACTTTAGATGTAAAAACTTGCTTTAAAAGTTTGTATAAATAATCCCCACTCCCTAAACCATCTCCATGCCCAATAAATAACTTTTTATTTTGTTCTTCTACAACAATTGGTTTATGATGTATAGTGATTCCTACCTCTTCTGTTAAGTAGTTTTGCATCCATAGGTCATGATTGCCTACAAATAAATGGACTGCTATTCCTTTGTCAGTTAGTTCTGCAATTTTTCCTAAAACTCGAACAAATCCTTTTGGAACTACTTTTTTGTATTCAAACCAGAAATCAAAAATATCACCAACTAAGTAAATTGCTTTTGCATCTTTCTCAATTGAAGTAAGCCAACTTACAATAAGTTTCTCTCTCTTATGGCTTTCTTCTATGTTTGGGCTTCCTAAATGGAAGTCAGAAGCAAAATATATATTTTCTTTAGTCAAGATTATTTTTCTAGTTCAGTTTTTAGTAATTGGTTTGCTAATTTAGGATCAGCTTGCCCTTTTGAAAGCTTCATTACTTCCCCCATAAACAAACCAATCAACCCTTTTTTACCTCCTTTATATTGCGCAACTTTTTCTGGGTATTTTGCAATTGCTTGAGTAATGTATTCTCCTAAAGCATCACTATCACTTTCTTGCACCCAATTATTTTCAGTAGCAATTTCTTCAGCAGTTTTATTGCTACTTAACATTGCAGGAAAAACTTTTGATGTAGCAACTGAGTTACTTATTCTTTCATCATCAACTATACTAATAAGTGTTGCTAATTGTTCAGTTGAAATGCTGAAATCTGATATTGAAACTGCATTTTCATTAAGGTAAGATTTTACACTTCCGTTAACAAAATTGGCAGCTGATTTAAAGTTTTTTGTATGTGAGCATAGCTCATTATAATATAGTGCAATCCCTTTTTCGTCTATAAGAATATTGGTATCATAATCTGACAAACCGTATTCAGTTGTAAATTTACTGTATAGTTCTTTCGGTAAAGGTGGTAGTTGACTCTTAACTTGTGAAATATATTCTTCAGTTACAATTACGGCTTGTAAATCTGGTTCCGGGAAGTATCTGTAGTCATTTGCTTCCTCTTTATGTCGCATGGAAATAGTAGTGTTGTTTGCAGCATTAAAACTTCTTGTTTCATGCACAACAGTTCCTCCTTCCTCTAATATTTCAATTTGTCTGTCAATTTCAAATTCGATTGCTCTTTTTACATTTCTTGTTGAGTTCATATTCTTTACCTCAACTTTAGTTCCGAATTCTGTAGCTCCTTTAAGCATTACTGAAATATTTGCATCACATCTTAAGGATCCTTCCTCCATATTTCCATCACAAATATCTAGGTAACGAACTAATTTTCTCACTTCATTTATGTATTGATAAGCTTCATCTGATGATCTAACATCAGGTTCAGACACAACCTCAACTAAAGGTACACCTGCTCTATTTAAATCAACTAAAGTGTGGAAAGGATCTAAATCATGAATAGATTTTCCAGCATCTTCCTCCATATGAATTCTAGTGATTTTAATGTCTTTAGGATTTCCATCTGCATCTTTAATAGTGATTACCCCACCATTACAAATAGGTGTAGTGTCCTGTGTTATTTGATATCCTTTAGGTATATCAGCATAAAAGTAATTTTTACGAGCATATTCATTTCTTTCTCTGATATCTGAACCAACTGCTATACCTAGCCGCACAGCATATTCAATAACTTTAGCATTTGATTTGGGTAGAGTTCCAGGGTGGCCTAATGAAATTACTGATGTTTTTGTATTGGGTGTAGCCCCATAAATATTCTCATCAGACGAATATGCTTTTGTTTTTGTAAGTAATTGTGCATGGACTTCAAGCCCAATCACAACTTCATATTTATCTCTTAAACTCATTATTCGAATAATACTTTTCCTGATTCTATTTGTTTCCCTCCTATATTAAGGCTGTAAAAATACAAACCATTCGCTAAATTTCCTCTTTTAATAGTAGTTTGATTTTTACTAATTGCAACATCCATTAATTTTGCTCCTAGGCTATTGTAAAGTGTAAAGTTATTAGCAGTATTATTAGTAATTGTAATCTGATTTGTAGCAGGAACAGGGTAGATGCTAGGTTTTAAATTTGTTTCAATTGTATGAGTTGTTCCACTAGTTAAATCAATAATATAAAGTCCTGTTTGCATATCAGAAACAATAATATTCCCAGATGATAAATAAGGGTAAACTCCCCAAGCTCCTTTATAGGACGCATGGCTATTAGGAGCATAAGTATCATATTCCCAAGTTTGAACAGGATTACTTGGGTCAGAAATATCAAATACTCTTAAGCCATCATGGTAATAAGGAATATAGACCAAATCTCCTTTTATAATACCATTATGTGCCATTGATTGCGAATCAACTCCAGAATTAAAAGTAGCTAAAACTGAAATATTACTTAAGTCGGAAACATCTAGTATTTTCACGTCATATCCATGATTTTCATCTTGCATAATATATAGCGTTCCATCATCATTAAGCCATCCAGAATGGTTATAGCCAGCATCTGGATAAGATGTTAATGATGCTAATTCAACCCAAGCTGTTCCTGGTAATAAATCAAGGTAATGAAAATCTATAATTCTAAACCCATCATTTCCGCAATTAAGATATGCTGTGTCGTTACGAACATAAGCATCATGAACATGCCCTACGGCATTGTATGAATAAATTAAAGTCGGATCTTTTGGATCAATTAGACTATATATATCCATTGCTGAATTAGAAGCACAAGCATATAGTTTTGCTGTTGCTGTATCAATAAAAATATTATGAGATTTTGTAAATAGCGCATTGGAGTCATAAACGGTAGTTACTGAGTCAGGTAAAGTTGAAATGTCAATTATTTGTAATGTAGACGAACTTCCTTCATCACAAACTACATATAAGTACCCTTGGAAATCATGATAATCTCTATGGATTACTCCACCACCTTGGTATGCTCCTGCAACATAAGCAACTTGTGTTGCATTTGCAGGGTCAGTTACATCAAAAAAGTGGGTACCATCAGTTGATCCTATAATTGCTATTTCACTTCCGTTTACTTCCAGACCCCAACATTCGTTATAAGTATTGTTGTAAGCCCAAGAACCCATTAAAGTTGTGTCCTGCCAATTGTATAAAAGCGTTCCTGTTTGTTGTGCATTTGAGCTGATGCCAAGAAGAGCAATAGCTACTATTAAAATAAATTTATTCATTATATTGATTCGATTAGTTCTTTAATAATTAGGGTTAGTTTTGGTTCAGCTACTTCTGATACTTTTTGAATTTCTTCATGAGTTACCTTTTGTATTTTACCAGGGACTCCTAAATCAGTAATTACGGACATGGCAAAACAAGGAATATTCATATGACGAGCAACAATCACTTCAGGAGCAGTGGACATTCCAACAGTATCTCCACCAATAATTCTCATGTGATTGTATTCAGCTGGAGTTTCTAAAGTTGGACCTGTAAGTGCAACATAAACTCCTTTTTGTAAAGGCAGATTATTTGCCTTTGCAATGCTTTCTGCTTTACTGATTAAATCTCTGCAATAAGGTTCACTCATATCAGGGAATCTAGGGCCTAGTTCAGCAATATTTTCGCCAATTAACGGATTAGGAATAAGGTTGATATGATCACTTAAAATCATTAAATCACCTACTTCATAATCTGGGTTTACACCTCCACTAGCATTAGATACTACTAGGTTTTCTATTCCTAAAAGTTTCATTACTCGCACAGGAAAAGTAACTTTATCCATAGGGTAGCCCTCATAAAAATGAAAACGTCCTTGCATAGCGACTACTCCTTTTCCTCCTAGATTTCCGAAAATTAATCTTCCACTATGTCCCTCAACAGTTGAAAGAGGAAAGTTAGGAATGTCTTTATAAGAAATAGAATGTTTAATGTCAATTTCATTAACTAAACCTCCAAGCCCTGTACCTAAAATGATACCAACTTTTGGTTGGTTATTTGTTTTTTTTTGTAAGAATTCAGCTGATTCTTTAATTTTTTGCAACATAGTTTAATATTTGTCTGTCAAAGATTTCTTGTTCTGAAAATGCAATATCAATAGGGATATAATAGAAATTTGCATCTTCAAAGTGGGCTAATAATTCTCTTAATTTAGTAGCATCTTTTTCGGTGGTCAAGATAAGTTTTTTTGCACTTTCATCAGCATTGTATTTTGCTAAGATTTTTTGAGCATCATAAGTAGTATAGGAATGATGATCTTTAAATGTAATTTGACTTATAGTGTGCCCTTTGTTTTCTAACTGCTCCACTAGGGGTTTTGGGTTTACTATTCCGCTTACTAAAGTAATGCTGTATTTTTGATCTGAAGTAAATTCCTTATTTGTGCTTATGCACCTCCAAGTGCAGTAGTTAATGTGTGAGAAATAAGCTTTTTGATGTGCAAAAAGATGGAGCCTTTCTAGCATCCCCTTTTTTAAAGTTGGGTTGATATTCTCTGGTGTTTTACTAAAAACGATTGCATTTGCTCTTTCTGCTCCTTTTTTGCTTTCCCTTAAATTACCAACTGGCATTAAATTATCTTTGTAAAAAGGACTTGCGTAAGGCGTAATGAGAATATTAAATCCTGCTTTTATCCATCTGTGTTGATAGCCATCATCAAGTAGTATAACATCAGTTTCAGGAAAATCTTTTAGGATTTTTTTCACCCCTTTATTCCTATTTTTTTCTACTACAACTATGCAGTTAGGATTGTTTAGTTTTAACTGTAAAGGTTCATCACCTACTTCAGTAGCAGTTCTTGTTGTTTCAACATATTGTAGAGTTGATGTTTTTCGCCCATATCCTCTGCTGAGGATAGCAACTTTATAATCAGTTTTTAGTAGATTAATAATGTACTGTGTGTGTGGTGTTTTTCCTGTACCACCTACTGATAAATTACCAATACAGATGATAGGTATGTTGTGGCTTACGGATTTAAATATTCCATAGTCGAATAACAAATTACGAATGGCTGTAATGCTACCGTAAATGAATGATAATGGGATTAATAGAAAATATATAAGGGATTTAAAAGTATGTATATTAAAATTAGTCCATTTCATCTTTCGCAAAGATAAGATTTAGATTTAAGATACTAGAAATTGAGGGATAGACTTTGTTTTTGTATTTTTGAAAAATGAAAATAATAGAAGTAACAAATTTTTTAGAACAGTATGCTCCATTGGAATATCAAGAAACTTATGATAATTGTGGGCTAATTATAGGTGATGCAAATGCTGAGATTAAGGGTGTTCTTATCACTTTAGATTGTATAGAAAGTGTAATTGATGAAGCAATAGCAACAGAGTGTAACCTTATTGTGGCTCATCATCCTATTATTTTTTCAGGATTAAAAAAAATCAATGGAAAAAACTATATTGAACGCACAGTAATAAAAGCAATCAAAAACGATATTGCTATTTATGCCATACATACTAACTTGGATAATGTGCATAATGGTGTAAGTGCTAAAATTGCTGATCAATTAGGGCTTGAAAATTGCAAGGTTTTAGCTCCTAAAAATGAGGTGGAAAATAGTTCAGTTGGTTCGGGTATTTTAGGAACATTAAAAACTCCTATTAGTTCTGCTGATTTTCTAAAGCAGTTAAAATCCAGTATGCAAACAAATTGTGTGAGGCATACTGCACTAGTAAAAGATGAAATAAAAACAGTTGCAGTTTGTGGTGGTAGTGGTAGTTTTTTGCTTAACAATGCAATTGCTGCTAAAGCGGATGTTTTTATTACTGCTGATTTTAAATATCATGAGTTCTTTGATGCTGAAAATAAGATTGTTATTGCAGACATTGGGCACTATGAAAGTGAGCAATTTACAAAGGATTTGATTTATGATTTGCTTGTCAAAAATTTTACTAAATTTGCCGTCCGATTATCAAAAGTGAACACTAATCCGATAAAGTACTTATAATGGCAAAAAAAACAAAAAAAACTACTGCTTCAGTAGAGGATAAATTAAAAGCGTTACACCTACTTCAAGTTATTGATACTAAAGTTGATAAAATTAGAATTATCAGAGGTGAACTGCCTTTAGAAATTGAAGATTTAGAAGATGTAATTGTTGGTTTAAATTCAAGATTAGAGAAACTTAATGAGGATTTAGCAACTTCTAAAGATGTAATTGTTGGCAATAAAAATTCGATTGCTTTAGCAACTGAAGCTATCGAAAAGTACGAGAAGCAATTAAAAAACATCAAGAATAATCGTGAGTTTACTTCATTAACTAAAGAAGTAGAGTACCAAAACTTAGAAATTCAGATTGCTGAAAAGAAGAAAATTCAGAATGAAGCAAATGTTTTACATAAAACAGAAATTATTAATGCTTGTAAGGAGCAAATTTCTGAAAAAGATGAAGAATTAAAAATTAAGCAAAGTGAGCTTGACGAGATTGTAAAAGAAACTGAGAAAGAAGAAAAAGCGTTAATGACTGATTCTGCTAAAGCTGAGAAAGTTATTGATGATAGATTACTTGGAGCTTACAAAAGAATTAGATCAAAAGTAGCAAACGGTATGGCTGTTGTTTCTGTTGATAGAAATGCTTGTGGAGGTTGTTTTGCAACTATTCCACCTCAAAGAGAATTGGACATTCAAATGCATAAAAAAGTAATTGCTTGTGAGCATTGCGGTAGAATTATGATTGATGCTAACATCTTTGAAGAGCAAGAAGCTTAGTAAAATTTAGAACTATTTAAAAGGGATTTCATATTTTTGGAATCCCTTTTTTTATGCCATGAGATTTTTTATCATCATTTTTTTGTTATTAAGCAAATTTACTTTTGCTTCTTTTGATATGAATGAGAATATGCAACAATCATACTTGCATATTATAAACTTAGAGTTTGAGTCTGCTAAAAAATTACTAGCTAATGAGCAATCTCAAAATCCCACTAATGGTTTTATTCCACTTCATCAAAACTATATTGATTTCTTAACCATTATTATAGGTGAGGAGAAAAGTTATTTTGATAATTCTATTCAGCAAAAGGAAGTGAGAATGGAATTGCTTGAAAGCAAAAATGTAGATTCTCCTTACTATTTATATTCTCAAGCAGAAATTCATTTGCAATGGGCTTTTTCTCGTTTAAAATTTGATCAATATTCAACTGCTGCTTATGAGTTTATTAAAGCATATAAGCTATTAGAAAAAAATCAAGAAAAATTCCCTGACTTTACTTTAAATAAAAAGGGTTTAGGTTTAATTCATGCTTTGCTTGGTGCAGTTCCTGAGCAGTTCCATTGGATTTTAAATCTGGCTGGTTTAGATGGGGGTGTAGCGCTTGGTCTTTCGGAGTTAGATGAAGTTTTGAATGATGAGAATTTTAAAATGTATGAGAATGAAGTATTGTTTTTGCTTTCTTTTTTGCAAATTAACTTGAATGAAAATGATGCTATTTCTCAGCAATATCTGGATAAGATAGGAGATAGGTATAAAGAAAATATATTATTGAATTTTACTGCAGCACGGCTATCTCATAATTTAGGAGAGAATGAATTAACACTTAAAATACTGGAAGATAAGCCAAGTACTTTGTCAGCTTTCCCTTTTCATTATTTGAATTATTTGCAGGGTATGTCTTATTTGTATCAGTTGAATTATGAAAATGCTAAACAGCAATTTGAAGTCTTTTTAGGCGATTTTAATGGTATTAATTACATCAAATCTGCTTATCATAAATTAGCTTGGATTTCTTTTTTGCAAGGAGAAGATGATAATTATTTTGAGAAGGTAATTACTGAAGGTAATACTTCAATTGATGAAGATAAAGTTGCATTGAAAGATGCAAATACAAACTATATAACACATTCTAGATTGTTAAAAACAAGGTTGCTTTATGATGGAGGGTACTATGAAAAGGCACTATTAGACATTTCTGGAGTAAAGATAATAAAAGACTATTCTAGATTCTATGATGAATATTGGTATCGTTTAGCGCGTATCAAATCTAAACTTGATTATGATGATAAAGAAATTATTGAGCATTTTCAATTGTCTATTGATCAAGGAAAGAATTCTGCTAATTATTATGCTCCTATGTCAGCTTTGCAAATTGCCTTAATCTATGAAAAGCAAAATGAACTGGATAAAGCAGCAATCTATTTTGAAAAGTGTCTTTCAATGTCAGATTTTGACTATGAGAGAGGAATTCATCAAAAAGCTAAATCAGGTTTGGTAAGAATATCAGATTAGTATCTGAAGCCTATAGTAAAAATCAAACATTGATTGGTGTTAACTAAAGATGTTGGCGCAATATATTCTTCACTATATAATAAGTGTTCATTTGCTCCTTGAGATAAAACATAAGCGATATCAAAATAATAACCGCCATTATTTATTCCTAAACCATAGCTAAAGTTTTCTCTGCTAAAATCTTTATTTGCAAATGCACTTCCTAGTTTAGCATATCCAGTTCTTAAAATAAATGGTTTGATATTCATCTCTGCTCCTATCTTTATGTTTTCAGTTTTTTGGTATAAGTTTGAAATAATTTCATTCTCATCAGTAAACCTATAGCTATCTGAGTTCATTCTTACTGAGGAATAATCTATGATTTCATAATCCCCACTAATTAAAATGTTTTTATTTAAAATAGTAGAAGCACTTAAATTTGCTTTCCATGGAGTTTGTAATTTGTATTCAAAATAGTTTACTGGAGAATCTTCCGTATAGCTTACTTCATTAAAATGAGTAGTGATTAAAGTGCTATATGTTTCTTCAATATTGTAATATGTTGGGGAATGTACACTTGCCCCTATTTTAAAAGATTCATTTACCCTAAATATTGCCCCAACTTTTAAGTTCATTCCATTACCGTATGTAGTAAGTTCTTCTTGGTAGTCAAAACCATTTAGTCCGTTAATTGTATCTTCAAAAGAGTGTTCGCTATAAATGGTATTCTCATAATAATTTATTGAAGGAAATCCTATGCTTGCTCCTATATACAATTGTTCGTTATATGACCCACCAGCTGAAAATACAAATTCATTCTCTCCTCCTAATGTTTGTATGTGTTTAGCTTGCATCTTATTGCTGTTACTACTTACATGTGAGATGTAACTTCCGTTATCATTTGCATACCAACCGTTAATTGTATCATTATTTTCTAAATCAATTAAATCAGACCAAAAAGCAGGACTCCCATGAAAAGAATTTAGGTTGTCAATTGTATTTCCTTGAGCGTATTCTAAAATATTGTCAGCTAATGATGAAGTGTTGTTATGCCCTTCAATTATTATATTTCTATCATAACTTGTTAATTGATTCCAGCCTATAGCAATATTAATTCTTTTCCAGTCAGTATCTCCCTTTGGTATAGTAAAAACTAACCCTAGATTACCAATGTCTAATCCTGTGTTATAATCAGCAGTATTTGTTCCATTAAAGTATGATTTAGTGCTATTTAAATTAAATGTTGGCGTGAAAGTAAATTCACTAAACTGATACATTCCAATCCCTGCAGGATTCAAGCTTAAAGCTGAAAATTCTCCTCCTAGTGAGCCAAATGCACCACCCATTGCAGAATATCTTGCAGTTCCTAAATTCTCTTGTGTTGAATATCTTAATGCGTCAACTTCATTTTGTGCGTTAAGTGTTGTGCTGATTGCTAAAGCAATTACTAAAATTCTTTTTATCATTTTTATCTTCTTGGTTTTGAGCTTCTTTTATTTCCTCCTGAGGACCTATTGTTGCTATTTGATCTGTTCCCAGAATTTGATTTGTAGCTTCTGTTGTTGGTTTTTGGTGAAGAATATGTGTTGTTGCTTCTGTTATTTGTTTTAGTTGTTGTGCTGTTATTATTGGAGCTATTCCCTCTTGTGTTGTTACTATTTGTTGAATTGCTTTTGTAATTACTGTTATTGTAAGTGTTTTTACTAACTCCAATATTTGTTTTAGTAGTTGTATTTCCTCTGTAAATATTTGTTGTTTTTACAGTTGAATTTGAACTATTACTTCTAGTGTTAGTCGAATTGGTTTTTATTGAGCTGTTGTTTCTGATATTTACAGTAGAGGAGTTGTTATTGCTGGTATTGGTTTTTACACCTCTATTTCCTCTTGAAGTTAGCGCTCCTCTGTGTCCAGTTGTGTATGTGTGATTACTATTTGTATTTACAGTAATATTGTTATTGTGGTGATGGTTGTATCCGTATCCGTAATAAGAATAGTAGCCCCCAGTGTAGTAAGGAGAGTAGTAGTAATCGTAATAATAAGGGGAGTAACTGTAGTAAGAATAGTAAGGAGAATTCCAGTTGTAACCATAATAGATGCTTGTTCCGCAATAAAATGGGTCATTATTATACCAATAGTAGTCAGTATAAATTCCGCCATAATATCCAGTACTGTACATTGGCCTATGAAATCTTCTTATTCTTGATGAAAAACTATAGTCATAGTAATCATCAGCTTCATAATAATCGCCATAATAATTATTGACTGTTGTTCCTGTGTCAGTAGTTATCGTTTCATTTTCTACTTGATTATTTACAGTCATTTCTTCATAGGTGCTAAATTCATCACTTTCTAAATAATTAGGATCAGAATAATGCACATGAGTTGTTGTTATGCAAGATGCTAAAAACAACATTAATATTGTGGGGAGAAGTAGGTTTTTCATAGCTATAATTTTTTGTTTGATACTCATAAACTTATGCTCGTTTAATTTATTAGTTTTGTACTACCTTTTTGGTAAACGAAATTAATACTACAAAATTACATTTTTTAAGATTAAATGGCAAAAAAATTAACATCAAGAGCAGAGGACTATTCTCAATGGTATAATGAGATTGTTCAAGGAGCTGATTTAGCTGAGAATTCAGGAGTAAGAGGTTGTATGGTTATCAAACCTTATGGATATGCAATATGGGAAAAAATGCAAGCTGAATTAGATAAAAAGTTTAAAGAGACAGGACATGAAAATGCTTATTTTCCTCTTTTTATACCTAAATCATATTTTAGTAAAGAAGCAAGTCATGTTGATGGTTTCGCTAAAGAATGTGCTGTTGTTACTCATTATCGATTAAAAAATGATCCTAACGGAAAAGGTGTTATTGTTGATCCTGATGCAAAATTGGAAGAGGAATTAATTGTTCGTCCTACTTCTGAAACTATCATCTGGGATACTTACAGAAAATGGATACAATCCTATAGAGATTTGCCTATTTTAGTTAATCAATGGGCTAATGTGGTGAGATGGGAAATGCGTACTAGATTATTTTTGCGTACTGCTGAGTTTTTGTGGCAAGAAGGACATACAGCTCATGCAACTAAAAAGGAAGCAATTGCTGAAACGGAACAAATGATTGATGTATATGCTGATTTTGCTCAAGATTTTATGGCAATGCCGGTAATTAAAGGTGTAAAATCAGAAAATGAAAGATTTGCTGGTGCACTTGAAACTTATTGTATTGAGGCACTAATGCAAGATGGGAAAGCTTTACAAGCAGGAACTTCTCACTTTTTAGGTCAGAATTTTGCAAAAGCTTTTGATGTAAAGTTTGCTACTAAAGAAGGAAAACAGGAATATGTTTGGGCAACTTCTTGGGGGGTTTCTACTCGTTTGATGGGCGCTTTAGTAATGACACATTCTGACGATAAGGGTTTGGTTTTACCACCTAAATTAGCACCATATCAAGTTGTTATTGTTCCCATTTATAAAGGAGATGAGCAATTAGAAAAAGTATCGGAAGTAGCTTTAAAAGTTAAAAAGAACTTAGAAGCTAAAGGAATTTCAGTTAAGTTTGATAATAGGGATACACATAAGCCAGGGTGGAAGTTTGCAGAATATGAGCTTAAAGGCGTGCCATTGCGTTTAGCACTTGGTGCTCGTGATTTAGAAAATGGTACAATTGAAGTTGCCAGAAGAGATACTTTAGAAAAAGAAACATATCAGATAGAAGACATTGAAAATAAGGTGGAGCATTTGTTAGAGAAAATTCAAGAAAATTTATATCAAAAAGCACTTGATTTTCGTGCGGAAAAAACTTACAAAGCTGACTCAAAAGAGGAGTTTGTTGAATTAATTAAAAAAGGTGGTTTTGTTTATGCCCATTGGGATGGAACTTTTGAAACAGAGGAATTGATTAAAAAGGAAACAAAAGCAACTATTAGATGTATTCCATTGGATGCAAAAGAGGAAAGTGGAGTTTGTTTGTTTAGTGGAAAACCATCTAACAAACGAGTGTTATTTGCAAAAGCATATTAATTATGAATTCAGAAGAAAAGATAGTTAGTTTATTAAAAGAAAAGGCTTGTACTAAGCAAAAGATTTATCGAATTACTAAAAATGTTTTTGCTAATTTTCAAGATGTATTGCAAGAAAAAGCAACCATTTTAAATAATGAAGTTCAAGATAAAGATGTTGAGGTTTCTTATGAAGAATCCGGGGATTTTGATGCTAAATTAAAATTTTCTGGTGATACGCTTTTGTTTCATATGCATTCAAATATTTTTGATTTTGATTCTTCACATCAAATACATAAAACATCTTATGTAAAGGAGGATAAGATGAGGTCCTTTTGTGGGGTAATAAATATTTATAATTTTCTTTCAGATTCTTTAAAGTATAATCGCTTGAATGATGCAGGATTTTTGATTGCTCGGATATTTATTAATAAGGATAATCATTTTTTTGTTGAAGGGGATAAGCAGTTAGGTTTCTTGTTTAATGATTTTGTTAATCAGCAAATAGATGAAGTTCAGATTTGTAAAATTATTGATACAGCTATGATTTATGCTCTTAATTTTGATTTACAAACACCTAATTTTAATGATGTAAAAGTTGTTTCTTTACATCAAATACTAGATATAAACAACAATCATAAAATTAAAACTTCTAAGCGTTTGGGATTCAAATTCTCTTCTGAAACAAATAATGACTAATTTCTTTGAGGAATTAAAAAAAAGTATAAATTTGCAACCTCAATTTTGAGAAAAGGGATGGCCCGTTCGTCTAACGGTTAGGACATGCGGTTTTCATCCGTAAAATAGGGGTTCGATTCCCCTACGGGCTACAAAAAATTTAAAACTATGGCAAATCATAAATCAGCATTAAAAAGAATTAGACAAACTGAAACTAGAAGATTGTTGAATAAGTATAAGAATAAAACTGCAAGAAATGCAGTAAGAGATCTTAGAGCTTCTACTGATAAAAAAGAAGCAACAGCAATGTTACCTAAAGTATCTGCAATGATAGATAAGTTAACTAAGACTAATATTATTCACAAGAATAAAGCTTCAAACTTAAAATCAAAATTAACTAAGCATATGAATGCATTAGCATAATTTTAAAATATTTGATTATTTAAAAGGGCTTATCATTTGATAAGCCCTTTTTTTTATATTTGTTCCGTGCAAAAATTACTAATTTATATTCCCAAGATAACTGCAAGACATAAGTATGTTTTTAAAGTAATTTTTAATGAGATATATCAAGTTGAATATCAGCTTACTGATGATAAGGACTTTTATTTAACTTCAACTTCACCAAGATTAAATTATTCTAAATCAATTTTATTTGATGGAGAGGTATTTGTTGAGTCAGTTGATTTGTTACAAGAAAGACAGATAAATGAGGTGGAAGTTAACTTTGTAGAAATAAATGAGAATCCTTATTTGTTTGCTACTACTCACCAAGAGTCATATCATCATGATTTATTTGCCGCTACTTTTTATCTGATTAGTAGGTATGAGGAATATTTCCCGCACTTGAAAGATAAATACGGAAGGTATAAAGCATCAGAAAGCATTGCTTATAAAGAGGGTTTTCTAAAAAGACCAATTGTAAATATTTGGGGGCAAGAATTTATAACGGTTCTGGAGGATAAATACCCTGAACTTCAAATAAACAAACCTAAGTTTAAATATATTTCCACAATTGATATTGATAATGCCTACCTTTATAAAGGGAAGGGATTCGTGCGTTTTTTGGCTTTTCTTATAAAATCGGTTTTGTCTTTTAATTTTTCAGAAATAAAACAGGCTGTAGAGGTGGTTTTCAGAAAAAGAAAAGACCCTTATGATACTTTTTCCTTACAATTTAATCTTCAGAAAAAATATGATTTAAATGTGAAGTATTTTGTTCTCTTAGGTGATTATGGTCTGAATGATAAGAATTTATCGCATACAAATAGTAATGTTAATTCTTTGATTAAACGCCTTGCAGATTTAGCTCCAGTAGGAATTCACCCTTCATTTGGCTCAAATAAGAATATTGTAAACTTACAAGAAGAGATAAAAAGGTTAGAGTATATCCAAAAAAGAGAGGTTTCTTTGAGCCGACAGCATTTTTTGAAACTGTCCTTACCAGATACTTATAAAAAACTTATTGCTTCAGGGATTACTGATGATTACACAATGGGGTATGCATCCGAATTAGGATTTAGGGCAGGCATTGCCTCATCCTTTACTTTTTATGATTTGGATATGGAACAAGAGTTGCCAATTAGAATTCATCCTTTTGCAATTACTGATGATGTTTTGAAATTTAATATGAAGATTAGTGCTGATGATGTTGTGTCTGAAATTTCTGAACTCATTGATACAGTTAAAAAAATAGATGGAACTTTGATAAGTGTTTGGCATAATGATACTTTTAGTAATTTTGGACAATGGAAAGGATGGAAGAATGTATATGAGGAGATGGTTAAGTTAATAAAACAATAAGTATGAAATTTAATAATTTAGGAATAAATAACTCAATATTTAATCATTTCATTCGCGAGATTAGAGATGTTAAAATTCAAAATGACCCATTAAGGTTCAGGAGAAATATTGAAAGAATTGGGGAGATTTTTGCTTATGAGATAAGTAAAAAAATGGATTATGAAGATAAAGATATTACTACTCCATTAGGGATTTCTTCTGAAAGTTTAATGACAGAAGCCCCAGTTTTAGCAACTATATTAAGAGCTGGACTTCCTCTCCATCAAGGTCTCCTTAATTATTTTGACAGGTCAGACAATACTTTTATTTCAGCTTATAGAAAGCATAAAAAAGGCAGTGATTTTGTAATTAAGATTGAATATATGGCTTCTCCATCTTTGGAGGGAAAGACTGTTATTTTATGTGATCCAATGTTGGCTAGTGGAAGCTCCATGGTATTGGCTATGGAAGCTCTCCTTTCAAAAGGAAATCCAAAGCATATTCATGTTGTGGCAATTATTGCAAGTTCTGAAGGAATTCAATATTTGAAAGAAAACTCTCCTGTAAAAAATTGGACTTTATGGGTCGGGGCAGAAGATGAAGAAATGACAGCACAATCTTACATAGTGCCTGGGCTTGGTGATGCTGGGGATTTAGCTTTTGGAGAGAAAGAGTAAATGAAATACAAACATATTTTCTTTGATTTAGATAGAACTCTCTGGGATTTTGAAATAAATTCTCATGAAACTTTAGTAGAACTTTGTAATACATACAAACTGAATGCAATAGGTGTAGATGATTATGAAGATTTTATAAGAACTTATAAAAATCATAATGCTAAACTTTGGGATTTATACAGAGTAGATAAAATTTCTCAAAAAGATTTAAGAAGAGAAAGGTTTCAAAGAGCTCTTGCTGATTATAATATAGAAGATCCCATTCTTGCAGAAAGTATTGGAGAAGATTATATTGATGTTTGCCCAAGAAAGAACAAGTTATATCCACATGCAATTGAAGTTTTAGACTATTTAAAAGAGAGGTATGAACTTCACATTATCACTAACGGATTTGACAAAACACAACATATTAAGTTAGAACATTCTAATTTGAAACCTTATTTTAATCAGATAATAACTTCTGAGAAAACAGGGGTAAAAAAACCAAATCCTTTAATTTTCTCTCATGCACTTACTTTAGCAAATGCAATAAAAGATGAAAGTGTTTATATTGGAGATAATCTAATTGTAGATATTTTAGGATGTCAAAATTCTGGAATAGATGGAGTTTATTTTAATCCTGAGAGAATAGAACATGCTGAAAATCCAAAATTTGAGATTGAGTGTTTAAGCAAACTTAAGAAGATATTTTAAATCCCCCTTTTTTTAAATCTTTCCAATAATTAGAATATGATTTACTTATAACTCCTGGATTACTTATCTGCAACTCTCCAAATTTTAAGGAAAGTGGAGCAAAACTCATTGCCATTCTATGGTCGTCATAAGTTTCAATTATTTTTGGTGTATTAAGTTTTAGAAGCTCATTTTCTACTGCAGTAATCCTATCTGTTTCTTTGTTTTTTAAAGTTTGAATTCCTGTAAATTCTGAACCCTTTTTTAAGGCAAAAAGTGTGCATTTTAATGATTGGTAAATATCAGGTGTTTCAATGAGATTGTAAGTTTCTGAAGGGCTAATCTTTTTATTTTTTGTCAATATTAAATTCCCATTTTTAAACACTGAATCTACTCCTAAATCTTTAAAAATTTCTTTACAAGCAGAATCTCCTTGAATAGACTCCTCATTTAATCCTCTTAAGATTATTTTACATTTTTCAGATAATGATGCACTTTGAAACCAAAAAGTTGCAGCAGACCAATCTGATTCTACAGTGTAGTTTTTTGCTACATATTCTTGCTTTAGAATAGTAATTACTTCCTTGTTCCATGTCCAATTAATTCCAAATTCACCCATCAATTTTAAAGTCATCAATACATAAGATTTTGAAACTAATTCTCCTTTTATTTTAAGTATTAGACCATTTCTTAAATTAGGAGCGATTAGTAAAAGTGATGAAATAAACTGAGAACTTATTGTGCCGTCAATTTCTATTTCTCCACCATCAATTTCTGTTCCAATAATTTTTAATGGAGGAGAATCCTCTTTCTCTAAATATTCAATTTTAACTCTCAATCCTTGTAAAGAATTTACCAACTCTTTTATAGGCCTTTCCTTCATTCTATCCGATCCGTTTAAAATAAATTCTTTGCCTTTCTGAATTGATAAAAAAGAAGTTAAAAAACGAAAAGAAGTTCCTGCATGAGAAACATTAATTGTTTTTTCTTTAGAATTTAAAGCATTTTTAAGCAAGATTGTATCATCAGATTCAGATAGATTTTTAATGAGGAATTTCTCTTTACAAAGTGCTTTAATAATCAATAATCGATTAGATATACTTTTTGATGAGGGCAAATCTATTTCACAATTTACTACTTTAGTTGGGTGTGAAATTTTATAATTCATCTGTAGAAAATAAATTATCTACACTACAACTCCCTATGTTTGTAAGTAAAGAGAAGTTAATTTTCCCTACTTTATTTTTCTTGTCATTCATTAAAAACGGAAGTAAATCTGATTTTTTTGGATTAAAGGGTAAAGAAAAATTAGACAAAATATAATTTTTGATTTCATTCTTTTTTTCTTGAGAAACTACTGATAATTCTACTTCTAAAAGTATTCCCATTAGCACAGCCTCTCCATGCAAAATAGGAGTTCCTTTTTCTAAATAATAACTTTCAACTGCATGTCCGAAAGTATGTCCAAAATTCAGCTTTTTCCTTTCTCCTTTTTCATAGGGGTCAGATAAGACAATTTTGTTTTTTATATTTATTGAGGTTTCAATTATTTTTTCCCAATTCATTTCATTAAAAGGAACTGAAATAATTTCTTCCCACAAATTCTTATCTGAAATGAGAGCATGTTTTACCACTTCAGCAAAGCCAGATTTCAACTGATTTTCTGGAAGTGTTTGTAAAAATTCAGGACTAATAATAACCGATTTAGGATTTGAAAAAAGTCCTACTTGATTTTTGAAATCTTTAAAGTCAATACCTAGTTTTCCACCAACAGAAGCATCTACCATAGCCAATAAAGTAGTCGGAACTTGTATAAAATCAATCCCTCTTTTATAAGTAGAAGCTGCAAAACCTCCCATATCTCCAATAACTCCACCTCCCAAATTTATCAATAAGGAATCTCTATCAAAATTATGTTCTGAAAGTTGTTCCCAAATATAATTACAGCTAGAAATGCTTTTATTTATTTCTCCTGAAGTAACCTCAATAATAATTGAGTTTTCCAGTTGAGGAAGTTTTGGTAAGCAATTTCGTTTTGTATTCTCATCAACTAGTATTGCTACTTTGGAATACCCAGAAATATCCAATTTGGAAAGAGAATTTTCTCCAAGCCAAATAGAATAGTTATCTGATTTTATTTCTTTCACTCTGTAACTTCTGGCAAAGGGTTTCCGGTACACCCATTAGGATATGCAGTTCCTAAAATTGTAGAAATTGTTGGGGCAATATCACGAATATTTACTTTTCTATCTGTTTTTCCTTGTGGTATTGCACCTCCCCAGAAAATTAGTGGAACATGTGTATCATAACTATAAGAAGAACCATGAGTAGTTCCTCCGGAAGACCAATATGATGAGAGCCATCCAGTTTGCAAGCTCACAATTACATCACCCGATCTTTTCTGATTAAAACCTCTCTGAACTAAAGAATGAAAAGAATTAGAGTATTCATTTTCGTGTAATTGTGTTGCTGTATAAGTGTTTTTTACCCACTTATATTTCAAGAAAAACTGTGCACAATTTCTCTGAATTTCTTCCAAACTTACATTTTTTTCTTCAATCAAATCATGATTTAAAAACAAATGATTATTGGAATAGTTCTTTATCCAATCTCCCTTTCCGTAAATAGTATTCAGATGAGATAGTAATTCTGTTTTCATGATTGAGCCATCAAAATAACCAGCAGGAATATTCCTTTCTAAAAGTTCATTTGGTTCTGAAACTACACCATGATCGGCAGTGATAAATACAATTGCATTTTCAAAACCAACTTTACTATTAATTGTTTTTAAGAGTTTGGCTATATCCTTATCCAAACGAATATAAGTGTCTTTAATTTCAGAAGCATGAGGGCCATATTGATGACCAATATAATCGGTAGAAGAAAAACTAACTGTTAAAATATCTGTGTTTTTTCCTTGTCCTAATTTTTCTTTCAAAAGTATTTCAAGTGCCAAATCATTTAAAATAGTATTACCAAATGGTGTCTTTTTTATTGCACTCCCTCCTTTTTGTATTAGTAAGGAGTCTAAATTATGAGTGAATTCCCCATCAACTTCCCAATTTCCTTTCAAATAATTTTGAGCCGTATTATTATCATTTATTTCCTGAATATAGTTTGGGAGATTGTTCATATAAAATGAAGAAGTAATCCATCTGCCCTCAGAATTCATCCAATAAGCAGCATTTGCAGCATGACCAGCAGATAGAATTGCACCCCTATCTTTTAATGATATTCCTATAACTTTACTTTCTTCATTGAATAGTTTTAACTCGTCACTAAAGGTTGTCGTTAGCATATGGTGTGGTGACATCTTCCCGTCAGCAGATTGTACATCTACATTTTTTTGTTCGCAATTACAAACGGTATGCATATCCCCATCTCCTGCACAATATATATAATCTCCTGAGTTTTTATCGTACCAGTCATTAGCAATTATCCCGTGTACAGCAGGAGTAGTTCCTGTATAAATACTTGCATGACCAGGACCTGTATATGTAGGAACATATCCGAATTGTGCATTCCTGAAAAAATGACCTTCATTTATCAGTCTTTTGAAACCATCATTCCCAAAATCTTTCCAAAAACGATATATATAATCGTAACGCATTTGATCCACTACAATTCCTACTACTAGTTTTGGTTTTGTTATTTCATTCTCTGAACCTACTTGAAGGGAAAAGGAAATTCCTTTTGACTTTTTTTGTGCAAAAGATTGAAATCCTGTAAAAATGATAAGTGTAAGTATGAGTGTTTTTTTCATTGTTAATCTATTGTTTTAAGAAATAATATTTTGTTGAAGTAATATGATACATTATCGAATCTTGATAGACTCCGTTTATATTAAATATTGGAAAAATAGTTGTGTCATTTTGAATTGATGTTATTTGAAGTTCATTAATATCTAATTTATTAATTAAAAATTTCTGAGTATTACCATTTTGAAAATTTATCTCTAAAGTATCTGATTTTTTTAAGTAACTATGTTGCTCATCATTGTAAGTAATATCATTATAATCTACATATGTTTCTATTAAGCTCTGACTTTCATTAAAACTCCAAATCCTAGACTTAAAAACAGTTGATTCACCGGATGTAATTACGTATTGAAGTGTATTTGATATAAAAAGACTTTCATTTACACTGTTATTATAAATAATATTTGTGTTTCCATCAATATAATTTCCTCCAAAAATCCCTTCTTCTAAAAAATTATTTTCGACATTAAGATTCCAAGCGTTATTTAGAGAAATTGGTTCTATTACTACTTCATTGTTTCCCTCTTTCTTACAAGAACTAAATAGTATAGGCAAACAAAGTAATATAAGTAGTAGTTTTTTCATTTTTTCCTATTTTTAATCGCAAGAACCCCAAGAGATAAACTTACCGCAACTAATACATCTGCCATTGGGGGTACTTCAGGCCAAACAAAATTCCAGATACAAACTAGCGCAAGCCATACAAACCAAATCCAATCCAATTTTTTTATTTTCATTTTATACATGTAATAGACTAGCAAACTTACAAAAAGCCCCCAAAACATACCTCCTAGAATATCAAATGGATAATGTACTCCTAAATAAACTCTACTAAAACCAACCAAAACTGCCCAAGAAAATAAATGCACAAATCCCCAATAATTCCTGAATAATAAGGATACAAAAAAGGCAATTGCAAAAGAGTTAGAAGCATGTGAGGAGATAAATCCGAAAGGACCTCCACAACCATCAACAACTCTTATTGCTTCTAAAAAATGACATGGTCTTGCTCTTTCAAAAACTTCTTTAAAAAGATGAACACTTCCAAAATCTGCTATAAAAATTAGCAATCCTAATGCTAATAATATTTTAATGAATTGATTTGAAAATCGTTTGTAAATTAAATATAGTATATAAATATAAAGTGGAATCCAAAACCATTTTGAAGAAATAAGAATCATTAGCTGATCCATTTGTTCCCATCCTGCAGAGTTGATTATTCTGAATAAATATTCATCTATTTTCTGCAGCTTCTCCATTACTCATTCAGTTTTTTCCAGATTAAATCTTTCAGTTCTGTAATCCCTTGTTGGGCAACAGAAGAAATAAATAAAGAAGGTAAATCTTTTGGCAATTCTTCTTTCATTTCAGCTATTAGTTCTTCATCTAACATATCAGATTTACTAATGGCAAGTATCCTGTCTTTATCCAAAAGTTCAGGATTATATTTTTGTAATTCTCCTAAAAGAATTTCGTATTCCTTTGCAATGTCAGCTGAATCGGCTGGTACCATAAATAGTAGGGTAGAATTTCTTTCAATATGTCGCAAGAATCGTAATCCCAACCCTTTTCCTTCAGAAGCTCCTTCAATAATTCCAGGAATATCTGCCATGATAAAGGACTTGTCTCCTCTATAGGATACAATTCCTAAATTAGGGACTAAGGTTGTGAACGGGTAGTTGGCAATCTGTGGTTTTGCAGCAGAAATTACCGAAAGTAAAGTAGATTTACCTGCATTTGGAAAGCCTACTAATCCAATGTCAGCCAATACTTTTAGCTCTAAAACAAACCAATCTTCAATTACATCACCACCAGGCTGAGAATATCTTGGAGCTTGATTGGTTGGGGATTTAAAGTGAGAATTTCCTCTTCCACCCATTCCACCTTTTACGAGCGTAATTTCTTCTGCATCATCTGTTATTTCAAATAAGACTTCTCCACTTTCAGCATGCTTAATAATTGTACCTAAAGGTACTTCAATATAGCTACTCTCTCCATCTTTACCAAAGCTATTACTTCCAGTTCCATCACCGCCATGGTTAGCAAAAATGTGTTTTTGATAACGCAAATGAAGTAAAGTCCACATTTGTTTATTCCCTCTGATAATTACACTTCCTCCATGCCCTCCATCTCCACCATCCGGACCACCTTTTGCTGTGGTTTTATCTCTCCTAAAGTGAGAGGATCCAGCACCTCCTTTACCAGAACGGCAAAAGATTTTTACATAATCAACAAAGTTGGAATTTTTAACTCTCATTTACAATGTATCAATCACATTATTAAGTTTACTTGCAATGTCTTCTACAGTACCATTACCTTTAATTTCAGATAGTTTATTTTGTGTAGAATAATAGTCTTTAAGTGGTGCTGTTTTATTATTATATTCATTAATTCGATTTGCAATAATGCTCTCATTTTGGTCGTCTGCTCTTCCAGAATTCTCTCCCCTTGCTAGTAATCTTCTTATTAATTCTTCATCTTCAACTATTAAAGAAAGCATAGCTGAAATTGAAGTTCCTTTCTCATCTAACAAATTATCCAGAGCTTCAGCTTGTGCTGTAGTTCTTGGGAAACCATCAAAAATAAACCCATTTGCATTTGGGTTATTATCTAATTTGGAAGATATCATTCCAATAACAACTGCATCAGGTACTAAATCTCCTCTATCCATTAATGTTTTTGCCTTTAATCCTAAAATAGTTCCTGCAGCTATTTCTCCTCTTAATATATCGCCAGTTGAAAGGTGTACTAGGTCATATTTGTCAATTAATAAGTTAGATTGCGTTCCTTTCCCTGCACCAGGGGGCCCAAATAATACTAAGTTTAACATTGGTTTTTAGTTTAGTTTTTTAATTTAAAAATATGTGGCAAATTACGCCCAATTTCGTCATAATCCAAACCATATCCTACAACAAAATCATTTGGGATAGATTTCCCAATAAAATCAATAGGAATTTCTTTTGTATAGGCCTCTGGCTTAAAGAGTAATGTAGCAACTTTTATATCTGCCACCTCTTCTTTTTCAAGTAATGATATTATTTTTTCTAAGGTAATACCGGTATCAATTATATCTTCAAGGATTATGATATTTCTATTTCTAATATCTTGTCCTAGACCAATTAGTTTGCTTACTTCTCCAGTTGTTTGAGTTCCCGAGTAAGATGAAAGCTTAACAAAAGAAATTTCGGTATTTGGTAGAGTTATCTTCTTCATTATATCTGAAGAAAACATGAAAGAACCATTCAATACAGAAATAAATAAAGGATCTTTTATTCTTGCGTTATTTATATTATGAGCCATAGAATGTACTATAGCAGCAATTTCAGTCTCCGGAATAAAAACTTCAAATGTTTTATTATGTAAAGTAATTGGTTTCATTTAACAATTTCAGTTTCTCTTCCCAGCATATCTTTGATAGTTAAAAGTTTTCTTTCTGGATTTTGCTCACTTATATTAATAGATGAGGTAGAAGTGACACCATTAAGCTGATCAACCACAGCTAATCCATCACCTAATTCATAATAATCTACTGTTACAAAATTAGGGAATTTATTAGTTTGGGTTTGACAATTTAGAGCTCTATTAATAAAAAATGGATTTGCATTTACATCATTTGATTCATTGTAGAGGCCATATCCTAAGGTAGCATCAGTAACAAAATGATTGAAGATAAATAAATCATTTAAAGGATCTCCTCTGTTAAAATCACATGTAAAATCATTGATATTGCCAACACTATAATGCGTTTCTACAGCATACTCCCATACATAATGATACCAATCTTGTGAACTACTTGCATCATCAACATCAGAAAAGATAACTAGTCTATTATCATTATCAATCATGTTTTGTAATGTAGGCCATGTTGCATTATGTGTGTATAAATAATTAGATAATCCTGATTGGTTAATTTCATCCTCTATGTCATTAGCTGTCACATAACATTCTAGTATGATTGTTATAACTTCATTTGGATTATTATCTAAAAATATTTTGATGTCATTAAATATATCAGATAACGGGATGTATCCCAGGGCAATTATTGAATGATATACCACTGGAGTGCCAAATAAATCATTAAAAACATCAATCATCAAACCTCTAACTCCATCATTTAATTGAGATGCTATATTATAGGTTTGATTAGGAAATAATAATCCATCTTGATCTGAGTTAAAAGCATTATGTGTTGTTAAATAAGCAACCTCATTATATTGCTTGGAACATAAATCCAATGAACCATTACATTGTGCATGGCTAATCTGTAGTGAGATCACTAGTAGTAATAATATAGATATAGTTTTCTTCATGTTTAATTATTACACCATACTTTTCTTAAAGTTAATTGCTCTTCTGTTGGTTTTTTTATTCTTACAAGTTCCAAAAGTTTGTAATGATTCCCAACAGCTAAAGATATGGTTTTTTCTGAAAACTTCTTTTTTATTGTTAAAGTGACATTCTCTTTACATTCTTTCAAGATGTCTGAAAGTTTTCCTTCAATTTTCTCCCCATTTACTTTTGTAATTTCATCTTCAGGAGCAATTCCTTTTTTATCAGTAACCGAATTCGGTTCTACCTTTTTAATAATGATTTTACCATCCTCTTTTACAGCTATAAATCCAAAATATTGAGCAGATAGATTAGGGTTTTTCTTTTCTTTTAATTCCAAACCAGCTACTTCCAAAACCGTTTTTAAAGTTGGGATGTAATCCTCAGTTCCATAAATATGATTTTCAAAAATTTCAGCTACTTTCAGCCCTCCAAATTTCACGCATATATTTCTAAAATCATCTTCAGAATATCCTTTTCCTTTAAGTGCAAAATCTTCATAGAGTTCTCTCATTGCAGAGTGTAAACTTTCTTTTCCATCTGTATTGTTAATGATTTCCAAATCTATCATAAGCATACAAAGTGCAGCATCTGGATAAATAGATGTTTTTCTGTCAGGAGCCCCTAGTTTGTAACCATCTAACCAATTATCAAAACCACTATCAGCAACCGAAAGATTGAATCTTCCATAGTTTATAAGATGTCTTTCCAAGTTCTGATTTTGAGTTTTTGCAAATTCCTCCCAATTAAACACTCCAGAATTATATAACATCATATCTCCCATATAAGTTGTAACTCCCTCTGCAACAAAACCAGTTCGGAAATAATTTTCCTTGGTATAATCGTAAGGGTACATTTCTACTGGTCGGATGGATTTTATATTCCAAGTATGGTAGAGTTCATGAGAACAAACTCCCAATAAATCTTCATATCTTTTATCCATTATTTCTTCTCCAGGACCTAAAAGTAAAACTGTGTTCTTAGTGTGTTCTACTCCATGATAACTTCTGTAAGGGGTGATTTGGAAAAAGTAATGATATTCATCAACTGGGAATCCGCCAAAGTGTTTTATCTGACTTTTAGTGAAAGCTGTGAAGTCCTTGTTTAATTTTTCCCAATCTGGTTTGCATTCCCCTTGAAACCATAAATGAAATGTAATTCCATCTACTTCATATGTTCCGTGCTGTAAAGTATCCGAACAAATAATTGGTGATTCTGAAAGCAAGTCATAACCCTTTACTGTAAGCATATTTTCTTCTTGCTCCATTGATGAGGCAATCTTATAATTTTTAGCAATATTTAATGCAATTTTATAGTCTTCTTCCATTCTATCCACAATATAGAACATGCAGTGTACAGGATTTAAATACAATTGGTGTTCATCCAAATAACAAGCGCCTGCATCCAATTGGTTGGCATAAAAGTTATAAGTAACGGTAATTTCCATTGTTCCAGTTGTATCTACTTCCCATAAATCTTTAGTGATTTTCTTAAATGGAAGAGAATTGTTTTTTTCATCAAAAGCAGCCCATTTTTGAATGTTTTGAGAGAAATTTGCTAACTCATATCTTCCAGGACGCCAAGCAGAAAGTTGAAACTGCATGCTTTTTGCTCCATTTGTTTTGGTAGTAAATTCAAAATCAACAAAGTGCCTATGTGGGTTGCTATATGAAATGGAATAACTTATCATTGTTAAAATTTAAGATGCAAACGTACAAATTTTAAGATGCATAGTTCATGTTTTAAAAATTTGTATTATGTCAATAATATTCATGATGTTTTGAGTAATATTGCAGTCTTAAATAAAAATTTAAAACTATGAACTTTGATGTTATCGTGTTAGGAAGTGGTCCTGGAGGTTATGTAACGGCTATCCGTGCTTCACAATTAGGATTGAAAGTAGCAGTTATTGAAAAAGAACACTTAGGTGGGATTTGCTTAAACTGGGGATGTATCCCAACTAAAGCGCTTTTAAAATCGGCACAAGTTTTTGAATACATTAACCATGCTGAGGATTACGGAATTACGGTAAAAGATGCAAATGCTGATTTTCCTTCAATCATTAAAAGAAGTAGAGATGTTGCTGATGGAATGAGTTCAGGAATTGCTTATCTACTTAAAAAGAATAAAGTTGAGGTTATCAATGGTTTCGGAAAAGTAAAGCCAGGAAATAAAGTATCTGTTACTGCTGATGGGAAATCGACTGATTATTCGGCAAAACATATTATTATAGCAACAGGAGCAAGAAGTAGAGAATTACCTAACTTACCACAAGATGGTAAAAAGGTAATCGGTTACCGTGAAGCACTTTCTCTTTCAACTCCACCTAAAAGAATGGTGATTGTTGGTTCAGGAGCGATTGGTGTTGAGTTTGCTTATTTCTATAATGCAATGGGTGTTGATGTTACTGTGGTGGAGTTCATGCCAAACATTGTACCTGTTGAGGATATTGATGTTTCTAAGCAATTACAGAGATCATTCAAAAAATCAGGAATTAAGGTGATGACTAAATCATCAGTGGAGAAAGTGGATACTTCAGGAACAGGTTGTAAAGTGCTTATCAAAACGAAAAAAGGAGAAGAAATAATTGAATGTGATGTTGTATTATCGGCTGTTGGTATTGCTGCTAATATTGAGAATATCGGTTTGGAAGAAGTAGGAATTAAAACGGATAGAGGTAGAATTTTAGTAGATGATTATTACAATACAAATGTAAACGGATACTATGCAATTGGTGATGTATTGCCAACTCAAGCATTAGCACATGTTGCTTCAGCTGAAGGAATTACTTGTGTAGAGAAAATTGCAGGACATAACCCTGAGCCAATTGATTACGGAAATATTCCTGGTTGTACTTATGCTAGTCCAGAGATTGCATCAGTAGGAATGACAGAGGCTGCTGCAAAAGAAGCAGGATATGAAATTAAAGTAGGGAAGTTTCCTTTTACGGCATCAGGAAAAGCATCTGCAGCAGGACATAAGGATGGTTTTGTAAAAGTTATTTTTGATGCAAAATATGGTGAATGGTTAGGTTGTCATATGATAGGATACAATGTTACGGAATTGATTGCTGAGGCAGTTGTTGCTCGTAAATTAGAAACTACAGGACATGAAGTATTAAAAGCTGTTCATCCTCACCCAACAATGAGTGAAGCAGTTATGGAAGCAGTAGCTGGTGCTTATGATGAGGTTATTCATATATAGTTTGAGTATTTAAATATAAAATAAAAGCCCTCCAATTTGGAGGGCTTTTTTATTTATTGAAATTTTGAGTTTATAACAAATAACTAATCTTACTGCACAACCAACTTCCTTTGCTCAGTTATCCCCTTATGCATTAACTTTACAAAATAGATACCTTTTGCTTGTTTGCTGAGGTCTATTTGCTGCACGCCACCATGAATAATTTCATTAGCAACCAATCGTCCAAGAGTAGAATATACTTCAACTTTCATGTTATTGACATCTGTACGAATGTTAAATATTCCTTTAGTAGGGTTCGGGTAAATTAAGGTATTAGTATTGATACTCTCACCTTCTTCAATAGCTAAAATATTTTGGCCATTAATATTGATATTGTCCATATAAAAATGATTACCATAATCATTAATAGCAACAAAACGCACCATAATTGTATCTCCATTTAGTCCCCAAGTACTTAAATTGATACTATCACTTGCCCAGCTACCACAAGTAGGAGACCAAGCACTTCCTTCATAAGGTACAGTTTGCAAATCTGGACCGATAGCTCCATAAATAGAATCCCAAGTGCTACCGCAATCAGTAGAGATATCAATTCTTAATCCATCATCATAACCACTTGCATATCCGGAATATGCATAGTCGTAAGTTAACCAGTTTTGCGCACTTACGCCATTTCCTAAGGACACCTTGTTACTAATTAAATAAGCCTCTTCACCAGGATATTGAATCCAGTAATGATTAACATAAGCAGTAGTTGTCGGAAGACAATCTATTCCAAAATCAACAACAGTAGAAAGCCAACTAAAAGATGGTGATTCTAATTCCCATGCTGTAGGAGGGAAGTTGCTATTCTCAAAATCTTGAGCAAAATTTATTGAATTTGTTATTAATGATATTGAATCAGCATAAGTAATAAAATCAGTAAAAGATTGCGAACTTGTTCCAAATGCATCAGTGACAGTTAAACTTACATCATAGGCTCCTGGGTTGCCATAAACTACAACTGGGTCTTCCAAAGTTGAGGTGCTAGGCGTACCGCCAGGGAAAGTCCATTGCCAAGAAGCACTGCTTAATCTTACAGCTGAATGATCAACAAATCGTACCGTATCATTCATACAATTAATCTCTAATCTATCTGCAGCAATTTGTGCTGATGGCGGGGTGTTTTCATAAAAATCAATTTCATAAGCGCTTCTATTGGTTCCATTTTGTAAAAGTCCTTCACGGTAATAAGGGATTAACTGTGTTGAATAGGTGTTTTTAGGCAAATTAACGTCATATATATCCCAATCAGCCATAGAATTATTTCTGTAGTAAACAGACTCCCTTGTTCCTATATACACCCCATTTCCTCCTCTTTGATGTTCAATATTAGTAACATTAATATTATCAAGAGTTGGTGTACTCCAATTTATCCAGTTTTGTCCACCATCTATCGATTTAAAAACTTCATACCCTTCAGCATCTTGCACTCCGCCATACATACTGCATCTTGCAATCCAAAGTGTATTTTCGTCATAACTACTTATAGATATATCATATGGAATCCAATCCTGACCATTGATATTTGTTGGGGTAATTTCAATCCAAGTATTTCCTGCATCTGAAGATCTGTAAATATGTTTAGTTCCCCACCATGATGGCCAAGTAGCTACATAAATTACATCAGGATTACTCCATGCTACCTCAACAGATGTTACTTTGTCATTAAAATGATAAACAGGAGAATAACTTGCACCATTATTTTTTGATAGCCAAAGAGTTGTATCTTCTCCAATATAGTTCCAATTATAACACCTTGGGTCAAATTCCATTTGGGAAGATTCTCCTGTTATATAGGATGCATTTGGTTTTTTAGCTAAAGAGAAGCCTGAAATTCCAATTGTCCTATCTCCTGAAAGTACCTTTCCACCATAGTCACTATAAGCAACTCTTGGATTTCCAAAATTTACAAAGCCTCTTATCCCATCACCACCATCAGTACATAGCCAATCATTTATGTAAGTATTCCCATCTTTAAGCATTGTTCCATTATGGTAAGTTCCACCAAGCATTACTTCTCCATCCTTAAAGCCTGCACCAAATCCCCAAAAATCAGCTCCCGCAATACCGTATTGTTTTTTGTAAATACTATCACCTGCATTATCAGAATAAAACACACCTCCATCACATGCAAACCACAGATCATTACCAAAGTAGTTGATATCATGAATATCTGCATGAACATACCCTTTTTTATGAGGTTCACTCCATTTGGTAGGGCACGTAAAGCTGACACCATTGTCAAAAGATATCCAATGCTGAACTCCTCCAACATGAATAATGTCAGCATTTGTTGGGTTTACTGCCAAACCTAAATCATAATAATATTGTCCTCCATCATCTGATCCATCCGGTTGCCAGCCCATCATATTTATATTTACTGAATCTGGCGGACCTGCAGGTTGAGGTCCACAACATTGAAAAGTCCAATTCTCTCCTTTATCATCACTTATGTAAATGCCATATAAACCACTTCCCCCATTTGCACTTCCTGTTGCTAATGCCACAATTTTATCAGGAGCAGCAGGGCTTATGGCAATTTCTGTTCTTTTTTGCTGACCTCCAACACTGTTAGGATTTGGCCATCCATTTGTAAAGTTTGTAAGTGTATTCCCTCCATTATCTGATCTGTAAAAAAGAGTACTATCTCCCGCTTGTTTTACAAAATACATTGTATTTGGATTGCTAGGATGAAACTCAATTTCTAAAAAATTACCATTCATAATCAAAGTGAAGTTATTCCCTCCATCTATTGATTTAAATAGACCTTCATCAGATGCGATAAATAATATTTGATTATTAGTAGTTGATAGTTTTATATCCTTTGTTGAATGGGATAAAGCAGTAAATGTTGCATTCCCAATAACTGTCCAGTTTACCCCTCCATCATATGATTTATAAATTCCTCCATTCCCACTGATGTAGATAATTTCTGGATTTGTAAAATCTATTTCAATAGCATATACTCCATTTAGAAATAAATCCTGCGTAATTAAATTCCAGTTATCACCTTTATCAATTGTTTTCCACGCACCAGCAGTAGCTGAACCAGCATATAATACATTTGGATTACTTGCAGCTTGTTCTATTGTATATACATGAGCAGCACCAGGGGCATAACTTCTACTTGCAGCATCCTTATCGAAATCCCAAGGACCAACACATTCCCACTGATTACTACTTTTTGAAGTTTTAAGAATTGGTTTTGCATTTGAGAATCTACTTATACCTCTTACCCATCTTTTGTAGTACTGTGTGTGTTTATTTTTTACTAATTCATTCTTCTTGTAAAAATTAGTGTAAGCATTAATTACTGCTCCTTCATCCGGATTATCAGCATACATTAGTTGAACCCATGTTGGTAGGTTTCCTGTATTAGCATTGTACTTCATTTCCACTTGCGCAACAACTGAAAACTGGAAAGTGATAAAAAGCAGGAATAGTATTTGTTTCATAAATTTAGGTAAAAAAAAGGTCGCATAATTGCAACCTTAAAATTAGTGTTTTTTTTATTATAAGCTAAAAGCTTCTTTTACTTCTTCTTGGCAGTCTAGTTTTTCCCAAGTGAATGTTTCTACTTCTATTTCTTTTTGTTTTCCGTTAACAAGGAAACTAACAGTTTTATTTTCTGATGTTCTTCCCATATGCCCGTAAGCTGCAGTTTCGGAATAAATAGGATTTTTAAGTTTCAAACGGCTAATAATAGAAACAGGTTTAAGGTTAAAACAAGGCATTCCTTTTACAATTTCAGCAATTTTACCATCCGTTACATTTATTTTTGAAGTCCCATAAGTATCTACAAATATCCCCATTGGCTCAGCAACACCAATTGCATAACTAACTTGCACTAGAATTCTTTCAGCAACTTCTGCAGCTACTAAGTTTTTAGCAATGTGTCTTGTAGCATAAGCTGCTGAACGATCGACTTTTGATGGGTCTTTACCAGAAAATGCTCCTCCACCATGAGCCCCTTTTCCACCATATGTATCTACAATAATTTTTCTCCCAGTAAGTCCAGTATCTCCATGTGGCCCTCCAATCACAAATTTTCCTGTTGGATTTACATGGTATTTTTCTGTTCCGAAAAGCGCTTTATTATCTTCTGATAATTGAATTTTAATTCTTGGAATTAATATTTCTCTAACATCTTTTTCAATTTGCTCTTGCATTGGTTTTTCATCAGCAAAATCATCATGCTGAGTAGAGACTACAATGTCAGTAATTCTTTTTGGAGTATGGTCATCATTATACTCTAAAGTAACTTGAGATTTTGAGTCAGGACGTAAATAAGTCATTTCCTTTCCTTCCTTACGTATTGCCGCAAGTTCAATTAATATTTTATGCGAAATATCCAAAGCCAAAGGCATTAAATTCTCGGTTTCGTTTGTAGCATAACCAAACATCATTCCTTGGTCTCCTGCTCCTTGTTCTTTGTTTAATCCTTTTCCTTCAACTACTCCTTGATTAATATCTGGTGACTGTTCGTGTATTGCTGAAATAACTCCACAACTATCTCCATCAAATTGGTATTCTGATTTATCGTATCCAATTTTTAAAATTACTTCTCTAGCAATTTTTTGAACATCAATGTAAGCTTCAGTAGTTACTTCACCTGAAAGCACTGTAAGCCCTGTAGTTACTAAGGTTTCACAAGCAACTTTTGAGTTTGGGTCTTGGGCTAAAAAATTATCTAATAGTGCATCCGAAATCTGATCGGCTACTTTGTCTGGGTGTCCTTCTGAAACGGACTCTGACGTGAAATAATATGACATCTGTTTAAATTTTAAGTTTAACAATAATTTAATCGGACGATTTGGCGTAAAAGCGCTAAAGGAAATACTGTTTTTAGCATTTTTTTTAGTGGTTGCAATAGGCCAAATCTATCCACTTAGGTCGGCAAACTTATAAAATTTTTTAAAATTGTGGTTGTTTTTTAATTTTTTTGTTTTTATTTGTGCCATACTTATCAAGAAAGACGGAGGGATGGGCCCTATGATGTCTTGGCAACCTTGTAAATGCAAGGTGCCAAATCCCACTCCAATATGGAGGAAGATGAGCGGAATACATAAATTTTCCCTACCCTATCTTTTTTGCTAAGTCTTATTAAAATATGAGACCTAAAATAGAACAATTACTACTAAACAGAATCCTTGTGCTTGATGGCGCAATGGGTACTATGATCCAAAGATATACTCTTGCTGAAGAAGATTTTAGAGGAGAACAATTCAAAAATCATTCTTTTGATGTAAAAGGAAATAATGACTTGCTTTCCATCACACGCCCTGATATTATCAAGGCAATCCATAAAGAATATTTGGATGCTGGGACTGATATTATTGAAACAAATACCTTTAGCGGAACAAGCATTGCGCAAGGGGATTATAGTTTAGAATCGGCTGTATATGAGTTAAATTTCCAATCTGCAAAAATTGCAAAGGAGGTGGCTATTGCGTGTTCAACTCCTGAAAAACCAAGATTTGTTGCTGGGGCTATTGGGCCAACCAACCGTACAGCATCTATCTCTCCTGATGTAGAAAATCCTGCATTTAGGCATATTACTTTTGATGGGCTAAAGGATGCTTATATTGAACAGGTAAATGCTTTGTTAGATGGGGGAGTAGATTTATTATTGGTAGAAACCGTATTCGATACCCTTAATTGTAAGGCTGCATTATTTGCCATTGAAGAGGTATTTGAAGCAAAAGACTTACGAGTTCCTATTATGGTTTCAGGAACAATTACGGATGAAAGTGGCAGAACACTCTCTGGACAAACGGCTGAAGCCTTCTTGAATTCTATTTCCCATATCCCACTATTGAGTGTTGGGTTTAACTGTGCTTTGGGGACAAAAGCCATGCGCCCTTATGTGAGAGAATTATCAAGAAAAGCCCCATTTTATGTGAGTGCTTACCCCAATGCGGGTTTGCCTAATGAAATGGGAGAATATGACGAAAGCCCAGAAGAAATGGGTGCTCAATTAGAAGATTTTATGCAAAGTGATTTGGTTAATATTATTGGAGGTTGTTGTGGTACAACTCCTAAGCACATTGCAGAATTTGCACGCATTGCAAATAAATATTCCCCAAGGAAAATTCCAGTACTTAAAAAGGAAATGCGCTTGAGCGGATTGGAGGCAGTTACGATTTCAACAGCAAGTAATTTTGCAAATATTGGCGAGCGTACTAATGTAATGGGTTCTCTGAAATTCAAAAGATTAATAAAAGAAGATAATCTGGAAAAAGCACTTGAAGTAGCATTGCACCAGGTAGAAGGAGGGGCACAAGCCATTGATATTAATATGGATGATGGAATGTTGGAAGGACAGGAATGCATGACACATTTTTTAAATTTAATAGCATCAGACCCTGATATATCTAAAGTGCCTATTATGGTAGATTCTTCTAAATGGCATATTATAGAAGCAGGACTTAAATGTATACAAGGAAAAGGAATTGTTAATTCTATATCATTAAAAGAAGGAGAAGAAGTGTTTAAACAGCATGCTAAAACCATTCTAAAATATGGTGCTGCTGTGGTTGTAATGGCTTTTGATGAAAAGGGCCAGGCAGTGGACTATAATGATAAAATTAGAATTTGTGAAAGAGCTTATCGTATTTTAGTAGATGAGATTGGTTTTCCTGCTGAGGATATTATTTTTGATCCGAATATATTAACGGTTGCTACTGGCATTGAAGAGCATAATAATTATGCAGTTGATTTTTTCAAGGCTACAAAATGGATAAAAGAAAATCTGCCATACGCTAAGGTAAGTGGTGGCGTGAGTAATGTGTCCTTTTCGTTCAGAGGAAATAATATTGTCCGTGAGGCTATGCATTCTGCCTTTTTATTTCATGCGATTAATAATGGCATGGATATGGGAATTGTAAATGCAGGAATGATTGAGGTGTATCAAGATATTCCTAAATATTTACTGAAATCAGTAGAGGATGTACTATTGAATAAAGATGATGGAGCCACTGAACGCTTGGTGGATTTGGCAGAAAATATAAAGGGAGATGGAAAGCAAAGAGTTGAGGATTTATCTTGGAGAGAACAGTCGGTAGAAGGAAGATTATCTCATGCTTTGGTAAAAGGAATAGTTGCTTTTATTGAACAGGATACAGAAGAAGCTCGCTTAAAAGCAGTACGCCCTTTGGATGTGATTGAAGGTCCTTTAATGGATGGAATGGGAATAGTAGGTGAGCTTTTTGGAGCAGGAAAAATGTTTTTACCACAAGTAGTAAAAAGTGCACGAGTAATGAAAAAAGCAGTGGCAGTACTTACTCCATTTATTGAAAAAGAAAAAACAGCAAGTAGCAAGGCAGGAAAAGTGCTTTTGGCTACTGTGAAAGGAGATGTGCATGATATCGGAAAAAATATTCTGGGTGTAGTTTTGGGCTGTAATAATTATGAAATTATTGATTTGGGAGTAATGGTTCCTGCTAATAAAATTCTGGAGGAAGCAAAAAAACAGGATGTAGATGTAATTGGATTAAGCGGATTGATTACTCCTTCTTTGGACGAAATGATTGATGTGGCAAAGGAGATGCAAAGAAATGATTTTAAGGTGCCACTTATGATTGGTGGAGCAACAACTTCTAAGATTCATACAGCAGTAAAAATTTACGAACATTACATTAACAATACGGTTGTACATGTATTGGATGCTTCCAAAGCAGTAGGAGTGACAAGTAAACTAATAGGAAAAGATAAAGCAAATTTCCAAATAGCTGTTGCTACTGAATACGAGACAATTAAGGAAAATTATTTGAATAGAAAATCGGATAAAGAATATGTGAGTATTGCTAGTGCAAGGGAAAATGCAGCTAAAACGGATTGGGAAAACTTAACTATTCCTACTGCAAATCAATTAGGTGTGCAGGTTTTTGATAACATTGATATAACTACCATTCGTAACTATATTGATTGGACACCTTTCTTTTTTACTTGGGAAATGCGTAAAAAATATCCAGCAATATTGGAGGATGAAAACTTTGGAGAGCAAGCAAAGCAGTTATTGGAAGATGCTAATACTATGTTGGATAATATTATTAAAAATAAATGGTTGAAGGCTAAAGCGGTAATTGGTATTTGGCAAGCACACTCAGTAGGAGATGATGTTCATTTATTTGAAAATGGAAAAAAGATTGCTACTTATAATTTCTTGCGTCAGCAAGGGAAAAAGGGAAAAGCAAACAGATGTTTGGCTGATTTTGTAGCACCACTTACTTCCAACAAACAAGATTATATGGGTTCTTTTGTCTGTACGGCAGGTTTGGGAATTGAAAAGCAGTTGGCAGTTTTTGAAAAAGATCATGACGACTATAATAGCATTATGTTGAAAGCTATTGCGGATAGATTAGCAGAAGCCCTTACTGAATATATGCACGAAAAAATCCGTAAAGAAATTTGGGGTTATGCTGGAAATGAGCAGTTCAAAAATGAGGATTTAATTAAGGAAGAGTACAAAGGAATTCGCCCTGCTCCAGGCTATACTGCATGTCCTGATCATACCGAAAAGTTAAAAATATTTGAATTGTTGGATGCTGAAAAAAGTATAGGAGTAAGCCTTACAGAAAGCATGGCTATGAGCCCGAATGCAACAGTAAGTGGTTATTATTTTGCTCATGCTGAGGCTAAATATTTTAGTGTTGGAAAAGTACAGGACGACCAAATAGCAGATTATGCAAAACGAAAAAACATGAGTGTAGCACAAGTAGAGAAATGGCTAAGGTCAAATATATAAAATGAAATTATGAAAGTAACAGAACATATTACAAACGCAAAAAAGACATTATTTTCTTTTGAGATTCTACCTCCTTTAAAAGGAACAAGCATACAGTCTATCTATAATTCCTTAGATCCGTTAATGGAGTTTAATCCTTCATTTGTTGATGTAACTTATCATAGAGAGGAGTTTGTATATAAGAAAAGAACAGATGGATTATTGGAAAGAAGAGCGGTAAGGAAACGACCTGGGACTGTAGGGATATGTGCAGCAATAATGAATAAATATCAGGTGGATACTGTACCTCATATTATCTGTGGAGGTTTTAGTAAGGAAGAAACAGAGAATGCATTAATCGATTTAGATTTCTTAGGAATTGATAATGTATTGGTGTTAAGGGGTGATCCTATAAAATCAGAAACTTATTTTTCAGCAGAAGAAGATGGACATAAATATGCTTCAGAATTATTAGGGCAAGTAAACGAGATGAATAATGGAATCTATTTGGATGAAGAACTAAAAAGTTCAGCTCCAACTAATTTTTGCATAGGGGTGGCTGGCTATCCTGAAAAGCATTTTGAAGCCCCCAATATGCATTCGGATATTCATTTCCTGAAAAAGAAAGTAGAAGCAGGTGCTGATTATATTGTTACACAAATGTTTTTTGACAATCAGAAGTATTTCGATTTTGTAAACTTATGCCGAGAAAATGATATTACTATTCCGATTATACCTGGAATTAAACCTATTTCTACTCAAAAGCAATTGACTTTATTGCCACAAAGGTTTCATTTGAATGTGCCAAATCCACTTGTGGATGAAGTGCTAAAATGCAAGACCAATACAGATGTTAGGCAAGTAGGAGTAGAATGGGCTATTCAGCAAACAAAAGAACTTATTGACTTTGGCGTACCTTGTATCCATTTTTATACTATGGGGAAATCGGATAATGTGCAGCAAATAGTTGGAAGCTTTTCTTAAGCAGTCAATTTTCTAAAATGCTCTTCTAGGTCGATCTTATTATTTTGGAAATTAGAAATTAATTGGTCGTCAACAATTTTACCTTTACTAATGATGATTACTCGGTTACACATTTTATCAACTTCTTGCATAATGTGTGTGGATAGGAGTACAGTTTTATCTTTCCCAACTTCTTTTATTAGATTTCTAATTTCCACCAATTGATTAGGGTCAAGTCCTGTTGTTGGTTCATCAAGAATTAATACTTCTGGATTATGTAAAAGTGCTGCAGCTAACCCAACTCTTTGTCTGTATCCTTTACTTAGTTCTCCAATTTTTTTACTTTGCTCAGGGATTAATCCTATTTGTATGATAATTTCAGCAATACGATTGTTTAAGTTTTCAACTTTATAAATACCTCCAACAAAAGAAAGATATTCTTTCACATACATGTCGGTATAAAGAGGATTGTGCTCTGGTAAATAGCCAATTTTTGCTTTTACTTGTAAGTCTTGTTCTTGAATGTCTAAGTTGCAGACCTGTACCTTACCACTATCTTGCTGTAAATAGCACGTTATGATTTTCATCAGTGTAGATTTTCCAGCTCCATTCGGGCCTAAAAAACCAACTATTTCACCTTTGTTTAGTGTAAAGGAAACATCAGTAAGAGCTTGTTGTTTATCGTAAGATTTAGTTACACTATTTATGATTAATGACATGTAGCAAAGATAGACAATAGATTTTGACAATAGTTAAGGATTCATTCTAAAATTATCATAATTTTGTGATATGAATTTACATAACTCTTCAAGATGGTATTTGCACCTTGTTTATTATCAGTTAGTAAAACTCAGTAGGTTTTTTACAAATAATTTTTTTGGAAGAAAAGATCATCAATTTTTATTTATTTTAACTCCACCTTATTGTGGATCTACTTTGTTAAACCAGATTCTTTCTACTTCTAATAATTTGAGTTGTAATAATCATTTAGGTGTTAGGGAAGGGCAATTACTCCCTGAAGTAAAAGACATGATGTTTTTAAATAAAGGTTGGCATAATGAAGTGCATTATGATTGGGCGTTTATCAAAAAAACTTGGATGAAATATTGGGATCAAAGGATGGGTATACTAATGGATAAAAGCAATCCTAATATGATGAGAGTGCCTGCAATAAAGAAAGAATTTCAAAACTCAACCTTTATTGCAATGGTAAGAAATCCATATGCTCAAGTTGAAGGAATTATGAGAAGAAATGGAGCGACAGCAGAATATGCTGCAAAGTTTGCTTTAAAATGTTTGAGGTATCAAAAGCAAAATAAACTTTCAGAAAAAGAAAATATTCTTTTTACTTCTTATGAAGAACTATGTGATACAAAATATGAAGTAGTAGAGAAGATTAAAGAATTTATTCCTGAAATAGGAAATATTGATTCTGATTTAGAATTTTCAGCACATAACTTTAAGACTGATTGCAAAATGAAAATCCAAAATCTAAATAAAGAAAAAATAAAGAAGATAAACAAGGAGAATATGGGTATTATAAACTCTTACTTTAATAAAGAAATAGATTTGCTAGAATTTTTTGGCTATTCAATTATTGAATAACAACTTGCTTTTCTACACTTCCATCATCATAGATGTAAAAGAGAGGTTGATTTGTAGCTATTTTCACTTCTTGACCAAGCACATTAATAGTACTTACTAATTCTTTATTCAACCTAATTGACTGTTCAGTTATACTTGTTGGACTATTAGAAATTTGACTAAAAAAGTTCCATATTTCTTCACTTGCCCAAAAATCATCATTTCCCCATGGAGCCACATCAAACCATGTATGTAGTCCATTATTTACTTTGTAGAACCAAACTTTATCCCCAGTATTAATATTGTGATATTTTGTTACATCAGTAATATTATTATCATTATTTATATCTAATAAAGAGTAACTAGTATCTACACTGCAAGAATTATAATTTACCCAATTAGTAACAATGTCAGGAGCTGACATATAAGGCCCATAATTTGGAAAGTTTCCTCCATTGAAATTAATCACATTGTCATTTGTTCCATGTAATACTAATACTGAGATATTACTAGAAGGTAAACAAATATTCATATAGTCAAAAATTGTTCCTGCTAATGGAGCAATAGCATCAAAAATATTTGAGTTTTGACATCTTGCTAAATGAAATGATATATCTCCTCCATAAGAAAAACCAGTAGCAAATATTCTGTTTTCATCAAATTGATACTGACTCTGTAACGAATCATTTAATGCATGAATAAAATCAACATCAGACAAACCACTACAATTCCAGGATGTTAGACCTGAAGTTCCATTATCTCCATCAATTAATGCTGTAGGATAACAAACCGCAAAATTATTTTGATCAGATAAGATATTAAAAGCAGTGCTTGACATAATCTGGCCTCCATTCCCACCCCACCCATGAAAAGCATAAACAATTGGTGAGTTTGCTGGTAGATTATTTGGAATATGTAAATAAAACTCTCTTTGTATATTATTATCAGTAAAATAAAAAGGACCATCCTGCCCAAACCCAATCATAGGCATGCAAAGTAATATAAGTAGTAGTTTTTTCATAATATTAGTTTATTGGTTGTAGTTATATCCTTCCCAAAATCCTGAAGAGCCATCTGTTGATGAGCTCCATTCTCCACTTCCATAATTACCATTTAATTGCCCTTCAAAGGCAACACCATAAGTTCCTGTTCCAATGGCAGCATCAAAAATCCCACTATTTGATACAGTGCCAATTAAATCAACCCCCTCAGGAGCAGCAGAAGAAATAGCGGTACCATTAATCTCTCCTGAAGAAGAAATATCAGCATTCCAAGCCCCAACATTAGTACTGTCTTGCTGATAGTAATATCCTGACCAATATCCAATAAATGGAGAACTAGCAGTGTCATCTTCCTCTTCTTTCTTACAAGCTGAAAAGATAAGTGATACTGCCAATAATGTGTAAAGTAGTTTTTTCATAATCTTAGTTTATTGTTAATCTATTGTTTTATTCTATAACTATTCTTTTGTCTACTGTTCCATCATCATAGATGTAAAATAGAGGTTGATTTATTCCTTTTGTTTCTCTTCCAAGAACATCTGTAACTCGCACTACTTGTCTTTTTGTATTTATCTCTGAAACTGAGCTAGCGTTAGGGCAGTAGTTTCCGTCAGGAGCTAATAAAGGAAGTTTATATTGAGTATCAGTTATTAATGCATGCATCAATATATCCGTGCTTTGTAAAAGTGTAGCATTGTAAGGCTCCCATTCATTAGCAATCCCTTGTGCAGTTTGGGCGTCATCCAATATCCCCATATAACTTACAATTGCCCAGTACATATATTCAATCATCATGCATTCATAATCGCAAGTCCAATCATCATAATGATACCAAGCAGAAGCAGGATAAGGATTCGGAATAGTCATAAATTGACCTCCTCTTGCTACATCCATAGCATCCGACATTAAAGATGAATTGGCCTGCATGCTAAAGGCATTAGGATATATATTGGTATGGCCTACATGGTTTATTGTATGTATAATTTCCTCTACTGTAGCATCATCTCCCCAATGTCCTGTTTGTGTAGGATCAATTTCGAAATTATATAAAACTGCACTTACACCATCTCCTTGATAATAATTTTCAAAGGTGTTCATTGCTGTATTCCCATCATCATAAAATATAGGCATTAGCGCACTTTCACTTGTAAGTTGAGATTCAATTAAAGGATCGTCCACTATTCCATCTTCATTGTTGTCCAATAGTTCAGCTGCAACTGCTGCTGCATGTAAAACTTTTGCATCTGATATTGTGCTTTCAGCATAAATACTAAAGCATCCTAACACATCCACATATTTTGTGAAAAGTGCAAGGGCTGGGTCAGTTGCATTTGGGTTTGGGTCTATTGTAAAACAAACAGTGTTTTGTGCATTTATCAATATTGGAAAAGTAAATAGCAGTGTAAATATTTTATTCATTTCTCTTATTTTAGATTTGAGCAAACTTACAAAATATAACAACTATATTTGCAGGGTGAAAGGAACAGTAATTAAATCAACAGGTAAGCGCTACACCGTAAAAACGGAAGATGGTGAAGTTGTGCAATGCAGGCTAAAAGGAAAATTTAGAATTGCTGGCATAACAAGCACAAATCCTGTTGTAGTTGGAGATAAGGTGGAGGCGGAAAAAGAATCTGAACTTTGGATGATTTTAAAGTTGTTTGAAAGAAAAAATCACATCCTTAGAAAGTCAGTGAACTTATCTAAACAAACTCATATTATTGCCGCCAATGTTGATCAGGCAATATTAATGATTACATTGGATAGCCCTGTAACTACTACTGGTTTTATTGATCGATTTTTGGTAGCAGCAAACGCTTATGGAGTTGATGTTATTCTTTTGTTTAATAAGATAGATATATTGAGTGATGAGTTAAAAATTCAACAAGAAAATCTTAAAAAAGTATACGAAAAGATAGGCTATACTTGTTTTGCTACTTCTGTAATTAATGATGATTTATCAGAGATTAAAAAATTAATGAAAGGTAAAGTAAATATAATTTCTGGGCATTCAGGAGTTGGGAAATCTACATTAATAAATACCTTACAACCCAACTTAAATATTAACACTAAAGAGGTTTCGTATACGCATCAGCAAGGACAGCATACGACTACATTCTCTGAGTTGCATGACTTGGATTTTGGAGCTTCAATAATTGATACTCCTGGAATAAGAGGTTTTGGTTTAGTAGAGTTAGATTCAGCTGAAATAGGAAATTATTTCCAAGAATTTTTTGCATTAAAATCGGAATGTAAATTCCATAATTGCATACATAAAAATGAGCCAAACTGTGCAGTAAAATTAGCATTAGAAAGTGGTGAAATTGCTGAAAGTAGGCATAAGAATTATTTAAAAATGTTAGTTGAGGAGGAGGAACATTTTAGAACAAATGATTATTAAATGAGAGCTGTTATTCAAAGAGTTTCAGAAGCATCAGTAATAATTGAGAACGAAATTATTTCAAGAATTGAAATAGGTTTAGTGATTTTGCTAGGAATTGAAATTGATGATAATACTGAAGATGTAAAATGGCTAGCAAATAAAACCTCACAACTCAGAATTTTCTCGGATATTGAAGGTAAAATGAATAACTCAATTACGGATGTTAATGGAGCGGTTATTGTTGTAAGCCAATTTACTTTACTCGCCAAAACCAAAAAAGGGAATCGCCCATCTTATATAAAAGCATCCAGGCCAGAACAAGCAATTCCTTTATATGAGTTGTTTAAAGAAGAACTATCTCAATTGATTGGAAAGAAAGTTCAATCAGGAGTGTTTGGTGCTAATATGCAAGTTTCTCTGATCAATGATGGGCCTGTTACTATTATTATTGATAGTAAAAATAAGGAATAAAAAAAAGGAGCTTTTCAGCTCCTTTTAAATTAAAGTATAATTTTCACTCCAGCTCGCATCCATCTTCCTTGTTGGGGTACATTTCCAAAATCAACATATTCTTTGTCGAATAAGTTATTGATTTCAAGATAAAGTGTACTGTTTTTAAACGCATTATAAGAAACTCGAGTTGATGCTATCCAAAATGGTAAATACTCAACTTCTAATCCTGTATTAAAGTCCGTATACCCTCCTTCTCTGTCTTGATAAGTTGCTCTCCAATCTATTCTTAATTGATCATTAACTAATTGATTTGCTGAAATTGAAAAATTAGTTTTTAAATTATCAAGCACATAAGCTGATTGGAATCCATCAGATTTTTTATTTAACTTATTTGAAGCATAGTTTACTCCTAAATTGTTTACAGGAAGGTTAGAGTTAAACAACTTGTTGATATTGATTTTTGAATTAATTTCATATCCTTTAGTTGTAAGTTGATTTAAGTTTTGAGTTCTCCAGATACTGTCTCCTTCAGCTAATATCCAGTCAATCATATTTGATCCTTCTCTTTGGTATAAAGTAAAAGTTGTTTTGTGATAATTGGCTGTCCACTTTACTCCAATCTCCTTGTTAGTTGAGTGTTCTGATTTTAAATATTCATTTCCCTGATTTGTTGGTGATGCATAATAAAGCTCAGTATAGTTTGGTGTTCTCATTGATTTATTAGAAGATGCAAATAATTTAATGTCATCATTTATATTGTAAGAGATGTCAATTCCCGGGAAATATTCATTCCCATATTCTGAGTCAATATTCATCATAACCCCTACTGATATGCTAAGATTTTCAATGGTTAAATTCTTTTCAGCAAATAAGTTTGTTGTTGTTCTTGTTTGTCCTTTTGTGTAAGTATTTAGGCTGTCAATTTCAATAGGGTTTTCTAAGTCTTCCCCTAATCTATTACTGATTATTTTATCAGTTCTAATTTCCATTCCAATGACATTAGAGCCATTTTTTGTTTTTTGAACTGCATTAAAATCCATTCCATAAACATTTGTTTCATGGAAATTATGATACCAAGATGGATGATTTCTGAATAAAATAAACTCATCATTGTGTTTTTTCCAATACAATTTGTTCTCTAATGAAATAGTTCCTTCTTTCTTGAATTGTAAAGATGAAAAAGTAGTTTTAGTTTTTTCAAATTGTGTTGGATATTTTGGTGTGTAGAAGGTATAAGCTCCAAATTCTTTATCGGTATATCCTATATTGAAAAGAGCTTTTATTCCTGCAATATTTCCGCTTGCTTGGTAATAGTAATTTTTAATTTTATAATCTACTTCCATAGTAGTTGTATCTCTATCTTTATGGTAGATAGGAAATCCATCACTTCTTTTTTGATTAATAGAAATATTGTGATTGATGTTAGATGTTTTTAAAGCATAGTTGATTTCAGCTGATTTAAATCCGTTTTGACCGCTACTTAAAGTTACTGAAGAACTCCCTTCTTTCTTAGTAATAATATTGATAGCTCCTGTGTAGGCATAGTTCCCAAAAATTCGTGTAGCTCCACCAGTAATTACTTCAATCCTTTCTATTTGCTCCAAGCTTACAGGTAGATCCATAGTATGATGCCCTGTTTGAGGGTCATTTAATTTGATTCCGTTTAACATTACAAGTACTTGTTCGAATGTTCCACCTCTCATACTTATGTCTGCTTGCACTCCTTGCCCTCCTCTTTGTCTTACATCTACATTTATTGCGTACTCTAATAAATCTTCAATAGTTTGAACTGGAGCATTTTGTATTTCCTCTAAACTGATTATTTGCACATTAGATGTGTTTTCAGTTGATGATGCTCTGTTTGCTGAAACTACAACTTCATCTAATTTTTTATTTACTGTGTTTTGTGCATTTACAAAAGTTGTACTAATAACAATTGCAAAAAGTGTTCTGATTACTTTTTTCATTTTGGTTTTTTTAAATTATAAATAGGTGAGAGCAGAATAGAAAGTTCTTTGTCATTTTCCCTAAAATGAATTACCACTTCAGGTTCCATGGGTTTGTTCTCAGCCGTATTGCAGCACCCCAGAAATTTTGGCAAATATATAATTATCTAGAATAATTATATATAAATAATTAGTTATTTAATCCGTCCGGTATTCCGTAAAAATGAACCATTTCTATTTTGTTGGAAAGAGACATAATTCCAGGATTTATTCCAGGATTTCCCTCAGGAATATTAGTGTTTAAGTCTGAATAATATTCTTTCCAAACTTTAAGGGTGTCTTTGGTTTTTGGATGAAGGAAAGTCATTGGTTTTAACTGAAAAATAGAGTCTTTCTCAAATGCTTCAAAGATGAGTTCTGAGCAGTAATACGTTTCATTATTTATTAAGAATACTTCATCATATGTAATCTCTAATTTACTTTTAGAATAAGAAACAGCATTGCTGATAGAATTTGTAAATTCCTTTTTTAATCTACCAACAATTACTTTTGGGTTCCCGTTTTTATCAAAAGAACGATTGATAAAATCATCTAAGTTAGTGATCATTACTTTGGGAGGAATTGCTTCTAAAACTTTAAGCGTATCATTGTCTAAAACCACCAAGCCAATATGAGAAAAGTTAGCGCCATTATATCCTGGAGTTACTAATTCTATTGCATCACAAAGTGGTGAGGAATCTAAATCCTGGAAAAGCAAATCTCCTTCTTGCAGTTTAAAGTTTTTTGTGCAAGAAATCAGAATAGTAAAAAGTAAATAAAAATATTTTTTCATTTTTCAAACATAAAAAAAGAGGACTACATTGAGTCCTCTTTTGATAATTTATTTAAATGTAATTAATCTGCTAAAACAATTATTTTATTGTTTTGCATTTCAATTACTCCACCATTTATTTCAAAATTTTCAGTACTGTTATCAGCAGTAATTACTCTTATATTTCCGTTAGTTAAAGTTGAAATAATGGGAGCGTGACTATTCAATACTTCAAAACCTCCTGTTGTTCCTGGGAATTTCACTGAAGTCACTTCTCCTGTAAAAACTTTTTTTTCGGGTGTTATTATTTCTAATATCATTACTTGATTATTTAGCGTCAGCTAACATTTTCTCTCCTTTCTCAATTGCTTCTTCAATAGAACCAACTAAGTTAAATGCTGCTTCAGGATATTGGTCAACTTTTCCATCCATAATCATGTTGAATCCTTTAATTGTGTCAGCAATATCAACTAAACAACCTTTAAGTCCTGTAAATTGCTCAGCAACATGGAAAGGTTGAGATAAGAATCTTTGCACTCTTCTTGCTCTATGTACAGCTAATTTATCTTCATCAGATAATTCATCCATACCTAAAATTGCAATAATATCTTGTAATTCTTTATATCTCTGTAAAAGCTCTTTTACATCTTGTGCGCATTTGTAATGCTCAGTTCCTACAACATCTTCAGTTAAAATTCTTGATGTAGAATCTAAAGGATCTACTGCCGGGTAAATACCAAGCTCAGCAATTTTTCTTGAAAGTACAGTTGTTGCATCTAAGTGAGCAAATGTTGTAGCAGGAGCAGGGTCAGTTAAATCATCAGCAGGTACATATACTGCTTGTACAGATGTAATTGATCCGTTTTTAGTAGAAGTAATACGCTCTTGCATAGTCCCCATCTCAGTTGCTAATGTTGGTTGGTATCCTACTGCTGATGGCATTCTTCCAAGTAGTGCAGATACTTCAGATCCTGCTTGAGTAAAACGGAAAATGTTATCCACAAAGAAAAGTACATCTTTCCCTTTTCCTTCACCATCTCCATCTCTAAAATATTCGGCAATTGTTAATCCTGAAAGTGCAACTCTTGCTCTTGCTCCAGGTGGCTCATTCATTTGTCCGAAAACAAATGTTGCTTTTGAATCTCCCATTTTTGATTTATCAACTTTAGATAAATCCCATCCTCCTTCTTCCATTGAATGATTAAAGTCCTCACCATAATTGATAATTCCAGACTCTAACATTTCTCTCATAAGGTCATTTCCTTCTCTAGTTCTTTCACCTACACCAGCAAATACGGATAAACCACCATGTCCTTTTGCAATATTGTTAATCAACTCTTGAATAAGTACTGTTTTCCCTACACCAGCACCACCAAATAAACCAATTTTACCACCTTTTGCATATGGCTCAATTAAGTCAATCACTTTAATCCCTGTGAATAAAATTTCAGTTGAAGTAGATAAATCTTCAAATCTAGGAGCGTCTCTATGAATGGACATTCCGTTTGATTTATCAAGATTTTCCATCCCGTCAATAGCATCTCCAATTACATTAAAAACTCTTCCTTTAATATGGTCTCCAATTGGCATTTTAATTGGCGACCCAGTTGCTACTACTTCAGTTCCTCTACTTACTCCATCAGTAGTTTCCATTGAAATAGCTCTTACTGTATCTTCTCCAATATGCTGTTGGCATTCTAAAATTAATTTAGCTCCATTTTCTCTAGTAATTTCTAAAGAATCATAGATGTCTGGTAATCCTGCCTCATTGTTGTCGAATGTTACATCAACTACAGGTCCAATAATTTGTGATACTTTTCCAGTGTTTTTTGACATTTTTTATTTCTTTTTAAAGTCGTTAAAATCTTTGTTTAAATCGGCTGCAAACTTACTATTTTTAAATTGTATCTCACTTATATATATTGGATAAAATTAATTGTTAATTTTGAACACTTTTTCAACAAAAAAATACAAATAATAAATAAGTGAAAGTTTACCATTCAATTGAGGAGTTTCCCTCAGATATTAATACAATTATTACCATTGGTACTTTTGATGGAGTACATAAGGGGCATCAAACAATAATTGATAAGCTAAATGCAACAGCAAAAAAAGAAGGTTTGCAAAGTGTTTTGCTTACTTTCTATCCTCATCCAAGGCATGTTCTATTTCCTGATGATCAAAAGTTAAAATTAATTAGTACAATTGAAGAGAAAACTCAGGCACTTGAAAAAACTGGATTGCAAAACCTTATTATACATGAGTTTACTGTTGATTTCTCCCGTTTAAAATCAGTTAATTTTATTAGAGATTTTTTAGTGAATAAGTTGAATATGAAAGATATGGTAGTTGGTTATGATCATCATTTTGGTAAAAATAGAGAGGGAACTTTTGAAAACCTTTTATCTTTATCAGAATTATATGACTTTAAGTTACATAAAATTGAGCCTCAAAATGTTGATGAGGTAACTATTAGTTCTACTAAAATAAGAAATGCGATTGCTGAAGGTGATATTGAAAAAGCAAATTCTTATTTATGTTGTGATTTTGCTATAAATGGAAAGGTAGAAAAAGGAAATAAAATTGGAATCAGTATTGGGTTTCCAACTGCAAATATTAAGGTAGTAAATAACTGGAAAATATTACCAAAAGATGGGGTGTATGCTGTTAAAGTTTTTGTTGAGTGTCAGCAGTTTTATGGCATGTTAAATATTGGAGTTCGCCCAACTATTAATGACGATTCACACACCATAGAGGTGCATATTTTTGATTTTAATAAAGATATATACAATCAAAATATTAAAATTGAATTTTCAGAAAGAATTAGAGGTGAAAAGAAATTTGAAAATCTTGATGTTTTGAAAAAACAATTGCAAATTGATGAAAGTAAATGTAAGAAAATCTTTAACCTTTTAAGTTAGTGGTTAATTTGTGTTTTATTGCAAGCTGAGCTAAAGCTACTGGAGTTTTTACATCAAGTTTTACCATTATGTTTTTTCTGTGTGTTTCAACAGTCCTTTTGCTTATCTTTAATAAACCTGCAATCGCAGAATTCTTCTCATCATTTAATATGTGTTCCAAAACCTCCCTCTCTCTAGTTGATAGCGAGTATTTTGTTTGATATTTATCTTTATTAACTGAACTTATTTTGTCTTCTTTTAATAAATTTTTATTAACAAATTCTTTTCCGTTTAAGCAGTTTGTTAAAGCTTTAATTATTTCATCTCTATCAGAGTTCTTGCTCAAATATCCTGCTGCACCATGATTGAATGATTCTTTAATAATATTAGCATCTTCATACATGCTTAGCATAATTACAGGAGTTTCAATTTGTAATTTTTTTAGCCTTTTACAGAACTGTATGCCATCCATTATTGGCATATTAATATCAGAGAAAATAATATCAACATTTTGATTTTTTAAATAAGTAATAGCATCTTTAGCATTGCTGAATGTTGAATGAACTTTTAAACCAATATCTTCTAAAATCCCAGTTAATCCGTTTGTAAAAAGAAGATGGTCATCAATAATTATAGCAGATTTACCATTTATTATTTCTGATTTCATCTAAATTACTTTGTATGGTAAATCTACTATAATTGTTGATCCAGACCCTTTCTTAGAGTCAATTTCTACTTTACCATCAAACAAAAGAGCTCTTTTCTCAATTATGTCCAATCCTACTCCCGCATTTGTATTATTCGTATTAAATCCGACTCCATCATCTTCAACTATTATTGTAAGATGATTTTTATGTCCAATAACTTGGAGACTTGCATTTTTTGCCTTAGAATGTTTAATAATATTTGCCGCTAGATTTTGTAAAATTCTATACACATTAAATTTTAAATCATTACTAATGTTATTTATTTCATCTTCTGGATGGATTTGAACCTTACAATTGATAGTGCTAGGAAATTTACTTAATATTTTGTTTTCAATTAAATGAATAAAATTATTGCCATCAAAAGAAACAGGAACAAGAGAGTGTGATATATCACGAATATTATCTTGAACATCTTTAAGGTTTTCAAGCTCATTTTCTCTATCAGCAATAACTTTGTTTAGTTTTGCAAAATCCATTGTAAAGTTTGGTTTTTTAAGTTTATTGGCAATTTCAGCTTCACTCTTGACTATATCCAAAGTTCTTATCATATTTAGTCTTATAGCAGCTATCGACCCTCCAATGTCATCATGTAATTCTTTAGCAATCCAATTGTCAATTTTTTCATATTGATCAATAATGTCTTTTGCTGCATTTGTTTTTTGCTTTTCAATAATAAATTTAATAGTTTTCTTTTTTGAAATCCTAGATAAAATAATAGAGAGTAGTAGAGCTAATATTAATGCAAATATCAGTATGTATTGCTTCTTTTTTAATTCTGATCCTGTTTCTATTTTCTTGTGAAGCACATTACATTGCTCCTTTTCTCTTTTTACAATTTGCTCATGCTGTTTGATGCCCATCAAACTATCTTTTATAGGTATAGATTTTTCTATGGCATTTAATGCCAATTCATGATCTCCAGAAATCTTATATGATTCGGATAAATTGCCATATAAAACTGCCAAATTAGCATGCTTTTCATGAGTTAAACATAGGTCAATACTTTTCTGGAAATAATGAGCTGCAGAATCTGCAGTCCTCAACATTAAGAAAAGATAACCTATATTATTATTAGCTTCAATTAATTGAGGTATAAGATTTAATTTTTTTCTTATTTGTAAGGATTTTCTTAAATAAGAAAATGCTGTATCCAAATTTCCATTATCATAATGGTAGATTCCTAATGAAGTGTAATTATAAGCAAGTGCTTTATGATCATTTAATAATCTATTTATTTTCATTGACTCTATTTTATAATAGATAGAAGAGTCTGGTTCACCCATTTTCCTTTTGAAAATTCCGAGAAAATTATATGTTTTAGCTATTTGTATTGAATCTTGTTTCTCTTTTGCCAAATTAAGAATTAGATTTGATATTTTAACTCCTTCATCTGGCTTATTAGAATGATTATAAATTTTAATTAACAAATTATACGCATTTTTCCTCCCTTTATAGCTATTAATTTCATCTGCAATTTTTAAGGATTCTACCCCAGACTCTAGTGCGAGTACTCTTCTTGCTTGATCTAAATAGATTCGTCCTAATTGAAATCTTCCATCCATTTCTCCTTGCTTGTATTGATGATGTTTAGATAAAACTACCGATCTATTAGCAAAATAATATGCAGAATCTAGATCAATATGAATATATTCTTTTGCCTTCTTGTTAAGCGAGTCAATATCAATGTTGTAATCCTTCCCTAAAAGAAATGCAGGAATTAATAAGAAAATAGTTAGAATAAATTTATACATAATTCAGACAAAGATATACTTAATTTTTTAGCTCCAATTTTGCAAATTTTAGTAATAAGTCTTTTTGCCCAACTCCATTAAAAAATACGGTTGCTTTCCTGTTGCTTCCTTCTCCTGAAATGCTTAAAACTTTCCCCTCCCCAAATCTTGAGTGTTTTACTTGCATTCCGTTTTGTATTTTGCTTAAATCACTTTCGTTAATTGAAATGTTTTTTGCTCTATTTATGTTGGTTAAATTTTTAGGAGTAACAAACTTTTTGGTAGGAGGAGAGTATGTTTTTTTCTTGTATTTTGTTTTTGCATATATTTTATGAGAAGCATACTCCTTTGTCTTTGGAGTAAGTTCGTGTTTTTCTAAAAATTTATCATCTAATTCGCTAATGAATCTACTTGGTTGACAATCGGTCAATTGACCCCATTTGAATCTTGTTGAGGCAAAGGATAAAAAGAGTCTTTCTTTAGCTCTAGTAATTGCAACATAAAAAAGTCTTCTTTCTTCCTCTAAGTTTTCCTGGCTTTCTCCACTCATCATGCTTGGAAAAAGATTTTCTTCCAATCCAACAACAAATACATAAGGAAATTCCAATCCTTTTGCGGCATGAACCGTCATTAAAGTTACTTTATTAAAATCATCTTCTGTTTCTTTGTCTTGATCGGTTAAAAGCGCAACATCTTCCATGAAATCTGGTAGTTTATTTACTCCTTGTTCGGCTGTTTCGCTAAAATCTTTTATACCATTTAAAAGTTCTTGAATATTTTCAAACCGACTAACACCCTCCGGTGATTTGTCTGTATATAAATTATTAAATAAACCCGTTTGTTTTGCTATTTCTTCAGCAATTGCATGGGCATCTTTCTGCTTAGAATTTATAATGAAATTATTTATCATTAATGCAAACTCTTTTAGCTTCTTCTGTGTTCCTTTATTGATGTTAATTTCTGCTTCTTCTAAATGGTTGATTATTTCCCAGATAGTTTTGTTATGTTTATTTGCAAACACGTTTAATCTTTGGATGGTTGTAGATCCAATTCCTCTTGTAGGGTAGTTGATAATTCGCTTAAAAGCTTCTTCATCATTTGGGTTGATTGCTAGTCGGTAATAAGCTAATAAATCTTTAATTTCTTTTCTTTGATAGAATGACAATCCTCCATAGATTTTATAAGGAATATTCCTTTTTCTGAGTGATTCTTCTAGTGATCGAGATTGTGCATTTGTTCGATACAATATTGCAAAATCTTTATGATGAGCTTGATTTCTCATTTGTACATCAGAAATTGTGTTTGCAACTAGCCTCCCTTCATCATTGTCAGAGCCCGTTTTTACAACAATTATTTTATCTCCTTTTGTATTACTTGTCCAAACATTTTTTTCAATTTGTTTCTCATTTTGTTTGATAATGCTATTTGCAGCCTCAACAATAGTAGAGGTGGAGCGGTAATTCTGTTCTAATTTGTAAGTTTTATAGTTAGGATAATCAACTTTAAAATTGAGGATATTCTGAATATTTGCTCCTCTAAATGCATAGATACTTTGAGCATCATCTCCAACTATACAGATATTTTCATTCAGTGCTGCTAATTTTTTGATTATCAAATACTGAACATGGTTAGTGTCTTGGTACTCATCAATTAAAAGATATTTAAATTTTTCTTGATATTTTAATAATACATCAGGATGATTTTCTAATAATTGGTATGTTTTTAAAAGTAAATCATCAAAATCCATAGCTGATGCTTTTTCACATCTTTGAACATACATTTGATAAATCCTCCCAAATTCAGTTCTTTTTGCGATTTTATCTTGTTGGTTAAGTTCGGATTTATTGTTGTATCCAGCAGGAGTAATAAAGTTGTTTTTTAATGATGATATTCTGTTCCTTATCATGCCAACTTTATAAATATCTTTATCTAAGTTTAGCTCTTTAATGATACTTCTTACTAAACTTTTAGAGTCGTCCGTATCGTAAATTGTAAAGTTGCTTGGATAATTTAATTTTTCGGCTTCAAATCGTAAAATCTTAGAAAAAACTGAGTGAAAAGTTCCCATCCAAATGCTTCTAGCATCTGATTCCCCTACCATCAGTTCTATTCTGTTTCGCATCTCTTTTGATGCTTTGTTGGTAAAAGTTAAAGATAAAATATTATGTGGAGATACTCCTGATTTTAGTAGGTGTACAATCCTGTAGGTTAATACTCTTGTTTTTCCTGATCCTGCTCCAGCAATTACCATTAATGGTCCGGTTGAATGCGTTACAGCATTCCTTTGTTCAGGGTTTAGTTTTTGCAAATAATCTTCCATAGTTATTTTTGGGAGTTCAAAAGTAATAATTATCAGATGTTAACTTAACTTTAGTGGTGTTTTTTTGAACAGATAAGATTGTTTTTGAAAGCTTCTTCTTTTCTCTGATATTTTTGTATTTTTGTAGAAAATACGAATACAATGAAGAAACTTATATTTTTTTTCGCCTTAATTTTAACTTTTTTTAATGCAAATGCAACTCATATTATGGGTGGTGAAATTACTTGGGAATGTATTAAAGATCCTACTGACCCTAATGTAGGATTGTATATTTTTAAAATGAAGATTTATCGTGATTGTGATGGTACAACCTTGTCAACTTTTGCTCAAACCCTAGATGTCTGGAATCATCCTACTGTAACTCAAATTGCTGTTGATTGGGTGATAAGTACTGATATTTCACCAAATTGTGATGTTATAAATAGTGGGAATGCAGCTTTAGATTGTATTAGTAATCCTGTAGGAGCTGTTGAGGAATATATTTATCAATCTCAACCAATAGCATTGCCTGGTATTCCACCTGCAAATGGATGGCATTTTACTTGGGATTCGTGTTGTAGAAATGGGGCAATATCTAACTTGGTTCTTTCTAGTACAACTTCTCCCAGTGAAGGCTTTACCTTAAGAGCTTCAATGTTCCCTTATCTTGACGCAAGTGGTAATGCAATACCTGCGGATCCTTGTTTTGATAGCTCTCCAAAATTTAATGAAAGTCCACAAACAATTATATGTACAGGTTATCCATTTGCTTATACTCATAATGCTTCTGATATTGAATTAGATAGTATTGTTTATGATTGGGATGTTCCTATGGATGATATGGCATTTGGTCTGCCTTATAACCCACCAGTAAATCCTGTTCCTTTAACATTTGTAGCTGGGTATGCATTTAACAATCCACTTCCTGGAGGTGTGGTTTTAGATGCACAAACAGGAGAGATTTCTTATAACTCAAATATTTCAGGAAATTTCGCTTCAGTTATCCGTGTTGATGCTTTTAAGTGCGGACAATTAGTTGCTTCAATTTTTAGAGAAATTCAGGCAGTTTTAATTTCTTGTCCTACTTTACAACCATTAAACACAATTAATTTACCACCAATTGTTAGTCCTCCATTTCCAGCTCCAACTCCTTATTATGCAATAGTTTCAGCTGGTGATCTTGTTTCTTTTAATATTACTGCTACTGATAACGATCTTTATGGAGGAACTATTCCTCAAGATGTTAATTTAGAGATTACTGGTGGTCAAATTGCTGATGATTATGTAACTAATACTTTATGCGACAACCCTCCTTGTGCCACTTTTGTAAATACTTCTGGTCTGGCTCCTCCTATTACTGGATTGCAAATGGTAGAGGGTGTTTTTGAGTGGCAAACAGCTTGTAGTCATGTTGCTACTGATGCTGGTTGTGGTATAACATCAAATATTTACACTTTTGCTGTAAAAGCTTTTGATGATTTTTGCCCTGCAAATGCAATTACAATTGCAACAATTACTATTGAGGTTACTGCTGCAGATTCATTGCCAGCCCCTGATTTTGATTGCGCTTGGGAAGATGAGAATGGAGATATAGTTTTTAACTGGAATCATGCAGCAGGATCAAGTTCTTCAACTGAATATCATATTCATGCAGCTTCAAATATTGGTGGACCATACTCTGTAGTTGCTGATGTTTTTTATCCTATTAATGATTTTACTACAGCAGTATCTTCATTACCTTCAGGATCAAAATATTTTTTCTTAACTAGTGAGTCAACTTGTGCGGATAATTCAGTCCCTTCTGACACGATATCACCTATTCGTTTTAATATAAGTAGTTTGGATGTAAATTGTTGGGATGATACAGATGGGGTTATTAGTATTGGCGTTGATGATTACATTAATGTATTGCAGTATAATTTTGCGATTGATGGGGTTGTTAATACTA
>Ga0206123_10000142_pt1 | contig 64433 bp, 59 predicted proteins | sample Helgoland_Spring_2_FD_160086 | JGI IMG/M metagenome (GOLD analysis project Ga0206123, IMG submission 160086) | Pelagic subsurface seawater microbial communities from Kabeltonne, Helgoland, North Sea - Helgoland_Spring_Bloom_20160316_1 | ecosystem: Environmental > Aquatic > Marine > Epipelagic ...
TAAATAAAAAAAAATCAAAAAAAAAAAAAAAAAAAATAATAATTAAAAAAAAATCAAATAAATGTTCTAATAAACCAAATTTATATAATCCAGTAAATGATAATAGAGAAAAATATTATAGTAAAACATTAGGAGAAGATGCCTGTGTAAAAACATATTCTAAATTATATGAAAACAATAAATTTAAACAATTAAAAGAAACTAGAAAAACACCATTTATACCTTATAATGAAGAAGATAACGCATTAGATTTTATGACTATTAATAAAAATGATTTTGTTCCTATAGATACTATTAATTTAAATAAGGATAGGAAAAAATTTACTAGAAGTCAACTACCATTAAGAGAAAAACGTTCTAAGAATTTTAAATGCCAACGTAAATATATGACCTGTACATCAAATCATATAAAATAAATTTGATTATTCTTATTTAAAGAATTGCTTATAATAATTAAATAATGACGACACTATTAGACACAACTACAATTAATTTAGACACTTCTACTGAGTTAGAAGCCTGCGATAGTTTTGATGATATGGGATTATCAGACGAATTATTGAGAGGAATTTATGCAAATGGATTTGAAAAACCTTCTGCCATACAAGCAAAAGCAATTAAACCATTAATTACTGGACAAGATATTATAGCACAAGCTCAGTCAGGAACTGGAAAAACAGGCACATTTTTAATAGGCTCGCTTCAAAGAGTTAATTTAGAATTAATAAAACCACAAGTTATAGTTTTAGCCCCAAATAGAGAGTTGGCTATTCAGATTCATACTGTTATGGAATCGTTAAATAATTTCTTAAAGATAAAATCAGCATTATTAATTGGAGGGACCACAATTAATAATAATTTTAAACTGTTAGATGAGGGAGTTCAATTTATAGTTGGAACGCCTGGACGAGTGTATGATATGATTAAAAGATATGCTTTAAAAACAAATGATATAAAATCATTTATTTTAGACGAAGCGGATGAAATGTTATCTAGAGGATTTAAGGACCAAATTTATGAAATATTCCAATATATACCTAAAGAAACACAAATAGGTATTTTTAGTGCAACTTTACCTCCACAAGCATTAGAAGTAACCGAAAAATTTATGAATAATCCTTTAAAAATTTTAGTTCAGAAGGAGGAATTAACACTAGAGGGTATTCAGCAATATTACTTAGGATTAGAACAGGAAAGTTGGAAAATTGCCACACTAATCGATTTATATGACAAATTAAGTATATCACAGTCCATCATTTTTGCAAATTCGAAAAGAAAGGCCGAATATATTAAAGAACAATTAATGTTAGAAGGACACGTAGTTCATTACATACATGGAGAAATGACTCAGGAAGATAGAAATAGTGTTATGGAGAAATTTAGAGGAGGTCAAATTAGAATATTAATATCGACAGATATTATTGCTAGAGGTATAGATATACAGCAAGTATCTATTGTAATTAACTATGATATACCAAAATATCGAGAGGTGTATATTCATAGAATTGGTCGGAGTGGTAGATATGGTAGAAAAGGTACTGCTATAAATTTTGTGACTGATAAAGAATATCAGCATTTGCGTGAAATAATGGAATTTTACCAAACAAACATAGAGCCTTTACCAGATAATATTAAAGATTTATTATAAATTTATTTATAATTAATAATTTAAATAAATAATTTAAATAAATAAATTAAATTATTTATTTATTTAAATTCTACATTAATTTACAATTTTGAGTCAATAATGTATTATTTGTAGGTTCAAAAATATAATCATCATCTATATTTTTTATTAATTTATATCCCATTGATTTGATATATGTAATTATATGTCGTTTTGAGTAAATTATATTTTCTTTTTTTCGTTTTTTATTACCCCATATTTCTATAATTATTATAGGTTTATTTTTTAATATTTTTGTTCTTGCACCTATTAACATCTCATATTCACTTCCCTCAATATCTACAAGCATTATATCAAAATTATCTATATTTAAATCATCTAGTTTGTATACGTTTGATTTTATTTTGAAATCTGTTAAATGTGATGACCGTTTATTATTTTTAATATCGCTTTCTGTGAATATATGCATTCCTCCTGAATTATTTAAACTACGATTTATTTTTTCTTTATAACATATTTTTTCTTTGCTCATAAAATAACATATACTTTCTTTTTTTCCAACTGCTAAATTATATGTTTTTATATTTGTAATGTTATTATAGAGAATATTTTCGCATAAATGCCTATATGTCGAAGGATAAGGTTCTATATCAGTAACTAATTTTATATTTTTTGATATAGGTAATGATATACTTCCTATATGTGAACCTATATTTAAAAAATGTTTTAAGTTTTTGGTTTTAATATAATTTAAAATTATATCAATTAAAGTGGAATTATACTGATCGCCTTTTAAAAGTTTACTCTCAATCATATCATTCGGGTTTTTAATTATATATTTAATATTATTAATACTCGGTGAATATTTTTCCATTATAAATCTTTATCCCATTTAAAGTTTCACAGGTGTAAAATAACCTATTTTATTTTATTTTTATGCTTATTCCAATTAAAATGATAGGTTGTGTGTTATATATAATCCTATCATAAATCCGATTAATAGCAATAAAATAGTATTTTTGTAATAACAATGCAATAGACATGGTCCCTGGCAATTTATACTCATATATATTAACTTTATATTTTTTAATATTTAAATAGGTGTAAAATAGGTCACTTTAAATGCGTAACGGATTAATATATCGAAACATTAATCTAAATTTAAATCTATCTAAGAAAATTTTATTTGATTTATTCATCTGTAATATATATTTGTAATGTTATTATACACATATTTTATATAAATAAGAGGAATCTCACCACCATAACCTATTCATTTTTTTCTATAAAGGGGTTACAAAAATTTGATTTTGTAGATAACCATTTTTCTTAGGTTACATTCTATCCAGTACCATGACCACCCCGTCTAAACAAATCGAAATCTTTATGGATTCTCCATTTCCAAAAGTAAATGGCGAACGCAAAAATTTTACGGTCCAAGTATTACCAAGTGATCCAGTAAGTAAATTGCAGGAGAAAACGTGCGACCATTATAGATTATATATGGAAAATAACTTTAACACTTCGCGGGAAGAATTTGAAAATCCAGGACCACAAAATAAATTAGCCAAGTTCTGTGAAATTTTTAGAGAACGTGGGACATACCTACATTTTGTACACGCAGCTAAACCATTGATTTTTAACGATAAAACTACTTTTGCGGATTTAGACATCGAAAATTTTTCTACAATATATATTTTGACTAGAGCAGGTTGTGGACACAAAAACGCGTTGGAATAATCTATAATGAACTGTATTTATTGATATATTTTTTATTTACTATAACTCATTTTTTTCTATAAAGGGGTTACAAAAATTTGATTTTGTAGATAACCATTTTCTTAGGTTACATTCTACCCAGTACCATGACCACCCCGTCTGAACAAATCGAAATCTTTATGGATTCTCCATTTCCAAAAGTAAATGGCGAACGCAAAAATTTTACAATCCAAGTATTACCAAGTGATCCAGTAACTAAATTGCAGGAGAAAACGTGCGACCATTATAGATTATATATGGAAAATAACTTTAACATTTCGCGGGAAGAATTTGATAATCCAGGACCACAAAATAAATTAGCCAAGTTCTGTGAAATTTTTATAGAACGTGGGACATACCTACATTTTGTACACGCAGCCAAACCATTGATTTTTACCGATAAAACTACTTTTGCGGATTTAGGTATCGAGAATTTTTCTACAATATATATTATGACTAGAGCAGGTTGTGGACACAAAAACGCGTTGGAATAAGCTATAATAATGTTCTGTATTTACTAGATAATTTATGTCCATATATTTTTATTCCAGATATATTTTATTCCAGATATATTTTATTCCAGATATATTTTATTCCAGATATATTTTTTATAGGACAAAATCAATAGATGAATGTAAATTATCTAATAAATTCAAATTATTTCCTTTAACATTAAGAAGATAAATTTAATTTTTTAACTATCTAGCGAGTCCATATAATAACCCAAGGTTAACATATCATCAAAATTGGGCGAAAAATAATAATAAGTTTTCCCCCCTTATGGTACTAACCCCGGAAACCCTTGTCTATTAGAGTATTTAAAATGTAATATAGAAACATCTTCATTATGATTATCTAACGTAAATTCTTTTCCAGTTTCTTTCATTCTATTTATTAAATATTTAAATAAAATGTAAACTTGTATAGGTTTAATTTGATTATTAACAAATTTATCAATATAATCGGTTAGATTTGTATAATCTTTTACAAATACATTAAAATACGGCTTATATTCACCAAAATATCCAGTTTTATCTATACAATCCTTGCCTATTGAATTTTGCGTAGCGTGAAGAATACTCGAATTAAATTTACTATTTGTTTTTATAGTTATACGGTTTTCATCTGTATCACCAAGAATAATTTCTTCTTCTGTTATAAGATTTCTCCATTCTAAATTTTTTTTATAATCCATTTTTTCAGTTATGGTAAAATTAAATATAAGATCACCAGTTTCATTTATATTAGTTCTAAATGATATAAATGGACAACAAACTATGTTATCTTTATCTTTTGTAATACCGTTTTTTAAATATAATGAATGTAATTTACGAAAAAAATCTAATAATTTTTCACACCATTCTTTTTTATCCATATCTAAAATATTTATTTTTAATGTCTCACAATGATTGTCTCCCCCTAATTGATATAAATAATTTTTTAAAATTGTTTTACCAATTTTTCCATATATACTAACATTTCTTCCAGTGTTTGGATTAACTATTTTATTATACATTATATTATATTATTATATTTTATTTATTATTCCTATAAATGCTTCGAATTAAAATGGATAGAGTTAAAAATATATCCATTTTTCTTAATATTATTTATTGCATCTTATATTTTTAGCCATAAATATAACTCTATATTCCTATAATATTCAAGTATTTATTTGGATATACATTATTATCTAGTAATGATATTACATTAATTTAATCAAACTAGAGTGATTTATGTTATTATTTCGAATCTTATTATATTAATAATTAAAAAATAATTAAAACATAAATTTTAATTATTAATATCATCAGAATATTATAAAGGTATAAATAATTAATTTAACGAAGCTAACCACCCAACTTTTATGGTCACTTTCTCCTTTCCTTCTAGAGAGAAATAAAAGATATATAATTTGTTAAAATTGTTTGTCCTAAATGTGAGTTTATATTTACTTTTCTACCTGTTTTTGGATTTATAATTTTAGAGTACATAATATTACCACCTCCTTGACCTGATTTAGGTTTGGATATATATAAAGATAATTCTACATCTTCATTTACTCTACAATTATTAAATATTTTCTCGGCACGCTTTAAATCTATACCTATATTTATACAAACATCCGCAAGAGCTTCGTGATATATATCTAATTGGTCATACCTGAAATTTATTGACCATGTGTCATTAAAATGAGATTCATTTATGCTTGGAATTCTAGTTACCAGTGTCCCTCCAAAAATATATTTATATCCATCTTCTATAGGTAACTTACGCATTAATTCTTCTATAAAACTTCTTTCTATTCCATATGGAAATGTACTTGATTGGTATTCTTCAAATAATTTTATTGTAAAACCTTGTACTTCTACTTTATTTATTCCACATCGCATTAGATGCAAAAGCTCCTCTAAATACCATCCATCTATGTCTTCTATTTCATTTGGATTTATATTTTTTTTCATACATATTTCTGCGGCAAGTGCTTTATCTCCGTCATTTTTTGATGCGGTTGTAAAATTATACCAGCCTCTACTTGGTGATGTAGTGTTTTTATAATGGGATTCACAAAAGCCAGATGAACTTCCTAATAAATTAGCATTAGTAGTATAATTATACTTATCAGGTTTCCCCGTGGCATCTCTATAAATTTTATCACTAAATATTTCTATCTCATTTTTTTGAGGATTAATTCTACAAGAAAAATATTGTAGGTGTAGAATAAAATAATTGTAGCTTTCTTCTTTTGGTATATTATATAATAGGGTCGTTTCATTTATTTTATAGTTTGTTATAATATATGGTCTGGCATTACCTGGCTGAGAAACATCATAATTTCTAGATTCTGTTGGATACACAGAGGCTCCTATTACAAAATTATCATATTCCCTTTCCATCCCCTGCATATCGTACATGACTTTCATAGTTTCATCTTCAGTCCTACTAAATCCAGGATACTGGTACCAATTACCTAAACAACTATATGGTTGATAATTTGATTTGGTTGGATAATTATAACTTGAACCGTGATACATATTATCAGGAATACCCAACCTCTTAAAACTATCTGAGCTCGTACATAATCTATCTCCGGGGTTAAGTTCTATTTTGTCAACTCCATAGAATTTCAAAACTCCTTTCTCTAACTTCTTTGCTAACATTAAATTTGCACTTTCCCGAACTCCAGGATCTCCAATTTTTTCTGCTTCTCCAAGGAATAATTTCTCGATTTCTTTTACACTATATCCATCTTGATATGCACGTTCATATATTGAATAATTGTCATTTATTATAGGATATAAATAACCTGTATTTCTATCTATTCTATAATAATTATTATTATATTTGATAATATGATTTTTTCGTACTAGTGCAGCTATTTCTGTCCAATTGTTTCCGTTACTTTTCATACTATCCGATATACAATAGGTGGTTGTTAACATATTATCAAATATGTTTTTCATATTTAATCCTGCTTTGACTTTATACGGTTCAGTACTTATAATACTCATTTATATATAATAAAATAAATTATTTAAAATTTAAATTTTTAAATAATTTATTATATTATATTATTTATAATGGAAAAAATATTTAATACTCTCAAAAATTTAAATTTATCTAAGAAAATTTTATTAGTTTTATTTATACTATTTATTTTATTTTTATTTTATTCACTAATAAATAGAAAAAATTTATTAAAATTACAACAACAAAAAGATGTAAGTATGGAAAATTATGTAAATAATGAACCATTAAAATTTTCATTATATCATGTAAAATGGTGTGGACATTGTAAAACAACCAAACCAGAATTTGATAAACTTGTTAATGATGATAGATACAAAACTATAAATGGAAAAACAATTATATATGAAAAAATTGATTGTGAAGAATCTCCTGATCGAGCTGAAAAAGCTGGGGTAGAAGGATATCCTACAATTAAACTAAACGATAAAATCTATGAAGGTGAACGAACCGTAGAAGGATTTTTAACATTTCTTAAATCTAATATTTAACTTCTCCTCCAAATTTAGGTAAATCTTCATCCGTTCGATTTTCTCTTAATGTATCATTATCATTTAATGGATAAAATACAGTTCCAATTAAATCTATAGATTTTTTATTATAACTATCTGAATTTAAGGGTGGGCCATTAATTACAAATCCTTCACTATTAATTAAATCTGTTACCCCATCCATATGAACTAAATTCATTGTAACTAGGAAAATGACACAAAGGACTAATGATATATGAATATTTTTTGAGGCTAAATAAACTATTAAAAATATAACGACTGCTCTAAATAAATCATTATTAAATACTGTTCTAACTGAAGCAGGTAATTTAGGTTGTAATCTTGGTCCATACATTGCTAAAAATATAGATAATACTGAAAATAAATAGGTGTTCTGAACTAAATGCTTAGGATCTAAGAATTCTTGTAATGTTTTAATCATTATATTATATAGAAATAAAAAAATATTTATTTTTAAGAATAAATATTTATTTTATAGATAATAATATAAAATTTATATATAAATATATTTATTATTCTAATGGATTTTTATATTGGTTAATATTTGATACTATATTGTGCCTAATTTTATCCATTTTATTTAAAGTCTGCGAAAATTTACAGAATGTTTTTCCGGAGTTATTACTTAAATTGCAGTTATTTTTAAGACATTTAAGTCGTTCATCATCGTTATTTGCATTTAAACAATTTGCTTGGGGATCAGGAAAATTTGTCCGGCAAAATTCATCTCTTAAACCCGCCCTAGAATAGCAATAGTCTATACATTTAGTATCCTCAAAATCATTTTCACATACAGATCGTGGGTTGGGGTTAATTTGATGTAAATTATCTTGTTCCTTAGTTTCAGGATTTACATTAGACTCTAAGCTTTTTAATTGTTCTGGCTGTTCTACTGGGTTTTTATCTAAGGTTGATTCTAAAGAACCTGTATTTACTTCTGAAACTGGAGTATCTACAGTAGGTTTATCTAATGTTTTTTTTAATAAATCCCCAAAATTTATATACATTTCTTGACTAGAGCTTAAGGATGTAAGTAAGCATAAAGCCAGAGATAGTATTATCGCTAACTGTAAATTTCTAGAACTTAAATAAGCTATTAATAACATAACAGCAAATCTAAAATAATTATTATTAAAAATTTCCATTATAGGTTTGGGTAAACCAGGTTGTAATCTAGGACCATACATCGTTAAAACAACTGATAAAATCGCAAATACGATAGGATTATTATGTAAACTGGATATATTTATTTTTTCGCCAACTTGTTTAATTAAATTAGTCATTATATATATTATTAGATAAAAATTTTTCTATAGTTTTATATCCAATACTAATAAGATTATTAAATTCACTTTCAGTTAGATCCATTTTAAAAGTATCTATAGAAGTATTAATAATCATTATATTTTTAATATATTTTTCTAAGATTTTATTATGTAATGATTGAGATGGAACATATAACAACGATATTATATAATTATCTAAATTATCTAAGTCTATCAGTTCGGTTTTCCCTCGTAAACTAAATCCTAATGTATGTTTAATATCATCTTTAAAATAATCCATAGGGAAATTATTTAATAAACCACCATCAACATAGACATTATCATTATATATAACTTTATCAAATATAAATGGAACGGAATAGGTAATTCTTAGTGCTAAACTAACAAACATATCTGGATTATTTATATAATTAAAATATTCTATACATTGTTTATTTAGACAAGTTCCAGTTATTATTAAATTTATTTTTGATTTTTCATAGAGCTCTTTAAAAGTTATATCTTCACAACCCAATTTTTTTTTAATTAATAATTTAATTAATTTATTTAAATTTTCTCCAGAATTTATTCCAAAATTATTTATAAAAGTTTTTATATTTAATTCATACATATTTAATAGCTGATTTAAATTGATTCCGAAGAGTAATCTGGCCTGTTCTTCATAAGAATATCCTAATGTAATTAATAGAGCAAAAATTCCACCAACTGAAGACGCTGCTATATTCTCAATATTCTTTAATAATTTTTGTTCTTCTATATATTTAATAATTCCTAAATAAGAAATACCTTTAACTCCTCCCCCACTAAATACTAAATTTTTTATCATTAATTTTAATTATATAAATTTTAAATTAATAAAACATTATTAATTTAAAAATTAAAATTCTAGGTATAAATTAATATGTTAAATATTAATTCATTAAATAATGTTAGAGATCAAAAAGAAATTAATAAATACGAAATCTATAAAAAAGTTTTAAAAAAATGTCATCATAGAATTAAAACATTTTCGCATAAAGGTGATAGTTTTTGTATGTATATTATTCCTGAATATATTTTTGGTATTCCTAAATATGATAAATTATCGTGTGCTGCATATATTGTTAATAAACTAAAATTAAATGGATTTAAAATTAATTATACATATCCTAATTTATTATTTATTTGTTGGAATCATATTCCAAGTGAAATTAGTAATCCAGAACTTAAAAATAAAGATTATAAAAAATTAATAAATAAACCAGAAGAAAAACAACTAACGTCTTCACAATTTAGATATAAAGAAGACTACCGTTCATCAAACACATTTCTTAAGAAAATAACTTAGATTCTCTTTATATTATTAGATTCTCTTTATATTATTAGTTAAAATATCTAAGAAAAATATTATAAAAATTCCTGCACAAATAAATAGAGCAACATCAAAAATATTATCTTGTTCTGAAATATTTTTAAAATTATTGAGTAGTCTTTTTAATTCCTTATTTTCATTTACTATATAATTAAAATATAACTCTTTATTATTTTCTTTAGTATTTTTAACAGTAGTTTCTTGATTTATACTATATTTTTTTGTAGGAAGTCTGGTTAATGGTCCACCGTGGTCATCTAATCTATTATAAGTTCTTGAAAAATTGGTTTTATTCTTAGGTTTTTTATTACTAGATTTTTTATTCTTATGTTTTTTATTAGCAGTTTTTTTTTTGTATTTGTCGGAGTATTCAAATACCTCACTCCCGTCACTATTATATACATCCGTGTCACTATATTCACTAGAATTATCCCCGACACTATCATATGATTTTTCTGGAACGATTTTTTTAAATTTATCACTATCTTCTATAAAATCTTTCCCCCATGCCTCTTCAACTGAACAGTATGGCATTATATTATTATAATTATAGATAATTTTTTTAAAAAATAAAACAATTAATTATTTAATTAATTGTTTTATTAAATTAGATAGAATATATATAAAATATTTTATTTATATATAATATAGATATGAATATGGATAGTATAAGCAAAAGTTTAAACACTTTATTTGATAATAAAACATTCTCAACCTCAATGTCATTATTATTAGCATTATATGCTGGAGCAGCCGCCCCCGCATTACCTAATAATGTCATAGTCTTTTTTGATACAGTTATAGGTAAATTATTAATAACATTCTTAATTGCCTATTTATCTAGTAAAAATATACAATTAGCACTTATGTTAGCGGTCGCATTTGTTGTTTCTTTAAACATTATTAATACCAATAAAATTAATGAAGGATTTAGAATAATAGAGAATTATAATGAAGATGGCGATGGTAAAGATGGGGGGGATGTCGATGAAACTATAGAAGTCGGAGAATTAGATGAAGCCGATGAGGCTGGAGGATTAGATGAAGTTACTGGTGCTCTTGGTAGTGGTCAACACGAACCTGTTGAGGATGCCGATGAACCTGTTGAGGATGCCGATGAACCTGTTGAGGCTACCGATGAACCTGTTGAGACTGCAGATGGAACTGCCGACCCCACAGGAGATGGTACCAATGACGACTTTACAGACTACGAACCATTTGTTCCAAGTACAAATATGTTTAGTAATACTGAACAATATTATGCCCCATATTAATTAAATTTAATAATATAATATTCTAATATAATATTATATTATTATGGATTATATAAAATCTTTTGATATAGATTTTTTAGAAAATTGGAATAATTTAAAAAAATATTTAACTCAAGAAAATGCGATTGTATTATCTTTAATTTTGTATATTTCTATCATATCTATTTATACTCCAAGACATATTATATCACTTATAAATTTACCTATTATTAAAATATTAAGTTTATTATTAATTATATATATATTTTCAATTAATCCAAAAATTAGTATTTTATTAACGATAGCATTTTTAATTACAATAAATTTAGAAAATTCTATACAATTTATTGAGAATTATTCTGATCACGCACAAAAATCTTGTAAAATAACAAATACCAAAAAAAATAAAAAAAAAAAAAAAAAAATAAAAAAAAAAACTGATGGTGATGAGGATGATCAAGAAGAAAGTGATGACGAGGATGATAACGAAGAAAGTGAAGAGGATGACGAAGAAAGTGAAGAGGACGATGACGAAGAAAGTGAAGAGGATGACGAAGAAAGTGAAGAGGATGATGGCGAAGAAAGTGATGGTAGTGATGAGGATGCAGATCAAGATGAAGAAGAAGATGAAGAAAAAGATGAATTTGCCCAATATAATGAAGGATTTAATATTAATAATATAAAACCTGCCAGAAATTTAGATGATAATTTTACACATTTACATAAGGCTATGCATAAATTAGAAAAATTTATATCAAAAAAATAAAGATTAAACTAAAAAAAAATATAATTATTATTTATGATGAATACTAATTATAATTTAGAATATTTAATTAATGAATTTAATAATAATAAATATGTTTATGGATTTTTAATGATATTATTAAATATCGGCGCCAGATATATAGAAATGGATTTGGTTAAATCCCATAAGGAATTTTTAAGTAGTAAAATGTTAAGAAGACTTCTTATATTTACCGTTGCATTTATAGGAACTAGAGATTTGGTTGCTTCTCTTATAATAACTGCTACTTTTATTATTTTTGTTTTAAATTTGTTTAACGTTGATAGTAAATATTATGTTCTACCTAATTCAATCAAAAAATTAGATACTAACAATGATGGTGTAATTTCACCAGAAGAAATTAAAAATGCGTATGAATTGCTCCAAAAAGCAGGTAAATTATAGAAGATTTAGAGATATTCCATTTTGTTTACTTCCTTGTCCAAATGAATTAGATTTTAGACTATTTAATATTTCATCGACACCCGTTGGAGGTGATAATTTTTTTTTTTGTCTTGGTGTATTATCTACACTTATAGTATCATTTACCGAATTTACTGGACTATTATAATTTTGTTGGGAATTATTTGTAGGCATTTGAGAATTAAAAAATGTAGCAGCACTATTTCCATCATTAGACATTGTATTCATGGCTGCGCTAGCAAACTGTTTCATTAATTCTGGATTTTGTTTCATTATATCATCCATTCCTGGTAATTGAGATTTAAACATTGTGTTTGTTAAATGGAACATAAAGGCACTTCCTCCTACCATAAATAATAATTTTAGTTCTGGAGCAATATTGGCTCTATCCTTATATTTCTCATGTAACTCTTCAAATACTTCATTATAATCATTAATATTTTCGTGTATACTTTCAGACCATCCATCCAACTTAACATCTAGGGGGTCAAATCTATTATTTAAAAATTCTAATCCAGTTACACACGCCATTAACATTTTTTTCTGAAATTTAATAGATGATTCCGTCTCTCGTGATGTTTTTATTCTATCATATTCAAATCGTATATCCTCAATATCAGAAGAAAAATTAAATTTTCTACTCATTTTTACACCCAGTCTATCTAATCTTTCTAACTTAAATAATAATTCTGCTTTTTCTTTCCGTTCTTTTTCATAATCTCTTTCTTTTGGTTGTTCTCTTTCTCTTGGTTGTTCTCTTTCTCTTTCTCTTTCTCTTTCTCTAGATGTCCTATTGTCCATATGTATAACACTTTCTTCATCATTTCTAACTATATGGGGAAATTCATTCATTTCTTCATTGTTAGATTTAATAGATGGCTGATCTAAATTAATATTTATAGAATTATATTTTTTTCGAGATCTTTTTGAAGATAATGAAATATTATCATTATTTTGTGTTCTCTTTGAATGTAAACTTTTATTATAGAAAGATCTATCTTGATTATCAACAAGCTCTTCTAACTGAATATCATTTAGTTGTGAGGATTTTTCATTAATATCTTGTAATAAATCTATTTCACTAATTTTATCAATATTACTTATTTTGTCTGGGTCTATATCATTTAAATTTATACCTTCGTTTGTTTGATTTGATCTCACTTTTATTTTTTCGGGATTTACTAATAATTCTAACCCAATATTAGTCCCTGTCCTAGGTTGATTATTTATAGAAATTGTATCAATAATTTCTTCAGTAGATGAAACTTTTTTAACATTTATATTTCTTTCGTCCGAACTTACCTCAAAGGCATCCAAATTTATATTTTTATTCATTAATTTTAGTTAGAAACTATTTTTATATGTTATACGCAATCTATTTTTAAATACTATAATATTTAGAAATGGAGTTATATAACATTTTAAATATATCAATAAAGGCCCAATAAAGTTTTACACAACTGAATATTTACATAATATTTATTCCACTATTTTAAAATGAATTAATTTATTATTTTCTAATTTGATTGAAATGTTTAATCTATAATTATTAATTATACACATTTTAATAATTTCTTTCATAGTTCCATTAGAATCTTTCGTTTGAAAAGACATTTTAATACTATTATTCCAATTATATCCTTTCTCACCATTTTCATTGGTAAGTTTAAAGTTGAATGTAGTATTTTGTAATATTTTTTGAGTAGGTGTATGAATCCATATATTTGTTAAATAGTTTGATATTGTTTTGTATTTGTTGTTGACATATTATTTTCATCTTTTACATAACATTCTATTATTTTAGACTTAGTTAAACTTGTCCTTTTCATTTCCTCTTCAGTAATTAATTTTTTTTTAGGTATCAAAATCAATGTATCATCTATGATCTCTTGTATATAATCAGAAATACTTAGTATACTAATAGTTTCTGTCATTTATATAAAATATTTACATAATTTGACTTAATCAAATTTTAATATCCTCTTACATTGTCGTATAATCGTAGAATTGTATTTAATTATTCCAATATTTATGATTATATATTCATTAAATGATTTGTTTTTTATTTAAATTATTAATTAAGAATCCTTAAACAAATAATAATAGCCCTGTATAAAACTATCTGCTAAATCATCTTTTTTAGTATGAAAATTAAATAATAATAAATTGCGTTCATCATTTTTAAGATAATATTTTGTATACTCTATAGACAAAAACTTCCGTTTATCATACTCATTTTTTTTAGTACATTCTACTTTAGGTCCATCATACAGTTTAAGTTTATTCCGTGCTGAAAATAAATGAACATTATTAATTTTGGATGTTGGAGAATTATATCCGTGTCCAATAAAATAACTAAAAATTATCATTTGAATTGATTTCATTGTTGGATTTTTTAAAACAGGCTGATTCTCAATAATAACTTCATCAACATCTAAAATTATAGATTTAATTAATTCTAATTTCTTTAGCAATATTGAGCCTAATTCTAAAATAGATGTATTTTTAGCAGTAGGTTTTTTAACCACTTTCGCTTTACAATTTGGGTATAATTTTGCACTGGTTTTATTACATACTATTTTATCACAATAGTAGATATTATCTTTATCCTTTATTTTTATATAATTTGAGGCGTATTTAGTACATTGTATATCTTTAATAAAATTAGAACATTTTGGCATTGCTAATAATTTATCATCCAGAATATTTATTATATCCCATTTTTTAATAGTGAAATTTTTATCGTTTCGCTCCAATATACAATATGCTAAATTTTTAATTCCCACATCTATTGATATAATAGTTTTATTCATATTTAATTTATATATAAATTAATTTTAAATAATAGTTACAATTAATAAAATAATATGTATTAATTATATGTTAGGATGATATTTTAAAAATACAATACCGTCTATTACATCCTATCTTAATAATTCAATTATTAAGGGTTTTGAAACATTCGAATCTAAAATCACAACCATATATATAGCCTCTATATATGGTTGAGTTATATTAATTAATTCTACATATATAAGAACTTCTCACTTTCACATACGTTTCCAAATTATTTAAAGAATTTTTAACAATCGATTTATTCCATTTTATAATTGCTTTATTAAATAATAAAATCACTGTAGAACCTCCTAAACTAAATCGACATATAGGTTCTCCTCTTTTATATGAAGTATTTATTCTTGGTATTTTTTTCGTATATTTATTATTATTGATATATTCTATACAATCTATTCCTATAGCACCAACAATTATCATATAAAATATAGTATTATGTGGCGTAATCAATTTGATAATATGTCGATTATTTTTTAAAAAAACATCATATAAATTTGTTATATTAGGTTGAACCGAAAATAACGCGGGATTATTAATAGTAAATATATCCAGTATTTTACAATCTATAGGAGCGTGACAGTAATGATAGTCCACAGTAGCTAATCTAAATATACATACAGATACATTTGTATTATGATAATTACTATCTATATTACAACTATTTAATAGATGACCGCAAGTAATAGCTGTATTTTTAATTAATAAAGTGTAATCTTTAACAACCCTATCAAAAATTAGACATCTAGAATCACAAGAAGCCACAAATACCATAGCATCTTCGTTCACAATAGATGTTGTATATATAGGTCTATGAACAACATATTCTATTTTTCTAATAAAAAAATCATTTACAGTTTTAAAGTAGGTTATAAAATATGTGTTTATTACTTTTTTAATTATAGGTAAAGGTATATCATTGTATAATTTTTCTTTTATTTTAGTTAAATATTCTTTATTTAGTTCTATTTCACAGATTTTATTAAAATCTGAAAGTTCAGAAATTATTTTTAATATAGTATATTTATTATTAACACCATTATCCCTCATAAAAGTGTTTATATCTTTAACTATATCTAGACTTTTGGTATTATATTTCTTGTTTTTATCTATTGTATAGTGTGTAATATAATCTCTAATAATATTTAAATTAATTAATTTATATTTATAAATTAATACTAATGCAATACGCTCGGTTAATGTGTTTTCTTCATTAAATAGTGTCCCATCTTCTCTAATAATCAAAAAACTTTTTAAATAATTAATATCATTTGCTAATTTTATTGTTCCCGCACTTAATAATATAATAGGTAATCCCATACATTAATTAACATTTTTAATTAATGTATGGGATAATTAAAAAGTCAATTTCTAATTTCTAATTAATTATTCTGATATTTTAATTTATTCTTAGTGGTTGGATTGAGAAAGACAGTCCAATATAAAGAACCATGGTGAACGCGCATTTCAGTAGGGTCCTGTATTACATTTTTTCGCATACCGAAGCTCCAGTCACCACCCCCACCATAGGTTAACCACCACACTATAAATCATTATCTATGTTAAGATTTGATTTTAAAGGCCGTTTAAATACACCAGATGAAAAAAAATATCCAATGATTTCTGATGAAACAATTGTAGAAGGTGTAAATTATGGTATGGTATCATACACAAATTTATCATAATCATGAACAATATTTTATTGTTAATATAAAATGATTTTTATTAACAATAAAATAGACATAATTTTATTTTTCATAAACAACAACACTTGTCTCTCTAAAATTATTAGGAATTAATTTTCTAATATTTATATTTTTATAATCTACTGATTCTAATTTATTATTGTAAAATTTAATATTTGAAAAGGGCGTAGCCTCCTTGTTACAAAAGTCAAAATTCATTTTTATAATATGAAAATCATCCTTTTTTTTATCTGGATATGTATCTTCTATATAATCTTTAACACACTCTATATTATCAGAAGATTCGTATATTCTTTTATACAAATCTCTACTATCTATTCGCTGTAAAAGCTCCTTTGGATTTGTTAATAGTTCATTGTTATATCGTATTCTTGTTGTTATAGTATCATCTAAATCTATAAATTCGGGAGAGTCTAAAATAGATGGAAAATTATAAACATCGTTAGATTCTAATAAAATATCCCCAATCATTAATTCTATCGATTTAACAGCTTTATGATTATATATTTCTCTATGGTATTTATATCTTGTATAATACATATCATATATATCATTTGCCACTGATTCGTGATAATGAATCTCATCCTGAAATAGTCGGGTACGATTATACAATCGTTTGTAATTAAACCCAAAATTAAACCCTATATAATATGGGTCTCTGACTAAATAATCAAACTTGTCAACATCTATTGAGTTAATACTATTGGAAACAATTTGTGAGGTATATAATGATAAATTTTTAGTAGGGTTTATGGCATTTTTTATAAAATCTATATCATATCCATTAAATATTGTAGAATCTAATCTATTACACACTTTTTCTAAAATATGACAAGATCTATCTTCGTGATTTTTTAATCTATGATTTGGACATAATTTATTTAAAACGATATTATCAAAAACATGCGAAAAAGGACCGTGTCCGATATCGTGATACAGTCCAGCAATTTTAATATTTCTACATATTCTATTATTACCATTTCTTAAAGTTATGTTGGAATTTTCATATATACTTTTGGTAAATGTTTCGGCTTGATGAGCTACTCCCAATGAATGCGAAAATCTAGTATGCGTAGCACCTGGGAAAACGTGTTCTAAAGAACCTAGTTGTTTTATATTTTTCAATCTTTTAAATTCTTTTGTATCTATTAAATTTAGTTCATCGGCTGAAAATTTTAAATATGAATCATAAATTGGGTCTTTTATATATTTTGACATTTATTTAATATTTTTAATATTAAATATGTATCAAATTTAATATTAATAATTTATGGATGTGGAGGTTTTAACCCCCAGAAATTCTTAGGCATTTTATTATTGCTTGGATAAGCAGAATCTCTTAGTATTTGTTCTTGAGTTCGTATAGGCATCTCAAATCCACCTTCATAAAATTTAGGAGATTCTCTGGATATAGTTATAGGTGTTTGAGGATAAGTTAACATACGGAAGGGTATTCCATGTCCCAATTTTATTGTATGTATTTTTTCTTCTACCTTATCATTACATATTTTAATATGGCATACAGGCTGAACATAGACACTTCCTAAACCTATATAATAAGAATTTGGAAATTTAATATTAAACTCAAAATTACCATTATTTGTTTTTACTAAACCCCGATTAGGTGTATTTTCGTAAGCTATATTTGGGTTTGGGTAGGGTAGTCCTGAACCACTATAACTAGTAGTGTAAGTGGGGGGATTTGGGGCCCAAAACATTATAGTAGAATTTCCTAAGGAATTAATTCTACCTTTAACATTATACTCTCCTTCACCATTATCTAAAACAAGTCCTTCACAAGTAAACTCTTTAGAATAATCTTTTTTCCAATTATCACACATCTATATTATATATCAATACTTTTTTTTTTAAAATTATTACATATTAAATGCATCTGGATCTCCGCCACTCATTGCTATACCTCCCGAAGGTACAGTCTTTCTGGGAATAGTTTCTCCTTGAATTTTACTATCTATATGATTATAATAATTAAATAAATTATTATTTTTAGCACAACAATTATAAGGTTGCTCAATGGGCATTTTTGTAGGAAGAACACTGCTATTTTTCTGATAATTTCTACCTTGTCCTACTCCATTCCTACTACCACCAGTTACGACACAAGAATTTTTATTACACACTGTATTTGTATTTTCATCTAACATTGTTCCTTTATTATAAGGTGTTTTACACGGACTACAACAATTCTTTTGACACGCATAGGTTCTATTTAAATCCATTAATTTTGTTGCGTTATGTGTTAAATGTTGTCTATATTGATATGAACCAGTTATATGTTGATTATTTTCTATTAAATTATTAACTCCACAATTTAGTCTATAGTCTGTAAAATGTCTTCCATCACTCATTCTAGGAGGGCATTTAAAATATTTATTATTACTAGTTTTATAACAAGAAGTCATTATATAATATTATAATATTTTTTTATAATTAAATATTTTAAATTATAATATTATTATTTAATAATTTAGTAATTAAAATTTTTTTAGTTCCTTTATTCATCGAAACACTATTATAAATACACAAATTTTTTAGTTGTTCATAACTATATTTATTCATTAGAGGATTCATTATATTTGGATCAATCTCAATTAGAGAAATTTTTTTATTTCTTTTCTGTTTTTTTTTTATTGGTTTATCGATATTTTTTGTTTGAGCAGGGGGTTTTTTAAATAAATCAGCTATACTACCAGATTTAGTATTAGGCTTAATATCTGTTTCTACAGATTTTTTATTTTCTACAGATTTTGTATTTTCTACAGATTTTTTATTTTCTACAGATTTTTTATTTTCTACAGATTTTTTATCTTCAACAGATTCAATTACTTCAGCAGATTCAATTACTCCAACAGATTCAATTACTCCTACATATTCATTATCTTCTACCGATTCATTATCTTCTACAGATTCTTGAACTTCTACAGATTCTTGAACTTCTACAGATTCTTGAACTTCTACAGATTCTTGAACTTCTACAGATTCTTGAACTTCTACAGATTCATTATCTTCTACAGATTCTTGAACTTCTACAGATTCTTGAACTTCTACAGATTCATGAACTTCTACAGATTCTTGAACTTCTACAGATAATTCTGTATTAGATTTATTTAATACAGATTGATTTAATATTTGTATATTATCGTGAGCATATAAAATACTATTGTTATTAGAGTTTATTTTATCTTCTATAGTGTTAACAGATATATTAGAGTTACTTATAATATCTATGTTTTTTTTATTTATTTTTGCTAATTCTAATTCGTAATTTAATATTTCTTGTTCTATTTGTTCCGTATCTTGAGAATTTACTTCATAATTTATAATATCATCAACTCTTTTTCTTTTATTTATATTATTATTTGAGTTAATTATTTTTTTTTCTTCTATATTTATTTCATTATTAATCTCATTATTTATATGTTTTTGAGGATATGTTGCTAATCTTAGTTCTTTTAAGTGTACTACAATACTAGACATAAGTGTAGTATTTTTTCTAATTTCCCAATAATTAAATAAAAATCCTGCGATTATTAAGGCTATAATAACTAAATTATTTGTACTAATCATTAATTAATTTATATATTTTTATAAAAAAAATTAAACACAGTTAAATAAATTTATAAATTTTATATTATCTTATATTATATGAAACTTTCATTTTTAACTATTCATGTTCCAAATGAATATAAAGATTTATTTAATGAATTAGTTAAAATTTTAACTATAATGGTATCTGTTAATATACTTATGTATTTATCTGATAATAATAATAAATTAATGACTATGCAATATATTAAATTAATAATTTTAGTTTTATTAGCACTTTCAACATATTGGTTAATAGTTAATAAATTAATTTTATTTGATAATAATAATAATTAATATAAAGATTTTTCTAAAATAGATAATTTATCCATAATTTCTGTATTATATATACATCCATAATACTTAATATTTTTCCAAAATAAAGAATAATTTATAAGTTCATTTAATTCTTGTTTATTTTTAGGTTGATTTTTACTAATAAACCATATTCTTTTATAGAATAGATCATTACACTCATATAAATCTTGTTTTATAAAATACGATATACCGTTATATTCTACTTCCATTTATTACACTTAAATATTAAATTAATTTTAATTCAAATTTATTTTAAAGATCATAAATATTTAAAGATAAATCAAAATACTATATCATAAATGTTACACACTCAAGAACAAAATTCTAATGTAATTAGTGATACTGGTATCACAGATACTGTTATCACAGATACTGGTAACACAAAATATAGTTTTGATGCTGATATACAACAATTGATGCATTTAATTGTACATACGTTTTACAGTAATCGTGATATATTTTTGAGAGAATTAATATCAAATTCCTCGGATGCTTTAGATAAAATACGATATAATGATTTAAAAAATAATAATACAAGTGACTCAAATTATGAAATTAAAATAAACTTAGATAAAGAACTTAGAATGTTAAGAATCGAAGATACTGGGGTAGGAATGTCTAAGGATGATTTATTAAATAATCTAGGTATGATTGCCAGATCCGGAACTAAAAATTTTGTAAAAGCCTTAGAAAATAAAACGGATATGAATTTAATAGGACAGTTTGGAGTTGGTTTTTATTCCGTATTTTTGGTTGCTGATAAAGTTATTGTTCATAGTAAAAAAAATGATGAAGAGGGTTACAGATGGGAAAGTGATGGAAGTGGAAGTTATTTTTTAAGTAAAGAAGAGAAAAATTCTAGAGGTACAACTATAGAATTATATATGAAAGAGGATGCTTTAGAATATTTAGATGAATCGAAAGTTAGAGATATAATAAGACAGCATTCTCAATATATTATGTATCCATTGAATTTATTAGTAACAAAAACAAGAGAAGTAGAGGTAGAAAATGAAGAAGAAAGTAATGATATTGATAATACAAATTCTACTGATGAAACTAGTGAAAATGCAGCTAGTGAAGATGTCAGTGAAACTACAGAAAATGCTGCTACTGAAGATGTCAGTGAAACTACCGAAAATGCTGCTAGTGAAGATGCTGGGGAAGATGCTGGGGAAGATGCTATTAATGACGAAGGTACTATAAATGAAGAAACTACTGAGGATAAGCCTAAAAATACTATAACAGAATCTTATGAAGAATGGGAAAAAATAAATGAACAACAACCTATATGGATCAGAAATGCTGATGACATAAAATTAGAAGAGTATAATGCATTTTATAAAAATCTTACAAATGATTATGATGATTGTTTAAGATATAAACATTTTACAGTAGAAGGACAAATTGATGTTAAGGGATTACTTTATATACCAAAAAGAGCACCAATGGATATGTTTCAGAATGCAAACAAAAAAAATAAGATAAAATTATATGTAAGAAGAGTTTTTATTACAGATGAGTGTGAAAATTTAGTACCTGATTATATGAGTTTTGTAAGTGGATTAATTGATTCAAATGATTTACCTCTTACAGTTTCTAGAGAAATGTTACAACAAGATAGAAATATTAAATTAATTAAAAAGTCTATAACTAAACAGGTATTAAATTTATTAGATTCTCTTTCTGAGACTGAAGATTATTTAACATTTTATAAAGAGTTTTCTAAAAATATTAAATTGGGAGTTCATGAAGATGAATCGAATCGTCCTAAATTGACTAAATTATTGAGATTTAATAGTACATTATCGAGAGATAAACTAATAAGTTTAGATACTTATATTTCTAATATGAAAGAAAACCAACCTGGAATATATTATATAACTGGTGAAAATATTAATATTGTTGAACATTCACCATTTTTAGAAAAATTAAAAAATAAAAATTTTGAGGTTTTATTTATGACAGACCCAATAGATGAATATGTTTTACAATATTTAAAAGACTATGAGGGTAAAAAATTATTATCTGTTACTAAAGTTAATTTAGAACTGGGCGATTCGGATGATACTAAAAAAGAATTAGAAGAAGTATCAAAAGAATTTGAGCCATTGTGTAAAAAAATAAAAGAGGTATTAAAAACAAATGTAGAAGATGTACTTATATCAAATAGAATTATAGATGCCCCTTGTTGTTTAGTTACCGCAGAGTATGGTTGGTCGGCTAATATGGAAAGAATTATGAAAGCACAAACTTTGGCTAATAACCAGATGTCACAATTTATGATGCCTAAAAAAACTTTAGAATTAAATCCAAATAATAATATGATTAAACAATTAAATAATTTAGTTAATTTAGAAAATGATTCAGATAATCTAGTAGATTATTATATTAATATCTTATACAGTTCATCCATATTAGATTCAGGGTTTTCTTTAGAAAATCCTAGACAATTTTCGGAAAATATATATAAAATGTTAGATGGGTCACTTAAAAATATTATGTCTAATTCTGAAAATTTATCAAAAGAACAACCTTCTAATTCAGTAGACGAATCAGTAGAACCAGCATCTAGTATTCCTCTTGATGAATCAGTAGAACCAGAATCTAGTCTTCCAGTCGAATAATCCACTGAAAATGAAGGACATCATTTCACATCAACCCGAACTCGTACTAAATAATTTTTAATTAAATTTTAATTAATTAAAAAATATTTTAATGTTTAATTAGAATCATTAACGGACTTGTTATATCCATAACCTTCTTCATCGTAATGCTTTTGTTATGAACTTATACTCACCCTTTTACTCCTAGCATTCACCGCGCCAATCGGTCCCGCTCCATTTGCGGTTTCTATTATAGCACCCGGTATAAGAGCCATTAATAAGCCAATTGCATCTATCATCTTTACAACATTCATTCTTTGTATACTGACTACAAAGAATGAATGTTGAGGTGAACAACCATTTTTAAAAAAAAAATAAGGAAATAAAATTTATATTATTATTTATATATACATTTATATAATTCTAACTAAATACCAAATTTTGTATAAAATCTATATGTTAGAGTTCCTATAACATATATATTTTTTAATAGAAATTATTTATTTAATTAGAGTATGCTAATCCACCCATACCACTCATAATTCTAAGAACATTGTAATTTGTAGCAAATACTTTAACTTTGGCACTGACCTTATTACCGTTCTCCCCGTCAGGTTTTGTTATATCTCTTTTAAAAGTATCTTTAGTTAACTTTAAATTTAATGAAACATTATCTATTCTTGACATATTACAAGTTCCTGATGGCTGATGTTCTTCTGGTTTTAATCCAAATGAATATACGTTAATACCTACAGATGGAATGTTTGTGTGATGCTGGTATGGCTGAACAAAATTAAAATATGATCCCTCTCTTTCCGCAAATCTATCGTGTCCATTTAATTGTAATTTAGCTTCCTCTACTGGATTATTTGCTTCAGATGCTAAATCCGCATTTAGTCCATCTCCTAATCCTAAGTCTTGATTAAGAATCGATAGTCCAGCATCCGATGGGATTCCTCCTCCTAATTCTCCATCAGTATTACCTGTAATAAAGTTTTTGTCTGTATCATCAGTATAATTATTCCATTGATTATTTTGCTCATTTTTTTGTGAAAGAACAACCCAAACTAATTCCTTAACGGGATGGTTAAAATTTAATTTTATCTTTGACGCAGCAGATGCTACAGTCTCATCTCCTGTATGTTGTAACTGTTCTATTAAATATTCGTGAGAGACTTGCGCAAAACGTCTACGTTCATCTGTATCTAAATATATATAATCAACCCATAAACTAGCATCTTTCATTGAAACCTCATCTATTGCCCCTCCCTGCTTTATAGCACATTTAGAGAAAGACTCAAATTCTAAATTAATTTTAACTTCATGATATTGTAAAGCAATAAGTGGAAGTGCTAATCCAGGATTTTTACAAAACCAAAACTGTAATGGAATATATAATGTAGCCTCTGGTGTCCCTTCCTCCCCAGCCTCAAATATTAATTTAGGAACATTTCCTACCATTCTTGCGTATCCACCCTGTAAACCAGGTGATTGGGATAATTCATTCCATATATGTAACCAATCACCATAATGCTTATCAATTCTTTGCCCTCCAATTTCTATTTCAGCACTTTTAATCATTTTATGTCCAAGCCAGTTAACCCATCTTTCATTAACTTTTAAAGCTGGTATTTTAACCTGTAAATAAACTCTATGAATTAAATCGCCATTTCTGGAAATAGTGCATGTAACCTTACGTCCCCAATCTGGAGTACCATTAAATGTTTGTTCAATAGATTCCATAGAAAAATTTGTATGTCTTCTGTAAACTACTTTAAAAAATGTTATTTGTGGATTACCTGTAAGATAAATATCTTGTGCCCCATAGGCTACTAATTGCATTAAACCACCACCCATTTATAATTATATAATATATAAAGAAAATAATTTTTCAAAAACGCAATTAATTGCTATATTAAATAATTTATTGTATAAATTTAAGTAATTAAAAATGACTCCATATTAAGGTTATTATTAATAAACCCTTTAATATAATCATTAAAATATAGTTGATTTTTGTGTATAGTATTTTTATTCTTAATAAACTCAAATTTATTATCTATTAATTTAACTGTCCACCCGTCATTAATAGCATTGTATATAAATATCATTTTATGTAATTTAATATTGTCTATATTATGTATATTCATATCTATACTACTATATATCAATTATATATCTATAAACGTATTAATTAAAAATCTATATTATTATTTTAAATTATTTAAAGAAAATATAATAATATTAATTAATGTCTTCATTTAAAGAGAAAAAAAGAAAAAAAAATTCTAAGTTAAATAATTCTAGAACATTAAATGATGATATTAATATAAAATTTACAAAATTCCAGAATGATAAATTATCATATACAAAAAAAAGTGAAACTCTAATTAAAATGAAAAAAGAATATGATAAATTAGATACAATTTTATTAAAAGACTTAGATGATTCTAAATTAGAATATAAATTAACTCTAAATGAAAAAATAATAGATTTAGAAAAAAATCTAAATAATATTAAATCTAATAAAAATATTAATTCATTCTTAATTAATAATAATCATTTATTATATAATTATTTTAATACAGAAAATGAAAATAATAAAGAAATACATTCTGATTCTATATTAAGTTTTTTCTCAACAAAGTCTAATACTCTAAATCAATCTTCTAGTCTTAATACATCGAATAGTCTAGATCAATCGAATAGTCTAGACCAATCCACTAGTCTTGATAAATCGAATAGTCTAAATCAATCGAATAGTCTAGATAAATCTAATAATAGAAAATATAATAAAGTAAATTTATTAAATAAATATTTTAATAAAATAAATATAGATTCCTTAGAAACTATAGATATATATGAAATATGCGATAAGTGTAATATAGAAAAAATTTATTATGAAATAGATGGAATATTAGTATGTGAAAAATGTGGGATACAAAAAACTGTTATAATAGATATTGATAGACCTTCATTTAAAGAACCTCCTAAAGAAATTAGTTATTTTGCATATAAAAGAATTAATCATTTTAATGAATGGTTAGCCCAACTTCAAGCAAAGGAAAGTACTGATATTCCTAAAGAAATCTATAATTTAATTAAATTAGAACTTAAAAAAGAAATATATATAGATATGACAACTCTTAAAATTTCTAAAATTAGAGGTATACTTAAAAAATTAGGCTTAAATAAATATTATGAACATGTTCCTCATATTATTAATAGATTAAATGGAATAACGCCGCCTATATTAGATTATGAAGTAGAAATGAAATTAAGAATGATGTTTAAGGAAATTCAAACTCCTTGGATAAAACATTGTCCTACTACAAGAAGTAATTTTTTATCATATTCTTATGTTTTATATAAATGTTTGCAATTATTAGAAATGGATCAATTTTTAAAAAGTTTTAATCTTTTAAAATCTAGAGAAAAATTAGCAGAACAAGATCAATTATGGAAATTAATATGTAAAGATGTAAAATGGGAATTTATTAAAACAATTTAATTTAGATAATAATAATTCTAAATTAAATTATTTAAGCTAATTTAGGAAATCCTGATAAGTTAGCACCAATACCAAATCCAGTTCCTTGTCTTGCAGCGTTTCCAATACTTGGAGCATACATATCTAATAATGCGAATGTAGCTGCGGCAGTTACAGCAATCATAGCAATTTCCTCAATGTTCATCTTTTTCTTTGGAATATAGTAAGCTGCTACCGCGACAGCTCCACCTTCAATTAAATATTTAACGGCTCGTTTAACTATTTCTTGAATATCAAATGCTGATTGCAAATCTCTTAATTCACTTTGTACTCTATCCATTTATATATTATATATAGAAAATAATTCTATTTTTTTACTTAAAGATTATTAATTAATTATAAAATATAAAATGAATAATTCTGAAAATTCTGAAAAAACTGATTTTTTAAATGTAGATAATGCTATTCGTGGACAAAATTATGCGTGCCTATCTTTTGTCTCACCTGAAAATGTTTTACAAAATAAACAATTATTTTTTGTTAAAAGTTATTTGAAAACTCTTATAAAAGAAAAAAATATAAATTTAGATGAAGCCTATTTAGATGATATTGAAGAAAAATATAAAGATTTTCTTTATACACACGAAGAAAATTTAGACCATAAATTTAGTGAATTAAATAATTTTAGAACATCTGTTAGAGGTGTTAAGGTACGAGGTGTATATGATACTTTAGTAGAAGCTCAATCTAATGCAAAAAGACTACAAGCTACTGATAAACATTTTAATGTTTTTGTAGGACAAGTAGGTTATTGGTTACCTTGGGATCCTAATCCACATAACATCGATAATCAGGAATATTATGAATCTGATTTAAATACTTTAGTTAGTAAATATAAGGAAAATCAAGAATCAAAAGAACAACACTTTAGAGAAAATATTGATTATGTTAAAGAACAGGCTACTAAAAAAGTAACAGAATTAAAAAAAGACTCTATTGAGAATACTTTAAATGAAGAAGATCCTTGGATTAAACGAAAATTAGAAAATGGAGAAGATAACACAGTAGTAAATGAAGTAGTGGATGAAGTAGTAAATGAAGTAGTAAATGAAGTAGTGGATGAAGTAGATGGCGAAGCTATTAACAGTACTACTGACAAAAATATCAATTCTAAATAAAATACAGATTAATTATTTAAAAGTACTATAGAATTTATTATATTCATAATTAAATATATTTGATAATGAAATAATTTATCGATGTAATTGTCGATTTTATTTATTTTTAAGGACTATACCAAACCGTTCGGTAGATTCTTTATGATTATATAAATACGCCCATATTGGAGGAGATATTTTCTTTTCATTCATTATCCAATTTTTAGTATCACTTTTATAAAAAATTTTTTTAGTAATATCCTTTTCATAAAAATTGTCATATTCTGCGTTAGCAACCTTCGGTGTTATTTGGGGTTTTACTACTTCCTTATTTGTTGTTTTATTAGTAATTAATTTTTTATGTCGATTCTTAATTTTAGATATAATTTCTTCAGATGTTTCTGCTTTAGATTCAGGTATAGATACGGAACTTCCACCTATCATAAATAAATAATTTTTTAATACATTTTTCCCAACTTTTCCATATATAGTAACTTTTTTACCACTTACTGGATTTACAATTTTATCCCACATATATATAATATAATAAAAAATATATTACAATATAATAAAAAATATATTACAATATAATAAAAAAATATATTATAATATAATGAGATCTCTATTTTTAATTTTATTTATAATAGGTATAGTATTAGTTATTATAGGTTATTATGAAAATAATAAACCAAATTCAATAGATAAAATTGAATATAGATATATACCAAGAAATTATTTAGAAGAGCAAATGTTAAATACAAATTTAAAAAATAAATACAGTGATTTATTTGATAAAAGTAGTATTTGGTCAACGTATCCATTCAGTACTGATAAAATAGTTTTATAAATTATATATAATTTCATTTCTAGGAATGGAAAATTTATTTATTATAAACTTTTTAAAAACAATACTATAAAATTGTTCTTTAGGAATTCCATTATATGCTTCTTTAGAAGCTCTTATATACATATCAAATGATTCGTCATTAAAATGATCGGATGAACTATAGTTTATCCATTTATTTACTAAATTTTTTAAATTTCCTTTATTTGGAAATTTATCTATAGTTATTAAATTTTTACCTAATATATATAAATCTATTGAGGGATTGTAGTCAATATAGTTTTTACCTTGGTTGTTAATTCTATTATTTATATATTGACCAAAAGCTTCTCCTTCTACATTAAATGTTATATTATTCCCCTGATTATTATTAAAATGATATGTAGACCTTCCCCAATCTATTATTTTAATAATCTTATTATAAGTATTTATTCTAAAATATGTAGTATTAAATTTATAATATAAATATTTTTTAGTAGTATAATTATACATTATATTTGATAAATGTAAGTCATTGTGGTATAAATTATAATATTTCTGTACTACTGTTAACCCTGCTATTACCTGAAAAATATAACAAGACCACTCATATTCTAATATTTTTCCCGATTGGTAAATATAGTGATATAAATCATTTACCATATTTTCCATATAAATTAGTAGACAAGGGAAATTATTTCTCTGTAAAAAAAAATTATTATTATTTTTAATTATTAAATTTTTATCAAAATCAATCAACTCAAAATTTAAATCTATCCAATCTTCTGATACCTCACTTGTATATTTATCTAAAATAACTACATTATACCCATAAAATAATGGAAAATGAGGCGAAATATTTAATTCAAACAATTTTGAGGTTAAATAACAACATAATAATTCTATATTAGAAGCACTATTATAACTATTTATATATCTGGACAAAATAAAATTTTTATAATTAATTATTTGAGATTGATCCATATTAATATTTAAAACAGTGGGATTTATTATTGGAACTTCTTTAATAAAAATAGTTTTATATAAATATTTATTTTTATACTTAATTATCCCTTTATATATCGATCCATTCGTATGTATATATTTTTTTTTTTTAAGAATTTTTATTAATTGATTAGAATTATTTAATATTTTTTTATTTAAATTACAATTTGAAAATAAATATAAAATACTATTAAAATTATAAATTTCTATAGTTTTAAAGTGTCTACGAATACTTTTAATTAATAACTTGTTATTCAAATTATCAATAGGTTTTAAACCTAAGCTAGTATAAAAAGTTCTCATTAATTATAAAAGTAAAATATTAATATTTTTTAAACTTAATTAGTTATAGAAATAATTATTATGGAAAAGATACAGAGATGAATTTTAAAAAAAATTAAAATTAAAAATATTTTTATAAATAATGCAAACTTTTAATATATCTCAAAAACAATTTATAATGAATAAAATTAAATTTTATAATTATTCCATTAATAATATTCCAATCGAAATTGGAAAAATTCAAGGAAATAGAATATCAATGGAAGACTATTATTTTATTGACACTTATAAAGAATTAATTATTATTATGATTTTTGATGGACACGGGGGAAAAACTATTTCAACAAATATTTATAAATATCTAAATAATTTACATGAATTAATATATAACTATTATTTAACTAAAATTAGTTATAAATCATTTATTAATAGTATTAATAATTTTTTTGTTACATTAGATAAATTATTTATTAAATATAAAAATGAAGGTAGTACGGTATCTATTATATATATATCAAATAACACTATATATCATATTAATTTAGGTGATTCTAAAATGATATATATAAATAAATCAACTAATCCCCTATATAATAATATTCTATATCAAAGTAAACAACATAGACCAAAAAATTATAATGAAGCTAAAAGAATATTAAAAAATAATACTATAAATAATAATCGAATAGATAATAAATTGTCGGTTTCTAGAACAATAGGGGATTATACTTATAAATTATATAATAATAAATATAATGGAATCATATCACCTGTATCCTGCATACCTTCCTATAAATCAATAACTATTCAAAATAATTCTTATATTATATTAGCAACCGATGGATTTTGGGATTATATAACTAATTATGAAATATTTAAAATTATTAATTTAAATGATACACATAAAAATAATGTTAATAATCTTATCTTTAAAGCTATTCAGAATGGAAGTAATGATAATATTATATTAATTTTATTAGAACTATGAATATACTATTTGCGGATACAAACATTATATAAAATATTTATTATATATAATGTCATTAGAACTTAAAAAATTTAATATGAATATGATTTCAAACGATAAGGTTGTTGTTCTTATCGGAAAACGAGAAACTGGTAAAAGTTTCTTAGTTAAAGACCTATTATTTTATCATAAAGATATGCCTGTTGGAACTGTTATTTCGGGAACTGAAGGAGCGAATGCATTCTACTCAAAAATTATGCCAAGTATTTTTATTCACGGTGAATATCGTCCAGAAATTATTACAAATGTATTAAAACGTCAAAAAAAAGTTATTAACACTATTAATAAAGAAATAGAAGAAATAGGCGACTCAACTATTGACCCAAGAGCATATCTAATATTAGATGACTGTTTATATGATAAAAGTTGGGTTAACAACAAAGATATAAGATCCTTATTTATGAATGGTAGACATTATAAAATAATGTTTCTAATAACAATGCAGTATGCTTTAGGTATACCTCCGAATTTACGAACTAATATTGATTTTGTTTTTCTACTAAGAGAAAATTATATGTCAAATCGTAAAAGATTATATGAACAATATGCTGGGATGTTTCCATCATTCGATGTATTCTGTCAGGTTATGGATCAATGTACCGAAGATTTTGAGTGTTTAGTTATAAACAATAATGCAAAAAGTAATAAGTTAGAAGATCAAGTTTTCTGGTATAAGGCAGAACCCCACGACGATTTTCAACTTGGGGCAAGTGAATTCTGGCAGTATCATAGTCAAAATTTTAATCCAGATTTTGACGATGAAGATGAATCTATGAATATTAATGAAATGCGTTCATCTAAAAAAGGGCCTATTATTAATGTTAAAAAAAATACCTATTAAAATTCAGGTTGTCCAGTTGTTATTTCTTGCTGAATATTTAATATATTTGTCTTATTAGTTATTTCATAAATATTCAGTAATATTATTAGACTTAAACTTATTATAGAAAAACTTTTTAAATAATAAATATTAGAATTAAGTTCTTTATTTATTTTATGTTTAATAAATATACTAAGTGTTAATATTAACCCCGAAATTATTGAAAAAAATACTATTTTATTCAAATAATCCATATATATATATATACTATATTATATATGAATTAGTAATTTATCGCATCACTAAAAAAATTAAAATTAGAAGTTGTATCTAGATTATCATTATCTACTTGAGTAATAATTGATTTTAATTCGATATTATCATTTCCAGCAGACTGACTCCGATTTGATTTTAATTCAATATTATCATTGCCAACACCCTGACTCCAACTTGATTTTAATTCTAAGTTATTGTCAATAGTAGTCTGACTCCGATTTGATTGTAATTCTAAGTTATTGTCAATAGTAGTCTGACTCCGATTCGATTGTAATTCTATATTATCATTGGCAACACCCAGATTCCGATTAGATTTTAATTCTAATTTGGCATTATCACCACCAACCAGACTCCGATTAGATTTTAATTCTAAGTTATTTTCAATAGTAGTCTGACTCCGATTAGATTTTAATTCTAATTTGGCATTATCACCACCAACCAAACTTCGATTTGATTTTAATTCTATATTATTATTGCCAACACCCTGACTCCGATTTGATTTTAATTCTAAGTTGGTATTTGCAACACCAACCAAACTTCGATTTGATTTTAATTCTAAGTTATTGTCTATAGTAGTCTGACTCCGATTAGATTTTAATTCTATATTATCATTGGCAACACCCAGACTCCGATTTGATTTTAATTCTAAGTTGGCATTATCACCACCGCCCAAACTCCGATTTGATTTTAATTCTAAGTTATCATTGGCAACACCCAAACTGCGATTTGATTTTAATTCTAAGTTGGCATTATCACCACCCAGACTCCGATTAGATTTTAATTCGATATTATCATTGGCAATACTCATACTCCGATTTGATTGTAATTCTATATTATCATTGGCAACACCCATACTCCGATTTGATTGTAATTCTATATTATCATTGGCAACACCCATACTCCGATTTGATTTTAATTCGATATTATCATTATTGACTTTAGTTATCTCATTTATATCCATATGAACTCTATTATCTTCAGATAAAAGTTCTTTTTCTATTGTTTTAGAATCTAAATTATTTGATATTAATTCTAATTTTAAATTATTATTATCACGAGAAATAATGTCAAATGTATTTTCGTTATTATCTGCTGATAATGAGTAATTAGAATAATTTTCATCTAATACAGTGGATTTATTATCTAAAGAATTTTTTAATTCTTCGCTGACTAAATTTTTTAAATCTATTTTATGTTGTGAAGATATATCCAATGATATATCTTCTTCTTCTTCTTTATCTTTATTATTTATATATTCTACACCTAAATACTCTTTTAATATATTTTTAACAGGTAATTGTTTTCTAATCGTTTCTTCTATTGCTTTTGATATTATATCTAAACTTGAGCTTAAATTACGCTGCATTTCTATATTACTTAATGTATGATCTAATAAATATGGCATTTTCCAAAATTGACGAGCGGTTTCTATATATGTTTTATGAATAAAATGTTGGCATGTGGGTACCTTTAAATCTATAGATTTATTATTTTTAGATGATTTTATAGAAGCTAACACTTTAGCGTGTGTTACAAATACTGCTGTAATTAAATCTTCCATCCAGTCACAATCAGATTTTAAAATAATTCTTTTGTACTCTTCTTCTAACGTTTTAGCTGTCCATTTTGGAATATCACTTAATAAATTCTGAAATAATTTTAAATACTGTGTAGTATATTTTTTTCTTGCTATATCTAATGCTTCCGAATAAATAGATTTTATCCCTTCATATATTCTGTATGTCAACATTTCTATTAATTGTTTAGTATATTCATTTTTAGCATCTACTAATACGTGATGATAACTGTTCATTACTGTATTAAATTTAAATTTTTAAATTATATACCGCAAATAAATTTAATTTTAAATTAATTGATATAAATTTAATTTTAAATTAATTTATATCAATATAAATTTATATCAATATTATATAAATAGAATGTATAATAAAATTAAAAATCCAATCACTGGACGATATGTTAAAACTACATCAAAATTAGGACAATTAATAATAAATAATTATATATATCAATTAACTGGCGGATCTTCTCAACCTAAAAAACGTGATTTGAGTGCTGCTAGAGAACGTCGAAGATTAGAAAAATTAAAAGAAATTGCGTCTTCTAGAAAAAGAAGACCTCCCCCAATACCATTAACTCTGTCGCCAAGTCCAATTATAAAAGAGCCAATTTTATCTACACCTCACAGTAATACAAGTGATTATGATGAATCAGATACATATCTACATAAAGCGTGTGTTTCTCAATTTGATTTAACATATGATATGGCGGATTATTTTAAAAATCTATATGGAAATAGAATAAAAATAAATGAAGATTCTTGTGAAAAAATAAATTTCCCAAAAAATATTTATAAATCTATTAAAATTGATATAAATGTATTTCCAAAAAATAGGGACGGTTTAAATATTTTACCTGAAAAATATGTATATGGCGTTAATTTAGAAACAAATACTGGTTGCATTTTAGAAAAAACTAATACACCTTCTGAAATAAATACTAATCTGGTACCGTTGGGACATATATTAGATAATTTACCTCAAGGTGATGGGGGAGGAATTTTACCAGAAGGATATATTTGGGGATTCAGTAGAATAGGAGTAATACCTATGTATATAGGAAAAGTATCTAGTAAAAAAAATATAGTAAAACCTACAGTAGTAAAACCTAAAGTTAAAACAGGCTTAAATACTAAAATACAAAAAGAAAAGGATGGAAGATTAAGAGCTCGTTATTATTATGATACCTATGGAAGGGATAAGACTGTTGGGGATAGATGTAATACAAGAAAAGATGGTAAATATAGCTGTTTATTAAAAAGGAAAGATAATAATCCATATTGGGCAAGTCCCTCAAAATCTGGTAAAGGACAAGAAAAGTGTGATGATTGGACAGAGAGATGTAAGGATAAGGACTATTCTTAATCTGTTATTAATTAATATTATTAATATAATAATATTATTAATTAATATTATATAACAAATAAATAGTTATATATATATTATAAATGTATAATTATATAATTAATCCAAATACAAATAGAAAAGTAAATATTAATTCTAAATTAGGTAAAAAAATATTAAAAAAATATATATTAATTAGTAATGGAGGGTCTAGCATGAAAAATAGTATAGAGGACCCTTCCTCTAGTTCTAGAAAAAAAATGTGTAGTTTAGAGGATGTATTTAGATCTGATTTTCATGGTAAAAATCAGTGCATGAATTGGTTACATTTACAAAAACAAATTGAGGGAAGCATAACTGTCCCTCCCTTTTGTCCTAATGATGATAAATGTGAAATATTAGATATGCATTATTTGGATAATCTATACAGGTTTTTTAATTATCTTGAAACTATAATTTTATCACGGAATAAAAAAACTAACTTAAATTTTATAATAGGAGTTTATGAAAGACGCAATAATAAACAAGTTACAGAATTTAAACATAAAATAGAAGAAAATAAAGAAAATAATATAAACATATTTTTTAATGAAAGTATTATAGAAAAAACCGATAAAGTATATAAAACTTATGATATAGATGAACAATTAGAACCGTTGGATATATCTAATAAAAATACTAATGTATTAATAAATAATTTTTTCCCTCTAGATCATCTTAATAATCATAAAAAAATTCTAGACAAAATAATAAGCATTAGTGAAAATCCTATTATTAGTAAAATTCATTTTTATAATACAATGGGTGGAACATGTTTCCCTTCTTTTAAATATTTAAGTGATAAAGTTGGTAAAAAGTTTATTTATACAAGTTATAGTGTAGGGGAGAAACAATTTATTCCAGAATCAAATGATGATACATATTTTGATGTTAAGAATATTGATCCTTTTAGTTTAGATGTATGGATGCAGGATTATATTAATTCACCTATAGGTGGTCCTAATGAAACTCTGGAATACTATATTAATTTAGGTTATGATAAATCACCTAATTGGTCGAGAACCTCAACTGATACGATTCCTAATCATAAAATGAAAGAACTATTTGGACAATCAAATTGTTTTAAAGATTTGCCAATTGATTGGGAAAAAAATAAGGAAGATTTTGATTATAAACAAATTGATAACAGTGTAGAAATAGATAAGTTAGAAAAATATTATAAAAATTTAAGTGAAAAAATGGAGACAGCAATAGATAACAATATATCATTGGAAAAACCTAAATTAGAATACAAAAAAAATCGTCAAATAAAGATAGATTCTTCACATCAAAAAATAATTAAAAGTGAAGATAAAATTCGAAGCAAGCTCGCCAGTAAATCTTGGGCAGATTGGCATGAACGTAATCCAATTAACAAGTGAAACAAATATTATAATAATGAAAATAAAAGTATTTATATTAAATACTTTTATTTAAATAATACACACTTTACATATAAAAATGAATTTTAATTATGAATCTATATCAACACAAAATGGTATATCAATAGATAAATTATCTTTAACAATTGGAAATAAATGTTTACTTCAAAATACCGACCTTGTTATTAGCCAAGGTTACAATTATGGATTAATATCTCCTAATGGACACGGAAAAACAACATTATTAAATTTTATTTCTGAAAAAATAAAGTTAGGTGGTGGAAATATCCATATGGTTAAACAAGAAAATGAATCTTCCGAAAAGTCTGTTATTGATGAATTGTTATCATCACACAATGATTACCAAACACATATTTCGGAAGAAGTTAGACTTACTCAAATGATTATAAATTGTGAAAATGAAACAGAAATTATAAAAATAAATGAAAAATTAAATAAATTAAATGAATGGGCGTTATCCAATAATTTAAAAACTGTAAAACCACACGCATTTAAAATTCTGTATGGCATTGGCTTTGACCATAATTCACCTGATGGAAATATGCAACTTAAAAAAGTGAATGAATATTCGGGTGGATGGAGAATGAGAATAACAATTGCCAAAGCATTATTAAATGAGCCAAATATATTAGTATTGGATGAACCTACTAATCATTTAGATTTAAATGCGGTAATTTGGTTAGGTAATTATTTACAAACATGGAATAAACAAAAAAATACCAGAAAAAAAACTTTAATAATTGTTTCTCATAACAAATATTTTTTAGATGATGTAGTTGATAAAATATTAAGAATCCACGATAAAACAATTATGAGCTATACTGGAAATCACGAGAAAATGTTAAAAATGATTGTCCAAGAAAGGAAACAGATTGATAAAAAATGGGAAAAAGACAAAAAACATATTAAATCGAAAAAAGAAAAAAAGAAAAAAAGGCCAGATGATATTTATAAAGTTGATTTCAGTTTCTGTGAAGATATATTTATGAAAGGAGCAATTACTTTAGATAATGTTAGTTTTTCCTATAATAAAGATACAATAATATTTTCATCAATTGATTTTTGTATTAGATGTGGGGAAAAAATAGCGGTTATCGGTAGAAACGGTTCTGGCAAAAGTACCTTATTAAATATTTTAAACAATGAATTAAAAATAGAGAATGGACATAGAACTATAAATAATGTAAAAATTGGGAAGTATTCACAACATTTTGATAATGTGTTACCTATGGATAAAACACCTGTTGAATTTTTACACAGTATTTTTACAGACTGGTCTATTACAGATATTAGAAAACATCTTTCTAAATATAATTTAGAAAGTAAAGCACATAATGTTCTAATTAAAGACTGTTCTGGGGGACAAAAATCAAGGATAGCATTTTCAACATTATCAGAGGCAGATATTTTAATACTTGATGAACCGACAAATCATCTTGATCTAGAATCAATTGATGCTTTATGTCATGCTTTAGATATATTTAAAGGAGGAGTTGTATTAGTTAGTCATGATGCACGATTAATAACAGAATTAGAATGTCAGCTCTATATATGTAGGGATAATAAATTAATTAAATATAGTGGGGATTTTGAGGATTATAAAACAGAAATTTTAGATGAAATAGAAAATTAATACTATAAAATATTTTAATTAAACGCATAATTATATAATGATTTAGAATACGGATTAAACTTTAGTGTAATCTAAAATTTATAGATCGATGCTATCATTGGGCGAAACCCATAATTTGTGTGGAAATTTGCATAGCAAATGTAAAGATAACTTTTTAAAATAATACACTATTAATATTAATTTTAATCTATTTATTAAATTAATATTATTATAAATTATTAATACACTATTAATATTAATTTTAATCTATTAAATTAATATTATTATAAATTATTAATACACTATTAATAATATTATAAATTATTTATTATATATTGTGAATATGATATAAACATTTCATGATCTGCCGGCAAATTAACTGTACCAGTCACTTTTATATAGGTTATATTCGTGTAACTGGACAATGCATGTTTCATCCGTTTCTCTATATCTTCTTTTACTATTACTTTATCGTCAATTCCATAAAAAACTTTAAAAGTTACATAATTATAATTATGTAATATGGATCTGTATTTATGTTCATTATTTATAAACCATCCTTCTTTGGCAGTTAATAAAACTGCTTTTAACTGTTCTTTAGAATTTCTATCTACAGAATATTGAGTTTTATAATTTAATTGTTCATTTGGATCCATCCATATTAGTTTATCTATTCTATTATTAAAATCTTCTTGTTTACCATATATATACTTAATATCTCTTGATATATACATAATATTAAATAATAAACGAAATGGTAAAGATAGTAATAGGGATTTCCATTTTGGTGGTTTCATAAATCCCGTTGGAGATATATAGGTGACACTTACAAGATTCAAAATACTATTGGTATATAATAATGCTGTAATTATTGAGCACCCTAATGAATATCCTATTAAATGTATTTTATGATTTTTTGTATTATTGGGTAGTATTTTTGCTAACATATATTTTATAGTAGTAGTATAAAATTCTTCGGTATATTCTATATCTATGTAATCAGACAATCCTCTACCAAAATAATCAAAAACTAAAATACTACCACCCTTATCTTTTAAGCTATTTATTATATTATTCCATACATACATACCTCTTGTTATACCATTAAATAATATGTATATATCATTTGATTCATCATTTATTAATTTATATGATAAATTATAATATCTATCATTAACCTTTATAGATAATGATTTAGTATTACCAATATATTTATTAAATGGAGGTCGTTTTAATATTATCATCAATAAAGGAATTATTATTATTTTTCTCATTATTAAAACATAGATTTAAAATTTATAAACGCTGTATTTTACTATAATTATTATAAATTATTTTTTTTTTAATTTGAATTTATTATGACCTTGTTTTAAAACACCTATATTTATTATTTCTCTATTAGTGGTTTCAATAATATTATATTTAGAAATAGTATTTAATAATTTATACATAAAAAAATACACAAAATTTTCTCCAGCACATCTCCTATAGCCAAATCCAAATGGACAATATTTAGCCTCTTTGAATACGGGTATATTTGTTTTGTTTTTGTCTTCTAATATAGTTTCTTTATCTATTTTTGAGGTTATTAGTTCATTACCCTTATTAAAAGTATGAACTTCATACATATTAGGTTTAAATGTTGCATAGTCGGTATCTGCATTATACATTATACTTTGATGTATATGTATTTTCTGGTTTCCCTGGTCATCTCCAGAAATACTAAATGTAGTAGGAACTTCTAATCTAAATATTTCTTTTATTATACTATATTTTTCCGATTCAGGGGCGTTTTCATACTTTTCTAACCAATTATTATTATTTTTATCTTCTAAAATTATATAGAATATATTAATAAGTTGACTAAATGCCACAATATTATGTAGACCAGCAGTTATAACTTGTTCTGGTAATAAATATTTATCTTGATTCATCCAATTATAGGAAATAGTGTTTTCAGCACTGGTATCATTATTATCAATTTGTTTTTTTATAATTTCTATGTTATGTTTAAATATTTTATTAGCCTTAAAATAAGAGTGCCGTGCTTGTATGAATTTCATTAAATAACTATTATAGTCGGCTTCCTCAGTGTTTTTTTCACCAATAGAAACAATTGTAATAATTTGTATACAAAAATCTGTAATAATTTGTTTATCTTGTTTATTTACATTATGTAGATGAACATCCATCCAAAAAGTAATCATATGATTTTTATAAGATGAAATAATTAATTTATCTTTATTTATATCAGCTGTTAAATTTATTAAAAATTTATCTATATGTTTTTCATAAATATTTAATTTATCTGTGGTTAGAGCATTCATATAACTGTATTTAAAATTGTTGGATATCTGGTCGAATTTCGGTGTATCTATATGGTTTATATATCGTTGATCTAAATCTCGTTGAAAAAGAGCAGCTGTTGTAGGGTCATATTCATTTTCAAATGGGTCTCTGCCGAAAATATATACTATTAAAGGTGGAAATGAAGTTGATTTTTTGTATTTTATAGGGTCCAATGTATTTGTATTAGGGGGCATTTTTTCCAATATATTTCGAGTGGTTATTAAGTATTGTGTTCTTTTAAGAGTTTTTAAAAATAATGATGTTGAAAACCCCATCTTTAATAATATCATTAATATCATTACTTTATATATTGGTTCCATTTATATAATGTTATAACATTATATTTATATAATATGTGTTTCCTTAGTTCATTTAATTGGTAGAAATTTTCTATTATATGGAGTTAGTATATCTTTTATATATAAAGTAATAAAAGATATACTAAATTATGATGTTCACTGGACTTTATATAGTCAGTTCATCAATTAAAGGCATAACTATGTAATGATTTAGAATACGGATTAGATTTTAATGTATCTAAAATTTCTGGCTCTATTCTATCTGATAATTTAGTATTATTTAATTGATCCTTATAACTTGTAATAGAGCAATTCTCTAATGATGCTCTGTTATCATAGGTTGCTGCGCGATCAGGGTTTCGTGTATTTATATAATCCTGTTCTAATTTATTAGAACGAACATTTATTCTATCAGCCCCAGAAGAAATAGCTATATTTGACGCCATTGGTTCTCTTCCCTTTAATGTTCCTTCTTTAATTTCATTTAGAGTAGCATTATATACATCTGCATATGACATCGCTTTACTATTTTGACTATCTGCTACTCCAGAATATTCTTTACTTGAAAATTGTCTATTTGTGTTTGGTGCTTTCGCTGGGTCGGTCATATAACCTGTTCCTTTACTGGTTATATTTCCATCCATAACACCAGAATATTCTTTTAATAAAAATTGTTTGTTCGTATTTGGTGCTGTTATTTTATTTGTAAGATAACCTCGACCAGAAGAATGTTCAGTTGTCACAATACCTAATCTATCATCATCTATGTTTGTTTCTTTTATGGTTGTTTTTGCTATATCATTTGGATCATAAACTGTTAATTGCTCTGGTCCATTCATATTACCAGTATGATTATTATGTATATTTGTTTCTTTCATTGTTGTTCTGGCCTGATCATTGGGGTCATATATTGTAGTACGTTCGGGGGCATTCATATTACCTGTATGATTATTATTTATAAGCGTTTGTTTATTAGTAACTCTTGCAACATCATTTTTATCTTTTACAATATTTCCTTTACTAGTTGTAGATTGTATATTTCCAGTTCTATTATCGTGTATATTTGTTTCTTTTATAGTCGTTCTTGCAACATCATTTGGATCATATACTGTGGTTCGTTCATAGTTATTCATATTTCCAGAATGATTATTATGTATGTTTGTTTCCTTAATAGTTGTTCTTGTCTGGTCATTTGGATCATATATGGTTAATTGTTCTGGACCATTCATATTACCAGAATGATTATTATGTATATTTGTTTCTTTGATAGTTGTTCTTGCCTGATCATTTGGATCATATATTGTGGTGCGTTCGGGGACATTCATATTACCCGAATAATTATTATGTATATTTGTTTCTTTAATAGTTGTTCTGGTAGGATTATTTGGATCATAAACTGTCAATTGTTCTGGACCATTCATATTACCTGAATGATTATTATGTATATTTGTTTCTTTGATAGTTGTTCTTGCCTGATCATTTGGGTCATATATAGTAGTGCGTTCGGGGGCATTCATATTACCTGAATAATTATTATGTATATTTGTTTCTTTTATAGTAGTTCTTGTAGGATTATTTGGATCATAAACTGTTAATTGTTCAGGTCCATTCATATTACCAGTGTGATTATTGTGTATATTTGTTTCTTTAATAGTCGTTCTTGCAACATTATTCGGATCATATATCGTACTACGTTCAGGTCCATTCATATTACCAGTGTGATTATTATGTATATTTGTCTGTTTAATGGTTGTTCTGGTAATATCATTTGGGTCATAAACAGTTAGTCTTTCGGGTCCATTCATGTTACCTGAATGATTATTATGAATATTTGTTTCTTTAATAGTGGTTCTTGTAACATCGTTTGGGTCATGAATGGTTTGTTTATAATAATTCGAATTTAAATTTCCCGATTCTCTTAAATTTCCAATAGTATTTTCTTTTCTGGTAGTCTTAAAGGTATCCTGAATAGGAGCAACAATTGCCTTAATAATTGATGTAAAATTAGAGGTATGCGTCCTTAAGCCAGTTATATCTCGTTCATTATTTATAGGAGTAATTGATTTTTTCCCATAATCAGCAATATTTTTATTTTTCCATTTATCTGTTAGATGAGCGTTTCTGGGTCCATTCGATAAAGTAGCTTGTTTCGTAGGATCCTTATAATTAGATTTAAATTTAGGATGTTTAAAAGTGACAGGTGCTCCAGACCCTACATAAGATGACGTTTTTTTTCGTGATGTTTCCTTTAATAGAATAGATGGACGTTGTTTCTCTTTTGTTACAGCTCCTACAGTCGTAAAATGATCATAGACATGATCATCTTTATTTTTTTCTTTAAATGTCTCTGGTCGATGATTATATAATTTCCCCATTTTTGATGTATTTTGGGTTAATGATTTTCCAGAAATAACTCTACCTTTATAGGATAATTTTGGATTACTTAAAACTCTAAGTTCATCTATATTTTTTGGCATTATGTGTTCTTGTTTATTTGATTGATGAAATCCCCCCGAAGGTTTATGAGTATAGCCTTGATTTAAACCAGGTCCTACAATAATTTGTTCTGTGGGTAATTCATTTCTTTTTGTATTCGAGGGTATATATCTATCCACTATTTTGTCTATTATATGAGGAGTACCATTAACATTACCTGCTTTTTTAGTTAATTTAAACATAGGTTTTTTTTCAGTTTTTTTTAACATAAATCTATTTGTTCCAGTATGTAAATCTAATATTGGTTCATTTGATTTTTCATATGTATTTTGTTTTATACTGCCTCCAAAAAATGGACTCATATTAGAATGTGTAAATTCTTCAGTTAATATTTTTTCACCTGATAGAGAACTTATAAAGGGTTCATTTTTATCTTTATAATTTTGTTTTTTATATTTAACATCTTCTTTATTAAAAATTTCCTGATTAAAATGTGGATTAATAATATTATTTACATTATTTTTAGAATCATTAAAACGTTTTTTAACTTTATTTTCATAAATTTTATCTGGATTAATAAAAGTATTTACATTATTTTTAGAATCTTTAATATTTTCTTTGGATTCTTCTAAATTTAACATATATCCTAAACTTCCTATAATTCCCGAAATTATAATTAAATCCATATTATAATATAATTATATTTTTTTAATTATATTTTAATATTAACTATTTAAATTAATAGTTTTTAATTTCATTTTCAGTTCTCCAATTAACTGAAGGAGGATTAGTATATACTCCACAGGTGTTTTTAATTTTTTCACACGGCATTGTTCCTCCTACTGGTAATACAGGTTTAGGATCTATAGGAGTTGGAATACAAGGTCTATGGTTATCTTTAACAATAATTCTATTAGATATATTGTAATCAAATGGTATTTCAACTCTATCTTGGGGATCCAAACATAACCATTCCCATCTATTCCATCCTGTTCCTCTTAAATTACACGAGGGGTTCGATAATCTAGTATCTTCTCTTGGAATAAAACAATCTTTCCAATGTTTAAGATTATCGTCAGAATACCTTTGACCTTTTTTTAATTTTTTATTATTAGTTTTGCATTCACCCACAACTCCTTGACCGCATATTTCTCCAGAAGTACATACAGCATTAGGACAACAAGGAGAATAGTTTTTTTTATTATCTTTAGAATTTTTTTTACATAACCCTAATAATTCAGAACCAACATCTACTAAATGTTTTGTTTTATCTACAGAATTTCCCTGATATTGTAATCTAACAGAAGGAGGATAAGGATAGCATTCGTTACAAGATATTTTGGGTGTTCCTAAATTATAATTTCCAGGCTGAACAGATTGTTCTATAGTTTGTTCATACGCTCCACTATCATAATTTAATCTATTAAAACTCATTTATTATGTATTAAGATAATATTTTTAGATTTAATTTAAAAATATTATTTAATTACAATTAGATTTACACTCTGTATTTTGGCAAGCAGCCTGTGAATTCATTAATGGTTGAGGGCAACTATCTAAGTTAATTTTAGGAGGCAGAGGGGTTGGTTTATATCTAATCATTTGACAAGATGGGAGATGAACCATATTAGTATCTACATTTCTTGGTTGTCCACAAGATTTACCTTTTATATTAATTTGATTATCTTTAGATGGAGTATATTTTTTTTTAGGACATAATGAACTAACTCTTGTAGCACCTCTTAAATCATTTTCAAGATCTACAAGATTTCCTTTAATATGGCTAACAGCAGTTCCTCCTACTAAACCTAATTCGTGTCTACATTTTTTACAATTTTCATATTTCATTGGATTAAGTATATATTGTAATGGACCTACACTTTCATTCATTTTAGTTGAATAAGCACATGTATCATAAATTAATCTATTTGAACTCATAATATATTATATTAGAATATTTTTTTATTCGTAATTTAAAAAGTCTTAATTAAAACATTTATTTAAATAGTCTTTATTCTTTATATATTGTCTTGAAGGCTGTCCGCCCCTAACCCAATTTTTATTATTAATTTCTTGTATTATATTGGATGGTTTTTGAATATTTTTCTTAATAATTGGAATTTGTGGTATAAATCTATCAATTGATATTCCAGATAATGTATTGCAAGGTCTTTTAACATATGTATTTTTACTAAATAATAAATTAGATTCTTTTTTAATATTTTTATTAGAATTAATTAAACTGGGTGTTGTTAAATGAGGTCTTTCATTTAATTGGTGTATGCAATTTAGATTTGTTAAATTTTTAGAATTTCTTAATTTTGAATCATTATCTATATTACATCCATTTGATGATGTCCATCCATATCCATCATTATACATAAGTGTTGGATGTTGTAAACTTAATTCTAATGTAGTAGGAGCTTCACACATTGGATCTTTAAATTGTCGTGTTTGATAATTACCCGATTTTATTATTGTTTTATTATTTAATTTCTTATAGCATTCATCTTCATTTAATTTAGTTAAACCTTGAATATTAAATATTTCTTCTTTATAATTTATAGAATCATTCATATATATTATTATACAACATTTTCGTATTATTAAAAATTTAAAATATTACATTTAATATTTTAAATTATTAATAAATTTATTTGGATTTAGTGTATCCTTTATTATTATTACCAACTCTATTATATAATGGATTGTTAATATTTTTAATACACTGAAATCCATTTCCTTCCTTACAAGTCTTATCTGTTTTATATAACCAATTCGCAAATTCGTTTTGTTTATTTGGAATTGTTGTTACTGGAGTTGTATAAAATTGTCTTTGAGAATTTTCTTTTTCAAAGACATCACTGAAATTTTTATATAAATTTATATTAAATTTATCTTTAATATTTTTATTAACATTTTTTTTTTTACTTATAGATTCTCTATTTGGATTTGTGGTATAATCTGTAAGAAGAATATTCATAAAAGGATTGTCTTTAGTAGGTTCTATATATTTATGTATTAAATTATTATTAAAATCTAAGAAATAATCATTATATGTATTATGTCGATTTCTATATATTAAATAAGTTAAAATTAATGTTATACCAGAAATATAGATATAATGAAATTTTTTTGAATATAAAATCATTATAATAGATATATAAAATGATAATCTAACAATAGAATTTAATTTTTCTTCTAATGTCATATTCTTTTTGGGAAAAAAAAATTTTAATTTATCATTATTATATAATATATTAATAGAATTAGACCAAAAAGGTTCACTCATATTATAGTATATTATATTTATATATTATTAATATATCTATACTATTATTTAATCTATACTATTATTTAATCTATACTATTATTTAATCCATACTATTAATTAATCTATGCTATTATTTAATCTATACTATTATTTAATCTATACTATTATTTAATTTATACTATTAATTTTTTTTTCCTTCTAATTTTTTTTCTTCTAATTTTTTTCTAAGATAGTCTCTTTTCTCCTGTAATTTTTGTTTATTATCTGGGGTTTGTTTAGTTTCTTGATTATTTTCAATTGCTTTTAATGATGATTCATTTATTACGTTATTAACACCTAAATCTTTAGGTGTTTCTGCTGAATTATTATTAAATAAATTTGAGAACATATTATTTTGGTTTAATTTACTCATAACATTATTAGCTTCATTGAATAAATCATTCTCGTTTAGCTCCCCGGATGATATTTTATTTTGTATTTTTTCTGTAATATTCTGAACTAAATTAACTATACCTGATTTGTCATCACTCATATCTAAATTTCCAGAAAATAAGCCTTCTAAAAGCTTAGATGGATTCTCGATATTTAAAGTATCTGGATCAATATCTTCTGCAATTTCATTAGCTAATTTTCCTATAGATCCTTCAAAAATTTCAGGTATATTAATATCATCACTATCATCATTACTATTATCATCCATAATATCATCTATAGTATTATTTTCTATATCGATATTATCTATATTTTTTAAGGATTCTATAATATTTAAAAAACTCTTAGTTTCTTGATCTAAATCAGATGAATCTAACTCTATATTTTTTAAGTTATCTAAAAGTATATTAATATCTTTATTATGTTTATATTCATAAGAATAGATATATAATGTATGTAAATATTTCCATATAACTTCTTTATCATCATTATCTAACCCCTCTTTATTCCATAATTTATTAAAATTAACATTATCCAATAAGGTATATTCCTTTGAAAAAATAATTTCATTTTTAGTTGATATATCTTGTTCTATATTCTTACAATTATTACAAAAATTTTCTATATAATTTGTTCCTTCTAATGGAAATTTATAATTATCTGTAATTTCTTTTTCTAAATCTATATAATTAGATTTAACATTATTTAGTAATTCTGTTAGCGTTTGATTAAATTTTTCTATAGATGACATATAAATATCTAATAGATATTTATATATTATACAGTACGCAATTTAATTTTGATTTTTAATTTTATTATTTAAAACCTGTAATACTTGCATATATTTCCAGATATTTTCTTTACTCTCATCATCCATTGTTTTCCAGTATTTTTTAAGAGTACCAATTATTTTTTCTATATGATTAATATCTTCAGTTGATTTATCGTTATAATGTTCTTGATAATTATTATTCATAAAAAAACTTTCATTCTTTTCTTTAATCTCGGTAGTATATATACTAATATATTTATCACATATAGTATATAATTGTCTAGGATTTGATTTTTTTAAAAAAATGATAGTTGTACTTGAAAAATGTATATCTTTATCATTAGGATACATTTCACATAAATTATCTAATAAATTTATTAATTGTGTATTAAAAGCATTTAATAATGACATATTTTATGTAATATTTTATGTAATATTTATAAACTAATATTTATCCTTTAAATAATTAATATTTGGGATATCTTAAATCATCTTTTCTATAATTTTTATATTCTTCTAATTTTTTATTAATATCTATTTTTTTATCTGTATCATTTATAGCAGCATTATTTATAGGAGCATTATTTATAGGGGGAGGGACTAGATTCCCAGAATCTATAAAAGAATAAGAATGTTTAATAGGAGCCGATTCCTCTAAAAATGAATAATTATCGGACCAAGAATTACTCATTTCTCCTGGGAGATAATCCTGAATTATTTCATTACCAGTAGTATTTATGTTATTGTCAACTTTATTTGTCAAAGAGGGTTTACTTGGTTCTAAACTATTAAAATACATAATAATAGAATCTCCTGTTAAGGGTTCCCGTCCTTCTACTATTAAAGTGGGAACACTTTTAATATAATTAGGAGCAGCAGTTTTATTAATATTAATTTTAATTATTTTATCTAAAATATTAAATGTTTTTAATTTTTTCCATAAATTTATACAAAATTGACAATTTGGAGAATAAAACAAAACAGGTTTTGACATTTTATATATATAATATTATAATAAATATTAAATTTTATACTTACAATTTTTATACTTACAATAATTTATTTGATAAAATAAATTTGATAAAATAAATTATTTTAATATATTATATTAAATGTTCATACCACAGGAATCTTACAACTCTATAAAAAAAAATAATTTTAACATCGATACAACATTATTAATAAAAGACTTACCTGTAGCTTTAATAAACTCTTTAAGACGTGTATTGTTATCTAATATTCCCATTTCTACATTTGATGATACTTGGGATAATCGAGAAGAACATAGAAGTATTCATATTTTAAAAAATACATCTTCTCTACATAATGAATTTATAAGTCATCGACTTTCATTAGTTCCCTTATTAATGACAAATGATAATTTAAAAATACTTAGTAAATTTAATACTAAACGTAATTTAAGAGTATATAGTTTTAAAAATAATATGATTGTTCCTAAATTTAGACTTAAAATTAAAAATAATAATTCGACAAGAATAGAAAGAAAAAGTACAGAATCTTTACAAATAACGACCCAAGATTTAGAAATAGTTCCCAGTGAAGATGAATCTATAATATTACCTACTATAGATACTTTTATAAAACCAGATCCTTACACAAATGATTATATTATTTTAAATGTTTTAAAACCTAATATTTTAAATGATGACCAAGGAGAAGAATTAGATTTGATTGCAAAACCTCGTCCTGGAATTGGTTTGGTTAATTCTAGATTTACGCCAGTCGGTACTGTATCATACAGTTTTGTTACTGACAATGCTAAAGCAGACAATATATTTCAGGAAAAAATAAAGTACAAAAATAAAGAGCGAATGGATAAAGGTGTTAAGGAGTTATCTGATAGTGAAATTATATCTATTAAAAATTCATATAATTTATTGGATAAATATAGAGTTTATCTTAAAAATGAATTTGGTGAACCAAATCAATTCAATTTAAGAATAGAATCTATAGGGTTTTTAGATTCTGAACAACTTTTCTATGATTCTCTCTACACATTACAACTGATGATTTCAGATGTAATAAACTCTATATCTTTTAATAATGTTGAGTCTACATTAAATATTATTACTAGTGATAAACTAAAAGTTGAAAATACTACAGATACTTTAGATGGGTTTTTAATTACTATTGTAAATGAAAATCATACATTGGGTAATTTAATTAGTGAATACTATAAATTATTATATTCTTTAAAAAATTCTGTAATATATGATTTATTTAGTTTCTCAAGTTATAGAATGCCCCATCCTTTAACAGAAGAAATTGAGTTAAAATTAAAATTTAATCCTTTATTAAAAGACACTGAACTAATAAAATTATATAATAAGCTGTCAAATGATTTTTCTAGTGGGATTAAATCTCTATCAGAATTTAATGATAGTAATAAAAAAGAATTATTAATTATGATATTTGTAAAAACATTATCTATCATTAATAATGATATTAATAATTTAAAAGAAGAGTGGTCAGTATTAACTAAAATTACTAAACCATCTTACGATATAGGTGAAGATGATGACTATTTTAATAAATATTCTGAATTAGGTTCCGAATTTAATGTTGATGCAATTTTAAAAAAATCTAAACCTCCTCCATTAAATCTGGATTCTCCAGAATATAATCCTAATCCACCTTCTCCTCAATACAAAGTTGAATCTCCAGAATATAATCCTAATCCACCTTCTCCTCAATACAAAGTTGAATCTCCAGAATATAATCCTAATCCACCTTCTCCTCAATTCGAAATTATAACTCAAGAATCTAAACTTCCCGAATAGATATATAATTAATATTGGAATCTTTAATTATTATTTTTATATTTAAGATATAATATAAAAATAATAAAACTATAAAAATAATGTCACTAATCTACTGAATTGGTGTTTTATATTTAACATATAATGTATATAAATAATACTGATAATCAATTGGCTCATTTTCTAACCAATTTTCGATATCTGATTTTCTAATAGTAGGCCGACTGCCAGATATATAGCCATCGATTAAATTTATATAAATTCGATGAATTTCATATATAGGTTTTCGATATAATGTTGGTATATCTATAAATTTTTTTTGTATTTTAACAATAGTATAGATATTTATTAATTCATCCACTAATTTTTTAAAATTAATCTCTAATTCTTTATAATTAGAGGTATACTCTGGGAAATAAGTTAGAAATTCAGTTAATTCATCAGTATTTCTTATTAATAACAATCTTTTATTAATAAAGGGTTCATTGCCCTTTATCTTAGCTAATTTTATAAAATCGGAGGATCTTAGTTTTGTTCTATATAACCTATCCTTACTATATAACATATAACCCTCATTATTAAATTTTAATAGATTTACATTTTGTGCTAATTCGTCATAATTAGTTGGATCTATTTTATTTAAATTTAAAATTTTTATAATATTTGGTTTTTGTATACCTATTTCTTCATCAGATTCTATTAAAGTAGTCATATTTCGCGATAATATATGTGTAATATTAGGGGAACTATATTTAACAATATTTCTACATTCTGGATGACATAATACAAATGAATAGGAAAAATCCTTATCTAAAAGTTCGTAATTCATATTACATATCTGACTGGCTTCCATAAATAAATCTTTAAATGTTTTAGAACTATTCCAATAACAATTCGCATCTAATGTGCCCCGTGTTGATATATTCCACTCATTATTATAATAATAAATATTTATTAATGTTCCATCTATAGATTCTTCAATAACATTATTTTCCCATTTTACATTTTCCTGAAATATTTCATAAGATTCCTTAAATTTTAAAGATAAACATATAATCTTATTAGTATCTTTTTCTAAAATTATACTTCTACATTCTTTTAAAAATTCATTAGTATCATAATCTTCTTTAGTACCCTCTTTTCTATTATATTTTAATAAATATAAATCCTCATTTTCTTTTATTATTAATCCATTTATATTTATTAAACTATTTTTTATATCCTCAAATTTAGATAAATTATTATCATCTAGATACTTTATAAACAAAGACATTTAATATTAAATGAGATAAAGTTTTAAGTAAATATTAATTCCAAAATTAAAAATATAAAAATATTCTCTAATTATTATAATAGATATGGAAACTCAGGAATCATATTTAAATAATAAATTATTGGAATGCATGACAGGTGATATAATTAAATTTACATCTAGTGATCCTAATTATAATAAAGAAGCTATATATATAGCCGACATAAATGGAGAAAAAATGTTTGAATTAATAAATAATAAGGAAAAAATTAAAATTACTTTAGAAGAAAGTGAAACAAATGTTTTTAAAATTACCGATATGGAGTTTTTGTATAGAAATATATCTAAACCAGTTTCAGAAAATATAGATATAATCTCAAATGATGTAGAATATGAAGATTATGAAGATTCTATTAAACATATTAGAGAATTATCTATATGGGAACGAGAATGGTCTTATAATGAACTTAAATTATCTATAATAGACTCTTTATCTAAAAATAATATTTTATCATACGACTATATAAGTAATAAGGCTGAAAAAATACTAGATACTATACTAAATGTTACCCCTAAAAAGTTTTTTGATATGGAAGATATCGAAAACAAACCTGCCATTCATAATTTTATAAATAATAACTATAGATCTTTATTAAAGCCCCTAGTGTATGATTCTAAAAAAATTTATACTAAAAGTAGTTTATTACTTAATCCCGAAGATGACTCAATTGTATATAATGATGTTATTTTTACTGAACCAACTCACGAGTTATTAGGCTCTTTAGAACACTTTAAAAAATATAATAAAAATGAAATTGATAAAGATACTTATGATAATGAATTACATAATACTTTTCAGACAACTTTATCTATAAACACTCCTATAAATAGTATAAATGATACTGTCCATTATAGTAATATTAATTTATCTCATATTCCGACTATATCTCCTACAGATACTTATTATAAATCTAGTAATATAAATAATTATACTAATTTATATAGAATATCTAATAATAGTTTTCTAATTAATAAAGGTATTGATACTATTAAAAATAAATCTATTTTAGAAACAAGATTATCTGAACCAGATCAATATAGGTTATATGATAGATTAACAGATCGATTAATAGGTGATAGAAAATCATCTAAAAGTTTAGGTATAAAATCATGTCATACAAGTGGTGTAGGAAGTGATACATTTTACAGTGGTGCAAAAGATAAAAAATCCCATAAAATTAATGCTTTTAATAAAAGTATTATTGTTCCTCCACAAAAAAACATATTTATAGAAGGAGAATCATTAACTATTACGGGTCTAGTTATTAAGTCTATTAAAAACTGGAAGCCTGATTTTACATCAGCCGATTATACAGAATTAGAAAGTACAATAAACAAAAGTGGTTACCAAATTTTACAAAAATTTGAGGCTATTAATAATTATGGGTATAATCTTATAGATCAAATTAATATTAATAATATTAATTTAAATAATCCACAAATAAATAGTACTAATATAGAAAATTACACTGTAATAGATAGTATTGATTCTGTTAATGTTAATAGTATCGATTTTTCAAAAAATAATTTAATATATTTTAATAAAAATAAAAATGAACAAATCGGTAATATAGAAAAATATTTAGATAATGTTGTACCCAACATTGATGACATATTTAATAATATAGAAAAAGAAACCTTAAAACAGTGCAATAATTTTACGGATATTAACAAAATATTAAATAAATATAATTTATCCATTTTTAATACACATTCTAGATTTATTAAAAAAATTAATGTAAAAACAAACTTTTTACAAAATGTTGATAGACACTTGGATTTTCAAGAATACACATCCCTTAAATATTTAGAATCTAAACATAATTATTCTAAATACACTACTATTAATAAAATACTAAATAGTATAATTAGTAAGTTAGATAATGATTTAGAAAAAACATATAGATTAGACCAACACCAAACTTATATAGATAATCTTATTTTAGCGAGTGAAAAAATCCTATTTAATACATTAAATTCCCAATTTACTACCCAAGATCTAATGAATTATATAATAAATGAATTACATATACACATTTCCTATGAAAAAAGTATTAGTGATTCTGGTAAAATGAAATTATTAATACATACTATCGTTACATATTTAATAAATAATAAATACACTATTAACTATTTTAAAAATAACTTTTATTCGTTTATACCCAATAAATTATCTAATAAAATTTTACAAAAAAAATTAGAAAATCTTATAACTATTTATAATTTAGATTCATCGTTATCTACTATCGAAATAATTAATAAATTAAATGAATCATTTGATTCTGGTGACTTATTATATAGATTTATTGTAAATATTAATAATACTAATCAACTATTAATGGCAAAAACGCAAATTTTAAATATTGCCAAAACAAATTATTTAAATTCGGTAGATATAGATAATTGGAATTCTTTGGATGAGACAGATAAAAATAAATGGATTCCCAACATCACATCTTTTCAGGAACGCTATGAAGATCGATTAAGGCTTTATAATGAACAAAAAAAATTATACAATTACTATTTACAAAAATGTAATTCATTTGAAGTCGTTAAAATATATAAAACTTTACAGGATTTACAAGATGATAATCAAAAAACAGATAAATATTATGATGAACTATTTGATACAACTACATATGATTGTAATTTAGCACAAAAACTTATTAAAGACTATAATAATGTGAATGGAACAACTTTAACAACTATAACCTCCGAAAATGAACCAACTATAAATAAAGAATTAAATAAACTATATATTTTTGATTCTGATAAAGAACTAGAATTAAAGTTAGAAAATATTAAACAAAATTTATTAAACGATAAGAAACAAAGATTAATTCAGGATGGACAATATTCTTTATTACACACTGATAATACAAGAATACTCTATAAATTAATAAAAGGAGTATGGATTACACTTACAAAAGAGGAGTTAATGTCAGGAAGCATAATAAATAAAAAAACACAACTAGAAACCATTTTAGAATTAGATTTTAAACAATTATTAATGGATTCCAGTTCTGATACCGATTATGAATCTAAAGGTCAAAATATTTTATCACCTGAAGATAAAAAATGTATACGTGTGGATAATATACGCATTACAGAATTAGAAAAAAATAAATGTATTCCTAGAAAATTTATTAAATATTTGTATGAAGCAAATCATGAATATATAGAAATGCAACATTTAAAAGATTTAGTTGATCAGAAAGATTCTATACAAACAATAATTGATACTAATAATTTATATATATCAGAATCTATTGATAAAAAATTAAAACTTATTAGTAAAAATGTATTAGAAATAAAAGAAGAACCAGTAGTATCAAAATCTACTAAAAAAACAGTACCTATAAATTTATTAGATAAATTTAAAAATGCTAATAATATTTCAGACCCAGATATTAGATTATCATCTTTAAAAAATATTATAGAAAATTATGGCGTTTTTAACAAACCTATACTGGATTCTGATATACAAGAACCACAGTATACTAGTGTATATGGCAACGAACCTAGTTATACAACTGGGTATGGTGCTACTAATCCTTATGGATCTACTAATCCTTATGGATCTACTAATCCTTATGGTGTTACTAATCCTTATAGTGCTACTAATACTGGGTATAGTGCTACTAATACTGGGTATAGTGCTACTAATACTGGGTATAGTGCTACTAATACTGGGTATGGTGCTACTAATACTGGGTATACAACTGGTTATGATTATACAACTGACTATAGTAATTATACACCACAATCTCCTGAGTATAGACCACAATCTCCTGATTATAGCCCATCTAAAGAAGGTTCTAATAAATTAGGAGGTGCGGTGACAGAGGGACTTGGATCGCCTACCTATTTACCAGAATCGCCCACCTATTCCCCACATTCTCCCACCTATTTACCAGAATCGCCCACCTATTCCCCACATTCTCCTACCTATTTTCCAGGTTCATATTCCTCTTTGCCAGAAGATAATTATATATATTGGGATTATCCAGATACAAGTGAAATTATGTGTTGTAAGCACTACTTGGATTTAATTGATATGGCTTGGGTAGATAATAGTGTTAGAGAAGAAAAATTAAAACAACTAGAATTTAAGTATGCTAGGAGAAATATTATAGATGGTGACAGAAAAGTATGTGATATATGTGGCGAAGAATTAATTAAAATAGATTATTCCGATTTTGAAGGATTTTCGGGACAAGATCGTCCAGTTAAATTTAGAGAACTCGTTATTGATGAGTATATTGATATAACTTATACAGAACAAGAGAAAAATATTAAACAAGTATTAGATTTATATACTAGAAATATTGGAATTCAGCTAACTGATAATGATACTGAATTTATAATAAAATCTAGTTCTAAATTAATTGAATCAGATTCTATAACATTACAACAATATTTTGATGGTGAAACGCCTGTCATAAATTCCGAAGATGAAGGTTCTATGTTTAATGGATATAGCGAAGGAAGTGTATTTATTAATAAAGGTAAAGAAAAAGGGTTTTTAAAAGCATATTATGAAGATTACGAACTTTTAAATGAGTATATTAATATAAACAAATTAGATATAAATGATTTTTCAGAGAAAAATGATCAAAAAATTAAAAATGATATGGGTTTATTAGAATCATCTTCTCCCAAACTAGAATCTCTTAAAAATATAGAGAAATTTTTTAAATTTATGCGTACAGGGTTTATACCATTTTATTTACAATACATCGATGCCCTTAAAATTACTATTATTATATCTTACTTATTATTAACTATTTTTTATGCCGTTCCTTCCTATCAAATAATTGGTTCAGGAGATGAACGGATCGCTAAAATTAAATTTATAGGATTAAATTCTTCAAATGAAAAGGAAGGTATTTCATATTTAATTAAAAATATAACTGGAAAATTTATACAAAAAAACTCTGATACTGCCTATATAAAATGGACTCTTTTAAGAAATAGATATAAAAAAATAGATAATAAAGAGAAACAATATAATGAATTTTTAGACCGACACTTTAACTCTATTTATACTAAAATTAAAAATTTTGCGGATATATTAAATATAAAATCTAAAAAAGATGAAGATATTCTTAACAGAGAATTATTTTTAGAAAATATTGTTGAGAATGAAACCAATTGGATACAATTTAGACCATCATTGGTTACATCATATGAATATGAAGAAACATTAAATACATCCGCATTAATTGATGAATATAAGCAAGTTACAGATAAATTAAATGAACTTAAACAAGTTGTTTCGGAACAGCCTGATAAAATAACCGAATTATTTGATACAATAAATTTATTAGAATTATTAAAAATAAAATTACTAGATGTTTCCCGGAAATTAGGTTATAAATTAATTGTTAATATTAATACGTTTATTCATGCGGAATTAAATCCCTCAAATATAACATCGCCGATAATTCCATATACATCAAACTGTTGCCAAACAAAGATTTGGAATAATTATATGGACTATTTTATTACGATTGATAGTAATATAAATAATTTGTTAATAGCAACTAAACAAATTAATAATGTTTTAAAACATAACTATACAAACGAATTTATTATTAGTTTTAATGAAAATAAAAATAATAGAGATGGAACAAACTCACGAAAATTATTAGACTATCTATACATTGATAGAAGTTTATTCGAATCTGAAGAAAATTACTTATCCTATTTAAAAGATAGTTATATGCAAATAAACTATACAAATGTTACTTCACAATTTGTCGATTTAACCAATATTAATATTGGAAAACAAAGAATATGGAAAAAACAATTCGATAAAGATGTATATTTGCTAAATGATATATTAGAACAACACACCCTCACAAATCCTGCTAAAATCACATCAACAGAATTAGAATTAAATTTAATAGAACAGTTAAAAATTATTTATCCATTGATGGATAGTGCTTATTTAGAAAATAAGGCTAAAAATTTAATAAACAATAAAGGTTTAATTGAGATAGATATCGTTACAACTGAAACCAAAGAGTTTGTAACTCAAAAAATTAATACATTTTTAGATAGTAAATCTATAGATGAACTTATAATACAATTAAATATAATAAATACAGAGTCTCGATTAAATAAAATTATATCCAAATCATTAAATAGTGTATCAAGCTCCATTATTGATAAAACAACCGTAAATTTTTATTATCAAGAACAAATTAATAAAATTAAAACAATAGAAACATTAGTAAATAAGAGTCTATTCGATCAATCACTATTGTTTTCTACTGAACTCATTTCTATAATAAAAAATATCGATTCTTATCCAAATGTATCTGAAGACTTTCTTAAAATATACAATAAATACTACAAATTCTCATCAGATATGTATGATAGTATAATAGATAACATGTTTTTAATATCAGCTTCTTTAAAAAGTACGGGTATTACAAAAGATACTATAAGAACTATTATGTATAATGTTGGGAATTATAATTCTATTTATGAAGAAAATCTCAATTATTTAGAAGAACGTTTAACAATAGAGGATTATATTGGAGAAGAACGAGACCAAGAAGAAGCTTTTAGACAAACTGAACTAAATAAATTTAAAATATATAAAAATATTACATTAGTCAATTCATATTCTACCAGCATTATTACAATGTTATCATCTATTAGAAATAGATTAGATTTAACTATTAAAGGTAAAGCAAACGCTTCTTATTTAGAAGGTTATAATAAAGCAATGGCGGATCCTTCTTCCAAGAAAACTATAATCAAAAAAAATAGAAGTATTAACCCTTGGTGGATTGAGGAAAATTATACACTATCAAATAGAAAATGTGTATGCCCATACCCAACAACTATATATAATGAATTAACAAAAACTTATAATGATAATTATTATAAAATAATAGACGATTGTATAGATGAATTAATTGAGGATACTACACAATGTGACCAATTAATCGAACTATTAAATACGTTTTTAAGTAATTCAGGGGATTTATATAAACTAATTTCCACTATAGATTCTAATGTTTCTATAAATAATGTAGATTATATCTCTGCATTAGACGAAAATTATATGTTAATATTAAGTAAATATATTTTTTATCATTTATGCCAATTTATGTTTGTAACTATTTACAATGCGAGTAGTAATGGAGAAATATTATCAAAATATTTATATGATTTTTTATTTAATGAAAACATCCATTATAGTGAAATTATTAAAGATATTACCGATAATAATATTATTAGTAAAATAGATATTTATAAATCTGTTCAGAATAGATATCGTAAAACACGTTCAGATAAGATGTCTAATGAAGAACGAAGCGTTCAACAGCTATTTAGAAAATTTAATTTAGGTAATATGTATGGGGCATTTGACAATCTTGCACACGGAGACACCGCTGATATAACCGAATTTAATATAGAGGTAGAACCAGATATTACTGACAATAATTTAGAAAAAGAATTAGGTTCGAGTGAAGCGGTTGATCTATTTAAAGATCAACAACAAATTATGTTAGAAGAAGATGAAAGTTTTATGGGAACAGGTATGGCACAAGATCACGATGGAAATACTGATGACTACGAATAATAAACAATTCTTAAATTTACTGATTAAAACTTAAAGAATTATTAATAGATTATGAATTACTTACTCACAATCTATTAAAAAATCATACACATCTTCATTAATTGTAATATGTTTTTCTGTTATAATTTCATCCGAATAAATCCAGAAATTGGTATATGAGGTACACCTTGACATTGCTACATAAAACTGCTGCTCTATCCATTCTTTCCTTCTAACTAAGTGCGGTAAAAGCCAATATGGTGTTCCTACTTTATCTAATGCATTCATATTAAATATTAATTTTCCTTTAATTGTTGAACCTTGTACAGAATGAAGTGTTATTGCAGGACCACTTATAAGTGGATAAGCTATAGCTTGTACATTCAAATGTTCACAATGTTGATGTATTTCAGGTGAAATATCCCTTATTAAACCATTCTCAAATTTTATTTTTAATATTTGCTTGTCAGTTGGCCCAGTTATATCAATAATTGTACCTATTGTACCATTACTTAATCCATTTTGTAATTCCAAATTTTTTTTTAGCATTACTGAAGAACCCTTGCAATATCTAAATTTTACGTCATATGATGAATTCTTATCAAATTCTGACTTAATTTTATCAGAAAGTTTAATATCAGGTTTAGATTTAAATTTCCTTATATATTCAAATACTGTACTACCATTTTTTTCAGAAATTTTTGTAAGGTTGTTTTGATTTATTGCATTTCGATCATCATTAAATGGGGTAACTACTATACTTTTATAATCTTTTTCAGAAAATTTAAATATATCGGAGTAATCTTTTTTAGTTATTCTTTGTTTATTAATTCTTTGAAGTATAGCAATTTTCTTTTCTGGATTACAATCCATTAACCCAAGTCTTGTAGATTTTAAATGCTCTGAGAACTCAGTGTCTTTTTTTGCTCTAACATTTTTTTGTAATTTATAAATATTATTTTTAATGTATAAATCCCAAGAATCTGATTGAAAACACATTTCAGTATATGGGTCTTTCTTCTTCCCAATCGGCTTTATTTGTGCTGGATCTCCTACTAGAATTAATTGTATTCCTCTAAGAGGCTTTTTATCCTTTTTATTAGTTCGTTTAATTGCTTGGCATAATGTATAAAAATTTTCAGCACTCAGTCCAAATACTTCATCTATCCATAATATACCATTACAGGCTGACAAGTAATCTATTATTTGTTGCCATTTTAGTGAATTTTCTAACCTTTTTAAAAAATTTTTAGGATTTTCACTAAATTCTGTAGAATAAATATTTAAACCAAACAGTGAATGGAGTGTTTTGGGTAAAATAAGTTGTTGGGCAGCCTTTCCAGTCATAGCTACTTGTAATATTCGTTTCCCTAATAATTTAAAAACACATTTTCCTAAATAACTTTTCCCAGTTCCTCCTTCGCCAATAATACATAAACTTTTTCCCTCAATTATTCGATCATAAACTACACGTTGTTCAGAAGTTAATGAATCTATAGTTAAACCTTCTAAATTTTCATTTATAATACCAGGAGGTTTGAAAAAATTTCCAAGACATTGTGAACTAAAACAACCATTTTGTCCACATACTCTACATTTATTATTAGCATTATCTATTTCATTTAACAAAAGTTCTCTAGTAGCATTATTTAATATTAAATCTGTATAAGATCCACCTCTCACATTATCAATACCATATGTTTCCATATTCTTTTTAACCTCTAAATCCTCTAAAAATTTATGATCTGGATTATTATCCATATCACGAATTTTTTCTATAGTTATTATTCCGTTTAATTGGACAAATTTGTTTGATTTTATATCTGTTTTATGTTCTCTTAACCGCTCAACTAAATTTTTATATGTTTTTCCAATATAATAACAATTATTGTTTAAAATTAATTTATAAATTTTTTGTTTTGATTCACTATCCATTACTGAATAATTATTTATTGTTATACTTTAAATATATCAAATTTACTCCCGAATATTCAGTTATATCTATTATTATTTCAAAAGTAAAATACTATTTTTACTTATTCAGCAATATTTTTAAATGAACACGTTGATGCTGTATTATGTTTATGTGGTGAGTCCCATTTATGTCTAACCATATGTAAATAATTAAAATAATTCTTTTGACATCCAGGACAGGGTAGTGCAAAACTTCTGGCAGCATCAACCATTTCTAACTCTTTCACATTTAGTCTTTCTACCATTTCATCAAAAGTTTCTGTTTCATTTAATTTTTTAAAACCTGGCATATTAAACATATTAAGCATATTCAACATTAATTTTACAGTGTTTCTGTCGCCATCTTCCCATAATTCATCATAACAATATGAATTAATAAAATTATCACCATCATTATTATTTCTAAACCATACAGCTATAGAACCGTTTATTTTACTAATTGGATTAACTCGGCTCCGTATCGGCTGTACTACTCCTTTTTTACTGTTTTCTTTAACAAACAATGTTTTAAAAAACCCAAATAATTTTGATTCCGCACATGTACTACCATTATTACAAAATACTTCAACTTCTTTTGTTTTTTTAAACGGAACAGTTAAAGTTCCTTCAACTATATTTTTAACATCAAATACAAACGTGATTACATTAGATTCTGCTCTTTCTCGCGCTTTTTGATTAGAATCTTTTAGTTTTAAATTATTAGAATAAGGTTCGGATTTTAGATAGGTCTTGAATAATCTAGAAATATGACCGAGTTTTGTTTCCATTTCCATAAGTTTTACTTCATCTTTATCAAAAATTACGTGATATCCTGATTTATTTAAACACTCTATATATAGACGTAATTTTTCTATAAACTCATCATCCATTTTATCTGATATAGTCGTATATATTATATATTTAGTTGCTGTTACAGCTACCTCTATAAATCCTGTCATAAACTTTAATTTATGACCAGGTAGTGGTGATGGGGGCCAAGGACGTTTGGTTTTACCATTTTCTAATTTAAAAGGGGCACTTATTTTTTTTGAAAAATTTTCATTTTCTAGATTATTAAATCCAACTTGCTGATTACGAACCTTATTTAATCCAAGTAAAATATTCATTATATTTTCGGTAGGTTTGTCGTATAAAAACATTGTATTATTTAATTCTGTTTTGTCTTTTTCTAAATCATTATCTCCTAGTATTGTTTTCCCATATTCGTTAATAGAACCTACTCTTTTTGTTTCTTTTCGAATATTACTAAATATTTGTTCTCTGGTACTAGAAATATCAGGTTGTAGTGATTTTGGTATTATTCCACTTTTATTATTTATATAATTAATTAAATGTGTAGAAGTATGATCTCTCTTATTTTCACCATCGTGACGAATGACTACTTCAGATTCATTCATATTTAAAACGTTCATATCTAATACCTGATCTTTTTGTTCTTCATCCAATGTATGTTTTATCCCAAGTTCTTTTAAAATAAAACCATCTTTTATAGAAGAATAAGTATTACCCGGATCTGTCCCACCAAATTGTTTTAAATAATTTTGTAATACTGTTCTTCCTATAGTTCCTCTAACTGATACATATCTGCCCGTTAATGGATTTACAATCTTATCATACATTTTAATATATATATATATTTTATTTAAATCTAAATAAATTAAATCTAAATAAATTAAATCTAAACAATTTTATACTATAATATAATGAATTATAGTATATTATTTATAATCTGTATTCTCGTATTTTTTTTTTTTAAAAATGAGCATTTTGTTAATTACAATTATAAACCAAAAGATAAAGTTTGCCTAACAACTCGGAAACCATATATTAATAATGTATTTAATAGTTCTAATTATATAAATCCTGAAATACACGATAGTAAAAGTAATTATTACATTAGAAATTTTACAAATGAAGAAATACATACAATAATAAAAAAAATAACTTTAAAAAATTCTTTAAAAAAATATAGAGAAATAACAAATAAAAACAATATTAATCAAAGTATTATTAATAATACTTTTAATTATATAGAAACATTAATTATAAAATTATTTAAACTATTTATTATCAGTCATCTGAAAGAATTACATTGTTCAAGTTTAAATAATTGTTTACCAGAAATAATATCAAAAAAAATAATAAAAATAGAAAAAAATAATACTAATAACTATAAATTTTATACGCATATAGAATTACTAGTTAAATCCAGGTCCTATTCTTATATATTTTTTATTATAATAGAATACCATAATAATAATTATTTAATAAACCATATTAAATTAATAGGTATAAATTTTACAGATAATATAAAATTATTACCAGGGCTTAATACTGATGATAAATATATCCATATTTATTATGATAATGCACCCTACAAGGCATATAATGACTACCTTAAAATGTCGACCGAAGATAAAATTATTCTAAAAAAACATAAACCAATTGAGCCAACTACTTTAGATGATAAAATATTTAGTTATAAAGATAAACATTGTTATGGTAAAGCAGTACATACTAAAAACGAATGTGAATTAGAGTATAATTTATATGGGAAAAAAGTTCCTAAAGGAATATGGAAATAATAATACGTGTTTCCTTAATTAATTAAATTTATATTTTTTATAATATTATAATATAATATTATAAAAAATATAAATTATTAAACCCAGACACCGGCAGATTTGTTAAAACACGTGGAAAATTAGGCAAAAGAATAATTAAAAATTATTTAGATATGGTGGGAGGAACAACACA
>Ga0206123_10000150_pt1 | contig 63414 bp, 56 predicted proteins | sample Helgoland_Spring_2_FD_160086 | JGI IMG/M metagenome (GOLD analysis project Ga0206123, IMG submission 160086) | Pelagic subsurface seawater microbial communities from Kabeltonne, Helgoland, North Sea - Helgoland_Spring_Bloom_20160316_1 | ecosystem: Environmental > Aquatic > Marine > Epipelagic ...
GAAATCACACCGAGTGCAAATCAGGCTGTCGCAATGAAAATGCTGGTATTGCGGCTGGAGGGTGATCAACGGGTTGAATCAGTGGATCTTGATCTGGAGTGGATAGAACGGCTATTGGCCCTGGTTGCACTGGGTGAACGTTTTGTGACGGCATTAAGCTGCTTTCTTGGCCTTGGTGTACTCTTGTCGATTGGTAATACGATCAGGCTTGCGATAGAGAACCGACGTGCCGAGATTGAAGTTGTTAAGCTGGTTGGCGGGACCGATAGTTTTGTTAGACGTCCGTTTCTTTATCTGGGGTTTTGGTACGGAGCCGGTGGCGCAATGATGGCCTGGGTATTGGTAGAGGTGAGTTTTCTGTTTCTTTCGGGGCCTATTGAGAGGCTGATGGCGTCCTATAGTGATGCATTTGCGATGTCAGGACTCAGCTTGCTCAACTCACTGTTTTTGTTGGGTTTTGGTGCCCTTCTGGGTGTCATCGGCGCCGGTTTGGCTGTGAGCAGGCATTTGCATGCGATTGAGCCACGCTAGGCTGTTTACCAGGATCTTGCAGGGTTTGAACATTTTCCGGCATCAAGCCAATTATGATCCGATTTACCTGGTTTCACGTATATTCCTTTAGTTAAAACCTAAATATGCCGGGCGATCGGTACAGGTTGTGAAAACTTATTCTACACTTGAGTGTCCTAGTTACAGTCAAGATTGGAAATAGCAGTATTTTCCAATGAGTGGTAGACTTCGCCTCCCAAATTAAAAGGTCCATAATGAGCACTAATATCCAACCAATCGATCTGATGTCACCAGGTGCTAATCTGGAGGCATATATACAGGCGGTAAACACCATACCCCTGCTGAGTATCGAAGAAGAAAAAGAGTTGGCAGAGAGGCTGTATTACGATGCTGACCTGGACGGTGCTCGACGCCTGGTGATGTCTCACCTTCGTTTTGTTGTTTACGTGGCGAAATCCTATTCAGGTTACGGATTATCTGAAGCTGATTTGATTCAGGAAGGTAATGTCGGATTGATGAAAGCGGTAAAACGTTATAATCCTGAATTTGGTGTAAGGCTTGTCTCTTTTGCCGTTCACTGGATCAAGGCCGAGATGCACGAGTTCATTTTAAAGAACTGGCGGATCGTTAAGGTTGCGACGACTAAAGCCCAACGGAAATTGTTCTTCAATCTGAGAAGTAGCAAGAAGCGTTTGGGATGGATGAATGACAAGGAAGTTAACCATATAGCGAAAGAGTTAGGTGTTGAACCGACCCACGTAAGGTTGATGGAAGGTAGACTCTCGGCCCAGGATGATGCGTTCGACGGCTCAACCGACGACGATGATGAAGCTTACTCACCGTCACAGTTTTTATATGACCCGGCACAGGACCCTGCAAAGATTGCAGAGGCAGAAGATTATTCGGCGTCAGAACAGAAAAAATTACGTATTGCATTTTCACAACTCGACGACCGCGCGCAGGAAATTGTTGAAAGCAGATGGCTACGTGATGACAAGATGACATTGCATGAACTTGCCAGCCGTTTTGGGATATCAGCGGAGCGAGTTCGACAGCTGGAACAAAATGCGATCAAAAAACTAAGAAGCCAAATTCAGGCGTAACCCCTACCCCGACTAACATGATCAGGTATCTGTTCCTATTCGCAGCACTTAGCGGGCTTTGCAGCGTCATCTTTGGCGCGTTTGGTGCTCATGCTTTAGCGGGCATGCTTGAACCTCGAATGTTAGCAGCATTCCAAACGGGCGTTCAGTATCAAATGAGTCATACGCTTATTCTGTTTATCACGTTATTGATTCGCGATCTCAAGCAGGACAACCTGCTGCTTGAATTGGCCTGCTATCTTTTTATTGCGGGTATCGTTCTCTTTTCCGGTAGCTTGTACATGCTGTCCCTGACAGGACTACACTGGCTGGGTCCTGTGACTCCGTTGGGGGGCTTGATGTTTATCACCGGGTGGTTGTTATTGGCGATTGGAAGCTGGCGGGCACAAGATGAATGAGGAAAACCCTGTCGAAGCGGGAAAGGCGTACAGAAGAGAGATTCGAAGTTTTGTCATTCGGGATGGGCGTATAACCCCTGGCCAGATTCGGGCACTGGAGGAATATTGGCCACTATACGGTATTGATGTTGGTGAAGCGCCGCTTGGTGAAGACCTGCCGTTTTTGACTGAAAAGCCGGTCGTGTTAGAGATAGGTTTTGGGATGGGGGACTCGCTTTTTGAGATGGCGCAGCAGGCACCCGGATCTAACTTTATTGGAGTCGAGGTTCATCGACCCGGAGTAGGTCATCTGCTGGACTTGTTCACAACGAAAAATTGGAAAATGTCAGGGTTTTCAGAGCAGATTCAATCGATGTGCTGGGCAAGGCAATGCCAGATAATTCCCTGAGCAAAGTTCAGATCTTCTTTCCTGATCCGTGGCACAAAAAGAAACATCATAAGCGCAGACTAATTACCCGGTCTTTTGTTGGGCTTATCAGTTCAAAACTAAAGTCGGGTGGCCAGTTACACATTGCAACGGATTGGGTTCCCTACGCAGAAGAAATTGCTGAATTAATGGGGAGTCTTCCTGCATTTGAACCGTGTGATACACCGCAGCGGGTTTTGACAAAATATGAAAAAAGAGGATTGCGATTGGGTCACCATGTCACTGACCTGGCGTATGTGTTGGAAAAAAATTCAGCCCCTGGTGACTAAACCAGTAGTAACAAGTCATTCAGATACTGCAAACCTAATGCCGTTGGTTTAACACCGGTTTTTGTTTCAAGGACCAGTGATCTGGATTTTGCACGTTCAAGAAATGGCAGCAAGTCTGCTTTGCCGAGGCCAGTATTTTCTTCAAACTGGCTAAATTGAAAACCTTCAACCAATCTCATCGTGTTCATCAGAAATTCAAGTAAAAGCTCCTCTTGTGGAATCGCCTGAGTTTTTTTGTTAGGCGAGACGAGATAGTTGGCCGGTAACCTGGTTTTTGTAGTACGAACCAACTTGCCAGGCGGTTGGACCTTGCCATGTGCTCCGGCACCGATACCCAGATAGTTCCCAAACGACCAATAGTTGAGGTTGTGCAGACTTTGATACCCCGGACGACCGAAAGCGGATATTTCGTAGCGATCAAAATTATTGTTGGATAAAAGCGACAGGCCGGATTCATAGATTTGCCACAACGTATCTTCGTCGGGCAGTGTTGGTGGACGTTTGTAAAATACAGTATTGGGTTCGACGGTAAGCTGGTACCAGGAGATATGTTCGGGTTTAAGGTCAATAACTTGCTGGAGGTCATCCATTGCCTCCACCAATGATTGTTGCGGCAGGCCGTGCATGATATCGATATTTATATTGGAGAAACCAACAGATCTCGCAAGGTGATAGGTATCGACAGCGCTCTCGGGGTTGTGTATGCGGCCGAGATTTAAGAGTTGTATGGGATTCAGTGACTGAACACCGATGCTCAGTCGGTTGATTCCCGCTGCATAAAATCCGGCAAGTTTGTCCCTTCCCAGTATCTCACGCGCACCTGTTCCGGTAATGAGTGTGTTTGCTTTAACCTGTGTGGTTGCCGAAGAGATGCTACCTGGATTTACCTCCATCGTGATTTCTGTGTTTGTACCGAAATCGAGCCTTTCCCGAATTTGATCTAACAAGTGACCAATCACCTCTGGAGAAAATAGGCTTGGCGTTCCACCACCCAGGAAGATCGAACTTATCTGACAGTTTTGGTGGGTTAATGAATTTGCACTCAGGTCATCATCAAGATCGGCAATAAGCGCGGAGATATATTCTGCTTCCGGAAGGAACGCGCCCTGCTCGTGGGAGTTAAAGTCGCAGTAGGGACATTTTCGAACACACCAGGGAAAGTGGATATAAAGCGCGACTTGATCAGTCACTTAGTTATCAGCCAGGAGTTGATTCAATTGTTTCAACGCAAGTCCGCGATGACTAAACTCTGTTTTTTCTGCCTGGGTTAACTCTGCTACTGCCCGGCCCAGATCAGGGACAAAGAATACAGGATCGTAACCAAAACCCTTTTCCCCCCTCGGCTCTACGAGTATCTGGCCTTCCCAGGTTCCCATCGCAATTGTGGGTGTGGCATCACTCTGATGTTTTAGCATGACGATAATACTACGGAATCTTGCACCTCTGCGTTCAACGGGAACACCTTTAAGCTCCCTTAATAGTTTTGCATTGTTCTGGCTGTCAGTGGCGTTTTTGCCAGCAAATCTGGAGGAATAGATGCCGGGTGCACCGTCCAGATAATCTACCTCCAGACCTGAATCATCGGCAATCGCTGCGTATCCACTTCTCTCCGCGGCATAGCGGGCTTTGATAATGGCGTTTTCGACAAATGTCGTGCCTGTCTCCTCGGGGCTATCAATGCCTAACTCTCCCATGGTGATAATGGAAAATCGACCGGGAAGATTTAGCTTTAGCTCTTCAACCTTATGGGCATTGTTACTTGCGAGGATGATTTTCATTCGGGGTACCTGATGTTAATAATATTGTCGATCATATTGGAGATCAAAAGTCTCCTCGGATCCCCGGGGCCGAATTTTGATCGAAAACCGAAGCGTATCTTTTTCATCCACAATCTGGCTCGCCAGGTAGTAAATACCCGTGCTCTCTTTTACCTCGGTGAACTCGAGTTGTGTTAACTGGCCAATCAGGTTGACCGAGTAACCTTCAACCAGACCGGTAGTGGGCGTGCCTTCTTTTAAAATTGAAATATTGGTAATGATACGTTGGCGCGACCGCGAGATGCCGTGGGCACTCGCAACATCTGCGGGAATCAACAGGCTATTGAAGGTATTGTAGTGGATATCATAGCCCTGCCAATGGGCAAACTGTTCAGCCTTGCCGGGCAGGGTAATCAATAGTAGGACAATACAGTAGTAGAAGCGATTCATGCTATTTTTGTCCGGGCGTCCGGGGCTGCCGGGTATCGATCATGAAATCAGGCAGCCGGACCGGGTTATGAATTTTGACGAGTTTAAGCCTTGAATTTGCCCCCCTTTCAATGCTGACCCTGGATTGGGGAACTTTGAACAATTTGCCCAGGTATTTTTTCAGGTACTTATTTGCTTTTCCATCCGTTGGTGGGGCTTTTATCCTGACCTTGAGATGGTCTTCTTCAATTGCCAGGCTATCTTGTGAAGCTGACGGAGCCACTTTTAGCCTGAGCTGGAGATCTTCATCTTGCCAGTAGTAAGCGTCCACAAAATATTATCGGTGTCTGTCTTGTCTAGGGCAGGCCAAGTATTAAGCCTGCCGGTACGTGCAGGGATATTGCGATTGGTTTAATCACCAGTATTTCATCAATGATATGGAGCGCAGCGAATACCAGGATGATTGATAAATCCAGGCCTCCCATTGGTGGCAACAATTTTCTGGCTGGAGTACAGATAGGGTCGGTTATCTGGTGGACCAGTGCCAGTGCCGGGTGGCTTGAGTAAGGCGCAATCCAGCTTGAGATCACCATGATAATCAGGGCAAAGAAGTAGATATTAAAAATCATGGAAAATAACCCGAGTGAGACCCAGGCAAGGTATATCGGGTGGAAGATCGGATTTCCATACAGCATCATAATAATTGTGACGGCCATCATCTGAATGACAAAAGCGACAGCGAGGGTCGCAAAATCCACGCCCCGAATGGTGGGCAGAAAGGTTCTGAAGGGTCTGATAGCAGGATCGGTGAATTTAACGATGCCCTGACAGATCGGGTTGTAGTAGTCGACTCGCGATATTTGCATCAGAAATCGAATCATTATCAAGAGCACATACAAACCAACAAATGTCTGGATCAGATAGACCCCTGCACTGGCTAAATTTTGTCCCATTTCTTTCCCTTTTTGATGCTATTTGGTGAAAAATAATTGGCTTTTCCCTTAAACCTTGTCGCAACGATCTGGGGTAACGCATATTACAAGATTAGTTGGGGCTCGACGAGGCGACCTGCCAATATGATGGAAATTTGTTACAAGACCCGTTGAAGCTTCTCTTTCGCCAGCTTGAAAGGCTTTTAGTGCGTCGCACCAATTTCTTTGGTGAATAAACATACCTCCTTATCATTGACCAAAGTGTTGATTGCAGGGGTTGTTGTGTCGCCTGTACAGATTTCTCCATGTTTAGTATCGCTGTCCGTTTGCCTGACCTAACTAAATTGGAGGTTGCTGTTCCCGGGCGCCGAATATCGCAGTACCAATACGGAGCCAGGTTGCCCCCTCGGCGATTGCGGCCTCCAGATCCCCGGTCATACCCATTGAGAGTTGATCGAAGCATTGAAGATCATTCTGAAATCGAGTGGCACATTGGTCCTGAAGCGCATGTAGCCTGGCGAATGGCTGTCGCTGAATCTCAAAATCTGCCGCTGGGCTGGGGATGGCCATTAAGCCCCGGAGACGGATTCCGGAAAGTGGCAGCACGTCGATAATGAGATCCGCAAGGTCTTCGGCTGCAACTCCGGCTTTCGTGGGTTCGGCATCGATGTTGACCTGTAACATGACTTCCAGGGGTGGCAGATGTGAGGGCCTTTGGTCACTGAGTCTACGGGCAACCTTGCCATTGGACACCGTGTGAACCCAGTCGAAGTTTTCGGCGATTGATCGCGTTTTATTGGATTGAATTGCGCCTATGTAGTGCCAATGGGGAATCTGAGCCGGTGCAACCGGATTAGTCTGGTTAGTGGAAATATCACGAAAAGCGGTAATTTTTTCCAGTGCTTCCTGAAGGTAATTCTCACCAAAATCGAACTGACCCACACCGAGTGCAGATTCGATCATGCTTCGGGGTTTGGTTTTGCTGACAGCCAGTAAAGATACCTGGGCCGGGTCCCTGTTGAAGCGAAGACAGGCGTCCCTGATCCGCGTCTTCACCTGTGCCAGGTTGTTGTGAATGTCATTTTCTGCAGCTTGAAGTTTGTTGATGGTCATCGCTAATTCTTGTCTGAAGATTGCAACCGGCACTTTAGGCCAGGTGTAAGGGTATGGTGTAATGCCTGTTTCGAGAATACTATTACGGAAATTGCGTGTTTGTACGTTTTAACAATCCGGGATAATAAAAATAACGTTATTTGCAAACTGGTACTAACCTGAACCTGTGAGCCGAAATCCAGAATAACTTCTGGAGTAGCAGGGTAACATGACCATGATTAACATTTCCTAGTCGAAGGTAATTCTAAATGGATATTACAGAACTATTGGCATTCAGTGAAAAACAGGGTGCTTCGGACCTACATCTATCAGCAGGGTTACCACCGATGATTCGGGTCGACGGTGATATACGCCGCATTAACCTCCCTGCACTCGATCACAAGGACGTACATTCTCTCATTTATGAGATCATGAACGACAAACAACGAAAGGATTATGAAGAGTTTTTCGAATGTGACTTTTCTTTTGAGGTACCGGGTATTGCCCGGTTCAGGGTCAATGCCTTCAATCATAATCGTGGAGCAGGGGGTGTCTTTCGAACCATTCCATCGAAGGTTCTGAGTATGGATGAACTTGGCATGGGCCAGGTATTCAAGGACATATCTGAAACACCCAGGGGCTTGATTACAGTCACGGGACCAACGGGTTCGGGTAAAAGCACCACACTTGCTGCCATGATGGATTACATCAACGATAACCGTTACCAGCATATCCTCACGGTAGAAGATCCGATTGAATTTGTGCATGACAGTAAAAAATGCCTCATAAACCAGCGGGAAGTACATCGGGATACCCTTGGATTTAATGAGGCACTGAGATCAGCGCTTCGGGAAGATCCTGATATTATCCTGGTCGGTGAGATGCGAGATCTCGAGACGATTCGGTTGGCACTCGAGGCAGCGGAAACCGGACACATGGTTTTTGGAACATTACACACCTCCTCAGCCGCAAAGACGATCGATAGAGTCATTGATGTTTTCCCCGCTGCGGAAAAATCCATGGTGCGCTCAATGCTGTCTGAATCACTGGCTGCGGTAGTGTCCCAAACGCTTTTGAAGAAAATTGGTGGTGGCCGGATCGCAGCACACGAATTGATGCTCTGTACCCCGGCAATCCGAAATTTGATCCGCGAAGATAAGGTTGCACAAATGTATTCTGCAATTCAGACCGGTGGGAAATTAGGAATGCAGACACTGGACCAGTGTCTGAAAGAACTCCTTGAGAAAAATCTGATTACCCGGGAGGCTGCAGCAGAAAAAGCCAAGATCCCGGAAGATTTTAGATAGCAAGGGAACAAACCTGAAACGATTGGAGGAACTTGATCCTCGACAGCCAAAAAAAGCGCAGGAAGAGAATAAACAGACCATGATTGATTTTGATAAGTTACTAAAAGTTGTCGTCGAGCAGGGCGCCTCGGATTTGTTTATTACCGCTGGATTGCCACCCTCGATCAAAGTCAGTGGTCGAATGATGCCAATGTCGAAAACGCCGTTGACGCCAGAGCAGGCACGGGAACTGGTCCATAGCACGATGACAGAGGCACAGGTGGAAGAATTTGAGTCTGACCACGAGTGCAACTACGCCATTCACTCTCCGGTAGTCGGACGTTTCCGCGTTAGTGCTTTCTACCAGCGGAATCAGGCTGGCATGGTGTTGAGAAGGATTGAAACCCATATTCCAACCTGTGATGACCTGTCGCTTCCTGAAATAATCAAACAGTTGGCAATGTCAAAACGCGGTCTGATAATTTTTGTTGGTGCAACCGGAACAGGTAAATCGACTTCGCTCGCGGCCATGATTGGTCACCGTAATGCCAATAGCAAAGGGCACATCATCACGATAGAAGATCCTATAGAGTTTATTCACGAGCATCGTGGTTGCATGGTGACACAGCGGGAAGTTGGTGTGGATACGCCGAGTTTTGATGTTGCGCTCAAGAACACGCTCCGGCAAGCGCCGGATGTCATTATGATTGGTGAGATTCGAAGCGCTGAAACAATGGAGTATGCGGTGACCTTCGCGGAGACCGGGCACCTGTGTCTGGCAACCCTGCACGCCAATAATGCCAACCAGGCCCTTGATCGAATTATTAACTTCTTTCCAGCCGACCGCCACGCCCAGGTATGGATGGATTTATCGCTGAACCTCAGGGGTATGGTTGCACAACAACTGATTCCAACCCCCGATGGCAAAGGTCGTAGAGCAGCGATTGAAATCATGCTGAATACGCCGCTGGTGGCGGATCTAATTCGAAAAGGTGAAGTGCACACTTTAAAAGCGGTCATGACCAAATCCACTGAGCAGGGGATGCAAACCTTCGATCAAGCGCTATACAGGCTCTATTCCACCGGGGAAATTACTTACGAAGCGGCGCTAGCCTCCGCAGATTCTGCAAATGATCTTAGATTAATGATTAAGCTGGCCGGGAGTGCACCCCCGGAAGCGGCGGGTAGTATTCAGGGTCTTTCCCTGGAAGATAATGATGGGGGAATGGGTCTGGGGCGTTAGCAGTGATTGTTCTGGAAGGTTTTTCTTCAATCTTCCAAACTGCACAATAGGTTTCTCTCTTTTATTGTGCACTTTTACCGATTGGTGTGTTGCTGTCTATTTTGCAAATACTAGGGCTCCGGGGATTGCAGGTTCAGCCAGGATTCCAGAATAATCTTTGCGGCGAGATCGTCGATCATCTGATGTGAATTCGTTTGAGAATTAGATTGCTCCCTCGCTTCACGGGTACTTAACCTTTCATCTATTGTGTGGTGAGGAAGATTGAATCTGCCGGTGAGTCTACGGGCAAATTTTAGTGCCCGCCGGGACATTTCGCTTTCAGAGCCATCCATATTTAAAGGTAGCCCCACAACAAATTGGGCTGGCTCCCAGGTTTTGACTAACTTGTCGATCTCGGCCCAGTTTGGGATACCATCCCGGGCCGAGACTATTGCGGTTGGAGTTGCCGTTCGGGTGATTAGCTGCCCGATGGCAACACCAATTTTACGGGTACCGTAATCGAAACCCATCACGATCTTGTTATTGTTCATGGGTTAACTCTGGAAAGTTGTTGATTGGTACAGGTTCAGATCTACACCAAGTTGCCGGGCTGCTTCGAATGCCTTTTTGTCAAAAGGCGTCTCAAAAATGATCTTTTTTGATGCCGGTGTAATCAACCACGCATCTTCCACAAGTTCGCTCTCCAGTTGCGCGGGTCCCCAGCCCGCGTAGCCGAGTATGGAAAGTACATTCGCTGGTGCCCGTGAAGTTTTTAAATCTTCAATGAGTTCATCAGAGCTGGACAGCAGTACCCCAAGACCTGTATCCAGGCTCCCATCGTAGCTTTTTTCTGTCGAATGCAGAAAGAACAAGCGCGTTTGTTCAACCGGACCGCCCTCCAGTACTGGAGCAACCTCATCGGGCATCTCCTCAATCAGGGCGCTCAGCTCAATATCCAGCGGTCTGTTAATAATCAACCCGAATGCCCCCTCCGAAGAATGTTCTAGGAGTAAGGTGACGGTATTTTGAAAGTAGTCGCCCGCTAACCGGGAGAGTGAGATCAGAAAGTGGTTTGGAAAAAACCGGGTACTGTCTCCGGCTTCAGAATTGTCCAACGGTTTCATCCAAAACCCTCGTTAAAAGCTCCGTAGGGAACTGTTCTTGCGAAACTGCCAGGTTCTAATAATCTCCAGCACGTCCGTTGATTGCCTGAGGTCATCAGGAAAAGGGGCAAATGGCGCTGCAAGTTGCACAATGTGAATTGCTGCATCATCCAGCACCTGGTGTCCTGAGCTCTCAAGTAGCTCGACTTCCTTCAAACTACCGTCAGGTCTAATGGCGACCATCAATCGGAGACTCCCAAACAATCGATTGTTCCTGGCTTGCCTCGGATAATTCAGGTTGCCAATCTTCTCAATTTTCCGGCGCCAGGAGTTGAGATAATAAGCATCGCTGCTGGATTTTGTAGATAAACTGGTCAGCCGCTTTATTCGGGGTCTTTTTGCATGGATTTGTCGTTGGTGGTCCAGCCTTGCTTCTAGACTGGCGATTTCCAGACTTCGTTCCAGTAGCGTCTTCTTGACCGGGCTATCGCTGTCACCTGTCTCATTATTAACGAGGTCTGTCTGGACAACAGCCTTGTCCGCCACTTCGCGACTGGTTGTCACAACCGATTGTAATTGTTCAATGGCGCGAGGCGTACTTGGCAGTTCTACTTTCGGAGATGTTTCGCGGACGACCGTATCGAAAAACTCCGCTTCCGTCGGGGTAGTCGTGAGTGTCTTCTTTTCAAGGGTACCACTGCCCTGCTGATTAAATTGTGCAAGGAAGTCTGCCTTGTCTGGCTGGTTGTTACTTCGGTGTTGGGCAAGCGTCACCTCCATCGTATGTGTGGATGACGATCTATCGAGGTAAGTGAATGTGACCCCCAGAATTATTGCAGCGTGGAGCGCCAGTGCCAGAAATACTGTAAAACTTAATCTGTCTGCCGGGGTGATAGCAGGACTAATCGCGGTCATTAGTCGCAGATACCCTCAATGAAATCCATGTAATCCCCGGCAATATCGAGACCGTGAGCCTTATCAATTTCCCTGATACAAGTTGGGCAGGTGACGTTAATCTCGGTTAAATAGTCTCCGATCACATCGATACCGACAAAGTACAGACCCCTGGCTTTAAGATCGGGTCCGATTTGTTCGCATATCCATCTGTCCCGGTCATTTAATGGTCTGGTCACACCGGTACCACCTGCAGCAAGGTTTCCACGGGTCTCACCCTTGGCCGGTATTCGCGCAAGCCCAAATGGTACAGGCTCACCATTAATCAGGAGAATACGGGTATCGCCGTTAACAATTTCGGGTATAAATTTTTGCGCCATTGTTTGCCGCTGGCCATGATCTGCCAGTGTTTCAATAATAACGTTCAAATTTGGATCATCCCCCGAGACTCTAAATATAGAAGAGCCCCCCATACCATCCAGGGGTTTAAAAATGACATCGCGATGTTGCTGGTGGAAAGCCTTCAGGGTTTCAGGGTCTCTACTGACCAAATGCGGCGGGCAACATTGAGGAAACTGCAGCGCATAAAGTTTTTCATTACAATCCCGGATACTCCCAGGTCGGTTCAGAATAACAACACCCTCTTTCTCAGCCATTTCCAGCAGATAGGTGGTGTAGATAAATTCCATGTCGAAGGGCGGTTCTTTGCGCATGAGCACAGCATTCATGGTCGCAAGCGGCGCAGTATGATTTGCGACAATCTCGAACCAGTCTTCAAGTGCATTGTTGAGCACTAGCTGGTGAAAATTTGCCTGTACTTCGCCATCCTGGATGAATAAATCCGACTGCTGGAGGAAGTAAACTGTCCATCCTTTCGATTGTGCCGCCAACATCATGGCGAGAGTGCTATCCTTCTTAGGGTTGATGTTTTCCAGTGGATCCATCAGCACTGCAAGATTAAAGCTCAAAGTTAAGTTTCCTCATGCTGGTTCGATTAAGATGTGATTTGCGCTCGATTAAAAAAACATCTTGTGAGCGGGTTCACGGCAATTGTAAACCACTTGTGGCAGCATTGTTGCAAAATTACTTTGGCTGTCTGGTACTTATGGATTGAGTTCAACAACTGTGTTAAAAAACGCGTCTAAACTACCGACATGAAATGCAATTTTCGATTTCAGGCAGTTGGTTAGTAGGCTAAAGGTGGAGGGTATGGCAGACAACTTTCAGGGCGTCAAGGTAATGGTGATTGACGACAGCAAGACGATCCGACGGACGGCTGAAACCTTGCTGGCGAAAGCCGGTTGTGAGGTTGTCACTGCTGTTGACGGATTTGACGCGCTGGCCAAAATTGCAGACACCCAGCCATCAATAATTTTCGTTGATATCATGATGCCCAGGCTTGATGGATATCAGACCTGTGCCCTGATCAAAAACAATAGTGTTTTCAAACATACACCGGTCATCATGCTTTCAAGTAAGGACGGTCTTTTTGATCGTGCAAAAGGAAGAATTGTGGGTTCAGATCAGTATTTGACAAAACCATTCAGTAAAGATGAATTGCTTAGTGCGATTCGTGATCATGTTGGAACTGCAGGTTGATTGGGGTCGTTATGGTCAAAGTGTTAGTAGTAGATGACTCCCCAACTGAAATATTTCAGTTTAAAGGCATGCTGGAAGGATTGGGATATGAAGTTATTACAGCAGAAAACGGGCGAGACGGGGTCGCGTTGGCAAACGCAGAACAACCCGACGTTGTCCTAATGGATATCGTGATGCCGGACATGAATGGTTTTCAGGCGACCCGGCAAATTTGTCGAGGGACAGGCACAAGCCATATCCCCGTGATAATTGTCAGTAGCAAAGATCAGGAAACGGACAAGGTCTGGGGTAAAAGGCAAGGTGCCAGTGGTTACATCACCAAACCGGTCGATAGCGAGATGTTGATGGCCGTGATGAAGAGTGTCATGTCCGATGACTGACAGCAGCCCATTCGCCGTCTTGTCTGCAATAGCAGCCAGAAGTCTGGAGGTGGCCGATGACCTGCCCCTGCGAGAAAATGCCCAGACCCATTGGAATGGATTAGGTTTCAACCTCCTGGGCCAGAGATTTGTCGCGCCGATGAGTGAAGTCGCTGAATTGATGAGGTTGCCTCCACAGACCCGTCTGCCAGGGGTAAAACCATTTGTTACTGGTGTCGCGAACGTCCGTGGACGTTTGATGGCAATTCTTGATCTGGCAGGTTTTTTTGGCCAGAGCTCGGTATTGCCCAGAGCCCAACGCCGCGTACTAGCAGTGGAAGACGAAGAACTGTATTTCGGATTTATGATTGATGAGTCCCTGGGGATGCAGCATTTTCCCAGTGACGCTTATAGCGAGGATGTAAAAGGTGTTGATGAGATATTCAAACCCTACGTCACGGGCGGCTACACAATAGGTGGGTCAGTTTGGCCCGTCCTCAGTTTATCTAAACTGGCAGCGGACCCGAGTCTCGAAAAACTGGCAGTAGAAGCATGACAAGTAATTAGGAAACCAGAGCATGGCAGAAAAAAGGAACGTTAAAGGCAGCACACTGATTACACCGGTAATCCTTGGCATGGTGGTTTTATTTCTTGCGCTAGTGGGTGGTGCCGGTGCCAGTTACTATCTGGCCACTGAAGACAGTCGGATAACCGGTGAGTACCTTGGTTACACAAACGAACTAAAGACCTTGTCCCAGGAAATTGCCAAGAATAGTGAAGCAGCAGCACAAGGGCAGGTTGCAATTTTTGGTGTTCTTGAGGAAAACAAAAAAAGCTTTGATGCGATCCTGGGTTATCTCACCTCGGGAAACCAGATGATTGGGCTCCCGCCTTCACCTGAGGTCACAAAAGTTCAGCTGGAGCGGGCAAATGCCCTGTGGAGAGAAACCAGAACTCAACTTGAAAGTATTCTCAATAATCGAGATGCCATGGTATCCCTCAGGGATATAGCCGGAGATCTGGCGATTACCATGTCAGCGATTCAACAGGACAATAACAAGATTGTTGCCAGCCTTTTGCGGGCTGGCGCTGCAGCAAATCAAGTGGCACTGGCCCAGAGGCAGACTCTGCTTATTGAGCGTATGTCGCGTAGTGTCGACAAGATGGTCGAAATGGGTTCAACAAAAGCACTGGCTGATAGCTTTGCCAGGGATAGTGCTACTTTTACCCGGGTGCTCGAAGGTATTACAAACGGCGACCGCGAGCTCCTGTTAACAGCTTCTACCGACGCGGAAGTACAGGCTAGCCTGACCAGGATCGACGAGCTATTTCGTTCTGTGACCACTCGTATGGTAGAGATCAACGCAAGATCCGGGAATGTGGTCGAAATGAAAAAATCGGCACAGTCGATATACCTGAGTTCAGGAGATACAAAAGACCTGTTTAGCGCTCTGGCCGCCAATTATGAGGCTAATCGAGGCGCGGGGATCAAGTCCCCATTTATCGGGATTGGTTGCGGAGTCCTGGCGCTCATTGTGCTCTCGATGATTTGCATCATGATTTACCGCGAGGCAAAAACAAACGTTAGTGAAACCGCACAGCAGAATGAACAGAATCAGGCTGCAATACTGCAATTGTTAGATGAATTGGCGGATCTGGCGGACGGGGACTTGAGGGTACAAGCAACGGTCACCGAAAGTTTTACCGGTGCAATTGCAGATTCGATCAATTTCTCAATCGACCAGATGCGTGAACTGGTCTCCAAGATCAATGATACGTCGGCTCAAGTATCGACAGCTGCAGATCAAACCAAAAACTCGGTAAGTGAATTGTCCCTTGCCTCGGAGCGGCAGGCCAATGAAATTGCTTCCGTATCAGAAGCGGTCAATGAAATGGCTGTTTCAATTGACCGGGTATCCTACAACGCAGCTGAATCTTCATCAGTGGCAGAGCGATCTGTTGAAATCGCCGGTAATGGTGCCATCGCCGTCCAGAACACAATTGGTGGGATGGACAAGATTCGGGGACAGATTCAGGAGACCGCAAAGAGGATCAAGCGGCTGGGTGAAAGTTCCCAGGAGATTGGTGATATCGTGTCATTGATTAACGATATTGCCGACCAGACAAACATACTTTCATTGAACGCCGCTATCCAGGCGTCCATGGCAGGTGACGCAGGAAAGGGCTTCGCGGTTGTTGCCGACGAGGTACAAAGACTCGCCGAACGGTCCGGTGCTGCTGCCAAACAGATTTCGGCGCTGGTCAAAACGATTCAAAGTGATACCAATGAAGCAGTGACGTCCATGGAAACCACAACTTCAGAAGTTGTGCAGGGCACACGACTTGCCCAGGATGCAGGTGTCTCACTGGGTGAAATTGAGGGTGTGTCCAAGTCGTTAGCAGAAATTATTGAAGACATTTCCGATGCTGCACGACAACAGGCCGCTTCTGCCGGAAAGATCTCCAATACGATGAAAAGTATTCAGGAGATCACATCCCAAACAACGGAAGGTACAGGTTCAACCGCAACTGCGGTTGGTAATCTGGCAAATATGACTAACGAATTGCGACAATCAGTAACTGGGTTCAAGTTGCCTGAATAGACGATCCTGGCGGGTGAGTATTAAGTTAGGAAAACGATAGTGAACACACGACTGGAAATGGAAGTGTCATGAGCGCCACGCAAGATTATGTAGCCCTTGATTGGATTAAAGGCGAGATAACTCAAACGCTCGAGCGGGCCCAATATGCGCTGGAAGCTGTTGCAGAATCACCCGATGATTCCAGCAGCATGCGATCTTGCCTCACCGCGATCCATCAAGCCCATGGCACCCTGCAGATGGTCGAATTAGAAGGCCCAACCCGAATAGCGGGTGAAATGGAGGATCTGGCCCAGGCGTTGATGAATGGTGCTGTACCCGATGAAGCCCGGGCCCAGGAAATTCTAATGCAGATAATTCTGCAGATGCCAGGCTATCTGGACCGAATCCAAAGAGAGCAAAAAGATTCGCCAGGCTTTGTGATTCCCGCGATAAATAATCTGAGGATTGCCCGAGGGGAAGCAAAACTTGAAGGTTCCGCAGATGATGTCCAGTCAGGACCTAATCCTTTGTTTGTTGCGGAGCCAGGCCCGGAAGTCAGGTCTGCTTTTGAGAAACAGAAAGGTACCCAGAATTCACGCAAAATTCGACAACGGTATCAACAAGCACTTATTGCCCTGCTAAAAAAAGAGAAACCGAGAGAAAATCTCAACCTCATGGGCAAGGCATTTGCCATGCTTGTCAAAATGTGTGGTGTCTCTGCCAAGGGTAATTTGTTTCGAGTAGCACTTGCGGTCGTCGAGGGAATTAGTGCGGGTGGTATCAGGCTAGACTCAAAGTCCGCAGATAAATTTAAGCGTGTTGATGCAGAGTTAAAAGATCTGGCAACTCGAGGAGTCGACTCGTTGGGAGAAGTATCCGCTGAACTTGGTGCTGAATTACTTTCACTTGTCCATGAAGCAAAAATTGAAACTCCGCGTATCGCAGCGGTCAAATCATTGTTTGCCGATGAAACCGTTACTCTGCTTGATACTGAGGATATTAACTTTGGTCCTGACGACGAAACGCTTTCAACAGTTTCGAAGATAATTATTGAAGAACTACATAGTGTCACTGACAAACTTGATCTGTTTGTGAGATCAAGTGACCAGGATCCGTCAGAAATCTATGAATTGACCCCGTCACTTGAACAAATCGCAAGCACACTGACGGTTGTCGGTATGGTTGATCATCAGGCATCGATCCTGTCCCAGATCAAAATTATCAAGCAGCTGGAGTCGGAAGCTGTTACACCCGGGGATGACGAGCTATTGGAAATGGCCCGGGCATTCCTCGAAATAGAGTCTTCGCTTTCGCTTGCAATTGGCGAAGGAGAGGATGGTACTCAGGGTGATAGCTTTGGCGATCTAAATGAAGCCATGGCTTCCGTCATCCGCGAAACCAGACATACCCTGGCAATTAGTAAAGATCAGGTGATTGATTTTATCTCATCAGATTTTGAACTCGCAAAAATTCAATTGGTACCGACCAGCTTGAGAAGTCTTGGCGGCGGTTTGAGTGTGATTAACCAGCAGCGATCCTGTGATATTTTAAATGCCGCTGCAGACTATATTCAGACAGAATTAATTGACCATCAATCCCGGCCAGAACTGTCGCAGATGGACGATCTCGCCGATGCAATTACCAGCATTGATTACTACCTTGAGAGACTGCTTGAGAGTGCCAGCGATCCCTATTTGCAAATGGTTGATGTCGCTGAAGCTGCAGTCGCAAAATTAGGATATGCCGTTGATCGGGTTCCTGTAGTTGAGCAAATTGTTGAACAAGTTGTTGATGACCCAATAGCTGAGCCGTTGGCAGAACCGGAAGACGAACCCACTGAGGGCTCTTTGGAAGAAACCGCTGAGGGCTCTTTAGAAGAACCCGCTGAAGGCTCTATAGAAGAACCCGCTGAAGGCTCTATAGAAGAACCCGCTGAAGGCTCTATAGAAGAACCCGCTGAGGGCTCTTTAGAAGAGCTCGCTGAGGGCTCTTTAGAAGAAACCGCTGAGGGCTCTATAGAAGAAACCGCTGAGGGCTCTTTAGAAGAAACTGCTGAAGGCTCTATAGAAGAGCTCGCTGAGGGCTCTTTAGAAGAAACCGCTGAGGGCTCTTTAGAAGAAACTGCTGAAGGCTCTATAGAAGAGCTCGCTGAGGGCTCTTACCAGGAAGGAGGTGAAGGGGTTGAATTTGATGCGTCTTCTCAGTTGTTGGATGAAGTCTTGCCGGAAGAAGTGCTTCCAGAAGCAGAAGCGCTAGCGCAAGTTGCTGCTTCCGAAGTACCTACAGAGATTGAAGCATCGGAAATTGTATCGGAGCCTGCCCCCATTGCTGGTGCCGGGACAGATTTGGAAGACCCTGTTCACGATGAAGATCTCATCGATGACGAGATTTTGGAAATTTTCATCGAGGAAGCCGGTGAAGTTCTCGAGAATATCCAGACATATCTACCTGGCTGGAAAGCTAATCCAGCTGACATCGAATCCCTGACTGAAGTCAGGCGTGCATTCCATACACTTAAAGGTAGTGGTCGCATGGTCGGTGCAACCGTCATGGGTGAATTTGCCTGGTCCGTTGAGAATATGCTCAACAGGGTGATGGACAATACAATCGTAGCAGACGCAGATCTGTTCAACGTCCTCGATGACGTGGTTGTGCGGATTCCAGAGGGAATTGAATCATTCAAACAGGGTCGTCAGACAGAGTTCCATGTAGAGGAACTTGTTGCAAAAATTGAATCCATAGCAAACGGAGAACAACTGCAGGAAGCTGCTCCTTCGATGCCATTGGCCGAAGAGATTGAGCCCGGTGACCTGGAGATTGTTGAACTTGAAGTCGAAGTTGAAGAATCTGTGCTCGATAGTTTGGCACCCGATATTGGCCAGCACGACATCGTTAGCATTGCTTCCGAGGAAGATTTCACCCTGGAGGAGCTTGACGAAGACGATCTGGCGCCTGTGCTGGATAACGAAATCGAGGAGCCCGATTTAGAAGATGTGCCTGCACAAGAACCTGAATTGGCTGATATCGAAAACGTTGAAGTTGAAGAGGTCGAGCTTGAACTCGTTGAGATGGAGCCTCTGGAAGCAGAGCAACCGGATTCATCTGGGATTGAAAACCTGGGCTCTGAGGCATTCACGGATGAATTGGATCAAGTAGAGTCGGATGATGGTCTGGATGAATTCCCGGACGCGACCTCGACCGTTGAAGAATCCGCCATCGAAACTGAGATCGAACTGGAAGAAGTAGAGTTCGGTATAGAAACCGTCGCGGAGGAAGTTTCACCAGAACCCGTTGATGACTCTTTAGAAGAACCCGCTGATGACTCTTTAGAAGAGCCCGTTGATGACTCTTTAGAAGAACTCGCTGAGGACTCTTTAGAAGAAACCGCTGATGACTCTTTAGAAGAACCCGCTGAGGACTCTTTAGAAGAAACCGCTGATGGCGCTTTGGAAGAAACCGCTGATGGCGCTTTGGAAGAAACCGCTGATGGCGCTTTGGAAGAAACCGCTGATGGCGCTTTGGAAGAACCCGCTGATGGCTCTTTAGAAGAACCCGTTGATGACGCTTTAGAAGAACTCGCTGATGGCTCTTTAGAAGAACTCGCTGATGGCTCTTTAGAAGAACTCGCTGATGGCTCTTTAGAAGAACTCGCTGATGACGCTTTAGAAGAACTCGCTGATGACGCTTTAGAAGAAACCGCTGATGGCTCTTTAGAAGAACTCGCTGAGGGCTCTTTAGAAGAACTCGCTGAGGGCTCTTTAGAAGAACTCGCTGAGGGCTCTTTAGAAGAACCCGCTGAGGACTCTTTAGAAGAAACCGCTGATGGCGCTTTGGAAGAAACCGCTGATGGCGCTTTAGAAGAACCCGCTGATGGCGCTTTAGAAGAACCCGCTGATGGCGCTTTAGAAGAACCCGCTGATGGCGCTTTATTAGAAACTGCTGATGACTTTGATAATGAGCTGGCAGCTTCAGGTTTTGATCTCGATGAACTTTCTCTTGATGTGCTGAAAGTTGAACCCGTCGCGGAGGACGTGGAACCTGAATGGGATCCAGAGCTTGACGAGATATTTGTTGCTGAAGCAAATGAGAAAATTGCACTCATCAAACAGTATGTTTCAAGTCCCGGCACGGTAACACCGGATGTAATTGCAGCCTTTCATACATTGAAGGGTAGTGCCGGCATGGCGGGCGTGACAACGATTGCCCGGATTGCCGCGCCGATGGAAAAGTGGTCCACGGATCTGTTTCTTGGCTCCAGTGTGCCGCCTGACAATTTTATCCGGAGTGTCTCTCACGCCATTGAGTTGATGAGCCAGTGCCTCGAGGATCTGGCTAGCCATCGTGCCGAGATGCCAGCTGTTGATGAATTTTTAGTACACCTCGATCAATCTGATGATGTTGCCCCGGCAGAGGGATTCAAATTATTTGATTTTGAGAATATCCGTGTACTCAGTAAGCCGGTGGAAATACTTGAGCATTGGGATACGGTTGAGATTGGTACCATTGTCAGTGAGCTTGAGGATGCCCAGGCACAAGCGGTAGAGCTTGAACAGCAGCCTCTTGAGAAGCTGGTTGCGGCATTGTTGAGCACCTATGGCAATCTTTCATCACAACCGGATGCAGAAATTCTGTCGCTCCTGATATCTGCGCATGAGCGGCTCATTCTGATGTTCGATAGTCTGGCTGCGAGTCAGGAAGTAAATGCCGACCCGGATATTGTACTGGCACTGGAGTCAATTGACTTTGCAGCGCTAGAGCTTGCCCGGGAACGACTTGAGTTTGTCACTGAATGCCGTGAATTGTTGGTACAGCTTGACGGTATGCTCCACATCTGGGCGCAAGACATCAATAACGAGATGCCGCTGATACAATTGAGACACACCTTTGAAGACCTGGCTGTGAAAGTCGAGCGACCTGACTGCAGAGAGATGGCCGTGATGATTGAGCCAATGGTTCAATTTTGTGAATTGGTCGGCAAAGGAGAGTTAGGAGCCAACGAAGACGATCACCGTTTGCTTGAGTCTGGTCGAAGAAATATTGAGCTCCAGCTGGAAGCCTGGCAAAAGAATGAACCACTGGTGGAAGATCAAGCCCTGCTTGGTGAATTCAGGAACCGGTTGGAGACCTCTGCGATATCCTCGCAGGTACTACCGAATCCAGAAACAGAAGCGCTAGTCGAAGATGCGCCGGATCAAACTGTACCGGCAACTATCGCACTGCCGGAAGATGAAATCGATCTGGATATACTCGCAATCTTCCTGGAAGAAGCGGAGGAACTGATTGAAGGTACCGACCAGAGTATTCTCGATTGGAGCGATAATCCGGCGAACTTCTCGCACCTCGATAATATTCTGCGGTTCCTGCATACAATGAAGGGGGGGTCCAGGTTAGCCGGTCTAAACAGTCTGGGCGAATACACCCATAACTTTGAAACGGACCTGATTAGCTTACAAACCAACCCCAGGGAGTTGGATGATGAATTTTTTGCCTCGGTAAACGAAAGGCAAGATGAAATCACCCGAAGAATTGCCATCTATGCGCGATATGCCGAAGGCGCCGCAACAGAAGCTGAAATGGCGGCCATGCAGCAGGCGAAGGTCACAGTTATTGGTGAACGAGCTGATTCTACTTCGATAGCACCTGATCGGGGTCCTTCGACGCAAGCTCCGGTCCCGGAACTTGTTGAACTGGAAGGGACGGAACTATCGCAGATAGATCTGCCTGAAGACGATGTGGACATGGAAATCCTTTCCATCTTTATCGAAGAGGCAGAGGAGCTACTGGAATCGATAGACCAGAGTATTCTGGAATGGAGTGGCAAGGCAACCGATCAGACTTATCTCGATAATCTACTGAGGCACCTGCACACTTTGAAAGGCGGTGCACGATTGGCCGGACTGAATAGTCTGGGTGAGTATGCCCACAATCTTGAAACCTTCCTGATCGGCGTACAACAAAACCCCGTTAACCTTGACGATGAGTTTTTTGCGCTACTGAATCAACACCAGGACGAAATAACACGCAGGGTTGCAATATACCGGAAGATGTCGGCAGGCAGTGCCGAGGCTGATGAACTTTCTTCGCTCAATTCAGGTGTTGAATTGCCGGTGAATGTACCCGGTGCTGCTTCAGCGACCCCTGGGGAGCCCGGTGTTAGCCAAGACGATTCATCGGCTAATCAGGCAGGACAGCAAGCGCCGAGGACAGGGGGCGCGACCCAGGAAATGGTTCGTGTATCTGCCGACTTGCTGGATGAGCTTGTCAGTCTCGCGGGTGAAACCAGTATCACCCGGGGTCGAATTGAACAACAGATCAGCGACTTTGGTGAATCCCTTGAGGAAATGGAAGAGACCATTGTCAGGATTCGCGAACAGGTCAGAAGACTGGAGATTGAAGCCGAGTCCCGGGAGACTGTTTTTCGGTCCCAGTCAAAAGATGGTGATGCCGGTTTTGATGAACTGGAAATGGATCGCTACACCATGTTGCAGGAAATCTCTCGCTCCCTGAGCGAAGGGTCCTCCGATATGATGGATCTAAAAGACACGCTGCTGGATAAGAGCCGGGATGCTGAAACCTTATTGCATCAGCAGGCAAGGCTCGGCAGTGAACTTCAGGAAGGATTGACCAGAACTCGAATGGTCCCCTTTGCAAGGCTTATTCCCAGGTTGAGGCGAATAGTCAGGCAAATCAGTTCGGAAGTTGGAAAGTCCGTGAGGTTTGACGCATTTAATGTTGAGGGTGAGCTAGACAGAAATGTTCTGGAAAGAATTGTCGCACCGCTTGAGCACATGCTTCGTAATGCAGTTGATCATGGCATTGAATCAAAAGAAGACAGGATCAGGGAGAATAAACCTGAGACAGGTCGAATTAGCTTAAGGCTTTCCCGCGAAGGTGGTTATGTCGTTTTGATCGTGAGTGATGACGGCGGCGGCATCAATGTTGAAGCAGTGAAGAAAAAAGCGATTGAACGAGGTCTGATCAGAGCCGATGAGCAGATCACGGATCATGAGGCCATGCAGTTTATTATGAATGCCGGATTCAGTACCGCCCAGACCTTGACCCAGATTTCCGGGCGTGGGGTCGGCATGGATGTGGTCAACAGCGAAATTAAGCAGTTGGGCGGCTCTCTTTCAATCGATTCAACATTTGGGGTAGGAACCGAGTTTTCGATCCGAATTCCTTTTACGGTGTCAATCAATCGAGCCTTGATGGTTGTAATTCAGGAGGAAACCTATGCAGTACCTTTAAATACAATCGAAGGTATTGTTCGGGTCAGCCCCTATGAACTCGAAGCTTATTATCAGCCCGATGCGCCAATGTTTGAATATGCCGGGCAACCCTATCGTTTAACCTATATGGGGAAACTGCTTTCCCGGTCTGAAGACCCTGCACTTGAAGGCCAGACTGCACCCTTGCCGGTAATTCTTGCCCGGAGCGGAGACCTGTCTGTCGCGATTCAGGTAGATAAGGTCATTGGTTCACGTGAGGTTGTGGTGAAAACCCTCGGTCGTCAATTTGATCAGGTGGGTGGGATTTCAGGGGCAACAGTCCTCGGTGACGGTAGTGTTGTTGTAATTCTCGATGTACTGGCGCTAGTCCAGCGAGTAGATGCTGAACAACAGCAGCTGGCGATGGTTGAATCCCAGCCGGTGGACCCGGGCGTTAAAAGGGTCATGATTGTTGATGATTCGGTGACGGTGCGAAAGGTGACGACCAGATTGATGGAACGTCAGGGGTGGGAAGTTACGACAGCAAAAGACGGGCTTGATGCCGTTGAACAACTCCAGGATATTTATCCGGATATCGTCTTGCTTGACATCGAAATGCCTAAAATGGATGGCTTCGAAGTGCTTCGAACCGTACGGCGGGATGAACGACTAAAAGATTTGCCGATTATTATGATTACCTCCCGTACAGGAGAGAAGCACAAACAGCAGGCATTTGACCTTGGCGTTAATTCATATCTGGGAAAACCGTTCCAGGAAGCAGGACTTATGAGCACAATTGAAGAAGTACTCTCACAGGTTAAGAAGTAGGTGACGATTTGAGTGAAGCGATGAGTGAACTGCCGACCTTCGTTGTGCCTTTGCAAAAGAGCAATATACTGGTCCCGAATGCGACTGTCGCTGAGATTATTCCCTATGAACCGCTGCAACGAGTCCAGGATACAGCGGATTGGTTTTTGGGGTTTTTAGCCTGGCGTGGCGTTCAGGTTCCTGTTGTTTCCTTTGAAATGCTAACAGTGGAACGGGCCAGTTTTTCCCTGGTTTCTGTCTCTTCAGCCAGCCTGGTTGTGATTCGGTCCCCTAGGATGACAGGTAATGTGCAATACATTGCACTGGTTTCACAGGCTTTACCACGTCTGGTTCGTATCAAACCCTCGGAGCTTTCCGAGGCAGGAGAGAAGGTAGAGTTGACCGAGCTAATGAGAGTGCGATATGGCGACGAAGTATTGGCGATCCCGAATCTGGACTATATTGAATCTGAAGTTTGTCGGGTAGCTTTTGCAGCGGATCGTAAATCTCCGAATCTGGATTGAAGTATGGACAGTACCGCGACTGGTGCAGTGTCCGCCCGCAGTATCCGTTTTCCCAATGCTATCAGCAAGAATTCGCTGGCAGCGGCAAGCGCTAATTCCCGCTCACTCAATCCTCCCTCAGGTCCAATAAGCACAGAGATGCCGCCAGGTTGTTTATTTTCCGACAACCCGATGTCCATAGGGGAATGATTTCCTGAGGGATCCAGGGCAAGCTTTAACTCTGAGTCCTGACGCTGCAGCCAGTCGAGGCTTTCAACAGGGGCCAGAAGCCTGGGAAGTGTATTACGACCACATTGCTCGCAGGCGCTGATAATAATCTGTCGCCAGTGCTCATCCCGTTGTTTGATCGCTTTTGTGCAGACGGTTGTTAGATCCGAGATCAAGGGCTGGATTTCCGTGACGCCCAGTTCGGTAGATTTTTGCAGGATGTTATCCATCGCATCCCGTTTGACAACACTGATGCCCAGTCGGGTGGACAGTGGCGATTCGGCCTCCACCGGATCAAATCCCTGAATCGAAACAGTCACTTCGCGTTTTTGAACAGAATCCAATTGCGCCAGATACTCTCCCCCTGCACCATTGAAGAGTATAATCTGGTCGCCAGGTCTGGATCTCAGGACATTGCGCAGATAGTGAGCCAAATCTTTGCCAAGACTAAAATTGGCACCAACGATAAGTTCCTGTGCCGTATAGAACCTTGATAGCCGCATGCCCTTTTATCCGCTCGGTCCAGCTTGTCTATAAGCCCAGAGTGCGCCAGAGTTCAATAGTTGGTTTGGACTGATTGAGGGTGTAAAAATGTAGACCCGGTGCGCCGCCGTCAAGCAGGTCACGGCAAAGACGGGCGACAACATCGTGGCCAAATGCCTTCAAACTGCTCATGTCATCCTGGTAGAACTCAAGATTCTTTTTAATCCAGCGGGGAATATCTGCGCCGCACATATCTGAAAAACGAATCAGGGTTTGAAAATTTGAGATCGGCATAATGCCGGGCACAATCGGGATTGATATTCCTTTTTTCTCACATACCTCAACAAAATTGAAATAAGCCGCAGCGTTGTAAAAGTACTGGGTGATTGCACTATTGGCACCGGCGTCTACTTTGGCCTTGAAATAGTTCAGGTCGGTTTCGACATTGCGTGAATCTGGGTGCATCTCAGGGTATGCCGCAACTTCGATGTGAAAATGATCACCTGTCTTGCGACGGATAAATTCGACCAGTTCATTGGCGTAGGTGAGACGTACCGAACCACCCATACCGGACGGCATATCACCCCGTAGGGCAACCACCCGGGTGACATCTGCTGCTTTGTACTCGTCTAATAGAGCGGCAATTTTATCTTCACTATCGCCACCAAATGACAGGTGTGGCGCAACATCCGAGCCTTTGGCCCTGATGTCCAGAACGGCATTTTTTGTGCCGTCTTTAGTAGAACCTCCAGCACCATAGGTTACCGAGAAAAAGGCAGGGCCAAGCGCATTCAATCGATCATGAACAGCGAGCAGCTTTGCACTTGCCTCTTCGGATTTAGGTGCCGAAAATTCGCAACTAAATTGCTTCTTAAAAGTAGATTGTAATGTCACGCTGGATTCCTAGAGTGCTTTAGCTAGCGCTTCCGCTTTATCAGTCTTTTCCCAGGTGAAATTGGGCTCTTCTCTGCCAAAGTGGCCATATGCTGCGGTGTCCCGATAGATTGGTCTTTTCAGGTCCAGCATGGCGATCAGTCCTTTCGGGCGTAGATCGAAGTGTTCAGCAACCAGTTGTTCAATTGCTTCATCGGACAATTTGCCGGTGCCGAAGGTATTAATGCTGATAGATGTCGGTTCTGCGACACCAATGGCGTAGGAAATCTGGATTTCACATCGATCCGCCAGCCCTGCTGCAACGATATTTTTAGCAACATAACGCCCGGCATAAGCTGCACTTCTGTCGACCTTTGATGGGTCTTTACCGGAAAAAGCGCCACCACCATGGCTGGCCATACCGCCGTAGGTATCGACGATGATCTTTCGACCGGTCAGACCGCAGTCACCCACTGGCCCGCCAATGACAAAGTTACCAGTTGGGTTAATGTGGTATTTAGTGTCCGCATGAAGCCAATTGTCCGGTAGCACTGGTTTGATAATCTCTTCCATAACAGCCGCCCGGAGGTCCGACAGGGAAACTGAAGGGTCGTGTTGGGTTGAGAGCACAACTGCATCAATTGAGGTTGGCTGGCCATTTTCGTCATACTTAAACGAGATCTGGCTTTTTGCGTCCGGGCGAAGGAAGTCAAGTATTCCGGCCTTGCGGACTTCAGCCTGCTTTTTGACCAACAGATGAGAATAGGTAATTGGTGCTGGCATTAACACATCGGTTTCATTACTTGCGTAACCAAACATCAGACCCTGATCTCCAGCACCTTGCTCATGGTCGACGCTATCGTCGACGCCCATTGCAATATCCGGGGACTGCTTGCCAATCGCGTTGATGATGGCGCAGGAAGCCCCGTCAAAGCCGACATCCGAGCTGTTGTAGCCAATGTCGAGTATCACGTCGCGACAGAGTTCTTCCAGATCGATCCAGGCTGAAGTTGTGATTTCACCGGCAATTATTACCATGCCTGTTTTCACCATCGTTTCGCAGGCAACCCTGGCATCTCTATCTTCTGCAAGGATTGCATCAAGAATTGCATCGGATATTTGATCCGCCATTTTATCCGGGTGACCTTCGGAAACGGACTCTGAGGTAAATGTTCTGTTAATAGACATGGTAGTTAAGTGCCTTTTCTAAATTAAAAAATCGGAATTGAAATCTATCGTGAAGGTTCAGTTTATCAATCACAATAATTTGGTGAACCCGAAATTGTAGAGAGAGTTGAGGGTTTTTGACATAGCTGAGCAGTGATAATAGCTCAAGATGAAGGTTAGCACTGCTCATATTTACCTTTGGTGGGTTGAGGAGTTCGATATATCTGCGATCAAATCTGGTCGTCAAACAGGTTTGTACGCCAAATACCGAAAAATAGGGACAGGGATGCTTTGTTTGGTTGATGTCCCTACCCCGCTAGTAGAAAATAGCGGGCCTAATTTTCCTGTCAGGCAATCCCTTCATGAGTGCTCAAAAAAACCGTTCAAATGCTATCCGCGCTCTCGCGATGGATGCCGTAGAAAAAGCTAAAAGTGGTCACCCCGGTGCACCAATGGGGATGGCAGATATTGCTGAAGTCCTGTGGACCGGGTTCCTCTCCCATAACCCGCAGAACCCGGATTGGTACAATCGAGATAGGTTTGTCCTGTCGAACGGCCATGGCTCCATGTTGCTTTATGCCCTGCTGCACCTGACTGGCTATGACTTGCCGATCGAGGAGCTAAAGAACTTCCGGCAACTTGGGTCAAAGACACCGGGTCACCCGGAGTTTGGTTACACACCGGGGGTGGAAACGACAACAGGACCGCTGGGACAGGGACTTGCCAATGCAGTTGGTATGGCTTTAACGGAAAAGATCCTCGCCTCACACTTTAATCGATCAGTCGATGGCCAGATGTTGAATGTGGTCGACCATCTTACCTGGGTATTTGCGGGGGATGGCTGCCTGATGGAGGGTATATCCCACGAGGTGGCATCACTGGCAGGTACACTGGGTCTGGGTAAACTTATCTGCGTTTATGACGATAACGGGATTTCCATTGATGGCAAAATTGATGGCTGGTTTGCCGATGATACCCCGAAGCGGTTTGAAGCTTACGGATGGGATGTGATTCGAGACGTCGATGGCCATGATCATGCCGCTGTTGCCAGCGCATTTGAAGCGGCAAAAGCCAATACCACAAAGCCTACCCTGGTATGTTGCAAGACCGAGATTGGCTATGGAGCGCCTAATAAAGCAGGTACCTCAGGTAGCCATGGCTCACCTCTGGGCGCCGATGAAATAGCAGGGGCCCGGGCGAAATTAGGCTGGAACCATGCGCCATTTGAAATCCCCGAGGAGGTTTATGAAGGCTTTGACTGCCGCGGCAAAGGAGCAAAGGCGGAAGGTAACTGGCAACAGACATTTGCCGAGTATCAGTCGCACTTTCCGGAACTGGCTGTTGAATTTGAACGTCGCATGGCCGCTGAGTTACCGGCAGATTTTGAAAAGACCATGAATGAGTTCCTGGAAACTGTGAATAAGCAGGCAGATTCCATGGCTTCACGACAGGCATCAGCAAAGGTGATCGCCAAATTAGCCAGTATTTTGCCGGAACTCACAGGCGGTTCCGCAGACCTGTCCGGTTCAAATTTGACCAGTTGGCCGGAGATGAAGCCAGTGACGCCTGACGATGCAGACGGCAACTATATTTACTACGGTGTCCGGGAATTTGGTATGACTGCAATCGCGAACGGTATGGCGCTGCATGGTGGTGTTATTCCATTCACAGGAACCTTCCTTATATTTATGGAATATGCCAGAAATGCCGTCAGGATGTCTGCGCTGATGGGAATTCGAAATATTCATGTATATACCCATGATTCGATTGGCCAGGGCGAAGATGGTCCGACCCACCAGGCCGTAGAGCAGCTAACTAATCTGCGTACCACCCCTGGCATGTCGGTCTGGAGGCCCTGTGATACGGTGGAGACGGTGATTGGCTGGAAGGCGGCAATAGAGCGAAAACGGGCGCCGACCGCGTTGGTGTTTTCCCGTCAGGGTTTGCCGTTTATTACCCGGGAAGCCTCGCAGTTAGCATCGGTTGCCCAGGGTGCATACATCCTGAGGGACTCGGAAGCGGCCGCTGAAGTCATTATCATTGCCACGGGATCTGAGGTGTCCATAGCAGTCGAAGCATTTGAAACACTACAGCAGGAGAACATTGCTGTGAGAGTTGTTTCAATGCCAAGTGCCGATGTCTTTTCGGCGCAAACGGCTGAATATCAGGAAAGTGTGCTGCCAAACGGCTGTCGCAAGCGATTGGCGGTAGAGTCAGCACATTGTGATTACTGGCGAAAATGGGTAGGGCTTGACGGCCAGGTACTTGGAATGGAAAGTTTTGGGGAGAGCGGGCCTGGTGGAGAAGTGCTGGCCCACTTTGGATTTACCGCCGCCAATATTGTGAAACGTGTCAGGGAGATGCTCTAGATCATGCCTGTTCTCGATTTTAAGAAACTTGATATCAAGGGAAAGCGGGTATTGATCAGGGAAGACCTGAATGTACCCATAAAAGGTGGTGTTGTGACCAGCGATGCTCGAATTAGGGCTGCCCTGCCAACAATAGAATATGCGATGGCAGCGGGCGCCATCGTGATGGTGATGTCTCACCTCGGTCGCCCGGAGGAAGGTCTTTCGATTACAGAGCAGCCAGAGGTAAGCATGGCGCCGATTGCCGACTATCTGCAAGCAGCCCTGGGTCCTGATAAAAAGGTTCAGCTTGTTGAAAACTATCTTGATGGATCATTTTTAGGAGAGGACGACGGCTCAACTCTCTATTTATTTGAGAATGTCCGCATCAATACAGGTGAGAAGGTCAATGATCCCGGGCTTGCCAGGCGTTTGGCCCAGCTCTGCGATATTTTTGTGATGGATGCATTTGGTACGGCTCATCGGGCCCAGGCGACAACCGAGGGTGTTGCGCGATTTGCACCCATCGCCTGCGCGGGACCACTGTTGATGGCAGAGCTCAATGCTTTAGAGCTTGCGCTGGCAAATCCTGCAAAACCTGTTGTTGCTGTTGTCGGGGGCAGTAAAGTTTCCACCAAGCTTGAAGTTTTGGGCGCGCTGGCTGATAAAGTTGATAGTCTGATTGTGGGTGGTGGTATTGCAAATACTTTTCTTGCCGCCACCGGCGTCGAGGTTGGGAAGTCGCTATGTGAGATGGATCTGCTTGAAACCTCAAGAGAGCTGCTTAAGAAGGTAGATATTCCCTTGCCGGTCGATGTCATTGTGGCCAGGTCGATTGACGATGCCAGTGGCGCAACGGAAAAACCTGTTGGTGAAATTCAGCCGGATGAAATGATTTTGGATATCGGCCCTAAAAGCCGGGACCTGATTAGCGCTATTATCCGGGAAGCAGGTACCATCATTTGGAATGGTCCCGTCGGCGTATTCGAGATTGACGCTTTTGCAGGTGGTACCGAACAACTCGCCCGGGATATTGCCAACAATAAAGGATTCTCCATTGCAGGTGGAGGAGATACTCTCGCGGCAATCGACAAATATGGTATTTCGGCAGGAGTGAGTTATATCTCAACTGGCGGTGGCGCTTTTCTAGAGTTTGTAGAAGGAAAAGAATTGCCGGCTGTTGCAGTATTGATGAGCCGATTCGAGAACAGCCAATAAGATCTGGCATAACCAGATTGGTAGATAAACAGGTGGATTGCCCGGAGGTGATCTGCGACAAGGAGAAAATGATGGCATTAATAAGTATGAGACAGTTGTTGGACCACGCGGCCGAGAATGGATATGGCGTGCCGGCTTTCAATGTGAATAACCTGGAGCAAATGCGCGCCATTATGGAAGGTGCCCAGGAAACTAACAGTCCGGTTATTGTGCAGGCATCCGCGGGTGCGCGAAAGTATGCGGGCTCAAATTTCCTGCGCCACATGATCCTCGCAGCAATTGAAGAATTTCCTGACATTCCCGTCGTGATGCACCAGGATCACGGAGCTTCTCCTGCCTCTTGTCAACAGTCTATTCAGCTTGGCTTTTCCTCGGTCATGATGGATGGATCATTGATGGAAGACCAGAAAACACCAGCCAGCTATGAATATAATATCGAAGTTACAAGACGAACCACCGAGATGGCTCATGCATGCGGTGTCACGGTAGAGGGTGAACTTGGTTGCCTCGGTTCTCTGGAAACAGGTGAGGCCGGGGAAGAAGATGGGGTCGGCGCGGCTGGCAAGTTGTCGATGGATCAAATGCTAACAGATCCGGAGCAAGCGGTTGATTTTGTTGCGCAAACTGGTGTGGATGCACTCGCGATTGCGATTGGAACCAGCCATGGTGCTTACAAATTTACCCGGCCACCAACCGGTGATGTGTTGGCTATCGATCGAATAAAAGCGATCCATGCGCGAATACCCAATACCCACCTTGTCATGCATGGTTCCTCCAGTGTACCCCAGGAATGGTTGGCGGTGATCAATGAGTTTGGTGGTGAAATTCCTGAAACCTATGGTGTACCGGTTGAAGAAATTCAGGAAGGTATCAAACATGGTGTTAGAAAAATAAATATCGATACGGATTTAAGACTGGCATCCACTGGATCTATCCGAAAGTTTCTGGACGGTAACAGGTCTGAATTTGATCCCAGGAAGTATTTGGCTGAATCGATGAAAGCAATGAAAAGCATTGTCGTGGCAAGGTATGAGGCTTTTGGTACTGCGGGACATGCATCCAGTATCAAGCCATTACCACTGGAACAAATTGCTGCCAGGTATGCAAAAGGTGAATTGAAATAGGATGGGTTCTGACTCTGATCAACTGTCAACTCTCCGAGAGCTTGAACAGCGGTTTGGTGGCAAGATTGATTCTTCCGAGCTATCCCGGCAATCCCATGGTCTGGACTGGACTCGATTTTTCCAGCCACAGCCGCTTTGCATTTTTTTCCCAGGATCAATCCAGGACGTCATAGATATTGTAAAATTTGCTTTTGATCGCGAATTAGCAATTGTGCCCTCGGGAGGCCGCACTGGACTCAGTGGTGGTGCGGTTGCCTGTCAAAATGAAATTGTGGTTTCGTTCGACAAGATGAATAAGATTCTGGCCTATGACCCAATAGACGAAACTGTAGAGGTGCAGGCCGGCGTGATCACCCAGGTTCTACAGAATTTTGCACTTGAAAATGAACGTTACTACCCTGTCGACTTTGCCTCCTCCGGGTCGAGCCAGATAGGCGGCAATATCGCGACCAATGCCGGTGGCATCAAGGTATTACGCTATGGTTTAACCCGGCAATGGGTGGTGGGACTAAAAGTTGTCACAGGCACTGGTGAGTTGCTTGAATTGAATAAAGGCCTTGTCAAAAATGCCACTGGCTATGACCTTCGTCATTTGTTTGTCGGCTCAGAAGGTACCCTGGGGCTAATTGTTGAAGCATCGATAAAGCTGACTAAAAAACCCGCCAATCTGTCGGTTGCCTTCCTTGCTGTCCCAAAGATGGCTGATTGCATTGATGTTCTCAATAGTTTTAAACAAACGCTTAATCTCACGGCATTTGAATTCTTGTCCCATGAAGCCTTGGCTCATGTGCTTCGCGAAACGGGAGAAAAGCCTCCTTTTAGTGAGTCCTCCGATTATTATGTATTGGCGGAATTCGAATCTCCCGACGAATCATCGAAAACCCAGGAACAGGTGATCTCGGTTTTTGAATCCTGTGTTGAGCAGGGATGGGTTGTCGATGGTGTCATCAGCCACAGTGAAGCGCAAGCAAAGGCGCTTTGGTGTTATCGGGAACGAATATCAGAATCCATAACGCCCTTCACACCCTATAAAAATGACATTGCGGTCCGGATTTCCAATATCCCTAAACTGTTAGATGCCGTAGAGACGAAAATCATCCAGCGCTGTCCTGAATTCGAGATTGTCTGGTTTGGTCATATTGGTGACGGTAATGTGCATCTCAACATACTGAAACCAGTTGACTGGGATATTAAAAAATTCAAATCAACCTGCGAGGTTATCAGTGAAGAAGTGATGGCAATCGTTGCCACATTTGATGGCAGTATTTCAGCCGAGCATGGGGTGGGTTTGCTGAAGAAAAATCAATTGCCCTATTCAAGATCTGAGCATGAAATTGAACTCATGAAATCAATCAAGCAGGTTTTTGATCCGAAAGGGATTATGAACCCCGGTAAAATGTTCCCTGCCTGAGGGGGCCAATTATTCGCGGCACTCAACACCGTTTGCAGAACCGATAAGCAGCACATCTGCAGGTCGCAGAGCAAATATCCCGTTGGTAACCACCCCTGTGATATTGTTTAAACGGGCTTCCATGGCTCTGGTATCTTCAGGGTCGATGCTAAATCCATGTACATCGAGGATGATATTGCCGTTGTCAGTGACAAACCCTTCTCGCAGTACGGGTTGCCCGCCCAGCTTCACTAAGGCGCGCGCGACAGCAGATCTGGCCATAGGTATAACTTCTATCGGCACGGGAAATGTGCCCAGTTTTTCGACAAGTTTAGAGTCGTCAATGATACAGATAAATTTGGAAGCGACCGAGGCCACAATCTTTTCCCGGGTTAACGCACCACCGCCACCCTTGATAAGTTGCATTTTAGAATCGGTCTCGTCAGCCCCGTCGATGTAGAATGTCAGATCTTTGATGGCATTCAGGTCGAAAACAGGGATGCCATGGGACTTAAGGCGATCCTCTGTAATGCTTGAACTTGCCACTGCGCCGTCAAACTTGTGTTTTATTCTAGCCAGGGCATCAATAAAACAATTGGCAGTCGAACCGGTGCCTACGCCTATTATGGAATCGTTGGTCAGGTATTTGTCGATGTACTTAACAGCGGCGTCGCCAACCTGTTGCTTTAGTCTATCCTGTTGCGCTGTCATAGAATGTGTCTCTGGATTGTTTCTATTGGTGATTGACAATGACAAGAGAATGATCGTGACCGAAAAGCTGTTCTTGTCAGAGTAGCAGCCATTTTGAGCCAGCGAGACTATACTGTCGAGCAGAAAGTCAGTTCCAGAATAAATTTTACGTTGTGAAATGCCCTAAGGTGCCATTATGCAAAGCAAGTACATCAAAAAAATTCTCGAAGCGGATGTCTACGATGTTGCAATTCAGACCCCGATGGAAAAGGCACAGGTATTGTCGCAACGATTAGGAAGTGAAGTCTTTTTAAAAAGGGAAGACTTACAACCTGTTTTCAGTTTCAAATTGAGAGGCGCCTACAACAAAATCAGGCAGCTTGATGCGACGGCACGTAAAAAAGGCGTGATCACAGCCTCCGCGGGTAACCATGCCCAGGGTGTCGCCATGGCCGCTCAAAAGTTAAATACCCGGGCGGTTATCGTGATGGGTATCAATACCCCGTCAATCAAGGTCGAAGCGGTTAAGCGCTGGGGTGCAAGTGTCATATTGAAAGGTGAAAGCTACGATGAGGCGGCGACCCATGCTGCCGGCCTTTGTGAAGCAAAAGGTTATACCTATATCCATCCATTTGATGATCCTGATGTGATCGCGGGTCAAGGCACCATTGGGATGGAAATCCTGAGACAGCACACGGCCAAATTAGATGCCGTGTTTGTGCCAGTAGGAGGTGGTGGACTGATTTGCGGGGTTGGTACTTACATCAAATATTTGCGACCAGACGTAAAGGTCATTGGCGTGGAAGCAGAAGGTGCAGCGAGTATGTGGGCAGCATTGGATGCGGGTAAGCGAGTAAAGCTTGATCCAGAAAAGCTGGACCAGTTCGCTGATGGTACCGCGACCTTACAGGTGGGCAAGGAGAACTTTAAACTCGCAAAGCACTGTGTCGATGAAGTGATCAAGGTGACCACAGATGAGATTTGTGCAGCAATAAAAGACATTTTTGAAGACACACGCACGATTTCAGAACCTTCCGGCGCCCTGGGTATTGCCGGGATGAAGCGTTATCTTGAGCGTCCTGAAGAATCTGATGATCAGGCATGTATTGCCATCGTCAGTGGATCCAACGTAAATTTTGATCGACTACGGCATATATCCGAGCGTACTGAAATAGGTGAGCGTCGGGAAATCCTTTTGTGCGTTACCATCCCTGAGGAGCCAGGTAGTTTCAGAAAGTTTTGCCACACCATTGGCAAGCGCGGAATTAGCGAATTTAATTATCGTTATGCGAGTAAAAACAGTGCCCAGGTTCTGGTCGGTATTCAGACAAACTCCGATGTAGCGGATAAACGAGAATTGTTGGAAAAACTGGGTCGGAAATACACCCTGGTTGATCTTTCAGACAATGAAGTCGCTGTGTTGCACATTCGCCATATGGTTGGAGGCAGAAGCGTTGGTCTCCAGAATGAGAGATTGTTCAGGTTTGAGTTCCCGGAACGTCCCGGCGCGTTGTTGCGATTTTTGACCGGCATCGGCAGCAGGCATAACATCTCCATGTTTCATTATCGTAATCATGGGTCGGCCTGGGCCAGGGTACTTGTTGGGGTGCAAGCGGCCGATGATGAGTTGAATATACTGCGAACTGAGTTACGACAAATTGGTTATCGCTTCTGGGAGGAGACCGAGAATCCTGCTTACAAGTTATTGCTGGGTTAAGCCTGGGCGGTAACGTCCAATGGGAAACAGACGGTAAATGTGCAACCCTGTTGTTTATCGGAAGGATTTTGTGCCGATAACCAATCCACTGATGCGCCGATACTTTCGGCGCGAAACCTGATATTGGCGATTCCGTTTCCAAAACCCATTGCCGGATCAAAACCAATACCGTTGTCGCTGACCTCAACGATCAATTCTGTTTTTTGACCTTCCTCATTTATCTGGGTGAGAAAACTGACCTCGGTTGCGGCGGCGTGATTAAGGATATTGGATGTGATCTCACGGAAAATTCGAGTGAGGTGATAGCTTCGGTCTGCCACTAAGGGGTAATCAGGAACGACAAGATCTTCCAGTATTGTGAAGTGAATTCCAGCACTGCTGAATCGAAGCGACATTTCGTCTTTTACCAGTGCCAATAGATCCTGTAGTGATTGAGTCTGGTAGTTAGCCCGGTGTATGGCCTGCCGCAGTGATTCCAGGGCTGATCTTGCAAGTGATCTTTGATCTTGTTCCGCTGACGTGTGGATAATGGAGGCGAGCTTTGATCCAACATCATCATGGAGATCTCGATAGATCTTTTGACGTTCCTGATTTGCATTCTCATTGAGTTCAAACTGGCGATTCTCGGCAAAACTTTGCTCCAGCTTTTCCTTTGCCGTCCGGATTCTGGATTCCAGCTCTACATTGAGAGTCTCTGCTTCATTAAGCGCCGCTCCAAACTGGTTGATAATATAGACAAATAGAATTAACAGTACGCAGGGGATGCTGAATTGCATATAGGTATAACTGCTAATTGCGGTTTTGTATTGTGCACTCTGCCAGAAAATGTAGATGTCGTGGATAAGAAAGGCTGCCAACACAAGGATACTGACGCCTATCCAGAGGGGTGCTTTCTCTGGAGTCTTGAAGAACAGGATAAGACTTCGGGAGCAGAGATAGAGTAAAGCACCCAGAACGCCAAGATGCATTGCAATCGCGATATAAAACGCAAAACCAAGAGGTAGTGAAAATAGTGCAAGTGACCCCGCGGCAACATAAACAACGAGGCCTGATTCCAGCTTCTGGAGATTAAAGCCCATCGCCCTGTTGATGAAAACTGCCAGGCAGAGACCGGCCGTATCAACCGCAACATAACCAACCAGTACCCAGATTTCAGCGTCTATGACGGGATAGGGCAAATAAAGATAAAGCATGACAATTGCCCAGGCCAGGCAACCCCCGGTAAAGAAGAGGTACTCGGTACTTTCCTGACGCTTTAGCCATAAACCAAAAGTCAGGATTGCCATTATGATGCATGCGACCATTGAAAGCAGCGCGGTTTGAACCTGGAAGAAATATGCCTCTTCCCAGACTGATTCCAGCTGCGAGTAGTCACCGACAAAAAGATTACCAAGATTGGTGTGTAGAATACCCTTCCGCAAACCAATGGTCACAATGTTTGAGCCAGTTCTCAGGTTAGCTGTTTGCACTTCGACTAATATCGGCGTGTTCCAGCCATGATAGGATTTGTTGCCATGTCGCCTGCCCGAGAATACCCGTTTACCATTAACATACATGTTGATATTCCGCATGTGTCTGGCGAGGAAAAAGCCCAGCGACCCCTCAGGAACAGCTTCAACTACGAGCGGAAACTCGAACCAAATAAATTCTCCCGCCGAGGCGGTCCCTCGATAATTAAGAAAGTAAGGGAGTTTTACTGGCTGCCAGTTTGCGGTTTTGTCCGGTAGCCTATCAGTTAAGCTAAAGCTCAAGTTTGCAGACTCTACACGTTGAACTGTGACAGTTAGTTCAACTGGCGCGACAATCACTGCAGGTTGCGGGTTCGACAATACGCCTGCGGAATCGCTTGCGGGACTTGCATATAGATCAGTACCGATGAGTATCAAGATCGCTAGCAGGAACTTCATTTAGACGTGCTTCACTTATACAGGCTTCGCATATACCGGGAAGGGCTGATTATGACATTAAGCCCGATCAGATGAACAATTGGGTTTCATGAGTTGTTACATGAGCCGTTAAATGATTGGTGCCAGTACAGCTGAATATTAACAGGTTAGTACTGGCGTTCTGGCATGAGTACACGCATGCCTTCAAGGTCATCGGAAACCTTGATTTGGCAAGACAGGCGACTATTGGGCTGCACGTCAAAGGCAAAGTCCAGAATGTTCCGCTCCAGTTCCTCGGGTTCACCACAGCGGGACTCCCATTCCGCAGGCACATAGATATGACAGGTTGCGCATGCACATAGTCCGCCGCAATCGCCTTCGATACCGGGGACCATACGCGCTACGGCGCCGTCCATCAGTGATTGACCATTTGCGACCTGAACCTCATGTTCTGTTCCATTATTTTCTACATAGATTATTTTTGGCATTAAGATGATGAACCGGCTAATTTTCTGGCTTCCGCTATAAGGTAGATAACCTGATTGTTGCGATCGGAAACCGGAGTCAAGGAAAAATCAAGTTCGAAAAAGTCCGAACCCGCGTTTAAAGTCGCCCGGGTGTGAACGACCTTGCCCACTTTTGCTTCCATAACATTTGCCTGCAGTCGTTCCTCTGACTCGGCTTGTTCGGTCGCATTCGACGAGTTCCACCAGGGTAGTTGCCAAAGCGGCTTGTTGATTGCGGGTTCATCTATGGGCAACATCTCTCGCGCAGCCTCATTGATTTCCAGTACGCAGCCTTCACTGTCCAATAATGCAATTGCTTCCACCGCATGGTTAAACACTGCACTAAACCGGGCTTCCCTTTCCGCCAGGTTGGCCTCAGCAATTTTTCTAAGACTAATATCCCTGATCTGGGCGCTGAGAATGAGTTTGTCCCCGATGAAGGTCTTGGTGATAGATGCCTCCAGGGGAATTAATTTCCCGGATTTGTGTAATCCCGTGATTTCACCGCGTTCGCCCATTAATCGAGAAGGAGACTTGCCACGGCCAAAAGTCTGGATTCTTCGTGTGTGCGCTTCCCTGGCATCCCCGGGGATTAGCATATTGATATTTTTGCCGATTGCTTCCTTCTCGGTGTAACCAAACACCTCTTCGGCTTGCTGGTTCCAAAAGCTGATATTGAAATCTGTATCGATACTGAGAACAGCATCTGCACCAATGGCGATTATCCTGTTGGCGATGAGTTGAGAGTGTCGTAATTCTGCGGTCTGCTCCTGCTCTTCAGTGACATCCCGAAGCACGATCACAAAGTAAGTATCCTGACCATCCTTGCTGCGCGACACGCGCACCTGATAGCGCCTCGATTCACCGTCTTTGCGCACGCCCTCGAGAGTAAGGTATCGAAGCTGTTCCGGATCAGGATTGTCAGCCCAACGACCAAACCAGGTGACGACATCAACCTTGCGCCGACTGGATTGTGGCAAGAGCCTGGAAACGTGCGCTCCGATCATTTCCTCAATGGAAAAACCCGATTGGGCCGCGACTGAATGATTAAAAAACACGATCTCGCCCGTGGCAGTTGTGATTAACAACGCCTCGGGGAGATCGCTTAGTAACTGCACTGCTTTTGATTCAATAAAACTCAAATTATCTGATCTCCGGGTGCGGGCTGCCTCTAGTAAGAGGCGCCCTCCTCGTTAAGCACGTTCTGGTCAGACTTTGTATCCTCCATCGCTTTGAGCACCGTAAGATCTTCATTCACGGGCACACCCACTTCTTCAAAGAGCTTCTTGGTTCGAGGGGTAATTAGCCCGGCTCTAACCAGTGCGGGTATCATAAGGTCATTAAGGGAATGAACTTGCCCGGGCGGCAATTGGTTGACCAGGCCAAGACCTGCTGCTTCCTTGATACCAGCGGCAAAATCCTGAGGCTCGATACCACTGACTTCAAGCACCTTCAAAAAACCGTCGGTCATATCTGTCTGACCCTGAACCAGGATATTGACCCCATCGAAAGCGAATTGGGCCAGGTCTTCAACATCATCGGGATGCATTTTTGCGATAATCGGCGTGAGGTAGGTATGGCCAAAAGACACATGCCTGGACTCATCTCGCATGACATTAAAAGTGACGGATTTTAATAAAGGCTCATCGGTTTGCCGGTACATGTTGTTAAATGCTCCAAGGGCGAGACCTTCAACAATCATGTTCATACCAATCATGATTTTCTGGTAATTTTCGGTTTTTAGAGTGACGTCGATAAGATCTTTAAGCCAGGGGTTAATTGGGTAGTGAATGGCAATCTTGTTGACGTATCGATCATAGACCTCCACGTGCCGGGCCTCGTCCATCGTCTGGGTCGCGGCATAAAACTTCGCTTTCATGTCCGGCACACCGTGGGTGATCGTGGCAGCGGTGAGCGTTGCACCTTGTTCCCCGTGAAGAAACTGGGACAGCATTTGTGCCGTGGAGTGAGCGGTAAATGTTTCCTGCTGGCTCTGGGAAAGGCGCTTAAAAAATGGCATTTCCGAGTACTGGGTGCTGTCGCGACTCATGATCGGATTTGAAGGATCTATCACCGTGTCCCAGGCCAGATCGTCGGCATTCCACTGATTAGTCTTTGCCCTATTATAGAGATCCTGCATTTTTGGAATACTCGACTCATAGTCGAAGTTCCAACTGATATCTGTGACAGCCTTGTAGGCATCAATCATATTTTCTTTTTGTGCTTCCTTATCTACAGTGTCTTCTACGGCACTCATCGGATTACTCCCTCTAAATATTCAACTCACTAAACTAAACCCCTCTTTGATAACAAACTTTGATGTAAATCAAATCGTGGCAATATGGACGTTAAATATTCGAGGGAAAATTGGGCTATTTTGGGCTGGTCCCAGCTGAAATTTTTAGTGTTGGAGAATAGTTATCTATCAGTGGCTCAGGCCGGCTACCGGGACAATGGGCTGTCAGAGGTTTTTTGTAACAATCTGCAGTAGTCCGGCGATGACATCTTCTGGCGTTTGCCTTTGATACTTATCAGCAAATTTTGATACTTTTTCCGCAACCGTGGGGGTGCCGAGCGCGATACTTAAAGCGATTTCTGCGTTAAATGCTTTATCATTTAGCCAAGTGGTAACTAACCCCTGTTGGCTAAGTTGATAGGATAGGAGACGCTGTTCGAGGTTGGTTGGAAGTGTCAATAATCTCGAGCCCGCCAAAAGGGTCGAAGCACTGGTACCATGTCCTCCATGACTGACTACCAGGTCTGCCTGGGTTGAGAGTACCGGCAAGTTAACAGGTTTCTCTGCAACCAGAATTTGATCGCATTGCATCAGTTCCCTTGCTCTTGCGGGCAATCCACGAATATAGAAGATTGCGGATAATTTTAGTTTTCGAATCGCCTGAACCAATTGGACCAGCCGGGGATGGCTGGCGGGTAAATACAGGAAAATTTTTGCACCCTGTCCCTCCGGCCAATCAGGCACATCACCGCTTATTCCCTTACTGTATATCCCGTGGTAGGTCAGGTCGTGTATATCGCCAAAGTGATCAAGTTCCTGCAAAGTACAAAGTAAATTGTCATCACCCCGGAATAACTCGTAATACGATTCGATAAGGTTGCAACCAGCATCTGTGAAGGCTTCATTGACCACCCCAAGTACTTTTTGCTCCAGGGAAAGGAGCAGTTTTGGCGGTATATTAGCCCAGGGTTGGAGTGAAGCTACAGGGTTTCCCCTGGGTGGGATTTCGAAGCCATTGCCCATGGCAATAGCAGGAATCGACGAGATCTTTGCTGCACAAATTGCCGTTGGTGCGTAATCTGCGATCACCAGGTCTGGTTTAAGTTGCTGGAAAAGTGTTTGCCATGCTGCCAGTACGAAGCGAAATTTTTGTCGCTCGCCATAGCCAAGCAACAGCAGAATTTCGGCGTTGCTAATTGCCGTGTGATTTTTTGGCCACCGGTTATTCCAGAGGGGTGCCTGAATTAACGTGATAACCGGGTTTGAAAAGACTTTATGGGCACTGTCCAGATTTCGGCTAACGACAGTTATCTTGTGGTTATCGATGAGCAGGGGTTCTACGAGTGCCTGTACTCTCGCCAGGTGTCCGAAGCCGCCGCCCAACTCCCAGACGAGGACTATATGACTCATCGAACTGGCAGTCGCGCCGCTGTCCTAGGACCTGCTCCCGATACCACCAAAAATTTTATACAGCGTTAGCTGGTCAGGAAGTCCTGTAACCTGGAGCTTGTTGGATTTCTGAAAAGCTTCAATCGCAAGCCTTGTATCGTCGCCAAACTCACCATCAGTCTTGCCCTTGAACAAGCCTTTTTCATTGAGCTTTTCCTGAACCTTGACCAGTACAGACCGATAAAGATACGTGCTGTTTCCACCATGTTTTGTTTCGATGAAATCAGTTTTTTCAGTGATGCGTTCTTGCATCAGGGTGGCTACCAGTTGGTTGACAGCAATGTAGAAGCGTTGATCAGGATTCACTTTACAATGACTTTCAAGCAATGTGGCCAGCAACACCGTATTACCCCAGGGAACCAGGTCAAACGTGTCATTGGTATACTGATTGGCGGCTGAGATGTATCCGTCAATCCAGCCCATATATAGATTGAGCGACTTCGATTTTTCAACTTTCTCTTTCACGAAAACTTCGCAGGTCATCATGCCGGCACTACGGACCGCAAAACTACCATTTTTATCTGCTGCAAATACTGAACCTAGCAACAACAATCCACTGAATAACAGTGCAATTCTCAAAAGATTTCTCCCTGGAAACTCAAATATTTTTCTTCGGTGATAAACATGAACCATCAAACACAGATCATTAGGCACTGATTTTTAAGCACTGATTTTTAAGAATAGTGCCCAGCCTAATCTTAACGCCAGTGTCTAATATTGAACAGACAAAAAAGGGCATGGCACTGTGTGTGCTATGCCCTTCATTTGTACTGCAAACTGCGACTGTTATATTAACGCTTTTTTCTATTCGCGTAGACACCAAGCAGTCCAACCATGATCAATGTAATTGATGCAGGTGCCGGTACTGATTGTGACGTGATCGCTGTCTGGGTCACGGTGAGTGAACCGCCGCTTGTGAAAGTAAGACCGGTGACAAACGCATTGGTATCAAGCGGATCGAGCCCACCGGATAACTCTATACCCTCAACCTTGAAGTTGGCATATCCGCCGCCACCAAATATATAGGTATCACCTGCAGCCCAGTCGCTGACTAGCAAGTCATAGGTGCTGCCGTTAAAACCGAATATATCGTAGAGGTTATCTCCAAAACCGAGTGTAGGTAAGACCACCGAGCCAAAGGTTGAGCCTGTGACCGTGTAGGTGTATCCAACGGCTACCTCGGGATCAATAAATATCGGGAAGAGCGGGTCAATACCCACGCCGCTGTCGCCAACATCGATTGTAAACGTAAAGTTAGGATCACCCGGGTTGTTTGGCATCAAAGGTGCATTAGGATCAACTCCTGCAATACCTGGCAGGGCTTGTAGATTTGCAACAAACAAGCCTGTATCCAGAATGCTATCGTTTGTGTCCGAGACCGCAATTTTTATTGTATGAACATCCTGGTCTTTAAGTAAGCCAACAAGAGACAGAGGTCTTGTCACACCATCGTATTCGACCGCCAGTGGTTCGAGAAGTCCACCATTGCCGTCGTCTGAATTGTCAAAGGGATCATTATTGAAAAAGTTACCGGCACCCACTGATTGATTAGTGAATGTCAGAGGGCTGCCATCTGGCAACACAGCATAGTTCACGCCATCAACAAAGATTCCCGCAATTTCTGGATAGCTGCCGACGTACTCTGAAAATTCCTCAGAACCGAATATAAAGTCGAGAGATACTGCGCCGATACCCTGATCCACCGTGAAATCGAATGCAAGCACGGTTGCATCTTCGCTGGTGTGGCCTTCACCACCTTCACCGAAGTTGTCGAGCAGTGTCTGCAGCCCTGCATCGCCTAGTCCGCTGGCAAAACCGGTAAACCCACTTTCAGAGTTTTCATTGTGATTGAGGTCAGCATTACCACTGGTTAGAAGTATGCCGTCTGGCAGCATAAAATCCTGACCGTTGGCAGTCCCAAAATCGAGATCCGAAAAAAAGGCTGCAGAACCGCCAAAGCCTCCCCCGTCTACCACGGCTGCATTAAGGGCTACGCCACCATAGTCTCCGCCATAGTCTCCGCCGTAATCTCCACCATAGTCTCCGCCGTCACTCAGTCCATCGCCAAAATTGCCCTGGAACATGGTGCTGCCAACAATTGTGATGCCGGAGGAAGGTCCAAGGAGTGCCGAGGCAAGCTCGGAACCATCACCGGCATAGCCATTGTCCTGATTATAAACATTATAGGTTGTAGCGTTTGCCTGACTGACGACCGTAGCGATAGCCGCGGCAATCAAAGTTTTTCTAAATCCGCTATGCATGTAATTTCTCTCCCTGAACTTATAAATATGGTCAATTTTTGGTCATGGTATACGCAAGAATCAGGCCAACAACTTTTTATGTAATGTAAACAACAACATGGGTTGAGTGGTATTTTAATCTGGAGTCGATGTGTAAATTTTATCGACGATTTAGCCCGATTTTTAGCCCCGATTCACAATCAAGGCAGCAATCAGACACCAGGCGTCGGGTGTCCTGGCGCTTGTTTTCTGATCGTGGTTTCTGGCTGCGGTTCCATGGAACATGGGCTACGTCTTATGATAACTACAGTGATGCGCTGATAAAAGGATGAGACGATATATGGTCGATTGTTGCAGTGCCCATTGAATTGGGTGTCGGAAATACTGACAAAGTTTTCTGCTTTTTGTTTGACGATATGGCAATCACAGCCTTGCAAGGTAAGACCCAAATTGGTTAGCTTGCCATGACTTACATCGTTAAAAAGTCGTGATATGGAAAAATTTTGCCTGATCACCAGTGGTCGCGCGGGGTCGACTTCGCTGATTGATGCCTTTGCTGCCTATCATGATATTGGCTTGCCCTCAGCGAATCTTGACTGCAAGGATAATGAACTCCTGCATCCTGCCCGTGTACAGGGCTACTGCAAGGTTTATTCAAAGCTGTTTGACCGGGAGTCGGTTGATCCCGCTGATCTTGTGGATCTCTTTTATTCGCTACACGCAGAAGCTAATTACGCGGGATTTAAGACAATGCATAATCGGCATGCTGATGTCGAAAATTTTGTCCGAAGACCGGATATTCAATTTATCTCGTTACGTCGCGCAGATGTCTCAGCGACGGTGGCGAGTTTCATTCACGCAATGGAAATGAATACCTGGCGCCGAGATGGCGGCCAACCGGACTATCGTTGGCGCTTCGACAAAAAAAATGCAAAACAGGTCGCAAGTAATGTTCAGTATGTTTTGAGCAGTCATCTGACACTTCAGCAAATCCCGAATGTGATAGCGTTGGACTACGAATCGTTGTGTCAACCCGATTTCCAGAACGCCGCGCTCGACAAATTTTTTGGCAGGCATATTTCACTTCAAAACCCGCAGCCACCAACGGATGCCTCACAATATGTGCTGAACTGGCAGGAATTTGATGAATTTGTAAAACGCCAGTGGCGGGGTATGGTCAAACTTTTAGAGCGCAGGGCTAGTCAAAATAGCTAGCAGCCGTTAAGGGTATCAATATTCTATATGTAATAGTTGGAGGCAAATGATCATACCAAAATCCAGTCTACCCGGATTTTTGTGGCCCGCAGTCCCTTCAAGTACCGGGATGTTATTGATGGCGCTGCAGTTCCAGATTGAACGAAGCCAATGGCTGGCACCCGATGAGCTTCTTAACTTGCAATTCCAACAGCTGGTACCGCTGCTGCACCATGCCAGAACCACAGTTCCCCTTTACGCGGAGCGTCTCCAGGCAAAGACTTTTCAATCCCTGTCTACTAACAGCAAGGCAGAATATATCCGGGATATCTGGTCAGAGATCCCCTTGCTGTCGCGCACCGATCTTACCGGGAACACCACCGACCTACAGAGTCGGGATATCCCAAAGCACCACGGGAAAATTACAAAAAGAGAAACATCGGGGTCCGGTGGTACTAGTTTAAAAATCACGGACACCGCCGCCAATGGTTTGTTCTGGCAGGCAATTACCCTCCGGGAGCACCTCTGGCAGCAACGGAAATTCCCTGAAACGTTTGTCGGGATTCGTTCCGGCAGGTATGCAAAAAACCCGGATGAGGTAAAAGAGTTTCCGATCTGGGGACCAAGTACCGGCAATATCTTTGAAACTGGACCATCCGCATCAATGTATAACACCATGTCCATTGAGAACCAGGCAGCGCAGCTACAGCGACTTAATCCTGGCTATATTCTGGGATACGCGAGTAATCTGCAGATACTTGGAAAATATTTTAAGAAGAAGGGTCTTAAACTGCCCGCCCTTCACCAAATTCAGACCTACGGCGAGATGTTGCTACCCGAGACCCGGGAAAGTTGTATGGATTTTTTTGGGGTCAGTCTGACCGACCTTTATAGTTGCGAAGAGGTGGGCTATATCGCTTTGCAATGCCCCGAGCATGAACACTACCATGTCCAGTCTGAGGCAATTCTGGTTGAGGTGATCGACGACCAGAACAATTCGTGCAAACCAGGGGAAATCGGCCGGGTGATTGTCACTTCACTGCATAATTTTGCCATGCCGATAATACGTTACGATATTGGTGACTATGTAGAAGTGGGCTCTCCCTGTGACTGTGGCCGTGGACTACCGGTGATCAAGCGAATTCTCGGGCGCCAGCAGAACCGGGTTCGCGGTTTGGACGGCGTGCGTTACTGGCCAGAACTTCTCCCTGAAATCTGGCAAAGCTTTGACGAAATTGACGAATTGAGATTGATTCAAGACCGTATTGACCACATTGAAATAAACGTACTCAGCAAAGGATCACTTGGCGACGAGGGTGAAGCTGAACTGGGCAGGCGAGTGATGCAGGCGTTGGACCAGGACTTCAAATTTACCATTGCTTATGATCGGGAACGTCAACGACCACCCAGCGGGAAATACCAGCGCTTCGTATGTCTGGTTTGATTTTGCTCCGGAAGAAACCCCACTGGTACATGACCTCATTTGACGGCGTTCTAGTGACATGATCCTTAGCGAAAGCTTGTCGCCCCTGATTATCATTAACGAATCGTGAGTTTGGCATGCAACCTGAGGAAATTCCTCATCTCGAACGAACCGAGACTGTGCCCTTCATCTGGCCCCGTAAAAGTCTGCCCCCGAGCAAGGTAATTGTCGATACCTACTCAGTCGAGATCAGCAGGGACAGAGCGGCCTTCGAGAGTGTGCAAGAATCGATTGGATGGCGGGTTACGGAAGAACAATGGCAATTGCTATCAAAAGAAGTTATATCGAACTCAATGATATTGATTACTCAACGTGGACTACCCGTTGCCGTTGCTTGTGGGCTATCGAGAGATAATGATTGGGTCGAGCTTGCCTGGGTGGCGGTTGCGCCAGCGCATAGAGGTCGGGGTATCGGAAAAATGGTATGCGCCGCAGTCGTCAGGCAACTGTTAGCTTTGGACAAGTCAAAAATATTTGGCAGCACCCAGGACGAACGGCTATCAGCCATCAAGATCTATTTGGATGTTGGATTTTATCCCTTTTACAGGCGTGACAAGGTTGGGCGTTGGATTTCCATCTGCCGTAATTTGGATCAATCTTTTACACCATCGAGCTGGGGATGGCCGGACTGACTGTAATCTGGGATATCACGGCCAGTTTCAAATGATCGCGAGCCGGTAAAAAAAGAAAGTTAAAACAGGCGGCGGAGAGTTGGGATTAGGTTCAATTTTTGGAGAGATGGCCCAGCACGCTCAGCGGCAGCCTTTTCACCCCTGTGAAAATGCGAGAGCCCTTCCCGAAGCTACAATTTCCCGGCGTATAGAAATTTTAAACCGCATTTACATCGAATTTCAAAAGTATCCTCATTGGGACTTTTCTGCATTTAAAAGTTTGAATGACAGTCTTTCGTTAGAGGATGGGTTACGGCAGCAGGGTTCGGCTGATCAGGCGTTGCCTGCGCGGATCGCTGCAAGTTCAACCTCGGCCGCAATGACGCCGAAAGCACCCTGGCGACGAAGATCTGTGCACCGTTCGAACATTGTTACGGCTTTGTCGCGTTCACCATTGCACAGCCAGTAGTTGCCCAGTGCGTAGAACTGGACGGCTTCCATTGCCTGCTGGTCGCGAACGGGTTGATCACCCTCACCGACCTCTAGCAAGGATTCCGGAGGTTGTTCGCCAGTGTAGACCTTAATGCAGTGGTAGTAGGAAGGGCCTTCATCGAAGTCTGCCTCGTCCAGATCACTGGGGATCGCCCGAACAAGTGCGTCGGCCTCTGCCTGTTCACCCATTCGCTGGAGCGCACAGTAAAGCCACTGCGTGATACCGGTTAACTCGTCGTGATTCCCAGGCTTGATCCATTCGAGGCACTGACGGTAGACAGCCGCGGCTCCCTCCCATTGACGGCTGAGATACAGCGCAAGTCCGTAGTGATAGTAAACGTTAAACTGAATGCTGGTGGGTGGAACCGGAAGTTCGTTGTCGATCCCATCCGGTTCTATAAACTCATCAAGGCCATCGATCAGCTCCGCTGCGCGAGACAGATCTGCCAAAGCGAGATCGAATTCCCGGATCGAGATATAGCGGTGCCCCCGCTGGCGGAGGAGTTCAAAGCTATCCGGGAACTTTTCAAGGCCATCACTGTATACCTTGAGCGCCCGATCAAACTGATTGCCAAAACCAAGCACCCGACCGAACCACACAGTTGCTGCGCAGTCAGCATTTTCCTCATACCTTTGCTCCGCCGCAGCCAGGGTGCGGGCGAACGCATCCCGCTTCTGCTGCCTGGATCTTGGCTCTCGGTTCAATGTCATTTTGTCATCCCCACTGCAGACGAGCAGTTTCAGTCACCTATTCGCGCTTCATACTACTGAAATCGAGCCTTGAATTCGAGCCACTTATCAGCCAGTCAAACTATTGCTAGAGGTGAGCTTCAACATGGCTGACGGTTTTGATACTTGCACTTCCTATAACTCTTATACCTCGAAGGCACATCGTCCCCGATGCGTCCAGGTTCACCGAAAATAGTAATTTTATACCGCGTTTACACCGAATTTCAAAAGCCTCCTGATTGTGACTTTTTTGCATTTGAAAGATTCAATGACAGTATCTCGTTAGAGGATGGTCAATGTCTGAATTTCCAAGTATCACTGCCTTATCCGTCCATGGAGTGAAACAAATGCTCAATCCGGACAATGCACTTAGCTCGTAAGAACAAAGTTAAAAAAAATTCAGAAAAAAATTCAGAAAAAAATTCTGGACAAGAGTTCAGGACATTCACTTTTTTCAGTTAGCGAATATCTTGCTGTTTCTTTCAAGTTATTCCTTCGAGCGCTCACTCAAGCTGATCCTTTGCCATTTGTTTGGCATAACGCTTCTCTACAATTCGCACCACTTTGGCGTGCATCTTGTCGTCAAGTGGCCAGGTGCTGCATAGATAAAAAGCATAAACAAACACAATGGTGGGGATCACACCATAGAGGATACCTAGCCAGAGCAGGTCTGCTTCTGTGTTCACTGCATCGGATGCCGCGGAGTAGCCGACAAACGCCAGTATCGGCAGGGAGAGGCCACCAAAAGAAGCCGCGCACTTGGTCACAAAACCTAAAATCGCAAAGTAACTCGCGGGTCGGGCAGTGCCGGTTCGCAGGGTATCCAGATCCACTACATCGGCCAGCATGGCCCGGGGTAAATACGCGAATGCACCAAAGCAAAAACCTTTCAAGGTAAACAATAGATAGAACAAGTAACTCGGATCATTCATCTGGGTGAGTACACCCATTGAAACCAGGCTCACAAGGACCATGGCTGACGCAAGGGAAACATGTTTGCCGAATCGCTTGGCAAGCAGGTCCCAAAAAGGAATCGCAAGCAGCCCTGCGCCGAAGTAAAGAATCAGTGATCGGCCAATACCCGTGAGGCCAATGTAATCCTGAAGAAACAGAAGTGACAGGGTGTTGCGAAAGTTCTCGCCACCCGCAATCAGCAGTTCAATCATCAACAACCGAAAGAACAGCCTATTCTTGTACATCCTGCTGATACCATCACTAAACGAGACCTTGGGCGCGTTAAAGGTCGGCACTTCTGGCAACTTCGTTAGCAACAGCAGCGTAAATACAGGTATCAATACAAGCACTATCAGGGAGATATTGCTCAAGATAGAACCCGCATCCGCCTGGCCGAAAATTTCTTCAGAAAAAGCCACGATAAGCGCAGCAGCGATCAAACCCGCAAGCACATATTTCTCACGAGCAGACTGAATCATGGTGCGAGTGTGATAATCGCTGGAAAGCTCCACACCCCATGCCGCATAGGGTAAACCAAACAGGGTTGTTGAGGTGCGCAGCAGGATAAAGAAGAAGGCAAGATATACAATGGTGATACCGTCAGCCGGGTTGAGTAGCATGTACATGGCATAAAGAAATAGCGGAATGCCGACCAGCATCCAGGGCCGCCTTCTGCCCCAGCGGGTTTGCCATCGATCGCTATAGTGCCCCATCAGCGGATCCGTGACGGCATCAAAAATCGCAGCAGCTGTGATAATCAGACCGATCTTCGTCAGACTGATACCCATTTCTGTTGAGTACAGCCGGGGTATATATGCGCCTAGCGGATAGCCCAACATGGCGATCGGAAAAGCGAGGGAGCCATAAATCCAGGCCTGTGCTTTTGTTATCTTGGGTAGCTCAACAAATCGGGTTGTTGGTCTCGACATCACATTCCCTCTCTAATTCGATTCAAGCGATGAACAAGTTCTGACTCCCATGCTAACAAGGATTGCAGGCTATTGCCCACTCTCCCATCAGGATTGGAACGTCGAGGGAGAACCGGTTACATGGGCGGTTTCAGTTGAGGGCGTGGTTGAACGGGATACCGAGTCGGGTATACACCAATTGTCAGTTATGGGTGTCCAGATCTTTCCTTGATCAAGAGTTTCTTTGCTTGCGCGCGTATCCTATCCCGGCCAGTCCGATTGCTACCAGGAACCAGGTTGCGGGCGTGGGCACGGGCAAGGTTATTGTTGCTTCATCCACGTAGGTTACCCTTAGGTCGCCATACCAGTGTGAATCCCAATCGGCAGCGCAACTCAGATCGAAACCAGCTGCCGAGCAGAAAGGATTGGACATTTCCAGTTGCTGGAACAGGTCCACATTAACAAGGCCATTGCCCAAAAAATCGTCCATGGCGCTACCGGTCAATTCCAGCGTTGCAGCATGAGCGATTTCGTTATCGATGTTTAAAGTAATTGAGCCGCCTGTTGGCAGAGGAAAGGTGACTTGACCCTTGAAGTGCCCATCGCTATCGGAGCACTCGATGGAATTACCTGGCAGGACAGATGAAACCGTCTCGTTGCAGGCAACAGTGTTGCGGTCTGTGGCAGTCAGCAGTGAGGTCGATGTGGGCAGATTCACCCCGACGTTGAGATCCGTATGGATGTCATTTGCGAAGAGAACCACTCCGGCGATTTGGCTGCTTGGATTAGTGGCACGAGCGGTGACGCTGGTTTGATGCCAGAGCGCCGAGCCGAGCGTTAAGGTAACACTTTGGAGAGTACCACCGGCAGAGTACTGATTAAAAGCAAGTGGCTCTATCGTGTTTCGTATCTCGCCCGTGCTAGTACAACGATAGCCCCCCCAGCTCTGCTGGGGCGGCCTTCTTAGTTTGACAGTTCCAGAAATCTCATAGTAACTCCAACGCGTGAGCCGGCAAGCACCACGCAAAGGAGAAACCATGAGACAAGTAAATAGTTTAAATCACACACGGTGGGAGTGTAAGTACCATATCGTGTTCATACCGAAGTATCGGAGGAAGATTATCTTTGGTCATATCAGGAAAGAATTGGGTGATATATTTCACAGTCTGGCGAGGCAAAAAGAAAGCCTGATAGAAGAAGGTCACCTGATGAAGGACTATGTTCATTTGATGATATCGATTCCGCCAAAGTATGCAGTATCTCAGGTGATAGGTTTTATTAAAGGAAAGAGCGCGATACAGATAGCGCGTAGATTTTCAGGAAAGGAGCGAAACTATGCTGGTCAGAATTTCTGGGCCAGAGGATATTTTGCATCGACGGTTGGTTGAGACGAAGAGGTTATCAGGGCTTATATCAGGCACCAGGAAGCTGAAGATAAGCGCTTAGACCAATTAAAATTCACATACTAGATCCCTTTAGGGATCGCAAGGAACCGAAGATTCCGTAATGGCCGCTTTGAGCGGCTCACAAAACTAAAGCCTCCGGCTTTGCCGGAGGATATTTACTTTTGTAACCCCGCACCGCCTTTTAGATCTTGGCATTCGTATATACGATAACCTATGATTGCTGGCAGATGGTCAATTAGGAGATGAGGTGGTTAACCGATACCGAGCCTTCATTAGCTATAGCCATGCTGACCAGCATTGGGCCATTTGGCTCCAGCGCCAGTTAGAGCGTTACAGAACTCCCCGTCCATTGCGAAAAACTTATCCTCAAATTCCCCTAAAACTTAGTCCCATATTTCTTGATTAAGAAGATATTGCGCCCAGTGGTGATCTGACAGAATCGATTCGTACCGCCCTGATCCAGTCTGATGCGCTGCTTGTCATTTGTTCGCCCGCTGCACGAGCATAGCGTTGGGTCAACGAGGAGATTCGTGTTTTCCAGGAACTTGTGCCCACTGGCCAAATCTTATGCTTCATGGTCGATGGAAGTCCGCAACGGACTGCAGACGATTGTGCCTTCCCTCTGTCGTTGTTGCGTTTACCTGACGGCACAGTTCTTCCTGAACCATTGGCGGCAGATATTCGCCCACTCGCTGATGGCAAACGCGGCGGATTCGAGAAAATAGCGGCGAGTCTACTGGGCGTTGGAATTGACGATCTCCGTCAGCGCGAACAACAGCGCAAAGTGCGCCTACTTTCGATCATATCCGCAGGGGCAATTTCTATTGCAATAGTGACCATTGCACTCGCAATCAGTGCCCAACTGGCACGGGAGGAATCGGAATTACGGCAGGCACAAGCCGAGAGACTGATCGGATTCATGCTTGGAGATCTTCGGACCAGGCTAAAAGCCATCGGTAGGCTTGAAGTACTCGATGCGGTGGGTAATGAAGCGATGGAGTATTTTTCAACCGTAAATGGTGATCTATCCAGAGAAGATGCACTCGCCAGAGTGAAGGCCTTGCGCCAGATTGGCGAGGTTCAATTTGAGCAAGGTCAACTTGAATCGGCACTCGCGGGGTTCATTCAATCCAGGAACTTCGCTGAAAGATTACTTCTGCTGGAACCAACAAATAACGAGTACTTGTTCCAGCTAAGCCAGGCGGAGTTTTGGGTGGGTTATGTGGAGTGGAAAAAATCTCAGCTGGCAGCAGCGGAGAAGTCAATGCAGCGGTATATGGATCACTCTCGCACGCTTGTCTCTCGTGACCCGGGGAATGTTGATTATCGTTTGGAATTGGCATACTCGCTCAGCAACCTCGGCGCAATCGCCCGTGAACGCTCCCAATCTGAAATGGCGCTTGCATATTTTAAACAATCGATTAGTTCAACGAGACCACTGCTCGATGCTACACCAGATAATACTCACTACCGATTGTTGTTGAGCGAGAGCTGGTCCTGGGTTGGGTCCACAATGCTGGACCTTGGCCGAATAGACGAGGCGCAGGTGGCATTCGAAACTTCGCTGGCCGAGGTAAAGGTTGCTTGGAATATTAGCAGAGATCCAAGCCATCATGAGGAAATGGCAGACTTGGCGATCTTTATTGCCGATACTTTCATGAATAAAGGTCAAGTCGAGCAGGCAATGACTCGTTACAACGAGGCCTTGACGATACTCAGCACACTTGTAAAACATGATCCGGAAAATGCGAATTGGAGGTGGGCCCGATTTAATGTCATGCGAATGATCGCAGAAGCTGATCGGCCCAAACTCTTTACGTCAAATTCAACCAAAGTATTACGCGAGTCAATTGCAGGGTTAGAAAAATTAGTCAAGCAATACGACCGGCCAAGGTTATTGACGTTTAACAATGGCTTGAGGTGTTGAGGAGGGAATGAATGTCTGGACAAAAAATAACCGATCCAATTAAAGGATTGTCTCTTCGAAAATTGTGATACTAAGTCGGTTGCATTTAGATCGCAGGTCCAATGAGGCATTGGTCATCGATGTTTGGGATAGGACTCGTGAAATTGTTTTTCGTTCTTATGATATTTTGTAGTTTTGCTAGCGGGCGTGGTTCAAATAGCGATTTTGAACTATCAATTCAGGTGTACTGAATAGTAAAAGAAGTTTAGATTAGTCCTGTTTTGTCCAGAACTCAGTTATGATTTTGTTCGCGGTAAAATTGGATCCCATAGTTGTGGTGGCATTTGAAAATCGCCCATCATACTCATCAGCTCCGATACATTGATGAAGAACGAGTTGTGCTACATCTAGCCCCGGATAGAGAACCATAGGCACATCTCCGAGGTTTAGAAGCTCTAAAGTAATAACGCCGTTGAAGCCAGGGTGAATAATTGTCGCTGTGGCAATAACCAAGCCCGAACGTCCCCATGATGACCTGCTTGTAACATACCCATTCACGGTAGTTGGCAGTCTGAAATATTCCAGAGTGCCAGCTAGAACTAATTCCTTTGGATGTAAATAAAACTTTTCACGTAGGTTAACGCGATGCATCGCTTGATATTCGGCCGGATTGCTATGCAAAGTTGGATCAATAGATGGTACGGCTCCTTTTTTTGTAACTATAAAATTATGGCCCAACCTAATATCAACCGAAGATTGCGAAATCTGGGTATCCTCAAGTAGCGGAGTAATTATGAGGCGATCTTCAATCTTCTCTTCCGCCATGAGTGATTTGATTGCATCCCTACCAAGCACACTCATGTTGTCTTAACCTCCTCTGTATATTTCTCTACCAAAGTACAGTACTCAAGAGCGGTCAATGTCAAATTTCTAAGCAAATCCTCATTGAGCCCCTCTAGCTCTGGAATCGGTGCCTCACTAAATTTCAAGGCAATTCTTACAATCCATCCAGCTAATATGGCAGTACCCCAATCAGAGGCTACCATGTTTGGGTACTTACCCAGCTCATTAGCAGGAATATTCAAGCACAATCGTGCTATAGATTCAGGCATCTTTTCTTGAACTGAGCCCTTCTCAAATAGTTTTGTGCCGATTGAATTTCTTACAAACTCACCTATCGACTCTTCTAACTCTTCAATCCAATCGTAGACCAAATCCATATAGGGATTCGCTTTGATAGCAGCCAAATCACTGTTATCACCCACAATCGTCTTAATGTGTTCGACAAAAGCTATGACAGAGTTCGCGATCTGTTCAGGTACCCCATATGCCTCAAGATGATAGAGTTCATCTAACAGGTCATTTTTCGTAAGAACTTGAACGAGATATCGGAGACGATATCTGGGTGGAGGGTAGTAAGAGTTAGCCCTAGGTAAATCATCTAAATTGGAAAAAACCGTAAGAAAGTCATAAAACCCAAAAAGCCCGCTGGGACCAAAGAAGTATGCACAAGTTACATCAGAAATCAGTTCTTGTAGGCCCCGAGTTCTAACTTTAAGAACTTCCTGAAGTGTTGTGTTTTGAAGTTTTAGCTGCTCGTTGGCGTCAAGAGTAATAAATGTTTTGTCAGCACTTAGTATTTCGTTAACTTTAAGAATGGTCACCTGAAGCCTAGTTTGATACTCGGCTGTGGTTTGCTCCTGACTCAGATAATTAGCTGCCACTTCATGACCAATCTCGTGACCAAGAATGACATGTAACAGAATATTATCCCGCTCAATGCGTGGAAATCGGACTAACCTTATCTCGGGTATACCTTGAAATATGCCATCTACTTCAAGCGTACTGAAAGTATTCTCAATAGCATTGTGAATACTTTGGGTGATATTCGACACAGAATAGTTGTAGTTTTGTTGAGGTGAAACCAGAATTTGAACATCACTATCAACAAGTTTGCTAATCAGTTGAACTATTCCTCTGGGTGTTTGTTCTGAATTAGCTTGATCTAATGAATCGAATATATCCGTGAACATCATTACAAGCTGAAAGAACCTCAGAGTAGTATTCTTGTCTCTGGAGATTTCCACTTTTGATGCAGAGAGGGTCATAACCCTTCTCACCAGTTCAATAAGGCTATTAGGAGTTCCTGTAGGAAACTCTGAAATTTCAAGCTCGCTCAATCGGGCCTGAAATCCAGTTATAGTGTAAAGGACCCTATCGCGCAGATAGGAAAGCTCCTGATCATTCACAATAATTTTATATCGATTACTTAATAATTCGTCGCAAACAATCCTGATCTTTTCTCACCAACTAGGCTTAGATTTTCGCCTAGGCGATTGAAGAACACCTGAGCATTTTCAAAGGCGGGAGAGTCAATACTATTAGTTTTCAATGCCTCAGACATTTCAGAGAAGTATTGGGGCATGCCCTCGTTGTCACGAATAATTCCAGGCAATCTATTTAGGAGATCAAGTGCAAAATTTATCGCAAGAAGAGAGTCATGTGCATTAGCACTGTGACTGCTACCAGTAGTGATTAACTCTGCGCCATCACATATATCTTGAAGGAATGCGGAAGCCTTATCCATAATCTCAGCATCTTCCTGATCGAGTGCTTCTTTGTTAATTACCTTTTGGATACTAGCTTGAGCCCTATCGGCCAAAAACCCATATTTCATTAACTCGGCATTTTGCTGAAACGCATTTGGTGCACTCATATCATATCCCTACGGTAGCTTTACCCTAAAATTGGCCTATACTAACTCGCTTCACCTTACAATTCCTAATTTATTACCAGTTTACTACCGACTTATTAACGGCTTATTCTGAAAAATGGAAATATCATCCGTCAAAATATCAGATGACCACAAGCTCCGATTATCGGGTAAACATTTACCCAGCAATTGGTTAGAGTCAGGTACGGCAACACTTTTCCCGCTCGAATTTGTCTTGGATATATACACGACTCCAGAATATAGAATGCAAGCCTGGGCTGCGTACCATAACGAAACAAGTGGCAGTTGGAAAACCAAAATCGATGAACTCATCGAAAATGCTGAGCTTGGGACCGGCCTAGACCAAATTAGGCTTTCTTCGGTTTTCGATTGTAAGTTTAGTGCAGGAAAGACATACATCAACTTAAACTTACCAAAAGAGCTTTTTCAACTCGAGTGGTTAACCAATCATCAGTCTGTTTTTACCCATTATGTTGCCAATGAAGGGGTCATAATCTGGCGAGCTGAAGCATACAGACTTCATATGACAAACTACTAATCAATACCCTTCGCCAAACTGCTTATCATTTTCAAATTAGGATGTGTTCCTCCACTACTTCTCCAAGGCCAATTTCGGTAATACAACGATCTATACATATGCAATCCCGAAGAAAGAAGTAATTCGATTGATGGAAGATGTTTGGAAAACTGAGGAGGGAACAGCTTGTAAAACTGGAATTACTGGAATTACTGGAATTACTGGAATTACTGGAATTACTGGAATTACTGGAATTACTGGAATTCAAAACAAGCCCATTACCGGCATTTTTAAGTGTGTAACAAGTATTGGTTAAAAGGCGCAAGTATCTACGAACAAAGTAGTCATTCAACGTGCCGAAATCCTGAGTTTGCTAGTGTGCTATTGGAATCAATGTGCAAATAGTTAATCTAATGAATGCATTTAGCCCCATATGCGCCCCTTTTCATGTGGCAGGCTAATCTGCGGCGAACAAATTACTTCCTAAGTTGTTGAATTATATGGAGCGGGCGACGAGATTCGAACTCGCGACAGCCAGCTTGGGAAGCTGGGACTCTACCAACTGAGCTACACCCGCTATTTGATGTGTTCCACCGTTCGATTTATCAGCAGACGTTCAAATAATCCACCGCCGAATTCGAGTGTCGAACTAGCCGCTGAATCCTACTCCATTTCCACCGCAGGAAGAAGTCGCCTTTTAGTCCCTGGCTCTTCTGAGTTCAAAAAATCAGTGTTGAGCCTCAGCGAACGGTTTACCTGTGATCCGTGAAATGTAACGTCACAGCAAGCGCAGGATCAACTGCGGTGACCTGCGCATGTGTGGTGAATCCTTTCCTAGTGAAATCCGGCAGGATTGCTCAGCATGTATGCCGGTCCATGGGGCTGGTTGATCGCCGCATTTTCGCCGTAGATGGAGTGCTTCATTTTACCATAAACCTTTCGGTTGGCACCCAGGTGGGCAAGTTCAGCGGCTCGTTTAATTGATGCCGGAACCAGCGTCTCGAGTGGCTCACTTCGTTGGGCGACACCGGCAGCCACGGCATCTGGACCAGACCAGCGTCGTGCGAGCTGTACTGTCTCGAAGAAGGTGTTCATGGGTAATTTGTGCCTGAATAGCGCCAGCTCCGGATTAGGTATGACCATGCCGATCTCGACTTCATTGGCACACATAAAACCGCGATCACTGCGCATGAACCGAATGTCATGGCAGAGCGCGCACATAAATCCTGCACCGAAAGCATGACCATTAACCGCCGCAAGTGTTGGTATCGGGAAAGTAATAATTCTGCCCATCAGGGCCATGAATTCCAGGCCGAATGCATCCCGGTCGCCGCCCCGATGCTCACCCGTGCTTGCTCGCCATTCCAGATCAAGACCGTTGGAGAAGAACTTTTCTGTGGTCGAGGTTGTGACCAGCGCGGCGGGCCCCACCGAGCTTTCCACTTCGTCCAGTGCTTTCGAAAAAGCACGAACAAATGTTGTATTCCAGCGGTTTTCGCCGTCGTCCATATTCAGTATAAAGACGTCACCTTCCTTTTGTAGATCGATCATTGTTATTCCTCTGTTGCGATACGGTAATCATTGTCCGGGTTTGAATCGAGTATAATGTAATTCAGACGTTGTTTGAGAGCCCAATCTTGAGATAAACGCCTGTTTGTCACTTATGCTTCGTCAATTATTGCTGGAATATTGAAATGAAGGTACATCTGGTCAAGACTCGATATTCCAACACATACGTGGTGGAGGAACACGAGCAACTCCTGGTTATCGATGTGGCGATGCGCTGTGACGGGTTTGTACTGGACTTCATTGTGAACAAGTTGCAACGGGATATTTCGGCGGTGGCTATGGTTGTTTGCACCCATGATGATCCTGATCATATCGGCGGCATTATCCCGTTAGCGAGGTCCTGCCATGCAATTTCGGCAATTCCCCATGCCTCTCAACGAACGAGATTGAAGTTGTATAACAATCCATTGGGACCCCTGGTTAAGTTTGCCACCACGTTTGGCGAGGCGTTTCGAGCAAGGTCTCGCAATATGTACATGAATCAGGAACGTAATCAGCGGTACCAGCATATTCACAACCACCATCTGGAGGAGCCAGCTGCGCAACGATTTGTGTTACCCAGGCAGCGACTGGTAGACGGTATGACGCTCGAGATGTTTCCTAACTGGGAGGTCATTCACACCCCGGGTCACAGCTGGGACAGTATTTGTTTTTTCCATCATCCTAGCCGTAGCCTGATCACGGGTGACACCTTGCTGGGTAGTGGCAGTACCGGGCAACTTGTTCATCCTTCAATCTATGACAATCCCCGGGCGATGCGACGCTCACTTGAGAAACTGAGGCAACTGAATCCTCAAACCGTCTATCCAGGACACGGTTCCGTATTTTCAGGGGATGACATACTGCTGCATTTGTAGTGAGTAATCGGCTCCGTCCAGGCTTCCGGCTAGTCTTCATCAAAGCTGACCGTTGATTGGCGTGAGCGATTGACGGTTAGTCGGGTCACATCCGGGCGGGAGTAATGACCTGCGGGATCAAAGTTTTGTCGCTCCCGGAAGACCTGTTCCCGATCCAGAGTTGCGTAAAAGATATCTTCTGTATTTGCTTGTGGATTGAGAATCCATTCGCCGTCAGGTGCTGCAATACAGGAACCTCCGTTGGCAAACCATGGTTCGCAACGGGCAAGAATCTGATCACGAAACGGTATGTCGGCTGGAATGTCTTCCGGGCGAAGAATGGCAGAGACTGAAATGACAAATGAACGACCTTCTCTGGCCATAAATCGGGTGATATCTTCGGTGTTCTGCTCACTGCCCGGCCATATCGCGATATGCAGGTTCTCACCCTGGCCGTAGAGCGCCGCTCGCGGTAGTGGCATCCAGTTCTCCCAACAGTTGAGTGCCCCCATGGTAAATGGACCCAGCGGAAATGTTCGTAGCCCGTGTCCGTCTCCGGGTGACCATGAGAGTCTCTCTTCATAGGTGGGCATCAACTTGCGATGGACATTTTCTATTTTCCCACTGGCGCTAATGTAAACCAGCGAGCAGTAAATGCTGTGGCCCCCGCGGTCGACAGGTCGCTCAATAATTCCTGTTACGATTGCAATGTTCCGCTCCCTGGCGAGGGTACAAATCGAGTCAAGATCGCCTGCTTCGATACAAACGGCTTCATTCAGATATTTTGCATGGAATTCTTTTTGGGTATCAGAGTTGAAAGTTGCGCCTTCGGTTCGTTCAATCCAAAAGGGATAGCCGGGAATAAATGACTCTCCAAATACCACCAGCTCAGCACTCTGGTCTGCAGCCTGGGTTGCAGTCATCAGTACCTTGTCGATGGTGGCAGCTTTGTTAAGCCAAACCGGTGCAATTTGTGCGAGGGCAACCTTAAGGCTGGTTTCCGTGGTCATCGTTTCTGCGCCTGTTTTCCGAATGATGCGGTTGGCTGTTTCTCAAGGTATAAATGCGCCATGCCCCTGACCAGCCCCCCGGGTTCCCAGTCGACCTCCTGATTTGCCAGGCCAAGATCCGGGAACTCAGTTATGAGCATCTCAATTGCAATCCGTGCTTCAAGCCTGGCGAGCGCAAGGCCAAGGCAGAGATGAATGCCGTGGCCGAAGGAGACATGGGTGGGATTTTCACGGGTGACATCAAATTTGTCGGGGTCAGAATTCGCCTGGTCATCTCGATTTGCGCTGGCGATCACCAGCAGCGCCAACTGGTCCTTCTTGATTTTAGCGCCATAGAAATCAATATCTTCCTTTGCAAACCGTGGCATGAGTTGAACCGGAGGTTCATATCTCAACATTTCTTCCACCGCATTAGGGATAAGGGAGTGATCATTTTTAAGCAGCGCAAGTTGATCAGGGTGCTGGAGTAACGAATAGATCCCGTTGCCGATTAGCCTGGTTGTCGTCTCGTGACCGGCGAGCAAAAGTAGTATACAGGTTGAATACATTTCCTCTGCGGTTAGTCGGTCACCCTCCTCTTCCGCCGCAATGAGTTGGCCGATGAGATCCTGACTGGGTGTTCGCCGTTTCTCTTCGATGACACCCGTGAAATACTCCAATAATAAGTTGCTGGCAGAGTTACCTCTTTCGATTAGTCCAGGGTCATCGATTCTGGTGAGGTGCAGGAGTTCGTCGGACCAGTGCTGAAATTTCACCCTGTCTGCTTGCGGTAGGCCCATCAATTCGGCGATTACGATAGCTGGCAAAGGTTTTGCCAGGACTTCCATCAGGTCAAAGCTGTTTTGTTCCGGATTTATCTGAGCCAGGCACTGCTGCACGATGTGCCTGATATTTGGTTCCAGTGAGAGGATGTATTTCCTTAAGAATCCATGGGAAACAAGCTTTCGCAATCGCGTATGATCAGGGGCATCAAGGTTTAGCATGGACGGGTCATCGAGTAGCTGGACCTTTTGGCCGTCGGCCGAGGCTCTGAGGAGCTGCACCAAAAATTTGTTGCCTCTCATGTCGCTACTGAAACGGGGATCAGTAAATGCCGCTTGAACCTGTTCAAAGCCAAGTATCAACCAGCCCCGGTTGGCATAGGTGCGCACAATTGGAGCACTCTCACGTAACGTTCTGTACCAGATAGAGGGGTTTTTAAGGTTCTGGGCGTGACCGGGATAGTTTCCGATACCCGCCTTCAAGAGGTCGACAAAGTTAAGGGCGTTCATGCTGGCGACCCCAAGCTTGCGGAGTAAGGTGCTTTTCACTGACATCTTTTTGTTCCTCCAGATCCAATGGCCGAGTTGGCCTGAAATTAGATTTGCGACCAGCGTTGGAGGCTGGCAGAGTTCACAGAGTGATAGTTCTAACCCGTGCTGTCAAAATTTTACTTAATCAGGAAATCAATGAAGATGCATCTATTCACCCAGAGCGGTTCGCCAAATGGTATGCGCGTTAATGTGTTTATGAAGGAAAAGGGGATTGATATTCCCAAAACAGAGATCGACCTGCGTGCCGCAGAGAATCTGTCTGAGGAATATTTGCAAAAGAATCCATTTGGCAAGGTGCCTGTCCTGGAAATGGACGATGGTTCTTACCTTTCCGAGAGTCAGGCTATCTGCCTGTATCTTGAACGTATGCACCCGGAACCCAATCTGTTCGGCGTATCTCCCCAGGAACAGGCGGAGATCGAAATGTGGGGCAGACGAGTCGAGCTAAATTTGTTGGTGCCAGTTGCCCAGGCATTCCGGAATCTCACAGGCTTTTTTAAAGACAGGGAAACCTGCGTCGCGGAATGGGGTGAAGTGTCTGCTGAGGTAGCCAGGAGTGCTGCAGTCGTGCTGGACACCCATCTCGCGGACAAAACCTATTTGCTCGGAGAACGCTATTGCGTTGTCGATAAGACTCTGGCAATTGTGCTTGGATTTGCGAAAAATGTTGGCCAGGATCTACTGGTAAATAAAAACCTGGCTCGATTTCACCAGGAGGTTACTGCCCGGCCTGCATTCTCGGAGTAAAAAACTGGTCGCTAGAAGTTGGAATAACCACCGTCGATCAGGAAAGTTTCGCTGGTATGGTATGAACTTGCATCGCTCATGATGTAGGCGGCGATACCGGCGAAATCTTCAGGTTGGCCCCACCGTCTCATAGGGATTCTGGGCATAACATTCTCGACAAATTTATCCCGGTTAAAGCTGCCCGCTGTCATAGCTGTTTCGATCCAGCCAGGCAATATAGTATGTGCTGTGACACCATACCGTGCGTATTCGACTGCGAGGGCTTTTGCCATTGAGACCAGCCCACCCTTGGTCGCCGCATAGTGTTCCCCCCTGGGCTGACCTGAAACCGCAGCCAGACTGGCAGTGCCTACCAGTCTGCCAAACGCATCGCCCTGCCCTGCGCGTTCACGCATGTGCCCGGCAGCATGTTTGAAAACGTAGAATACACCGTTCAGGTTCACATCAATTATTCTGTTCCATTCTTCGTTTGATATCTGGTCAAACTGGTTGCCCCAGGGACCTACACCTGCGTTGGCGAAACAGCCGTCGACCCGGCCGTGTTCCAAAAGTGTTTTATTGAAGCAATCGGCAACCTGATCAGGATCCGAAACATCGCACACAAATGCGCTTGATTTTGCGCCGATGTGTTTGAGTTCTTCCAGCGCCGCCGCATTTTTGTCCGGGTTAGTCCCCCAAATGCTGACTTCACATCCAAGTTCAGCGATGCCTCGAGCAATACCAAGGCCTATGCCACTATTGCCGCCTGTGATAAGTGCGACTTTTCCTGTTAGGTTAAACAAATTGCTCATTTTCCATACACCTTTTTCTGTACGTTAGGGAAAGGTTTTGCCTGCAATTTCTGCTGAGACTGTGTTCCATAGAAACCTGTAAATGTCATCGCAAGCGTAACACTAATCGTCAAAAAGAAAACCATCGCGGCTAGTGCCTGGCGGCGGACCGTGAGGAGTATTTCCTATAGTAGTACAAA
>Ga0206123_10000155_pt1 | contig 62947 bp, 61 predicted proteins | sample Helgoland_Spring_2_FD_160086 | JGI IMG/M metagenome (GOLD analysis project Ga0206123, IMG submission 160086) | Pelagic subsurface seawater microbial communities from Kabeltonne, Helgoland, North Sea - Helgoland_Spring_Bloom_20160316_1 | ecosystem: Environmental > Aquatic > Marine > Epipelagic ...
AAACAATGATTGTGTATTAATAAACAATGTTTAATCATATTTTCTAATGTATTATGAAATTTTTTCCAATGTTGTTTAGTTATTGTATGTTCCGTGCCTATCATACATTTCCTATTTAAATCTATATATTTTCTATGAATATTATTATATATATAATAAGGTTCATATCCCAATTTAGTACTAATATTTTTAATGATATCTTCACATATTTTTGATGTGTACATATCATTTTTTATAACACTTTCGGGGTTTTTACGTTGTGGAACAGGAACTTCTAATTTCCCGTCGTGTGCACAACATAATAGTATAGGGATTTTGCCATAAGAATATGATATAGTTTCCATTATTATATTAATATAATTTAAATTTTTAATATCTTAAAAATTTAAATTAGATAATTATATAAATATCTAATTTAATATTAATGAAACTAATTATACTATTTTTTATTGTATTATATTTACTTTATAACTATTCTTATATGTATTTGTTTAATCCCTATTCTTATCTTTATCCTATTCCGAACCCTATTCCGAACCCTATTCCGAACCCTATCTATATCTCGGACCCTGTCCCTTCACCAATTAATGAAAAATATATAAATTATACCCAATTAAGTGATATTGACCCCGAATATGTATTTTGGACAGGTGGTTATGATTCTACATTTAGAATATGTGAATTATTAATTATGTATAAAGTGCCAGTACAACCTATCTATATTTCATATAATTTAGATAGTGCTAAAAAATCAGATAAATGGGTAAGAAAAAATAGAGAGGAAGAGAAGGACGCAATGGAAAAAATAAGAACTAAATTATATTCTAGATTTCCTTACACTCAACATTTATTACATAAAACTATAGATATTAACAATAATATAGAATATCCTGAATACGATTTAAATTTTAATAATTTAAATCTATGGCCAAAAAAAAGAAGAATTCATCAGTATGGTCATTTAGGAAAAATTACTTTTTTACTCAAAAAACACGTTGATTGTGGGGTATTAGGAATACACCAAAACAGTAATTTTATAAATTTTTTAAAGGAAAATTTAGTTAAAACTGATAATAATAATATGGTATTGGATGTTAATGATGATCATCCATTGTATTATATGAGATTTCCCTTATTTAATAAGACTAAAAAAGATTTATGTGCAATTTCTAAAAAATATAAATTTGACGATATCATTAAAATATCTTGGAGTTGTTGGTTTCCAATTGATAGAAAACCATGTAAAAGATGCCCTATGTGTGTAGAACGCTTTACTTGTAACTAAGACCATTTATTAATTTATTGTAATATAGTTTTACAGTGTCATTATGATATACTTTATTAATAACTCTAGTTTTACTATTATTAATTGATTTATATCCTTCAGGTTTATTAAATTCCATAGTATTATTTAATAGTTATATATAATAGTTATATAATTAAAAAGTGTTTTAAACTTGGTTGACTATTAAAAATAATATAATTAAAAATATCTGTATAGATTTGTTCTTTAATATACTTGTCTTTTTTATTAACATAACTCATTTGTGGTCCTTTATTAATTTCTAATAAATAGGGGACCATATCTTTGGTAAAAACTATATCTATTCCAAATAATTGAAAATATGTGTTCGTATAACTATTTTGACATATTAAATCATTAAATACTAACTTACATTTTTTAAGTATTTCTAATATCCGTGAAAATAATACTTCATAATTCCCCAACCCTATATATAATTTTAAGTCTTCTAGGGATAAAGGCAGTGTATCGTATATTTTATGTGTTAGATTCAGGCTGGTTAAATGCATTTCGGGATCATATATATTATGTTTGTCATATTCTTTATTGGTGTATAAACATTTCCCCAATCGACTTATATACCAATACTTTTTATTATTTTTACATATTATTAATAAATACATTCTAAGATTTATTTTTCTATTTTGGATTAAATATAAATTTGGGATATATTCCTGAACAACCACATAATCATTATTATAGGCGGTTAAAATTTCATCTTTATTTTTGGTAATTTTAATACCCATTTTCCTTTGTAGATTTTTTTTTAATAGATATACTTTATTTTTACTATAGTCATTTATAAATAAGTCCATATCTTTAGAATTTTTAAGAACATAAGTATTTGGTAAATAGTTTGTAGAATTATTTCTACCTAATTTCTTGTTAAAATAAAACCATAAATTATCTTTTGCTACTAAATAATCACATCCTTTAATCCCAAAAATTTTTTGATTATTATTTGTAATTTTTAATTGTTTAAGTTCATCTTCTAAATAGGTATACGTGCGCGGTATGTATAAATCCCAATCATTATTATTTTTGATAATATTATTTGTGTCTAATATATTTTGTAAAACTTTGCTATTTCTAGTTTTATGGCATTTATAATATGTTATATGATCTCTATTTTTTTGAATAAATAATACATATATTGTTAATAAAAATACAATTAATAAAATAAAGTAATAATTCATTATATATATACAATAATAATAAATAAAATAATATATAAAATAAAATAATAAAATAATAAAATAGTAATATAATATGGATAAAAACACTATATTAATTTGTAATACTGAAAAACAAAATACTATAAATAATAAAATATTAGATCGTACTTTTAATATTAAAAATCGTCGTGTAAATCTAATAGACCATCGTTCGGACCATAAAATTTGTGGAAAATACACAGATATTAATAAAGATAATAAGCATTTAACGATAGATTATAATACAATAAATAGTAAAAATGATTTTTTCCCAGGAAATGGTTCTTCTATAGGTTTTTTAAAAAATATAGATATAGATTCTAAGGTTAAAAATATAGGGGATTATAACACATTATGTCAAAAAACAAAAACCCCTAAATTAAACGATAGATTAGATAAATTTTATAAAAACCCTCTAACTTCTACTAATAGTAAATTATGGAATAATGTGAGTAAAAGAAAGTGCTGTAAATAATTATTATTATATAATAATGGATTGTTGCGCAAATATTAAGGTCTAAAGTTTTCCGAAATTAATTTATGATAAGAATTATTTATATATAACTAAAAATCATATAGATTATATAAAAATATGGTATGAATGGTAATTTACGCACATAAATTAACTAATTTTAATAATTTATTCTTATGTGGTATTCATACATAAAGTACAATTAATGTATGGTGAATACAGATTGATCTAGAAAGTGTTAAAATCACCAAAAATTTTATATTAGATAAACACATTAATTAGTTATTTGTAAGATTTATAAAAACTAAATAATATACTTTATAAACTATACTTACAACATACAACAATATTAATTATTTCTAATAATTTATAGTGTATTATATATTCGCTTAACCCAATAATCTATTAAACTTAGAAAGGGTTCTTATAATTTTCAACCATTTTTTTTATTTTATTTTCAGCATCTTGTATATTAAATAATTGGCTCTTATAAATATATGAATTCTTTAATAGATTATTCATTAAATATATTTCACTTTGTTGGTCTATTATTAGTTTTCGACAAAAAACTAATAAATACGAATTATTGGTGTGAAGCAATAAACGTCTGCTCATATCTATTGCTACTTGATGATGGGGTATCATATGTTCTAAATAACTTCTATCAGTTATTTCCATATTATTCATCATTTTCGAGTGATCATTAGGTTTAAAAAATAAAGGATTACAATTTCCATCTTTAGATTTAGACATAATAGGATTATATCTATCAAGTTTGGTAGATTTATTATCTATTGACCATTTTGCCCGACTAAACATAGAATCTGTTAAATTCTGTTTCATCATTGTCATCTCCCATATTTCATAACTTTGTTTTCTTGTAATATCTCTACATATATGGAGCATTGAAGGATTTTGTGACTTTTTAGCTAATAAATTAGACATATCTATAGCTACTTGATGATGGGGTATCATATGTTCTAAATATTCTATATTAGTCAATGCATCCGTACAAGGATTTGATCCATTGCCATTAGGTATTTTCCCGCGATGATTAGATTCATTTTTATTGGGTTTTTTTAGCCGATGATTTGAGTGATTCATTATATTATATATATATTATTTTTACAAGTTATATTATTTTTATAAGTTATATTATTTTTTCAAGTTATATTATTATAGTTTAGATTATTTTTACAAGTTAGATTATTATAAGTATAGTTGCATTAAATTATCATTTATAACATTGATTTCATTTGAGTTATTTCTTTTTCTTGTGTATTTATTATGTCCTTAGCTAATTTTTTTAATTTTAGATTAGTGGTTCTATTATAAATTTTATGAGTTGTAGTTAGTGCGGTGGAATGATGACTTATCATTCTCCTTAACCATTGTTCGTCACTAATACATAATTGGTTTCTCAATATACTTGTAGTTAAAATAGATAATAAGATACCTATAATAAACATATATTTATTAAAATGACCCATTGATAAATAGTGTATAATTTCGTGAGCCCATACCATATTTGAGGCCATTAAAATACCACCATAAAACAGTGTTACTGATAAATATAAATCATTTATTCTATAAGCTAACGCATTCATAGGATTAAACAGGCTCCCCACAATAATCATAATAATAAACTGGATTATATTAATATTGTATATTTTCATTATACTATATTAATATATATTTAATAATAAATTAGTCGCTTTTATTTATATGAATATAATTTTAAAATTTTAATAATTTAATAATTTATTAATTTCATAATTTAAAATTTAAGAATTAATAAAATTATATATTTAAATACATATGGAATTTATTGGCTCTGCGATTACAACAAATATTATATCAGCCCTTGTAGGTAAACAAATTATGAACCAAGCTATATCAGATGCTTCAGGTTCAATTTACTCAAATATTTCTTCCATTTTTAATTATAATTTACAGATAGATGATACATTAAATTTATTAGATATAAAAGAAAAAATAAAAGTAATTGAGTCTTTAGTAAATAATATGAATATATCAAATATGATTATTGATAGATGTATAACAAGTATTCATGATGTTATACTATTAATTAGAGAAGATTTAAAACTACTAAAATTTTTAATAGAAGAACATAAAGAAAAATATTTTTCTAAATGGAGACGGTTAAACTATAAAACTAATCTTAAAGATCTAAAAATTCATAGTAATATTTTAAATACTAGATTTGATAATTTGTTAAAAACAATTGAAATTTTAAATTATACTAATTTAAAATCGGAAGATAACTTAAAATTGGAAGATAACTTAAAATCGGAAAATAAATTAAAAATAAAACGCGAATAATTAAAAATAAACAAGAATAATTAATAATATTATAATATATAATATGATATTATTAATTATAATATTAACATTACTATTATTTTTTCTTAATTTATATAAGATAAATATAGAATCTTTTAAAACAATTGATAAAAAGACATTTAAAGCTTTAAGAAAATCGACTAATATTTGTGAAAAACCATTTAGACCTACTTGTAATAAAGATAAAGTGTATTCAAGTATTCGATTTTTAGAAAATAAAATAGATGAGTTAGAGTATGACATTTATTCTCAAAATAAAAAGTTTAAATTATATGACAAAGAATTTATGGCATATCGTAAGAATAGAGAATTAGTAAAAAAAAATACGGATGATGCTCGCAATGATGCAAAAGAACAAATTAGTTCTATTATAACTGATAGACTTAAAAAAGCAAAAAACATGGAAAAAAAAATATACAAAATGAACGATAAAAATGCTTCTACTACTAAAAAAAACAAAAAAAAACAAGCTAAAGAAAGTAAAAAACAAGAAGGGACAGCACTTAAAACATTTAAAATGTCTGGTAATAATCCAGAATCCGAAGAAATATCTAAGATGATGAATAAATCTATGACAAATACGGATGAAAATGATACAAAAGAATTGAATGATTCTCTTAAAAAAGTAAATATGCCAAGTGGTTTCGCATTTTAATATTTATAATTTACATAAATATTTAAAAAAATTTGATTGATTTAAAATACTTAAAGATTACATTTATACATATTACTATAATGACTACAAAAATTTCAAAACACGCGATTGGCATTGATCTTGGAACTACATACAGTTGTGTCGCTGTATATAAAAATGGTTCAGTTGAGATTATTGCAAATGAACAGGGTAACCGAACAACACCTTCCTATGTTGCTTTTAGTGATACAGGGGAACGATTAGTAGGAGACGCAGCTAAAAATCAGGTTAATAATAACCCTCTAAATACGATTTGTGACGCAAAGAGATTTATAGGTAGAAAATTTACGGATCCTTCGGTTAAGCAAGATATGAAATATTTACAATTTAAATTGAAGCCAGATAAAGATAATAAACCACTCATAGAGGTTGCGAAAGGAGATGAAAATAAGACATTTCACCCAGAGGAAATATCCGCAATGGTTTTAGGACAAATGAAAGAAATAGCGTCAAACTTTTTAGGAGAAGAAGTTAAGGATGCAGTGGTTACAGTCCCCGCGTATTTTAATGATTCACAGAGACAAGCCACTAAAGACGCAGGTGTTATTGCTGGATTAAATGTGCTTAGAATTATTAACGAACCTACCGCAGCTTCATTAGCTTATGGTTTAGATAAGAAGCAATCAGGTGAAAGAAATGTATTAATCTTTGATATGGGAGGTGGTACATTTGATGTATCCCTGCTTACCCTAGATGATGGAATTTTTGAGGTTAAGGCAACTGCTGGTGACACTCATTTGGGTGGAGAAGATTTTGATAATACATTAGTAAATCATTTTGTAGAAGAATTTAAACGCAAGCACAAGGCAGATTTATCGAGTAATCCAAGAGCTATTCGAAGAATTAAGACCGCTTCCGAAAGAGCTAAACGTACACTATCTTCGTCCGCAACGGCATCTTTAGAATTAGACTCCTTATTTAATGGTATAGATTTTTATACTTCTATTACAAGGGCTAAATTTGAGATGCTTTGTGACACTTACTTCAAAAAATCGCTTGAGCCAGTAGAGCGTGTTCTTGTTGATGCTCAAATGAGCAAAGGTGATATTCACGATGTTGTTTTGGTAGGCGGTTCTACCCGAATTCCAAAGATACAAAGTTTACTATCGGGGTTCTTTAATGGTAAGGAACTATCTAAGAGTATTAATCCGGACGAGGCAGTTGCATATGGAGCAGCTGTACAGGCAGCAATCTTATCAAACAACACTGATGAGAATATCAGTGATCTGTTACTACTAGATGTTGCACCTCTCTCTCTTGGAATTGAGACTGCTGGTGGAGTTATGACTAAATTAATTCCTCGTAACAGTACTGTTCCTACCAAAAAATCCGAAACATTCTCAACGTATGCGGATAATCAACCAGGTGTTTTAATCCAAGTATTTGAGGGCGAAAGAACAATGACCAAAGATAATAATATGCTTGGAAAATTTGATCTTTCGAATATACCTCCTGCACCAAGAGGAGTACCACAGATTGAGGTTACATTTGATATCGATGCCAATGGTATTCTAAATGTGAGTGCTTTAGATAAGAGCAGTGGAGCAAAGCAGGATATTACAATTACAAATGATAAGGGGAGATTATCTAAAGATGATATTGAAAGAATGGTAAATGATGCGGAAACATTTAAGAAGGAAGATGAAGAAACTAGAGATAAGGTGGAAGCTAAAAACCGTCTTGAGAATGCCGCCTATCAAACTAAATCAAGTGTAGATAATGAAGAAATTAAAAAGAAATTATCAGAGGAAGAACTTAAGACCGTCGAAACACAGTGTACTGATGTACTTAGCTGGTTAGACGGTAATCAGGAGGCCTCTAAAGAAGAGTACGAAAGTAAAGAAAAAGATTTCCAAGCAGTTATTACTCCTATTATGACTAAACTCCACGGTGCTGGAGGAGGAGGTATGCCAGGAGGTATGTCAGGTGGTATGCCAGGCGGTATGCCAGGCGGTATGCCAGATATGTCAGGTATGCCAGGAGGTGAACCAACCGTTGAGGAAGTAGATTAATATTAGTTAACAAAATTCTTACTTTAATAAAATAAAAATAAATTTATTTTTATTTTATTAATATTATACTATTATAAAATGGAATTATTTTATAATTTTATAAATAATTTAATAGAAAATTTAGATAAATCTAAACAATTAAAAATAGATTTAGTATTAGATAGTGGTGGATTTAAGGGAGTGTATTTATATGGTGCTTTATTATATTTAAAAGAATTAGAAAAAAAAAAATATATAATAATTGATAGAATATCTGGAAGCAGTATAGGTGCAATTTTGGGAACATTTTATATTTTAGATAAATTAGATTTATTTTATAAAAATTATATAAAAATACGTAGTAAATTTAAGGAAGACTTAAATCTAAATTATATCAATACTGTAATATCTAATATTATTGACAATTGTGATGAAGATGATTATAAACTATTAAATAATAGACTTTTTATTAACTATTACAATATTGAAACTAAAAGAGAATATGTTATTAATACTTATAACAACAATAGTGATATTAGTGAGTATTTAAAATGTACATCTTATCTACCTATAATAACTGATGGCAATTTATGTTATAATAATAAGGTTGACGGAAATAAACCTTATTTATTTAATAATGGTAATACGAGTGACACTAATATTTTATATTTATCACTAACAACAATAGGTAAATTAAATGATTATTTTAATACTATTAATGATATAAATCCTTGTAATAGAATAATGAAAGGTATTATTGATATTCATGATTTTTTTTTATATAAAAAAACCACTAAAATGTGTAGTTATGTAAATAAATGGTCAATAACAGACTTTACATTATATAGAGTAAAAGAATTTATTTGGATTTATATTCTCTATTCTATTACTCTATTCGATTATTTTTATAAAAATATACCACTATCAATTAAAAATAATATTTTTTTTAATCAAATAAATAATATAATTTACAAATTAGTTAAAGATATATATATTAAATTAATCTTTACATAATCGATTTTTTATAAGTATTCATCATAAGTATTCATTATAATGAATACTAAATAAAATCTTTTGTAATTAATTTTTTCTATTACTATAATAATGATTTATAATAAATTAATTACAAAAGATTTTATAAATACGATAGTTCCTCAAAAATTTAATGAAACAACTATTATAAAAGCATTAGAAGAGTGTTATAAAATATGTGCTTTTTCTACATTTCCATATATTTTACATAATTATAATTCATTGGATTCTATAAAAAAAACAAATTCTGGTAATTGTATTGCATTATCTTTATTTATAAAATTATTTCTAGAAGAAAAACATACTATTTACAGTTATTTAATTCCCGCAACGATTCCTAATAAATATAAATACGCTGGTTATTTAGATATTTCACACGTAGCTTTAGCCATTCCATTAAATAAAAATATTATATATATTGCTGATCCAGCTTTTTATTTTTTAAACCCTATCATTATAAATATTAAGACTATGTCTTGTACAACTGTATTTTCTAAAAGCATTTATAATCAAGAAAGAAATGATAGTCTTAAAAATTACTCTACAATTGATACTATCAAAAGTAGCCCTAAACAAACAGACAAAGTTATTGTTTTTAATGAATACCAAACTATTAATAAAGGAACTTATTATGTGAATTCACATTTTAAAAATGAAGTTAGCGATAATTGGTATTATTTTTTAACAGAACTTGTAAATGCGGATGAAGCTATTACAACATTTTTTATTGATATTAAATACAATCCATTTATTACAACAACATTTATAGATAAAAATGGTGTTTGTACGGCAGATTACTATATTAAATTAACACCAAATTATTTAGAACTATCTAAATATTCAGGAGAAAGAAAAAAATATAATATTAATGAAATAACACCAGAACAAATAAATGATATTAGTCATAAAATGAAGGGATTTTTTCAGGATAATTTAGTAGAGTATATTAATAGAGTTAAATTATTAAATTATAACAAACGATAGATTTATGCTTCATATACTTTAATAATAGACTGGATATCTTGTCGACATATTGGACAAGTCCCGCCTTGTAAAATCTGAGGCGCACAGTCTCCACATATACTTTTATGTCCACACGGAACAATTATATGTGACTTAATATTATCAATACATATTGAACATTTAGATTCAGAAGGAATTGAACTACGTATAGTTTTAATTTCTTCACGGACATTTTGAAGATTTTGACTTTCCGTTTTACATTTTTCCTGTATAATATTTAAATTTTTTATACAATTTATTTTATTATTTTTAAAATTGGTAAATTCTTCCGTTTTTCTTCTAATATCAAATAATTCATTATATAGAGTATTCATAGAATTCTTATCACCATTGTGTGCTATAAGTTTAAATAAAAGGAACATAATTATTTTATCTTTAGAAAATCCTCGTGTTGTAAACAAAGTGTTTATATCTGTAAAAATATCAAGATTATTACATATTGTTAACATATTTGTTTCATATGTATTTCTAAAATTTATATGAAAATTAAAATAGTTTGAAAAAATGTTTAATAATTGTTTTCCACTTTCCCTTAGTTTATTGGCGTTGTTATTAAAGTAATAGTTATTTTGATTAATCCAAGTATTATTTATTATATTATTGTTATAATTATTATTGTTATCTATATAATTATTATTGTTATAATTATTATTGTTATCTATATAATTATTGTTATAATTGTTATCTATATAATTATTATCTATATTACTATTATCTATATAATTATTAAAATTGTGAATTGACAACATTATTAACAATTAATTTAATATTAATATTTATCAAATTTATTTCCTAAATATATTACAATGAATGCAACTGTATTAACTTTAAAAAAAAACACATCTATTGATAAAAAACTCAAAAATAAATTATCAATTATTTTAAAAAATTTTGCTACTGTCTGTTCTATACCAACTAAAAATTTTGCTACTATACATCAAACTATACATCAAGAAAAAAGCTTTCTTCGACCCGAATCACCTTCGGAAGATACTATTTCATATATACCAAAAACTGCTTTATCTAGATTACTTGATGATGATACATCAAATCTATTTAATACTATCGATAGATACTTATTTTTTATGGAAGAAGGATTTTTAATAGCTACATTTAATGTAGAACAGTTAATAAATAATAGTAATTTAGACTCATATGATAATATGAAATATAATACATTATATAGTAGTTATCCAGACTCCTTTATAAATACAAAACCTAACCCAAATATACCTTTAATATGGATAGAATTAATATGTGTTGACCCAAAATATAGAAAAAAAGGTATTACTAAACTATTATTAAATAATTTAGAAAAAAAAATAACTGATATTTATAAGGATAATACCAATGTTGAATATGTTATTTTAGGTCTTGATATAGCAGGTACTACAAATGGTTGGAGAAATAAAAATCTACGAGATGTGTATAGTAAATTAGGTTTTAATTTTGAGAATGATGGTTTTTATATATATACAGAAGGCGGGCAAATTGGATTTAAAGAAATAGATTTAGTAAGGTAATTATTAAGGAAACAAATATTTTTCTAATACTGAAAGCCATTTACTAGCAAAATATATGATATCCTTTTCCGCAATTATAGTACATTCCCACCCACAATATTTATTATGGTCTTTAATAAGTGTTTTAATTATATTACTTAAATTATGTATATGGGTTATATTTAAATTGGTTTTAATATTTTTTAATATTACTTCTGGATAACTAAAAGGATAATTATAAGGATAATTAATATCAATAATAACTGAAACTGATGTAAAATTAAATGAATAAATACGTTCATTTAATTCTGTAGGAAATTGAGGGAATTCATAAAAATTACCCTGTTTGGAATAGTGTATGTTAACAGTAGCTTTTAAAAAATTCAAATTCAATACTTCTATTTTTATATCTCCTAAATCAATTGTATTAAACTTATTATACTCTTGTGTAAATCGTCTCTGGGCATAAAAGTCCATATTAATAAATCACAATTTATTAATAAATTTGCGTCAAATTTATTAATAATAGAATAATACTATTTATTAATAATAGTATATTTATAACTCTAAAACTTGCTGTGCAGTTAATGTTTCAGTATCAATTCTTTTAAGATCATCTATATACATATTAATAGTTTGTAAATAATTTTCATCTTCTATAAATAGGGACTCTTCATTAAAAACTAAAAACGCTTCTATGTCAAATTTATTATCATAAAAATCATTTATATAGTATATCATATCATAAAATAGTTTTGTTAACTTTATCACAGGTATATGTCCAATATGATTATTAAATAGGGAATCCGCTCTACTATTAACATTGCTATTATAAAAATGAACGTTATGTATATAATTATTTAGGTAATCTATGATGTCAACGCACTCAGATTTAACAGTATTAAATAATTCTGGTACTCCATTTTGTTCTGAGTAAATAATATGGTTATCTTTTTCCCAACTATAATAATTTGATTTTTTTTCAACCGCGTCTATGAGATCTATAATTTCTTCTTGTATTTTTGTTTTAAATGTGTTTAATTCTAGTAATAAATTCTTAATATCTAAATTAAATTTATCTAAGGTTTGCTTAAATTTATCAGGAGTTTCTGAATCCTTATCTAAAAACAATTCACACCTAATTTTATTATCATATACATACCCTTGCTTATTGGTCTTACTATCTACTAAACCCTTTCTTATTTTAAAAATTGTGTTATAAAATAAACGTATCCGTTCGAGCAGTGTTAAATTTGTTATATTCGTACCAGACTTTAATAACGGAGTATATCTATGGGTTATTTTAATACATTTACCATCTTTAATATAATGTGGGGTTCTCTTACTATCTAATGGCATATCTTTAACCCAATCGTATTTATCATCTGGTATATAATTTAATGTTTTTTCCGACCCACCTGATAATTTAGCTGATAATTTAGCTGATAATTTAGCTGATAATTTAGTTGAATCTTTATATTTTTTAAGAATATCTTTACCTAAATTACTATTAATGCTAATATATTTATTTGTTAAAGGATTTACAATTTTAGAATACATTTTTATATATTAATATTAGAAGATATTTATATTCTAATATTAATATTCTAATATAATTTTCATTAATTATCTATTTCATATGCCTATTATCATAATTAATAAATATAACTATATAGCATTTTTTATTATTTTTATTAATAACATTAACAGGTGATTTATGTTTATAACTACTAGAGGATACGAATAAATATTCTAAATAACTAAATTGTATATTGTCTATTAATTTATCTATTACTAAGTTTTTATTATTGGCAATATTCAATTTTTTTAATTTACTATTTAATATTAACTTAATAAATGGGTCTATATCAAATATATCATTATTTGTTATCCATAATTCTTTTAGATTGGAATTATGTAAAAATCGTAATGGATTACTATCAGTTATTAAATTATTACATAAAGATAACTGTGTTATTTTGCTATCTTTTATTTTCTTAAATAGCAAATGAATACTTGCTATTTTATTATTATTTAACCAAAGTTTTGTAAAAGGACTATATTTTAAGGCTATAAATAATAAGAACAAATTATTGTCGGTATAACTATTGTAACATAACTGTACAGATTGGGTATTTAGGTTTATTATTTGATTATTCAAAATAACTCGATGAATGTCTATAAAATAATATAAAATTTTATCAATGAGATGTGGATAAAATTCTAATTTATTTAATAATAGATGTAGTAGAATAGGGCTATTCATTAAATTATATATACTATATTAAATTATAGTTAAATTAATATACTATTAAACATTTAGATTATACATATAATCTATAAATTAAGACCGTCTATCTTTTTCCCTGACACTATTTTATAATATAAGAAAAATATAACATATTTACATATATTATTATCTATTTTAATTAGTTCCTGTAGTACATCTGCATAATAGGGAGTACATCTTCCATCCTTAGATGATTCTAAAAACATTTCTACATTCATTACATTCGCAAATTCAAGTTCCCTTATATTTTTATAATTATTTTTTTCTAATTCGGTTTTTATAAATGTAATGCTACGACCTCTTACCGTTGAGTCATATATTAGGATTAAATCAGTTGTTGGAATATGTTTTATTTTTTCATAAAAATAGTGTTTTGTTTCTTTTTTTATATTATCACGCTTTATTCCACTTATGGGAATATAAACGAAGTTTATATTTCTATTATTTAATAAATACTCGACCACTTTCATTTGTCTATACCCACTGTCTCCAGGCACAATTATATATATATTTTTATTTGTTTTTTTCAATATTAATAAAGTTTTATATATTCCAATTAAATTATTAAGAATATGGTCTATTTGTATATATCCGTCCCCTTTACCCATTATTAAATAAGTATTAAAATAATTAAATCTAATATAATCCATTACCAAGTCGATATCAACCGTTCCTATAATAGTATCTAATATACTATCTATATCTGTTTTATTTACATTATTTAAATCTAATGAAATCAACAGTTCGTTAACTTTACCAAATTCATTTTTTCGATTTATCCGATTTTGTTCAGCTAATGCTATTTGTTGTTCTCTATATATTTTGTCCAATTCTCTTTGTTTTTCCTCCTCAATTTTTTTTTTAGATTTTATAGAATATACAAATTCGTCATTAAATATATGTAATGGTAACTCACCTGTTGTGTATATATCTATAATATCTTCCGAATGTTGTCGAAATATGAACCTAATATAATTAGGATAATCACTTATAAACCAATATCCTGATTTATTTGAACTAATTTTATAACTATCAGGGTCTTTTAATATTGATTTTAATTTTTGAAATCTCTTAGTATCTAGTTCTTTTACAGCAGCAGCCTCTAGTTCTTTTATAGCAGCTGCTTTGTTGGCTTTTTGTCTCGCTTTTTTCTTCTTATTCTTTATTCGCTTTTTTTCTTCAGGACTAAGAGTAGAGTTAGGAGAAGGACTAGGACTAGGGCTAATAATAGCTCCACCTATCAACTCAATATATTTTTGTATAATATATTGACCTAATTTACTGTTAATATTAACATATTTATTTGTTAATGGATTTACAATTTTGGAATACATTATATATAATAATAATATTATTTAATACTATTATTATTTAATACTATTATTATTTAATACGATGTGTTCTTTCCCAACAATCAAACCATATTATACATATTTCATTTAAAAAATCCTCAAAAGTATTAAAATTTTTAGGATGAATTGATCTACTAATACACGTATTAACATTAGTTCCATAATTAGTTATTATTTTTTGTTCATTAAAAACAACATCTTTATTAGAACTTATTAATAATTGAACATCATATTCTTTACGTTCATAAATTTCTTTTAATAGTCCTTTTTTTAATTTTGATAGAATATCAGATTTATCTTTTAATGTTAAATAGTCTTGTCTGGTACCTTCAGGGTAAAATACAACTCTGTTAGTATAACCATTCTTAATAAAATCTGCCATTAAATTATAAATTTGTGAACGATTTACTCTATTTCTACTAAACATTAAAATTCTATTATCTAAATATCCTAATATTGAAAAAAAATAAACCGCATAAAAAGCCATTTTTCTTCCTAAAATTGCACCTTTGGCTATATATGGATCATATCCAAAATCAAACCAAGTTCTATGATTTGCTAATATAAATCCTTTATCTATTAATTTTTCATCATTAATAATAGTTGTTTTTACTCCTAATAACATATATATAAATATATAAGCATTTAAGTCCCAGTCTATTTTAATATTAAATGCATTACCTATTGGTTTGATAACTAATAGTAGAATTGGAATAAATACTGTTATTAATATATATATTGTTAAAAATTTTAACAAATTAAATAGTTTATACATAAAAATATTAATATCTAACATATATATAATGAGCAAGCATTTAATTCATGTAACATCAAACGCTATCGGTCAATTATCCAAAATAATTAAAAATACTGGATATAAAGCGATATTTTTTGATATAAAAAGTGGAGGATGTAATGGGTTTGAGTATAGGTTTAAACCTATAGAAAAAATAGAAAATATCAATAATGTATATAGTAAAGATGGATTAGATATCGAAATTTGTGACGCCAGTTTATTTCATATTTTAGGAACAAAAATAGATTGGCAAGAAGATATAATGGGTAAAACATTTAAGTTTGATAATCCATTGGCGGCAAGTTCGTGTGGATGTGGGTCATCATTTAATCCTAAATAATATTTAATTTATAATATTTAATTTATAATATTTTATTCTAATATATATATATTAGAATGCGTAAATACTTTAGAGAAGTTGGGGTGTTTGGATTATTTGTATTATCCGAAGAAGTTAACAAAAGAATGAATTCTACAAAAAACGCGAGGAGAAGTAAATCTAGAAGTAAAAGTTTAAATACAAAGGAGTCAATAAGTAAAAAAAGTAAAAGTTTAAATACAAAGAAGTCAATAAGTAAAAAAGGTAAAAGTTTAAATACAAAGAAGTCAATAAGTAAAAAAAGTAAAAAAAGTAAAAGTTTAGCAAATAATTATAATAACAAATTAATTACATATAATAAATATGCAGCTGCTATACAATTACTAAATGGAACTATACAATTCTTTTTTGTAAAAAGGCAGAAGAACAAAAAAAACGATGACGATAAACCATATATAACTTATCTTTATATGAAACGACTGAAGACAGGAAGGAACCGAAAAATCATAGGAAAATTTAAAGTTGGTAATTTAATGGTTATATTTAGTCTACTGACCGCACTATCACATATATCCTTTATTACAGATAGAAAATCTATATATATAGATAATTATATAAAAAATCAGGTAAATACACAGAGATGGTTAGAATATTCTGTGACATCATCTATTATGATGTTTTCATTTATGGGAGTATCACGTATAGATAGTTTAGTAGAATTGATACCATTGACATTTTTGGTAGGAATTACAAATATTTTTGGCTTATTAATAGAACAGTCTAAAGAATTAGATATGGGTAATAAACGAAAATTATTATATTATTCTGGTGTATTAACAAATGGAATACCTTGGATGTATGTTAACTATAAAAATAAAGATCTATTTAATCTAACAAAAGACGAATTTACGGCTATACTTTCAAAAACTAACGAAGGAAAAATACTGGATGAAAAAGAAATGGAGGCCTACGTCACATTATTTTTTGATGTTATAATTCCTACAGTTAGAAGAATTACATATTTTATGCAAGGATTATACTATTTATTTGGACTTAATATGAATCAAAAATATATTAAACCTATGAAAAATAAAGAAAAACTGAGTCCAGTAGAGTTTTATGAATTAGAAAGAAATTATATTTTTTTAAGTATGGTTGCGAAATCATTTTTATCTTGGATAATTTGGAGTGCTACTCTTAGACCAAATAGGAATGATTAACATATAGAAATAATAATTTGATAAAATTTAAATAATATATTTTTAAAATAAATGAACGCTATTGAGAAAAAATATGTATATGATACATATAGTAAAATAGCACATAGTTTTAGTAACACTCGATCATATATATGGCCTAGTGTTAAACTATTTTTAGATAATTTAGAAGCTGGCAGTATTATATTAGAGGTTGGATGTGGTAATGGAAAAAATTTAGATTATAGAAAAGATTGTTTTAATATAGGATTAGATCTTTGTACTGAATTTTGTGAAATAACATCTCAAAAGGAGATTGATGCCATTATTGCCAATAATACCGCGTTGCCTCTCAGAACAAATAGTGTGGATGTTGTATTAAGTATTGCGGTTATTCACCATTTGTCTACATCGGATAGACGATTAAATGCTGTTAAAGAACTTATTAGAGTTCTTAAACCTGGTGGTAAATTATTAATTCAGGTTTGGGCATTAGAACAACCCGAAAAGTCTAAAAGAAGATTTACGGATGGCGATAATTTTGTAGAATTTAAGAGTAAAGATGGAACTATTTGTGAAAAGAGATATTATTATATATTTAATGAGGAAAAATTTAGAAATTTATTTAGTACTATAGATAATATACAAATTGTAGAATTATTTTTAGAACATGGTAATTGGGTTATAAATTTACAAAAAATTGATAGTTCTTAGAATTTAAATTAAATTTATAACTAAAAAAATATTAGTATAATTATATGAATACTGATATTTTTACAAATGAGGAATTTTTAAGTGGTGATGGAATGTTAACTTCCGTATGGGGACCAAGTATGTGGCACTTTCTCCATACAATGAGTTTTAACTATCCTGTAAAACCTAGTAAAGAAGATAAAGATCATTATTTTAATTTTATTTTATCTATTAAACATATTTTACCATGTAAATATTGTAGAGATAATTTTAATAAAAATATAAAAAAAATTGGTTTTAAGCGTGGATGTATGAAAAATAGAACAACATTCTCAAAATCGATTTATAACTTACACGAAGAGGTAAATTCTATGTTAGGTAAAGAATCTAACCTAACATATAATGATATTAAAATACGATATGAACATTTTCGATCTAGATGTTTAGTGGATGAAAAAAAACAAAAAAAATTAAAACATAAATCTATAGAAAATGGATGTGTAGATTCTTTATATGGTAAAAAATCAAAATGTGTTCTACAAATTGTTCCTAAAACAAGTAGAATTAAAAGTTTTAGAATGTCTCCTAAATGTAAAATAGAGAGAGTTATTAATAAAAATTAAATTATAATTACTATTTAGTATAGTTTACTACTACAATATAACTATTAAATATTTTTTTTATTTATATAAAATAAAAAATAAATTTAAAAAATATAATTTTAAACTAATAAAGTTTAAATACGGTTTAAATACGGTTTAAATACGGTTTAAATACGGTTTAAATAATGTTAGTATAATGTTAGTATAATGTTAGTATAATGTTAGTATAATGTTAGTATAATGTTAGTATAATGTTAGTATAATGTTAGAATAATGTTAGAATAATGTTAGAATCTATATTGTCAACGAGTTATTTACAAATATATTCTATATAATATATTTTATAATCATCATTGCAACTAAACTTTTATTATTTAATTTATCTATAATTAAAATCTATATATTTTAATAGATAATGTTTAAATAATATTTTTCCAATAATTGTATAACTATAGTTTTAAATATACACAACCAAAAGTGTATATTATTTATGCCTAAAAATATACTATAGTTAAAAAGTCTATATTATTTAATTTATTTATGCTTAAAAATCTATATATTTATAATAAATAAATTCTAAATAATATACTCTATAATAATTATTATAATCTAAGTTCTACTTAGAATATTGTCCTGTTCTTAAAATTTATAACAGATTGGTATTTTAAATAAATGCTGTAACCAATCTTTAATATTCTAAATAATTATTTATAAATTATCTTTAAATATTTTTCTTTAATATTCTAAATAATTATTTATAAATTATCTTTAAATATTTTTGTTTAATATAACTCTATTATAAGAATATATTTTTTTTTTAAATAATTAAATTAAATTAAATTTAATTTAATTTAATTATTATCGATATTACTATATTGATTTAGATAAACTTTTAATTTAGAAGATACTGAAATAAGGCAATGCAATCATAATCTTATTAATTAGTGATTATGATTGCATTGCCTTATTTCAGTTAATGTGCATGTTAGTAGGTTCTAAAGTTGGACTAAGACTTGAAAATACAAAAGCTGAAAAAAAGAAAAGTTAAAATGAATTTTCTTGCAAATAAATATTTTAATACTATTGTTAATTTAGTTATTAAAGAAATTTATAAAAATAAACATTCCGTACAATTTTATTACAATTAAAATAGTATATGTATGTATTATGGATAAAAAATATTGCCAATAGTAGATAATGAACCAATAACATATCCAGCTTTTTCATAATCGTTATCATCCCCAGTTTTGCCAAAAAATCCCTGCCTGCTCATCAACGAAGACCCTATCGCACTACTTGACCCAGCCACGAATGACTGTAATATAGTACTACCACCAATAAATATATCTGCTAATAATTTACCTGTAGCACCACCAACCATTGCACCTATTACTGCCTCATCATTTTTTTCTTTATTGGTCTGATAGTCCGTGTTACCAGGAAAATTATGTGTATATAGCGCCCCAAGTCCTCCACCTATAGAGGCTCCTCTAGATAAATTACTAGTTACATCTCCACATCCAGACATATATAAATATGTGCATACTAATCCAATTCCATATAATATCATTATATATTATACATAGATAACTATTTTAGACAGATTTTTTAAAATATAAATATTAAATTAAAATAAAATAAAATATAAATATTAAATTAAATTAAATTAAATTAAAATTTTATCAATAAATAACTCAATATACAATATATAATAATGCAACTCAATTTTGATAGTGATATTAATACTTTAGAAGTAGGTATAGATGAAGCTGGACGTGGCTGTTTAAGTGGAAGAGTATATGTAGGTGCTGTTATATTACCACGAACTTTTCCAGATGAAAAATACAAAGAAATAAAAGATAGTAAAAAATTAAGTAAAAAAAAACGCGAAGAGCTAAGAGAATATATTGAAAAACACAGTCTAGCCTACTCTGTACAGTATTCAGAAGCAATCGATATAGATAAAATAAATATTTTAAATGCTACATTAAATACCATGCATATGTGTGTTAAAAATCTTCAAATTAAACCAGACCTAATACTAGTTGATGGAAATAGATGGAATATGTATTCGGACGAAGACGGAAATGTAATTCCCAACCAGTTAATTAAAGGAGGAGATAATTTATATTATTCTATAGCAGCAGCATCTATTTTAGCAAAAGTCTATCATGATGATTATGTTAAAAAATTGTGTGAAGAAAATCCCGATTTAAATAAATATGACTGGCTTAACAATATGTGTTATGGAACAAAAAAACATATAGAAGCTATTGAAAAATATGGTATTACAAAATACCATCGGAAAACATTTGGTATATGTAAACAATATTCTTAATATTATAATTCTGTCATAAGTGTTATATTAGGTAATTTTTTTTTGGATAATGGTATTTGATTATCAATAGATATAGGTATAGAATTTATTTCAGTTGGTATAGGATTAATTTTAACTTGTTTTAATTTTAAATTATTAAGTTTAGTTTTAGGCGTTATACTACTTATAAATTTATTAGAATTAAAACTTGTATTTAATAAGGTTAAATCTTTTTCTTTATTTATAAGATGTTCACGCAACTTATTACTATTATTAATGTCTATCTTATTAAATGTTGATATATCTAATTTAACAAGCTCTTTTTTTATATTTAATAGTTTTTTATTTTTTACAATATCTCTCCTATATTTTTTTTCTATAACTTTTGATTCCATAATATAGCTATTCGAATCATTTTTAATTACTATATCCATTAATTTTTTATAATAATTAGGTTCTTTTTGTATCGATTTTAAATTATTATAATTTGTAAATATAGATAGTTGCTGTTCTAGAAGTAGTTTATCATAAATATCTAAAAATTTAATATCAATAGAATGTTTATGTACAAATCGCGTTAAAAATACTTTTATATTTTTTACGACGTGTTTATTAGTTTTATCAAATTTTCCAGATTTTTTTAAGATTTCAAAACCACATCTATTAACCGAAGTTTTATAAGGATCATTTAAAAATTTATTAATATATTTTATAATATCTTTAAAACTATCAAATGTTTTAAATAATGAATTTTGTCTTTCTATTAAATTATAATTATCAAATGAATTATCTGTAATTGGTGAAAAAGTTTCTGGTATATTATTAAATAAACTAGAAAATCGACTATTTAATTTTATTCTAGCAGAATCAATTCTAGGAGAATCAATATTAGGAGAAGACATTCCAGGCGAAAAAGGTTCTTGTATAGAATTAAGTGGTTGATGTGAGTAAGATTTTCGTCTTCCATTATCATTTATTTCTTTGTCGCACTCATCAACCATAAAAAAATCATTTAAGGAATTATACGCTTTTTCTATATTATATTTTTCTAATACTCTTCTAAAAAATATTCGAATATCATACAGATATTCTTCCTCTCCTTTTGATTTAATTAATAAAAAACCTTTATTATTTAATGGAACAAAATTAGCATCTGTCAAAATATAATCTATAAGAATTTGAATATCATTATAAGATTTTACTGAATTATAAATCATTTTATATTTTTCAATATCTTCGGACGCAATATTAATAATATCTTGCACATCTGTACTATTATTAATAATTTTATTATGAATATGTTTAATTTTATTTTTAGTCATTATTTTTTCTATTAAAATTTTAATATTATCATTAAAATTATTAGTTTCTTCATTAGTATCAGTATTTATAAATTTTTTGGATAATATTAAAAATCCTTGTTCATTGGGTGGTAAATCTTTAACAGTAGAAAGTTCTTCTACATTATAAAAATCACAATTTATTGTTACTATAGATTCTTGAATACTCTGAAAACAGCTTTTATATTCTAAATCTAGTTTTATATAAACATCCTTTAACGATGATTGTAATTTAGTTTCTATTGATGATAATTTTTTAACATACAAAATACGCGAATATGTATTTAAATAAGATTCGATCCGAGAGCGTATTAAATAACGAAGATCAAAATCTTTTTCATAATCATTTTTTGACATAAATATATGTTTTATATTTGAAATATATTCTATTAAATTATCAATACTAAAAAAAAATCCAGGTTTTAAACTATATGTTGTTTTTTGTTTCATTTTTTTAGAATCGGATTTCATAACATTATTTAATAATTCTACACCTAATACATCGGCGGATACACTCATACTATTTTCAGTTTGCGTAGATGTGTCATTTTTAACACTAATATTTATTTTCTTTGGACCTAATAATTCTAATATTTGTATCATTTTTTTTAATTCAATATTTGCTCTAATATAATTATAAATATCCAATGGAATATATAGAAAATCAAATTTTACTTGTAATTTTTTATAAATAATATAATCATTAATTTCATTTCCCTGAAATATTATTTGTATATTTTTTTTAATTAAATTTTTTATTAAAATAGATAGAGGTTCTAACAATAAATTATATGCATTCATAAATTTATTTTTATTTTCGTAAAATTTAAGACAATTAGAGCAATCATTTGGATCACAATTAATTAAATTTGTGATATATTTCCATTTATTTTTTCTATAAGTATACACTTTTCTCCTACAGCTATTCTTTTTATAGTATTTTATAACATTTGGTTTAAATATAATATATAATGGTAAATGTTTGTTTACTATTTCTACTATTTGTGTTAATACTTTACCATATGCTATTTCATTTGTTTCCTGTATATACTCTAAACTATCTATTCCATCTATCTTTTCTATATTTTTAATACACGGCATATAATATAATAGTTATTTATTTAAAAAAACGGATTAATTAAAATAATATATAAAATTATATATATATATAATATCATATGTCTAAAATTACTGACGCACTTGTACAATCTTATAATTCCGTATCAAATCTATGGAATCCAGATAAAATAAATTATAATCTTGCTGAAAATAAGGATATATTAGAACTAGGAAATATTCTAAATGGTTTATTTATTAACAAAAATAGTATCGATATTCCGCGATTAGTTGTAGTAGGATCTCAGTCGTCTGGAAAAAGTTCCTTATTAAATTCTATAATAGGTATGGATATATTACCGACTGGTACAAATATGGTGACACGTGTACCATTACAATTAGAATTAATACAATCTAAGTCAAATTCTAATAAAGCAATTTTTGGTAATTATTTAAATGGAAACTGGAATACAGACCACGAAATAACATTAAGTGACCCCATAACAAATGATGAGAAAAAAAATATCTCAAATAAAATTAATTCGATAACAATTTCATCCGCAGGAGATAATATGAATATTTCTAATAAACCTATATTTTTAAGAATTTATAGTCCCTCAATTCCTAACCTTAGTTTTATTGATTTACCTGGACTAACCATGGTTGCGTGTACTGACAGAGGACAGCCTATAGATATAAAGGATAAAATAAGAGAAATTGTTGGGGAATATATTAGACCTAAAAATACAATTATATTAGCAGTTATGCCTGCCAGAACAGACATAGAGGCAGATATTGCCTTAGATATTATTAAAGAATATGATCATAATGGTGAAAGAACTATTGGAATTTTAACAAAAGTGGATTTAATGAATGACGATACAGATATAACCCATTTATTAGAAAATAAAGTTTCTAAAGATTTACAATTAAAATATAAATATTTTGCTATTAAAAATAGAAGTAAAACAGAAATGGATAATCATACTTGTTTAGAAGGATTAGAGTTAGAAAAAGAGTATTTTAAATCACATAAAATATATTCACAATCCAAATATACCAAAAATATAGGTATACCTAGTCTATGTCATTCATTAAGTTCTATTTTAATACACAATATTAAATCAGCATTACCTAAAATTATTAAAGAAATTGATGAAAAAATTTCCATTAATAATGAATTACTTTTAAAATTAGGAACATCGATACCAAAAGATACCGACGATAAATACTCGTTTGTACATGATTTAATTACCAAATTTCATATTAAATTTACGACTACCCTTAAAAATAAAGGTAATATTATAAATACGGGTAGATCTATTAAAGATATATTAGTAGAATATCGAAACATTATTCATGAACTTAAGCCATTTAATAAGAAAAATACAAGTGACCAATATATTATAGAATCCATACGAAATTCTGAAGGAAACCATATGTCATCAGAATCGCCACCTATAGAAGTATTGGAAAGAATTATGGAAGATAAGAATAAAAACTATATTTATAAAATTTATGAACCTTCTAAACAATGTACGAATAACATAATGAGCGAATTAATAGCCTTATGCGATATTTTAATAGATGATATAGGAATACTAACCTTACCAAATTTAGCGGATTGTATTAAACTCAGTGTAGTAACTATATTATTTAACTTAAATACTTCTACACTTAAAAATATTTCATTAGAATTAGATTACCAAAATAATTATATATGGACAGATGATTTAATATTTAAAAATACACTTAATACCAGTAAAAATAATGGCATCGATACAATGCGACATTTATTGGAAAAATATTATGATAGTGTTGTAATAATTTTATCCGATGTTATTCCTAAATGTATTATGTATTCTTTAGTTGAAAAGGCATCCACACTTATATCCAATGAATTATATAAAATAATTAAAGAACAACCTATAGATATTTTATTAAAGGAATTTGACAATATTGCGGAAGAACGTGCGAACCTATTAAGTTCCAACGAAGATTTAAATAATGCGCTATTAGTTATTAAATCTATTTTAACTTCTTAATAGTATTGAATAGTTGTAAAATATTATAATAGTAAGTAGTTATGTAGTATTAATATAGTATTTATGGATTCCATAGAGATGTATCAAATGAACCACAATAATCATGCATAACTTTTCCATTAAATTTTTGACCGCCATCATATATCCCACCATTAAACCCAACCATTTTATAATCACACGGATTTTCTAACCATTCATTTGGAGTCATCTTTACATGACCATAATCATCCATTTTAATATTTACACTGTATATACCATAACATTCATGATCTGACCTATCATGTGGCATAAATATCATAATCCCAGATCCTTCTGGTTCATTTTGTGTTGGCCAACTATATATAAGAAACACGAGTGTTGTTAAACCTTGAGGGCATAAATACTCCCCTTTAAACCTTGTTCCATAATCAAAAAAATAATTGTGTCTATGATCGATGGATAATTTTTTTGTTTTATTTTCTACGTTTAATAGAGAGCGCGAGGGAGTGGATTTTATTTTTGATGCAAGTAACCCAGTTAAACATAATAATCCTAACTTAAGATTTTTCATATATATTATTAAAAGATAATTTTAATAATATTGATTATTTTAATATAGTTTACATTTAAATATTAATTTCGTGTATAATTATATATTAATAATTATATATTAATAATGTATACTTCTTTAATAGACAACGCTTATTTAAAAAAAAATAAAAATGGAATATCGCCATTCGAAACAATGACAGCCTATCTAGGCGGATCCGCATTCCAAACTATTGTAGATAATCCGATAACAGCATATAGACAATTAGTTCAACAATATGCCAAAGATCTTAAAGGAAATATTGTACACCCAACAATTGCTACGAAAGAGGCAAAATCCATATTTATAAAAAATCCTGTTGGGGCATCTATGTCTGGATTAGGACCAAGATTGATAGGTGTGGGTTTTAAACGAGTTCCTAAATTTGGATTCTTATTGGGGATCTCCTTTTTAATGGATAAGGAAACTGGAAATGTAGGATTAGTAGCAGCAACTGGGGCATCTATATTTTCTGCTCCATTTATTAATCCTATTAGAATGATTGAAAAACAACAGCGAGCGTATTTTAAACAAACTGGAACAACAAAATCTATAAAAAATATTTTAATAGAATCAAAAGCGGAAAGCTATAAACCACTATTTCGTGGAACTATACCATTAATGGGACACTCTTTTATTAGTGCTACATTAGGATTAGTTGGTCAACCTAAATTACAAAAAAAAATTGAAAATATATTTAATAGTAATACAAGTTTAAGTTCATTTACTAGTAATTTATTATCATCTACAATAGTAAGTCCTATATATGTTATTTTAACAAATCCATTATCAAGATTAGAAGTAATAATGCAAACATCGGCTATTAATCAAAAATCTATAAGTGTAGGGCAAGCTATAAAGGAAGTTTCAATAGATACCAAAAAATTTGGCATTCAAGGTATGTTTAGAGGGCAAGGTATAGGTATGATAAAAGCAATTATATCATTAACAATGTTTCATCAAGGTAGGTTATTTTTAACAGATTTTTTTACGACAGTTTAAAAATCTATATTATTTAAATTAGTAATATAACTAATACATTTATGGTCATTATAGGTAGTTGGTTGTTTTTTTATTAAATAATTACCAAAACTCTTAAAAAAATTGGTTAGTTGTCCCTTTTCTCTAATATTAGTATTGTACAACTTATTATTAGATATCCATAATGTTCCATTAACATGTTTTCTCCAAGAACTAAATAAGTTAGGAATAGGGTCGTCTTCATTAATAAATCTTAAACTTGCAGTACACCCTTTATTAAAAACATTTATAAATGTGTTACACCCAACTTTAGGAGAACCCAATGTAATACAATTTATAGAAAGATTTGGATATAATACTCCGAAATAACACGTTCCTATTGTAGCTAAAGCACCTCCAAGTGAATGACCCGTAAATATAATTTTTTTCTCTTTTATATCTGCTCTTGTATTATATATTTTAATTTCATGTTCTAAATCATCTATAATATCATTAAATTGGCTTAAAAATCCTCTATGAACATATAATTTGGTGTTATAGTTTGGTATATGCAACTGTGCTTTGTCTATTGTTAAATCTATTAAAATATCTTTTTTAGATTCGGTTCCTCTAAAACATACTATTAATAAATCATCATAATAAGTAGTAAAATATTGACAATCTGTTGGTGATGATTTTATAGTTGGAATATTAGCACATTTATATAATACGGTGCTGGTATTTATTAAATTTTTAGTTGTTGATTTATAATAAGATGTTGAACTATTATTATTAGAATATTTTGTTTTTGGGTCCACAAGATTTTTTTTATATAAATCTTTATACATTGTTAAATATTTTTTTTTAATAGTAGTACTAGATTCATAACATAAAAAACATAACTTAAATATATCTAAAATAAAATCTTTAGTAAATACCATACTATTAACATATATAATTATTTATTACTACTGGTGTTTATATTTTAAATTTACAATGTTAAATTTAATTATTTTATCTCCGATACCATGTAATGTCTCCCCATATATTATTTTTATTTCAATAGTATTTAGCATAAAATATTATTTACTTAATAATCTTTAAATAATTCTTCAATATTTTCTTCCTAACTTTCCTTCTATTTGTCAAGGATTATATATATATATAAATATAGGTATGAACTAACTCTAGAAGGTTTTTGCTACCATCCAATTAAAGATTCTACTTCAACAAGAGCTTTACTTGTATAAGTATTAACTTTTAGTATAAGGAAATGTTTGTCTTGATTATCATTACAACTACTATGATTGTATCCCTTCATATAAATGTTTATTATGACGATTTAATATTTGTTGTTTATTTATTTTAGAATCTTTTAGAACATTTACATTAGTAATAAAAGTTTTATTATTATAAACATCTAAATGACTTAAACCATAATTAACACTCTTTAGTTCTAAGTATTTCAGATTTTCACTAATATAGCTTATAACTAACTCGATTAAATAATTGCACTGCAAAGATAATTACTATATTAAATATATTATCTATAGGTAATTTAACATTTAGTTTAAATATTTGTAATGTTGTTAAAAATGCTTTAAATAAAAAATAGCCTAAATTTTTGAATTAACGAGTTTTAACAACTGTATTCATTTTATTATAAATAGATATTTCCTTTTTAAATTTAGATGAATTTAAATTCAGCTAAATTTAAATTTCGCTGAATTTAAATTTCGCTGAATTTAAATTTCGAGGTAAATTTTTTTATTAAGATATATTAATGGGAAAGAAAGGATTTCAAAAAGGGTTAGTTGCTTTTGGAGCAGCGTCATTTTTATATAAACTTAGCAACACATCACCAGAAACAAAACAAGGACCACTATCCAATAATAAAAAAGGTATAAATAGTAATTGTAAAATATTTCGGAATGAGAGGCCTGATTTGGCAGCAAAACAAGAGTTTTTCCAAAGAGAAAGAATTATCACACCTAATAGAGCCAGTAAACCTAATGAAGGCAGTAGACTTAATGGGGACAGCAGACTTAGTAGTAATGGAAGACACATTACTGATGCATCGTTAAGAAAGTCAGGCAACATAACTCTGACTATTGCGATTGTGAACAATGCTCACATGATTAATATGCAGAAAGTTGCTGAAGCCTATACTGCTGAAACAGGTGTAAACTTAAATTGGGTTTCTCTTGAAGAAGGTGTTCTACGTGAGCAGGTAACTTCAGATACTGCAACCGGTGGTGGCCAGTATGACATTATCAATATTGGTATGCAGGAAGCGCCAATCTGGGGCGCAGCTGGCTGGATCGAACCATTAAACTTTGGTGCAGCCTATGATGTTGATGATATTTTTCCAGCAATTCGCAATGGTTTGTCACGCGATGGGAAATTGTATGCAGCACCATTTTATGGTGAATCATCAATGGTGATGTACAGAAAAGACCTAACGGATGCTGCTGGTATTTCAGTTCGTGATAACGATTCGTGGGCTAATATCAAAGGCGCTGCTATGGCAATACATGACCCAGACAATGGTGTATATGGTGTATGTTTACGTGGTAAACCAGGATGGAGTGACAACATGGCGTTCATCACAACTGTAGTTAACTCATTTGGTGGTGCTTGGTTTGACGCTGATATGAAGCCAACGTTGGATTCAGCTGCATGGAATGAAGCAATTAAATTCTATGTTGATTTATTAGGAAACTACGGACCTCCAGGTTCAGAAGGTAACTCATTCATCAAAATCTTGACTTTGTATAAAGAAGGCAAATGTGGCATGTGGATTGACGCAACTATTGCGGCAGCTTTCTTGGAAGTTGATGGCGTAGCTTACGCACAATCACCAAATGCTGGTAACCCAGTAGGTGCTAACTGGTTGTGGGCGTGGGCAATGGCTGTTCCTACAGGTTCACCAAACTCAGAAGAAGCACGCGCATTTATCGAATGGGCAACTTCAAAAGCATACATCCAAGCTGTAGCAAATCACCCAGATTTCGGTTGGGGGTCAGTTCCAACAGGTACACGTGCCTCTACGTATGCATATCCTGAATTCCAAAAAGTTAATGGCTTCGCCGCAGCTGAAATGGCCGCAATCGAATCTGCAGCACCTGCAGCTACAGATATGAAGCCATACCTTGGTGTTCAGTTCGCTGCGATCCCTGAGTTTCCAGAAGTTGCTTCAGCTGTAGCACAAGAAATGGCTGATGCTTTATCTGGTACAAAAACGGTAGGAGAAGCATTAGCTAATTCACAAGCGGCTGCTGTATCTATTATGAATAAAGCTGGATACTAGTAACTAAATCAATTTTAGAAGTTTGGATTATTGAGTGGTGCGTTATGGTTTAAAAAGTCTAATTTAATTTTAAAAGAAAAATATAATATATAACTAATACATTTATCAAATTATTTATATATATATTGTTTTGATATAAAATATAAATAATAATCTATATAACTATATCTAAATTAATTATATAGTTTTTACAGTAATGATCCTCTATAGCATTATACCCATATCCAAAAAAAGATAAAATATAATTTTTACAAAATCTATAAAATCTCCACGGCATTATTTCATTCAGTATTTTATCATTATTTATCCAATTACATCCTTTAACATGCTTATATCTCCAAGAACTTGGTAGACTAGGGACAGGGTCATTCTCATTTACATATCTAAAACTTTTATCACAGTATTTATTAAATTTTTTCTTAAATTCATTACATCCCACTCTTGGACTACCATATGTAATGCAATTAACTGATAAATCTCTATTTAAAATAGAAAAATAGCACGTCCCTAATGTTGCCAGAGCACCACCTAATGAATGTCCTGTAAAGATTATTTTTTTATTTTTATTATCTATAGAAATATCATTCTTATAAGATTTTATTTCATTTGTTAAATCCTCACACACTTCATTAAACTGTGTTAAAAATCCTTCGTGAACATACATTTTTTTATCATAATTAGGTACAATAAATTTACTTCTAGTTATATTTATATCTGCTAAAATATCTTTTTTAGATTCGGTCCCTCTAAAACATATTAGTAATGAATCATTATAATATGTGGTGAAATATTGACAATCTGACGGTGTTTCTTTTAGTATAGGGCATTTCCCACATTTATCAAAAATAATTTCTTTATTAGTATATTTTGCTGTCAAAACTTCATTTGTATTATAGCTTACGGAACATAGATTACATAAATCTAGTACCATATCTTTACTGAAGTCAGATTCTTTACTGAAGTCAGATTCTTTACTGAAGTCAGATTCTTTACTGAAGTCAGATTCTTTACTGAAGTCAGATTCTTTACTGAAGTTAGATTCTTTACCAAAATTCTTATTTTCTATAATCTCCATATTATATTAGTATACTTTTATAAAATACTATAATTAAATTTCAATAAATTTAATTATTGAAATCACGCTATATCCAACATTATTGGACAATGATCACTACCATAAATACTCTTTAAAATTCGTCCGCTTTTTATAATAGATTCTTGAGAAACTAAAAAGTAATCTAATCGCCAACCATTATCTCTATCTCTTGATTTACTTCTAACATCCCACCACGACCATAATTTATCGATAGGATTTAAAAATCGATGAGCATCTACATATCCTATTTCTAACAAACTTCTAAAATTTTCTCTTTCATATTTTTTAGTTCCTGGACTGGTCCCCTTTTTTAATATAGCGGGATTGTAAATATCATTTTCTTCTGCTACTACGTTTAAATCTCCACAGTATATTATTGGTTTTACACTATCGTATTTTTCATTTAAAAATTCGTGTATTACAGTATCCCAATCTTTCCGATAATCATCTTTATTTTGGGAATTCGGAACATAAACGCAACACACAATAAACGCATCTAATTCTATAACTAAACTTCTACCAAATTTATCGGAATCTAACTCTGGGATACTAATAACATTAAAAGGTAGTTTACTAAGTATACAAACTCCTGAATAACCCAATTTATCCGTCGATGAATTCCATAGCTTATATTTAAAGGGTAATGTACTAAATAAATCTTGGTGTTTTTCCTGACATTTAGTTTCTTGTAAACAAAGTATGTCAGGGTCATTATCTACAATTAATTTGTACAGGTTAGATTCTGTATTAAATTTACCATCTTTAATAACAGACATACTTGGACTTCTAAGCCCGTTTACATTCCACGATATAATTTTCATATTACTTATTTTATATTTAAGAATTAAACAATCATATTTAATCATTTTAATTTAATCATTAATCCAAAGTTATTCATTACTACTTAATCATTAATCCAAAGTTATAGATATAAAAATTTGATATCATTATTTCAAATAAATATAATTATAAATGCTAAGCACTTTTATAACTATACTATTAATAAATTATTCATATGGGGATAGTATAAGTCCAGGTGACCATATTTCTATAACTAGAAAAATAAATGATATGATTACATACAATCACCATGGTATTTATATTGGGAATAATGAGGTTATTCATTATACCGACGAATCATTTAATCCACAAGAAGCAATCATTAAAAAGACCTCTTTAAAAAAATTTATAGGAACATCTAACAAAAATACGCGGACCATTATTAAATATGGAAATAGCGATACAAGTGATAATTCAGTATATGGTTCAGTCCCTTTCGATTCTACGACAGTTATCAATCGTGCTTACAGTCGATTAGGAGAACAGGAATATGATTTATTTAAGAATAATTGTGAACACTTTGCAAATTATTGTAATATTGGGAAATCAGAATCTGGACAAATAAATAAAATTAAAACAACATTGGTTGAAATGCGTAAAGGTTTAGACTTACTTATTTCACAGTTTGATTTATAGTTTTTAAAATTGATTTATATATTTTAATATTTTTTAATTTAAAAATGATGGATAATAAAGAATACAGTCCACACGACACATTAAATTATTTTATGGAATCAGAAATAGACTATTATATAAAACACGAAGAACAAAATCTATTAGTTAATATTAATATAGGAACAAAAGGAACATTAGACCAGGAAGTTAATAAAGAATGGTTGAACACTATTACACCTGTATTTTTAGACCCAGACTACCGTAAAGTATTTTATTACTTTGATAGTGAATATCAAAATGTATCTTTCAAAAATAATCATATTGATATCCTTATGGATAAAATGAAAGAGTATATCAAATTAGATAATAAACACCCTATAGAATTTGATTTTAATAGACCCTTTAGAAATATAGAAACATGTATAAATAAAAAATATAATATATATATTCATAAAGTAGGCTATAATCTATATTCTTCATATGAAGCGCATGTGCTACATAAAAAGATATTAAAAGAAAAAAAACTATTTGATGTATGTTTTGATAGTGTTCCCAAATATTGTTTTTGGAAAAGTTTCTATTTATTATTAACGTTGTTTAATGAATCTATGTTTCAGTCTAATATATGTATAAATAACTATGCATGTACAAACAGTCGATTCTATATCAATGAACACACAGATAACCCCATATGTGTGAATGCATATGTTGGATCTTATTTTGAGTATATTAGTGAATTAGGCTATATTTTAAAATGTATCTCCAACAATTATTTAATGCCTACTACAAAATTCTTAATTAGAGTTACGGATTATGATAAAGATACAATATCTTTAATAGAATTTAATAAATTAAAATATACTGACCGTTCATTGACAAAAGAATGGAATGTAACTTTATAATAAATCTAAATATTATAAAGGTTTAATATAAACGGTGTGATATTGAGCGGGGAATAAATTAACAAGTCAGTCTGTTAGAAAGAAGTAATACTATTAAACACATAAAACTGAATTATTTTATAGAATACACGAATCTTTATATTTGCTTTTTATCTTTATTTTATAGACCTCCGTATAAAATTTTTTGTATTTGTTCTATGTGAATTATATTTAGTAGTTAATACATTATTTCTTTGGTCGTTAGTCCAATTTCTTATTATTTCCCATAATTTAAATTCAGTGAAGGCAACAACAATTTATATGGGGTCGTGTTAGTGAATGTATTGTAATCACTAACTTTAGTATATGCCTGTTATATATGGTAGTCCATACTTTTAGGATCTCCTTAGGGATTAAATATTCACAATAATTTATGTTTATTTTAATTTAAAAATATATATATATATATATATAATGGTACTATCTTATGAAAGAATAATATTTTTCTTTTTTGGACATTTACTTGCATTATTAGGAATAATGAAAACGTTTATGTATTCTACTGGCTATTTATGGCTTGAAATATATTGGTGGTGGACATTTTGTGGACTGGGAATAACCGCAGGTGCTCATCGTTTATGGACACATCGTTCTTACAAAGCCAAACCAATACTAAAGTGGTTTTTAATGATTTTAAACAGTATTTGTCAACAAGGTCATTTAATATATTGGTGCAGAGATCATCGTACACATCATAAATATTCGGATACAGAAGCAGATCCTCATTCGAGCTTGTATGGTTTTTTTTATGCTCATATGGGTTGGCTATTAATAAAAAAAACTAAATTAGTTAAAGAAGCAGGTATAAAAATACCAATCAAAGATTTAGAGAACGATGAAGTAGTAATGTTTCAGTATAATTTATATCCCTGGTGGAATTACTTTTGGTGCTTTGTTGTACCAACGATTTATGGTAAATGGAGATTAGGATCATATTGGGATGGTTTCCTCATTTTTGGAGTTTTGCGTTGGCTTTTATGTATGCACTCAACTTGGTGTGTAAATTCAGTTGCTCATTTTTTTGGTTATAGACCATATAATGATACGCCTCCCGCAGAATCATGGATAGTCAGTTTACTAGCGGTAGGTGAAGGGTGGCATAATTACCATCATAAATATCCTTACGACTATGCAACTTCTGAATTTGGAATATTTCAACAATGGAATCCAACCAAGTTATTTATTGATCTCATGTGGTACACTGGATTAGCTTATGATCTGAAAAGAGCATCTAACATTAAAAAAATACAATGAAAATATAATTAATAATGTTTTGTATAAATTTCATTAAATCTTAAATAGAGAGAAAATAATATTAAACTTAAAAATACATAATCAAGAAGATGATCAGTTAAAAATCCCTATTTAATAAAACCTTTATTTCGTTTTCTCTCATATATCTATCGAAATATTTATATATATAGTTAAAGTTTGTAAATGTTCTTCTAAATTTTTGTGTGATCTGAAAAGTATTATGGCTGTATCCCGAATCCCATTTCTTATTAAGCTTTAAGTAAGAACTCGTATGCGGAATTAATAAACTATAAATGTTGTTATATAATGTATCTATAATAATTATTTAAATCCAACTACAAAATTCTTAATTAGAATTACAGATTACGATAAAGATACAATATCTTTAATAGAATTTAATAAATTTAAATATACAGAACGTTCATTAACAAAAGAATGGAATGTAGATTTATAATTATATTTAATTTATCTTATACCATTCTAAACAATTTTTAGAATCACAGTTCCAATGTTCTACTACTATATCATTCTTATCTATTTTATCAACTAAGTCTATATTTCGAACAATTGTTAATTCCTCCTTACTAAATTCTTTTCCCACTCTATATGCCAATGATACGTGATACACTTTTTTTATAGAAGATTTTTCTTCTATAAAATCTTGCTGTATAGCATAAAAATTATTTTTTTCGGTTTGATAGATAGAACCCACATATTTAAAAGTAGGTATTGGTTGCCCTTTATACATATTGTATAATATTTGTGCGTTCTCATTATCCATAAATGCTTCTACAGTTAAATGAGCATTATAATTAGATGTATTAAATACTACTGCTAAATGTCTAATAATACCATTTATATAATTATTTGTTATTTTATACCACACACAATGTTTAAACATATAATATAATTTGATTATTTTTTTACATTATTTTATATATTAATAATGATAAATACAGGCAATATCAAAAGTTATATATATGATAGTTTATTAGGTAAAAATAATCCCAACTCTCCATATTATGCATATCATCAGGTATTAAATCAAATACCTGAAGAATCCACTGTTTTGGATATAGGATGTGGAACTGGAATTTATTTTGATAATCAAGACGTGGTTAAATGTATAATAGACAAAAATTTAAAAATCCATTGTATAGATATTGATGAAGATTCTATTGGTATATGTAAAAAAAGAATTAAAAACAATGGTATACATTCAAATGTAACGTGCGACACTCAAAATTTTTTAAATATACATAAACCATATGATTATATTCTATTTATAGAATCATTTCCTGTTATCGATTTAGATTTATTTAATAAAATGTTAAATCATACAAAAAAATTAACACCAAATGTTATACTATTTCATAATTTAGTTCGTGAAAAACCCCTACTACTAAATTATATTAAACCAAATATTAAATATGTAACTTCTATAGATATGGGTAGGTTAACGTCATTAGATGATATGATTTCTTATTTAGATAAGCAATCTTGTCATAACTATTCTATAATAAAAAGTAATCAATGCCAGTACAAAGAACTTCATCCTATGCTAAATATGCCTTTTATATATAATAGAGTTTCAACCCAGTATACTATTAATATAACATATACTTAACTATAATATTTATGCTACATATACTTAAAAAGAAATATGGAAACGAACGAATATATGGTAAAATAGTAAAGGATATAGTTCCACAATATTTATAATCCTCTATTAGAACACTCATAAAAAACTATAATTTTTTCAAGATTAGATGTCTTAGTAGAGTTAGAAAAATAAATGATTTTATAAAATTAGATTAGGATGAAAAAACTTATGCGACTGAATTGAATTTATAGGTTTAAAAATAAATTGATTATATTATATATAAATATCCATACAATTTATATAACTATTCCATATAATAAATGTCTACGTATGAAACATTATATACTATTATAGGTTTATTAATTTTATGCATTACACTAATAATTTGTGTACATAAAAAAAAATATAATAAGTTAAAAAATTCCCATACTACCAGATTAATAAGTTCGTCTTCTATAAATAACGATTTATCTATAGAAAAAGCTGAAATAGAATTAGTAACAAATCATAAATTATTACTATAACACTATATTAAAATAATATCATATTATTTTAATATGTTATACATCCTTTCGAAGCTGGTCCAACCAATTTTTTATATTTATTTAAATATGAATTTTTTCTTGTTTCATAATCATCTGTTTTATAATTATCTATAGCAACACATTTTTGGATTCTGTAATATCCTGGTACTTCTAATGTTATTGTGTTTTTAGTCGCATCTATCTCAATTATATCTCCATTTTCAATGTATGCGATTGGTCCATTATCATATGCTTCGGGCGTTATATGTCCTATTAAAAATCCTTTACTTCCTCCACTCCACCTCCCATCTGTTAATAATGCGACGTGTTCACTGATTCCAGCTCCTACTAATGCGGAACTAGGTTTTAGCATTTCTGGCATTCCTGGACCACCTTTCGGGCCTTGGCCTTTTATAACAATCACATCACCTTTTTTAATTTCATTATTTTCTAAAGCTGTTATCATATCATCCTCCGATTTAAATACATTAGCAGGGCCTTTAAAATAGTTTCCCTCTCCACCAGTTATTTTACCTATCGCACCTTCGGGGCACACATTGCCAGTCATTACTCTAATATGTCCATTTTTCTTAGTTGGATTTGTTAAAGGTCTAATAATATCTTGTTTAAAATCTAATTTAGTAATATTTAATTTATTAATAGTTTCCTCTAAGGTATATCCTGTCATTGTATACGTTTTTCCATCCAATATATTATTATCTAATAAATATTTAATTAATCTTGGAGTTCCCCCTATATTATGAATATCATTCATACTGTATTCTCCATAAGGTTTTAGATTTCCTAGTACAGGAACTGTTTCATTAATAGTATGAAAATCCTCCAGATTTAAATCTATTCCAAATTCATTAGCTATCGCCAATAAATGTATTACAGAATTGGTGGATCCTCCTAATACTGTTGTTATTTTAATCGCATTTAAAAAGGATTCCTTGGTTATTATATCCTTTGGTTTAATATTTCTATCTAATATAGTTAATAGGTCACTGCCAACTGTTTTACACTCTATGAGTTTTTCTTTACTACACGCTGGATTGGACGATGAAAAAGGTAGAGATAATCCCATAACTTCTGCGATTACGGCCATTGTATTACACGTATACATTCCACTACAGCTACCTCCTTTCCGGTGACAACAAGATTTTAATAGTGATTCTCTCTCCTTTTCTGTTACCTTATTATTTATTAATTCGCCATAACTTGTAAATGCGTTTACAATATCTACTGGCTTATTCCTATAATTACCTGGTAACATACTTCCACCATATAATAATAAAGAAGGTCTGTTAATACGACCCATTGCCATCATAGATGCTGGTAAATTCTTATCACATCCTGGAATTAATACAAATCCATCAAGGTGATGAGCATTAACCATTGTTTCTATAGAATCAGCGATTAATTCTCTGGATGGTAAACTATACGACATGCCGCTATTTCCATTTGTAATTCCATCAGAAACACCTATAGTGTTAAATCCTAATCCTACCATACTTGATTTATTTATAGATTTTTTAACCCTATTTTGTAATTTACCTAGATGTTTATTGCATGGATTCATATCAAACTGCATCGACCCAACCCCTACTAAATATTTATTTAAATCTCTAGAAGATAAACCAACCCCATATAACATGGCGCGAGCAGCACCATTCTGGACATTATTAGTAATAATAGATGAAACATTTTTTATAGACATTTATAAAAATTATAATAATAATAAATCAAAATCAAATTTATAAATTTATCTATACAATCGAAATCTTCTGATTTAATTTATTCTTTATCATCTTCCACCCATTAATTGTCTCATATAATTATTTAAAATTTGTTTTCCTAGTAAACCATTAACATTCACTTTTCGATTAGTTTCTGGATTAATGATATATGTATATCCTCCACCTTTTTTACCCTTTGCCTTCTTAGTATTTGTTTTTGGATTATTTACTTCGATCTGTTTTTTTTCCCTTGCCTTTTCTTGTTTTTGTTCTTGTAATCTAACATATTTACTATTATAAATACTGTCTCTTGATTTTTTTTCCCTTGCCTTTTCTTTTTTCTGTTCTCTATTTTTCCCTGATCCAAACATTTATAATATATTGATAGATAATTAATTTGATTAAATTATTTTTTAATTATTTATAATAAAAATGAATAATTCTTGTAGTGTGTGTTTAGAACCATATCATAGAGATATTAATCCACCAATGACGTGTAATCCTTGTGGACATACAATATGTCAACCCTGTATTTCTACTTGGTTACAATCAAGTAGAACCTGTCCAGAATGTCGACGTAATATATCATCCACTATTATTAATAGAGGTGTTTTAGATATGATTGATCATTCGAATGGATTCTATCCAAATTTAAGTAATCCATCAGCCCCCGATCCATCCGCACCACCACCTCCTCTACCATCCAATACAAACTTAATTCAGTTCTATAATTCTAACAAACAGAATGAAACTATTTTAGATAAATCGCAATACGCTATTTACGTTATCGATAACAGTATTAGTATGACTCACTCTGATGGGAAAATATTTATGGAGGAAGATAGTGGTAAAATATTTAAACAATCTGGTGTGTGGAGATGGGAAGAAGCTGTGTATAAAACATCTAAAATTGCTGAATATAATATTAAACGTAACATGAAGAGCGCCTACTATCTACTTAATTCACGTAATAAAATTTGGACGGAAGATGAAGATTATGTTGTAATAGATCCTACCGAAAGTAACTATAAATCTAAAATGACTATTCTTAAAACTATAATTCTAGATACTATAAATATACGTGGAAATACACCACTGGATGAAATTACTGACTATTTTATAACAAGTTTAAAAAGTTTTATAGATAAGGAACATTATTATCAAATCCCAATCTGTTATAATATTTTAACGGATGGTATTCCAAATTGTAAAATGCGATTTGAGAATAGATTAAAAAACTTATCTAAAAATTACAATATATTTCTGGTTATTAATCTATGTACTGATGACGAAGATATTATAGATTATTATAATGATTTGGATAAAACGATTGGAAATGAATTAAGTGGTATGGATGTAATAGATGATTTGGAGACGGAACAGAAAGAGGTTATGTGTGCTAGTAATAATTTTATAACTTATTCCAATGAAATTCATATATGTCGAATGGCTGGATGTTACTCTATTATATCCGATTTACTAGATGAAGAACCGTTAAAACTATTCTATATCAATAAATTATGTAAAGAATTAGTAGGGTGTCCAAAAGACCTACCTCACTGGGAAAATCGGGTGGAATATATACAGCAACTTAATAGTTTAAATAAAAACGTCTACAATTTACACCTACAAAAATTTACACCACTTCTATATACCTCTAAAATTGATTGGATGATTTGGACATACCAGCAAAAAATAATCTGTAGAAAATATTGGCAACGCCATTATAATTTAATATTATTTGGTATAGTATTTCTTATTGGAATGTTTATAAAGCTGTTATTATAAACAATTATTATGTAAATTTGATATTAAATTAATATTTTTTATTAAGCATTAAAGGAATGCTTAATAAAAAACAATTACAGACAAAACTATTGTTTGAACAAGGGTATAATTTATTTATAAGTGGCAGTGCTGGAACTGGTAAAAGTTTTATGATTAAATTATTTAAAGATTTGTATGAAAGTACGAATAAGAATGATAATGATAATGAGAATGATAATGATGATGAGAATGAATATAATAAACTAATAGTAACATCCACCACTGGAATTTCATCTCTAAATATTAGTGGTATTACTATACATAGTTGGTCAGGAATCAAACCCGATACCGATTTTAAAGATGTAAAATCTTTTGTTAATAAAATTAAAAATAGTCATAAAATTTTTAATAATTATTTATATACATCCACACTTATTATTGATGAAATTTCTATGTTAAGTGGCGAAATACTAGAATTTATAAATAATGTATGCAAAAGTATACGTGAATCGGAAGAACCATTTGGAGGTATACAGTTGATATTAATAGGAGATTTTTACCAATTACCCCCTGTTATCAAATCTGATTTACCGTGCGATTTCAGTTTTAATACTAACTGTTGGAATGAAATAATCGATTATACTATTATTTTAGATACTTGTTATAGACAAAAAAATGATACATTAATAGATTTCTTAAATACAATTAGACTTGGGCAATATAATGATACTATTATTACTCAATTAGATAAATATACTAAAACAAAACTTACTAATAGTTATACACATCTTTATCCTAATAAACATAATGTTAATCAACTAAATATTAAAAAACTTAACGATCTTGATGGGAAATTAGTACAACATCCCGCTAAAATAATATCTAAGGGAGGCTCAAAAACAACTGAATTTCCAAAAGATAGTATTATATCAGAACATTTAATGTTAAAAAAAGGGGCTTTAGTTATTATAAATAAAAATATAGATATGAAACAGGGTCTTGTTAATGGAAAACAATGTCTTTTTGAGAGCATTAATTCCAATGGACAACTTACCGTTTTTATAGATGGAGTAAAACATAATTTATCAAAACAACGATGGGAATTTCCCAATTATTATATAGAACAATATCCTATTTGTTTAGCATGGGCATTAACAATACATAAATCACAAGGAATGGGTATTGATTATTTAAGTGTAGATATAGGATCTAATATATTTAATGATGGACAGGCATATGTAGCATTATCCAGGGCTACTAATCCAGAACATTTGCATATTAAGAATTATGATTTAACATCTATACGATGTAACCAAGAAGTAAAAGATTTTTATAAAAATATAGAAGAAATAACGAATAAATGGAAAAAAGAAACTTCTAACAATAAAATATATTACATAAATATCTGCAATGCCGAAACCACATATACATTACCAACAGATGCGGAGATTGTATCCGAAAATATTGTGCCTGATACATATATTCCTAATACAGATACAGATATGCTTGATACAGATATGTCTAGTATTACATATGTAACACTTATTAATCCGTGTAAAGTATGTAATACTCAAAATTCTAATCAAAATTATAAAACTTGGTATTGTGAAAGTATTTGTACTCATTGTATTATAAAAGATAGAGATTTTATACAACTTAGTAAGACAGAGTTATATGAAGAATTGGATATTACTAAAAAATTATTAGATGAAATAACTAAAAAATGTAGAAATAAACCAGAAAAAAACCCATTTAATCCACGTTTTAAACGGATACCACTTTATTTATTAGGTCATATAAAAAAATATGTTCCCAAAATAGATAATCATATTAAATCCGAAAATATAATAAAATCAAATAACGCAAATATTGAACCGATTACCAAAAATAGTAGTCAGTCTTATACTGATACTAATAAACCTAGTAATACTGATACTACTAATAAACATAGTAATACTGGTAAACCGAATAATACTAAACCAATTATGTCAATGGATGAAAAGATTAAATTTACATATAACTCCTATTTTATAGAAAATAAATCTATAAAAGAAATATCTTTATTACTTAATTATAGTAAAGCAACTATAGAAAATTATATCTACAGAGCGTATGCTTCTGAATATGATTTTCCCCGTTCTTATTTAGATAAATTGGAGTTTAATGAACAGAGTAAAACAAAAATTATAGATATTGTTGAAGAATGGAAAAATACTAATAATAGTAAAGAACTCCCCAAATTAAAATACATTAAACAACTGGTAGAAAATATTAGTTATTTAGTTATAAAATTAGTATTATATGATGAATATAAATTATAAAGTATATGTTAAACAATAATCCCTCGCATTTGCCACGAAGCCATTTCACCATAATGTGCATATGTATTATTATTTGTTTTAATAGACGTTAAGTTAGTATCCCACGACATAAACTGTGGTTTTAATAATCCTGTATCATTTCCCCATAAACACGGACTTAACTTTAAATATCCTTTTTCATCATATTTACTATTATTTTGATCTTCACCTAATCCACCATCTACTTTACATATTAATTCTCCAGTATCCGCATTGTATAATTGCATATTTATACAAGTTGGTGCGTGACAATGTGGGGCAGCATATATTAGTTTTAATCCACTTGAGTTACCTATTTTATTTATATTTACCATATCTTTTGACTGCCAATGAGCTGTAATTGAATGAATACATTCTGTTGATGGAATTCCTGTGGAACATTTTGGTACATCATATTCTCCTGAAAATGCCTCTGTCTGGAAATAGAATCTAACTAATGGTAATTGTTTTTTATATTCCTGAAACCAAAATCTAAATTTTAATTGATATGTCATTTCATGATTCGGTTGTGTTTGATTTTTATCTAATAATATATTTTTATGGTGACAACAAGAAAGTCCACCCTGATAAGTATCTATATGACACGTTGGATTTTTTTGTTTAACTAGATCACCAATTGGTTCCATTGCGCAATTTTTTGAGAACGGAATACCATTAATTTTTCCACTTATTCCATTATCACATAGACACGTTGTACCATCCACCGATTTCAATAATAATGTATTAGAAGATTTCAAATCGTGGTATCCAAATTTTCCAGTTTTTCCTATTTCAGTTAATATAGGTAACGTAGATTTAGATATATTAAAAGAATAATAATTTCCAACGATTGGACGAGTTATAATAACTGTTCTAATATTATTTTTTACACTATTTGATAAAACTTTAATACTGGGTGATAATACCCTACCAGGGTCGTGATTACCTAATTTATCCTCAAACACGTGTCCCGTACCATTCACTATTAATGAATATGGTAAATCAGCCATCGCATCCGCATCAAACGCAACGCCATACCATACATCTGATGGTCCTTTTAATATTAGTGTCACATTTTTATTGATTATTAAATTAATACCAATCTTAGTTATTGGGTCTGGCACAATTTCACCATTAAATACTTTAGAATCTTTTCCACACTCAATGTTGGATTTATACGTATTTAATGAAATATTCATTAGTTCTCCATTATTGTCCTTTATAATAAAGCATCCTGATGGATATTCCGTATTATTTATAACACTTGCATTTTATACGATTAGATCCTCCATTTAAAATAACAGCCTGATTATAACAATTAGTTAGATTTATAATATTTTTATTACAATATCCAATAGTTTTACTACCATAATTATGAACAATTGTTTTATTTATCCGTGTTATACAGGGACATTCTAATAATCCTGAATAATCTGCGTTTGGTGGAGCTGCAGAACGTGTTGGAAGTAATCCTGCGTGAAATACAGAGTTATTAATATATCTGGAATCTCTATTTCGCGTGTCTATTTGCATTGGTTGAATATTAAAATACCTAGGTGAATATAATAGTTGAGCATAATTATTAGCGTATCCGTGGAAAGATACCCTAAATTCTCCACCATTCGCCTCCAAAAAAAAATACTATTTGGTATACCATTTTTACTACTTGAATTATAATCTATTTCCCAAAATTTTTTAGCACCACGATTATATATACCCCAATCATTATTACTACTATTAGTACTAATACGAACGAATTTAGAATCCGAATTTGTTAAAAACGCTTCATAATGGTGATTATACGTCCAAGTAATTGGTACTGATATATCTTCTCCATTTTTCCTGAAGACTTGATCAGCCTCATATCCCACAATTGCAATAACCTTTATTATTAAATCTTTTTATTATAGTATCTGGCAATGTTACTGGGTCCATCATTGTCCAATAAACATCTCCGTATTTTGATGAAATTGGGGGAGAATACACATCAAAATACTCATTAAAATCATTTATTTCCTGAAATTTGGTAGAAAACTGTTTTGCTGATGATATATTTGGATTTGATATACCATAAATATCCCCATTCATATTTGAACTATATACTAAACTAAATAGACCCCCTTGACATACTAGAAGAAACATTAAAGATAAGGATAAGGATAAGGATAAGGAAACCATAATAATTATTAGTAAATGTTTATCTTTAAATATTTAGTAACTATAAATAATAGTAATAATTAATAAACACCTAGTCTAAAAATGTATAATTGTATATTATCTACTTTATTTAAAATTACATATTGATATAATACTGTCGCATATAAACTAAACTAATCATTTATTTTTATAGAATAATAATTAAAATATGATTCTATAAAATATTAATTTTCTACTTCTAAAGTATCTATATTAACATATTCGTTATACTCAAAAAAATCGCTATAATCTACATATGCTAAATTTCTCACTAAATGGACCCAAAGAAATATGGGAAATCCACACACAGAACTACATACACAGCAATAACATCCTGAACACCAGGCACAAACATCTGTTCCAAAACAGAAACATTCTTCATTGGCATAGGATTCATCACAATAATATGCAATATTTCCACAACTAAGTAAATAAATACATTTTAATTGTTTTGTTTTTAATTCACTAAATGTCGTATATTTATTCCAATGTGTTTCGATTGGCTCGGACTGTACGCTTATAATGGGCATTTCTTCTGTTTCTATCATTTTTTTAATATAATTAAAATATAATCATTTTTAATCAAAATTATTATATTACTATATTATATTACTATATTATATTACTATATTATATTATGTTACAGATGTATAATATATATTCTAAGATTATAAATCCAAAAACAAATCGAAAAGTATCTATTAATTCTACCCTAGGAAAAAAAATACTTTACAATTATATAAATCAATTGGGTGGAACTAAATACTCAATATATTTAAAACACAAAGGTTGCTATATCAATGATACTCTAAAATTACAAGAGAAACCTTATGAATGGCTTTACTATAATTTAACGATTATTAGTCATAACGATAAAGCATTAGATACATATACTAATTCATTGAGTAATAATAAAGGATATATAACAACTTGGACTATAAATGATGGACTAAATCAACAATTTATTTTATTTGATGATAACACGATTAAAACTAAGAGAGGAAATAGGAATTTAATCTTTAGAGATGATAAACTTCAATATAGTAATAAATCCATTAATACTGTTACATATGAAAAAGTTCCTTCTCCTTTGGTTCCTGCTCCTTTGGTCCCTGCTCCTAGTCCTACTCCTTTGGTTCCTTCTCCTAGTTCTACTCCTTTGGTTCCTTCTCCTAATCCTTTAGTCCCTACTCCTTTGGTTCCCGCCCCTACCCCTAATCCTGTCCAAACTATAAATTATATTAGTTATAATATATTAACCGCTCACCCCTATTTTGAGAATGATTTTAAAACAGAATCTAAATATAAAACTTGGGGACTTGGTAGAGAAAAATTAATTAAATCGGCAATTCACGGTAAAGATTTGGGAGTTCTCGTAGAATGTGTTGAGGATACACTGCCCTATTTATTAGATAGTAATATCAGTTATGAATTTTTTAAAAAAAATGGGGGAGGAGAAATAGATGGTTCAGCAATTATTTATAACAACGAATTATTTGATGTTACCGATGTCTACAAATCTCCTATATTTATACCACATTCACAAGTTGTATTGCGTGTTAATTTTAAAAGTAAATTAAGTGGTAAAAAATTTATTGTGGTAGCTTTACACCTAAAATCAGGAGAGAGGCAAGATATGGAGGATAGAAGGTTAAAAGAAATGGAAAAAGCATTAAAATTAAGTCTAAAAGGTATCGACAAAACTATACCTGTTATTATTTCTGGTGATTTTAATACTTGTGCAATGACAGCAAAAAACTGGCATTATCCATTTACCCAAACCGCATTAAACCCTCTCTTAAAAAAAGGGTTTAAAATGATCCCATTAAAACTTGGACAAATAACGTATAAATATTGGCAAGAAAGTGTGTTTGATTATGTATTTATAAGAGGAAATATCTCTTTTACAGGAAATTTAGAGAGTGGGGAGTCTAAAGGAACGGAAAAAGCTCCTAATCAAAAACAAGGCTCAGATCATTTTCCAGTCACTGTTAAGTTAAATTTATAAATACTGATTTTTATTTAATAAATATGTGACTAAAGTATAGACATTAATAATATACTCCATTTAAATTATTTTGCTAAATAAATTTGATTTTTTAGATAATTTATTTATTTAGATAAATAATTTAAATGGAACCACCAAATACTAATAAAATATTAGATATGTTAGTAAAAATAATATATAATACATATGGTAAAACGACATTATTCAGCGAAAGGGAGATTAGTGTATTAATTAAAAATGGTTTTATGATTTTTTATAGGGCTCAGTCAAATTTTGTAAATAGTGAAGATTATTTATATCATATTCAATTGCGTAGATGTGAAATATCTAAAAATAGTAATATGATAAAAAAATGTCATTATTGTTCTAAACGATATTGTAATTATAAATTAGATTGTTGTAAAAAGACTACACATTTACAGTGTTATATTGAAAATATGTGTAAATGTTGCAATGATTTAAAATTAAATAACTCTCCTTCCGAATGTGTGGTCTGTTTTGATATATGTGAAACTAACACTAAATGTAATCATGTTTTATGTCATAATTGCTTTACAACCATTAAAGATCAACACAAAAATCCATCTTGTCCAATATGTAGACAACATTTCAATAAATATAAAATACCGAATGATGAAATATGGCGTTCGAAGGTCATTAATGAAGATCATATATTTGCTAGAATTTCATACTTTTAATTACAGTAGTGTAAGACTTCGTACATTATTTATCCTATTTTCTATAGATAAACTCATTTTACCCGATGCACTTTGTTCATCAGATCCACTAGGACCCGATGCACTTTGTTCATCAGATCCACTAGGACCCGATGCACTTTGTTCATCAGGGCCACGGGGTAAAGTATTAATTGCCTCGCCACTGCCAGATGTGACATAATCTAACGCGTCTATATTTTTTATTACCTTTCCAAACTCGTCATTTGTATTACCAACAGAATTTAACAATCTAATAAATGATTTTTTTATATTATTTGTAGATATTATATCATATGATAAATTAAAAATATTTATTAAACTAAAGGTTAATACTCCTACTAATAATGAAATATTAATTTCAGATATTTTTACAATTGTTATAATAAGTATCAATAACATATTTAAACATACCGATTTTTCATTCTTAGAAAATTCCCCACCAGATGGTAATATAAATAATAACGCTATATCTCCTAAAATTAATGTTGAAAATAATCCCGCAAAATCTGGTTCATCCATATCATAAAATAAAATTAAAATAATAGTTAATAATGTTGGTATAAAATAGTATTTAATAATATCTACAATAATGCCAAATTTATACGACAATATAAAATATATTCTATTATAACTATCTGTATTACTACCAGGTTGAATATCTGGAGTTAAAATATAACCATTTTTCATCCAATAATCTGAATTTAACAAATTATCATTTGTTCGCACACCCCACATTATTTGAGTATTTATTTCTGGTATAAATTTAATATTTTGGGAGCCAGGACAACCATTTGTTATTATTTTAATAGGAATTAGTGCTGTATTAAAAGGTGATAATGAAGTAAAATTTATAATTTTAAGTTCACATAATATATTGTATTTTTCTAATCTTATCTTCTTTCCAGTACTAGATGGTTTATTATTAATATGATAGTTTACATTGTAAATGTTGTTTGCTTGAGTATAAGAAATCCATTTATTTTTAGTTGTTATTTCTAGAGCATTTTGAATATGAAATGGAAACTCAAAATCTTCTCCCAAATGTATTTTTTCAAAATTTCGTAGCACTGCATCTTCTTCATATGAAAAATAAACCTCAAAATTAAGTTTCACAGTTGTATCAGTGGAATTAATATCTGAAAATGTATGATTTGTGATTCCTACTTTTATAGGTATTTTAGTTGATTCATTTGCTATTTTATTTGATATTTTATTTGCTATTTTATTTGCTATTTTATTTTTTTTCATTTTATTATTTAATTATTATAGGTTTAAATAAATAATCTAAACTTATAGAATATTTATTTAAATAGTAACAAACTTTTATGGAGGATGAAGAGTCTGATATATAATTCGTGATGACCATCCAATACCATCTAATAATACAACTGTAATATTAAACACTGTTATTGATATTAATGACTGAACACTGGAATTATCATTCTCAAAGGTTCCTGCCTGTGCTATTATACCTGAAACAGCTGCTATTAATAATCCAACAACTGATAATAGAGTTTTTTTTTTGGTTTTTTGGGTTGTAATGTTTTTTTGTTTTAAACTTAAGGGCCACATAATGCTACCTATTAAAAAAGTTGTTATTAATATCTCATACACTGGTTCCTTAAAAATCTTCTCTTTTAATATTCCAGATTTTGGAGGATTTTTTCTTATATCATAAACCCAAGATATTGCCCCAATACCTGATAATAGCTGGAATGGAACTAATGCTTTTACATTTTTAGATTTCATTTCTAACCAATATTTAGAATCAAAATAACTAGATGGAGCGGTTCCTTCGCTTTCTTCCTCTATTTTGGGTAACTGTAAATATAAATATACAACGCCTGCCCCTAATATTTCTTGTATTCTATATTTTTTAAGTTGAGAATCATTAGTAGCTTTACTTGTTATTTTTGTAATTACTTTTAGTTTTTTTTTTAAAAACCTTTTTATCATACTATATTATAATATTATAATTTTATAAGTTTTAATTATATAAATATTATAATTTTATAAGTTTTAATTATATAAATATTATAATTTTATAAGTTTTAATTATATAAATATTATAATATATATTATAATATTCTATAATATATATGTCATTAGGGATGTCTTCTAATTATTCTAATAATAGTTATGCCCAATCTATATGTCATTACCTTGCATCTAATTTACTTAAAGTGGCATCTGAATTATGTCCATCTAATAATACAACTATTAATATTGCTCTGTTTGGGTGTGGACCAGGAGATAATGATTTAGAGGCCTTTAAAAATTATATGTTTCCAACACTTAGTACGAGATTTCCAAATCATATAATACAATTATTTATGATAGATATTGTTAAAACAAAATGGGGAACCACAAAGCATAAAATAGCCAGTAATATCTCTGTTACAGGTATTATTAGTAACTTATATGAAAAAATATTTCCAGAAAATACACTTGATATAGTACTATCATTTAGTTGTTTACATTGGTTTGATACATTACCTGATTCTATCGTTACCAATAATAAATTTTGTTGGTCACTACTTAATACTGAAAGTAAGACGACTATTAAAACAGTTATAAATAATAATTTAAATAAATTTTTAACAATTCGTTCTAAAGAATTAAAATCGAAGGGACAACTTATTATTACTTGTGATGGAGATATTCCAGGACAACCGCACCATTTCCAACGCCCAAGTGAATGTGTATCAAATATTCTAGAAACCTTTAAAAAATATTGGACAAATCCAACTATATTCTGTAAATTCTTTATTTTAACCGCACCCTATAGTAAAGAAGATGTTTGTTCTATTGTAAATACTATTCCTAACATTTGTATAGATAATATATATATAGAAACAGCACACTGTCCATTTGTAGAAAATTATAATAATAACATATCTAACGGTATAACTAAATATGAGGCTAAAACCACGTATGCAAATAGTATAAGTTCATCCATTATGGCGTGTATATCACCATCATTGCGAACTAAGATACCTAATTGTAATGAGTATTTAATAAATAAAATAAATAATGGCTTATTTAACTCTATTTTACAAAATCCAGTTGAACTATCACAAACACAGGGAAATGTTATGTTAATTCATTGTTATAAACAGTAATAATTTTTTACTAATTATCTATAAGTTCTTTTTCCTGTAATATTATCTATTATTTTTAAAAATAAAATATTCTATTATAATATAATAATGTATAAAACGATTACAAATCCAATTAGTGGAAAAATTTATAGTATAGAATCAAAATTAGGAAAACAACTAATAAATAAATATGTTAATAATCAATCTGGAGGAGTTTTTGTAAAGATGTCGGATGGTATGAATAAAAACCTATTTTCTGTAAGTGGTAGTTTTGATGTAGCGTGTGGTTCTTGCGTAATGAATTATTTAGGTTTACCTAAAAAAACTTTAGAAAATTGGAAAAGTGAAGCAGATACTATAGATCCTAATACGGGTTATAATAAAGGAACACCAAGCGAAGTTATACAAGAATTAGTGAAAAGATATGTAACAAAAACAGCTATAGGTCGTTCGAGGATTATAGAAGCAGGCCGTCCTGAAGGTATTTTATGGAATAATTATTACTTAGAAAAATATGGACCAGGAGGAGAATTTAGTGCAAATGATAGAACTCAACTTAACAATATTTGGGCTAAAATACCTCCTGGACACGCAGGGATAATCTCTGTTCCTAGACATGTAGTTATAGCAGCTAAAAGTAGGTCAGGCAAGCCTGTTATAATAGAAACACAGGTTCTAAGAAATTCATTTGGAATATCTCAACCAGGTGGTATATATGTAGGTATACATTCAGTTACGGAATACTTATTAAGGTTTCCTTGGGGAGGATTAACTAGTGTAGGAAATAATTATATTGCGTTGTTAGAAAGTGGTTATCGTCTACAACCTCAATTGGCAAAATACAGAAAGTTAGTTAGTTTTACTGACACCGAAATTGGTAAGAGAAGACCTTCTATAGATGGGACGAAAGAACCTAGTATTTATAAAGATCCTACAATGGGAGGACTAAAATGTAGTAGATGTTTAGATCCATTTGTATTGTCCTTAACACCTGTTGATAATTATACATGCGATGTGTGTAAACAATTCTTTCCAGCTGGAACCAAAATGTATGGTTGTAGAGTATGTAATAAAGATTTATGTAAAAATTGCAAGAATAACGACCGTGAAAATGCTTTTGTAATAAACCCGCTGACAACAAAGAAGAAAAAGAAAAAGAGCACTACTACTCCAACTACTACAGAAAAGAAGAAAAACAAAAAGAAAAAAAGTACTACTACTCCAACTACTACAGAAAAGAAAAAAAGGAAAAAAAATACTACTACTCCAACTACTACAGAAAAGAAAAAAAGGAAAAAAAGTACTACTACTCCAACTACTACAGAAAAGAAAAAAAGGAAAAAAAGTACTACTACATCAACTACTACTACTACAGAAAAGAAGAAAAAGAAAAAAAGCACCACTGCCGCAACTACTACTACAGAAAAGAAGAAAAAGAGCACCACGGCCTCAACTACTATATAAAAGAAGTAAAAGAATAGATCAATGGGTTTTTAAAAATATATGTAGATTAATTCTAATTTTATTAAATCCTAATCTAATAAAATTATTTTCTTTTTAATATATATATGAGTTGGAATAAAATTTTTAATCCTATTAGTAAAAGATATGTTAATCTAAATTCTAAAAAAGGTTTAGAAATAATGAATAATTATTTAGGTCATTATAGAGTTACTCATACTGGTGGTGGTAATACCGACCCAGATTGGGTATTTGATATGGGTGATGATATTGTAAAGGCTTTTCTGTCGGCATTTCCTGGGAAAAGAGTTGTTGGTCGTGCTTTTTTTAATCCTGGCTTAACGTGGATTTATAGTAGTAAAAAAAAAAAACAAAGATGGAACTTCCGAAAGACAATATTATAGTATGGTTGTTAGATGTACAAGTTATGAATCTACTATTACAAGGAAAGATATTAATAATAGTGATTTAAAAACATTATTATCAACTATAGAAAGAGACAGTTCAGGTGGAATAAATTATATAGATAAAACTACAATTAGCGAACGTGAATACCAGTATTCTAGTGGAACCCCTATTAATAAATGGTTTCCATATTTTTGGAACCATCCACCAAATATGAATATAAAAGACGAAACTTACATTATATTATGGGAAAGATATGATCACGAAATGACAGTTAAAAGTATAGAAAAAATAAATAAGCGTTTATGGGATTCACGAATAGTTAATTTATACACTAAAAAAAATAATGAAAGAGATAGAGAATTTATAATTATGGGAAATTGTACCAAAGATTCTTATTCATTAAATTCTAGTAAATCGTGCGTATTTCATAATTCTAGTCAAATGAGAGAAAAAATATGTAGTCTTAAATGTAAGTTTGATTCCCATAAAAAAAATAATATAATTCTTTCGGATGAATTAAAAATAATAGCACCTTGTCTAACACAAGCCGATAAAGCAGAAAAAAATTATTCTTTAATACATATACAATATGACGATAGTAAAAGAATCTGGTCTGAAACTGCTAAGAAAAAAGGGTTTTTAGTCCACTTTCATATGACACGTAAAGGAACTGGTGGTAATATATTTTTTTGGGCACCACGAACCGAATCATCCAATACAGATGATGTTTTAAACAATAGAACTAACTGGGAGACAATCGAACCTAGAAATTCAGATTTTTTTCTAAAATATAATACTTGGTTTAATAACGGTGTTAATGGTCAGTCATCCCGAATTAGTTGTACTACACCACTTTTACAAATAGATTCTTTTAGAGATGAGGGTAAAAAGTTTATAGCAGTTGGTCATTTTAAAATAAATTGGGTTGCATACCTAGATAATTTAATAAGATCTGCTGGTTCTGAAATGGATTCATCCGTGCAAACAAACCCTTTTTATAAATTTTATAAGAATGAAATGGCCCCTCGTTTAAAAAGTAAAATCCAGCTTCAAAAATATCAGTTATTAATAAGAAAAGGTTTAGGTAGTTCATATGGATTAAATTTTATGGATGATGCTAAGTATCCACATTTTTTCACAATGGCATTAGCGGACGGTTGGATTATTGATGGTGATACTTTGCCTCAAACAAGTTATCACGGATTCTATGGCACTGTTAATTGTCTACATACACATTATATTTATTTCCAGTTTTTTTATGGACTTAACTATAAATCATTAGAATTAGATTTTATGTCTGATTACTTTCTTATTGGACACGAAGATCCCAACGATGATAGAGGAGCTTCTTTCCTTAATTTCCCAGTAGGTTTAACAACCAATGATGATAATTATTGGATATCTTATGGAGACGGCGATTGTAAATCATTAATAGCATCTTGGAAAAAAGAGAAGTTAAATGATTTATGTAGACATCAAAATCCATCTTCTTTAAAAATGGAGGATATAGAGTTTAAATATTTTACATAATTAAATTTAAATTGTCCCATAACATTATAAATTTAGTAATTTTATAATATTATATTTTATATATATATATAAAATATGGATTATAAAAATATATATGATCCTTTAAAACATAAATATGTTAGCTTATCAAGTAAAAAAGGTATACATATTATTAAAAAATATTTACAGGTTGCTGGTGCAAAATATAGTTTAATTAAATGGGTGGAACCGGAATGGACTATAGATTTAGACAAAATTTTATTTCCTTTTATTCAAGAATTATTACTGAATGATTTTTGTAGTATGGCTATATATAATCCTAGCATTATTTTTTTGGGACAAACCGATTATAAGGACGGTCTTATTAAAAAAAAAATAGAGTATTTCAATATTGTTGTGAGATGTAGTGCCTATTTAAACAAAAAAACTAATAAATTTATTACTAAACAAGAATTATTTGAGTTATTGGATTGGGTGAGTAACGAATATAAAATTAATTTAGAAGATCCTATAGGTTTATTTTCTAAGATGGATTACTACAAACAATCTATAATTCCCCTAAATAAATGGTTTCCCTTTTTTTGGGGAAGTAATATGCCTGTAGAACTAATATTAGATGATACAACATTTCTAATGACACTTAAACTAGAAAGGGAAAATGATACGGAAGTTACATATAAGGATTTTGATGTTTTAAATATAATTAATATTAATAATGTTTCAAATATAACAGATGATCAGTTTACAAAGATTTGGGATTCTAGAATTATAGCTACAACTAATAATAGATTTTTAATAACTGGAAATGGTATAAAACCAAATTACTCTAAAAATATAGAGAATGAAAAATGTGTATTAACAGATGATATAAATGAAAAAATATATGGATTATATTATAAGTTTCATACCGAAAGTATTGATGAAAAACCTAATACTATAAATATACAAAATATACAAGTTAGTGATATAAAACCTCTTATTAAATCAAAAAAAATAACTTCTAAATTAGATAAGAATTTATGTATAAATAGATTAAACGAAGAATGTCTAGAGAATTGGACTACTATGAGTAAAAGAAACCTAGTAAATTTAACAAATACCTTTGGAATAACAGATACAGAATCCTCTAAAAAATGTTTATGGGATACAAATAACAAAGTATGTCACCCTTCTACTCAACAAAAAGAACCAAGTGTAGGATATGTAAAACATTACAATACACTACACGGTTATAAAGAATCATTATATTCTAGAAATAAAAGAATGGAAAAAAATAAGGATACGGATAGGGCCAAGGATAAGGATACGGATAGGGCCAAGGATAAGAGCCTTACTAATAAAAAAATTCATCAAGATATTATAGCACCTTGTATGTCTTACTCTAATAAAGTTGAAAAAAATTATTCTTTAATTTACTTAGATAGAAATCCTAATAGAATATTTTCACCTACATCCAATCAAGAAGGCATTTTAATTCATTATCATATGACTAGAAGTAATGGAAATCAATTTTTATGGTTACCCGGAGATTATGAAGGAAATTTAGATAATCATACTGATTGGGAATTAATAGAACCGATAAATTCAGATTATTTTAAGAAATATGATGTATGGTTTAATTTAAATATCCCTAAATCCGGTAAGTCTAGATTAAGTTGTACTACACCACTACTTCATACGGTTCTCACCGCATTTAAACCTATTTTATTAGGTGTAGCTCATTTTAAAATTTCTTGGGTAGAATATTTAAATGAAAAATTAAAATTAGTGGATGGTGATACTAAACAACTCAAAACAGATAATTTATATAGGTTTTATAATTATACTATGAAGCATCATTTTTTAAATATGTTTAAATTACCAAAATATCTATTTACAATCGGAAAAGATTCCCCTATCGAATTTCCGAACTATATTAATAGTAAAAAATTCCCCTACTTTTATAAAATGGCTTGTGATGATGGTTGGGTCCAAAATAATAGCACATCTATAACAACTATTAATTTTTTACATATAAGTTATATATATTTTCAGATGTTTTATACACTAGATATTAATACTCTAGAGTTAATGTCTTTCTCAGATTTTTTTGTATTTAGTATTGAGGATGATATAAGTCCATTTCTTAATTTTCCAATGGGATTAACTGAAAATTCTAGTGAACAGATTTTTCTTTCATATGGGTATGGTGATACTAAGGCAATGTTAAGTTCTTGGAATAAAACAGAGTTACAAAAAGCGTGTGAACATAAGATCATTAATGGAAAAGGTCTACCATTTAATAAAATTGTGTTTAAAAATATAGATATTTAGTTATTTTTATATTATTTTATAATATAGAATAATATAAAATAATATATTATTATATATAAGAAAGATGTCAGAATCAACCAAAATATCCTATAATTTATATCATTTATATTATAAAGGGTCATATCTTGTAGTATCCTCTAAAAATAATAAATTAGATAAAATAAATAAAGATTTATTAGATTATTATAATAAAAATAATATAAATTATTATCAAAAAACTATATTTATTGAAATTCATCATAATAATGGATATATACTACTTAATCCATTCACTGGATTATTGATAAATACGTCCGATTTAACAACTACGAATAATAAAGAATCCTGTAAATTTGAGTGGATTAAAAATACACACAATTGGGTTATAAATCATAATAATAATTTAAGTGTAGATGATATAAAGGAAAATATACGGGTAATTTGGAATGATAAATCTCTAGAACTATTGGGATTAAATATTAACAATCCCGATAAACAATCTAAAATAGATAAAATGTTAATTTTAAAAGAAGAACAATCTAAAATAGATTTATTAAAATCTAATAGTGATTATAAACCTAAACTTATAATCACCGCCGGGTCCCAAGCCGCCGGTAAAAGTTCTTTTATTCGTTCCGACCCTGTAAAATATAAAGATTATTATGAGTTAGATTCGGATGAATATATTGGTAAATTTCAGTATTTTAGAACTATAAATAATTTTACTCTCAACTATAATAATACTAAAAAATATAATATAATAAACTCATTTAAGGATGCTAGTAAGTATTTTACCAGTATTTGTAAAGACATTGAGTGGGAATTAATGAACTATTGTATCAAAAAAAACAAAAACTTTATTAAACAAGGCACTTCTTTATGGTTATGGAATATTGCGGATAAGGCAAATATATTAGCACAATATCAAATAATTGTAAAATTTTTTTGGATTGATGTTAACACCATGATGTCAAGATTAACACATAGATTGTCCCAAACAGACCGTTATTATTATAATCCAATAGATTCGATTGAGTCATATAATAAAGAATGGATGGCGTGTGCGGAGGCTCTATTTAATAAAGACTATAAACTATATGATGAGAATGGGATACTCAACTTTTTTAAAATCGCCCGATTTGAGTTAATATCAAATGATATTACTATTATACCTGAAGGACCCAAATTACTCTATAGTTTTCAACTTTCTGGTTTAGAAAGCACACCTATTGGGTCTGAAAATTATCCAGAAATATTAATTGCAATTATATTAAAATTATTAGATGGAAAAGATATGATAACAATATCTAAAGAACTTAAAAAAATAATTAAAACACACGGATTAGGACTTGGCACAAAATCACACAAATTTACAACCTTTAAAAAACCATATAATACATTATACAAGTTGTTAACAGATATGTTACCAGTAAAACCTATTGTAGTAGTTCATATAGATCCACCGGTTCCTGATGAAGAAGTTAATAGTTTATTAGAAACCGTTCCTTCTCTTGGTGACCAAGGAGACCAAGGAGACGGTTCTCCTACAGATTCAGTATATGTGAGTGATGATAGGCTTGGGAAAGGAACAAGAGATGAAGGCGATGGACGTGGGGAAGGAACAAGAGATGAGGGACAATCACCAGAACATCTATCCCCGACTATCCAACCAGAAGAACCAGGAAATCAAAAACTTGATTTTGCTGAAACGACAGACCTTAATAAAATTGGAGGTTCCGCACCGAATTCATATACAAAACGTAAATTTGTAATTACTTTGGGCCCAACTGGTTCAGGGAAAGGTAGAATACTTTCGCAATACAGCAAGTTTTTAAATAAAAGTATTAATGATGAAGAGGATTATGTTCATAATGTTCAGTTAGATGATTTGGTAGAAAATGATCCATTATATTACGAGGCCATTGAAAAATTAATCTCAAACGATAATGAGAATTCATTTGAAAATGCGTTTAAAAAAATAAAAAAAGCTCTGAATATTAAAAATCAAATTAGTGTTAAAAAAGCAACTGAAATATTAGAAAGTATACCAAAAGATGATATACATACAGAAGATAGTCCGTGGTTAAACGGTGATTTAAATGAATCAACCAAAGGGTTGGATAATTTAAAAAAAAAACTTGAAGAAACGTATTTCTATGTAAGAAGAGATAAACAAGAATGGGGAGAACCAAAAACATTGGTGAATGAACTGCTGTTAAATGAAGCGCTATTACAAGGAAAGCATATTATTTATGAAATAACCGGGTATAATGCGATTACAATAAAAAATATTTGTGGATTAGCACACACACCTGAAACATGCAGTACACCTAAAATAAAAAGTGATTGTAAAAACAATTGTTCTTGGGATAAGGATACGGATACGTGTAAAGGAAAATTAAGTCCCGATTATTTTAAGTTTCCTGGAACAATTGACTACAATAAAAATCCCAATTATAAGTATGAATATGAAATAATTGTATTAGTACCTTATGTTGACGCGGGCGAGTTATTAAACCGGATCGATACCCGATTTTTAAAAGGACTAAACAATACTATTAATAATCCAGATGAATTATATGCTAATGTAAGATGGACAAATAAAACAGAGGAAGGATTAGCAAAGGATATTGATACTATTTATAATAATTTACAAGTATTAATTGATAATCATTGTGTGGATGCTTTATATTTATATAATAATAATATAACTGGATCGGTTGGCACACCTGGCAAATTATTAAATATACTGTTTGATAGGCGACAATTTACAAATACTAAACAAATTAGTGAGGGCGAATTAAAAGAAACTGTTACAAATGAAGAACAGTTGAAAAAATTAAAGGCAGCATATAGTAAAAATCCCATACCTCACGAAACTATTAGAAATTTTATTTTAAAAAACTCAGGCTATGATTTACATAAAAAAACATTCGCTCAAGCGGTTCGAAAATAGTAACCATTTAAATTAATATAAGTATGCTGTAAATTAATATAAGTATTATAATTTATTTTTATTTATATAAAATTGATTTAATAAATAAAAATAAAAATTATTTAAATGTCTTATAGAACATTATATAATAATCAAAAGACTGCAATTGATATATCTATTAATAATGATTTTGAAAGTGGCATTCACTATCACGCTACAGGAACTGGCAAATCCTGGATTGCTATGTTAATTTTATTAGAATTTAATAAAAAATATCCAAAGTCAAATGTATTATGGATTTGTGAACGAAAGGATATTTTAATCCAGCAATTCTCAAAAACCAGAGTTGATAACTCAAATTTTAAAGAATTTATAAATAACTATAATATACTTGATTTTTCTAAAAATAAACAAGATAACTGGACTGACTCAATAAATTCATCAAGATTTTGGGGAAAACCTTTTATTTGTGTAATAAACAGATCTTATCTTACATCTAAAAATAGGTATAAGAATATAAAATTGCCTACACATCTTGTGATTCACGATGAATGCCATTCTGTCGAAAATAAAACAACCCAGGAATTTTATAAATGGCTAGAACAAGATAATGAAAAGAGAAATATTCAAACCAGAGTAATAGGATTTTCCGCAACACCTGAAAAGATCGCCCCGCTTAATCGAATACTATCAAAATACTCTATATATGATGCGTTTAAAGATAATGTTATTGTACCTCCTAAAATAGTTTGGATTAAAAGTGAGGATACACCAAACACCAACCATTTAATAAGCATGATTAAGTCCAATATAGATAAATTACCTTATAAAAAAATTATTGTATGGTGTGGAATGGTAGAAGAATGTATTAAAACCGCGGATAAATGGAAAACACACTTCCCGGGGTACTTACTAAGTATTGATTTCAGTAACACTAAAGATTATTTAAATCAAGGTTTTGGAACTTATGATGATTTTTATACCGCAAAATCAAACGCCATTTTATTCTGTGCGGTTAAACATCGTGAAGGTTCGGATATACCAAATATTGACGGATGTGTATTTATGGATATGGTAAGTAAGCGGAGCAAGCGGGTATTTATTCAATGTATGGGCAGAGTTCTTAGAAAAGACCCACATAATATAAAAAAATACGGCCTTATCGTAGATGTTAAAGCAAAAAGTACTATAGAACTTTGCAACCGTGTCCAGTACTATATGAATTTAAAAAATATATTCCCTTGGACATATAATCTTAACACTGAAACAATAGAAGGTATAAAATATAATATAAATACACTTGATATGATAGAAAAGTCCTTTAATAGGGAAGAAATTAAAAAGGAGTTTTCGAAAAATTATTCTAAAGAAGAAATAGTGCGTATGTTTAAGCGGTCTATGCCTGATAGAGAAAAATATATAGATAGATTAGACCGAGAACTAAGCCTAATCTGTGAAAAAAAACTTTTTGGAAATATTTTAAGAGCCGTAGAAATATTAAAATTGACTAAAGATATACCACACGTTACTCGAGGTTCGTGTGGGTCGAGTTTAGTTTGTTATTTATTAGGTATAAGTCACATTGATCCAATAAAATATAAAATTAGTTTTGCGCGATTTCTAAATCGATATCGAGATAATTTGCCTGATATTGATTTTGATTTCCCACACTATTTAAGAGACGAGGTTTTTTTAAAACTTTTTCAGAAATGGGGAAATTGTGTAGCCCGAATCAGTAACCACAATTATTATCACGAGAAATCTGCTCTTCGAGAAGCTATTAGACAAAATGGAGTACATAAGTTTATTTCTAAGTATAATCTAGATGATGAATTAAAATCATATCCACGGGAATTGCAACATAAAATAGCGGTAAGTCAAAAAGAATTGGAAGGTCAGTTTAGAGGTTTTTCTCTACATTGTGGAGGAATCATTTATTTCCCAGACGGAATTCCTAAAAAATACATTTTAGATACAAAAAATAAATCAATACTCCAACAGGTTAATCTAAATAAACAAGATGTAAGTGAAAATAATAATTTTAAAATTGATATTCTCTCATCTCGCGGGTTGTCGCAGCTATACCAGTGCTGTAATTATAATTTAATTGATTTTTCGCTATATCCAGATGATAGTAAAACAATTGAGTTGTTATCATCTGGGGATAATATCGGTATCACTTTAGCAGAAACACCGTTGATGCGCAAAGCATTAATTTTAGTCAAACCTAAAAATATAATGGAACTTGCGATATGTTTATCAATAATTCGACCCGCCGCCAAAGATGCCAAAAAAGAATTTGAACTAGGAAAATACCAGAACGAAAGTATTATATTTGATGATGACGCGATATTTATTATATCTAAAATTTTGGAATGTGACGAGGACGTTGCCGATAAAATTCGTAGAGGATATCAAAAAAAAAATGATGAATCGATTCAAATCATAGAAGATTTATGTAAAAATAGCACTAAAAAAACCCATAGAATAAAATCCTTATTATCTAACCTTAGAAAATATGGATTTTGTAAAGCACACGCTCTTTCATACGCACAATTAGTGTGGCAACTGGCATATCAAAAAGCCCATAATCCAAAAAGGTTTTGGAGATCAACTCTCCAGAATGTTAAAAGCTGTTATAGAAATTGGGTACATATCTATGAGTCCATTTGTAACGGAGTAAATATTGATGTAAGAAAGGAACAGAACTCCATATACGCACAGCAACGAGGTGTTAAGACCAAGGGTAAATTGAGTCATTTAGAAAATCTTCGACAATTAGGAATATGGAATATTAATGGAGATTCCTTTTATCCTGATTGCTACTTTTTTAAATCAAACGGTCACTACATATTTTATGGATTAATCGCATTTTCACGGATGTTAAACTTCAGTAAAGCTAAACAATTGGGTTTAATGATTGGGGTAGATAAACAAATTTATAAAGAGATAGTAATAACTGGTAAATTTAATTATACCACAGAAAAAGTGATAGTTAAAGGAAAGGGTAAACTTAGAAATGATTTGTATAACACAATTGAGTGTGAAGGAAAAGATGTAGAATTTATGTAGGGTTAGATAATTTATAATATTTATCTTAGATAATTTAAAATATTTATCTTAGATAATTTAAAAAAAAATATTAGTATATAATATAAATGTAT